>Ga0268299_1002356_pt1 | contig 23215 bp, 18 predicted proteins | sample NOBtaG_FD_193484 | JGI IMG/M metagenome (GOLD analysis project Ga0268299, IMG submission 193484) | Activated sludge microbial communities from bioreactor in Nijmegen, Gelderland, Netherland - NOB reactor | ecosystem: Engineered > Bioreactor > Aerobic > Activated sludge | place: Netherlands... | reverse complement strand
CAAAGTAATCGGCGAAGAAGCGCATATGGCAATCGACAATTATCAAATTGCCCTGATGACGCGCAATCCCGTGCTGCTTGCCTGCTCGGAATCGCTATTAGGTCAGATGATTGGAGAGATGGGCGTCAAGGAAATAATGGGCACGGCACTGCTTTCCGAACGCAAACATGCGCCCGGGGCCTAGTTCGTTTTTCTCGAGCGCTATTTAAGAACGCCTAACTTTTTGCCGACCTTCTCGAATGCAGCAAGTGCGCGATCGAGATCTTTGCGTTCGTGCGATGCGGAAATTTGAACGCGAATTCTAGCTTCGCCTTGCGGAACGACTGGATACCAGAGGCCGCGAGCGTAGACGCCTTCTTTCAAAAGTTCGGCGCTCATGTCTTGCGCGGTGGCGGCTTCGCCGACCATGACAGGCACGATTGCGTGGATTCCCTCGAGAATGGTGAATCCGGCGCGTACGATTTCCTTGCGGAAGTAGTCCGTGTTGTCACGCAATTTTGCGACCAGTGAAGAATCTTCTTCCAGCATTTTGAAGGCTTCGATGGCAGCAGTCACCACGGGCGGTGGCAGCGTATTCGAGAACGTGTAGGGGCGAGACTTCTGTCTTAGATATTCGATAAGCTCTTTCTTTCCGGCAAGGAAGCCGCCGGCAGCGCCGCCAAGCGCCTTTCCGAGCGTTCCGGAAATTACATCGATCTTTCCGTGCACTCCGCACTCTTCAGGCGTGCCTCGTCCTGTTTTGCCCAATACGCCTGTGGAGTGTGATTCATCGACAAAGAGAAGCACGTCATGTTTTTTCGCCAGGTCTACGAACTCCTTAAGAGGAGCGTACTCCCCTTCCATGCTGAATACGCCATCGGTCACCACGACGCCGATTCTGTACTGTTCGGCATCCGGCTCGGCAAGGAAGTGTTTGAGCTGGGTCAAATCGTTGTGTTTGTAGGCTTTTAAATCAGTCGTTTTGGTGGCAATCCGGCATAGCCTGATGCCGTCAATAATCGATGCGTGATTCAATTGATCGCTGTAGATGATGTCGCGATAGTCACGCTGACCAAAGTCATTGGACATCAAACCGGTGAAGAAAGCCTCGTTTGCTGCAAAGCACGACGAATGCAGAATTGCGGACTCGCATCCTAAGAAGGCGGCAATTCTTTCTTCCAGTTCGAAGTGGATTTTTTGAGCACCACAAATGAACCTTACGGACGCCATACCGAAGCCGTGCTCGTCGAGCCCTTTCTTGGCGGCTTCGAGAATGCGCGGATGATTAGCCAGTCCGAGATAATTGTTGGATGCGAGCATGACGGTTTCTTTGCCGTCGACTTTCACCACTCCTGATTGCTTGCCCTCAATCGGCACTTCATACTTGTATGTTTTATTCTCGCGGGCTTTGTCCAATTCTTGCCCAAGCGCTGAATAGAGCTTTTCCACGCCGAACTTGTTTTTGACTGCTGCGTTTTCTTTTGCCATTTTGGTTCATCCTATTTATTTTATTTATCTTTATCAGGGGTGAAAACCAGTTTCATAGCCTCGCCTTTAGAGAGTAAATCAAATGCGGACAGGTAGTCATCCAGAGCATAAGTGCGTTCAAACAAAATACGTGCCAACTTGCTCTTCAAATTCAGTCTGTCCGATTTCATCAGCCTGAGCATGGTTTCCCATGTATCAAACATCTTTCTTCCGAAGATGCCTTTGACAGTGACACCTTTCCAAATGACACCGTTGGCAATATCGAAGTCATTCAGAGGCTTGCGGGTGATGCCGAGCAGGAGGACAGTGCCGCCATTGCGCACGATTTGAAAAGCATCGCTGTAGGCGGAGGGCGAGCCGGACATTTCCAACACTACATCGACGCCGTTGGAGCCGGTCTCGTGCTTTCTCACCGATTCATATAAAGCCTTGGATCCTTTGGACACATCGAAACATGCATCGGCGCCGAAGGACTCAGCCAACTTAAAACGATGTTCAGTATCCATCGCTTCTGTTATATAGATTCTGGAGGCGCCGAAATCGTGGCAGAGAAATGCCGCCATGAGCCCCAGCGGTCCGGCACCCAGGATTGCCACCGACTTGCCGCGCACATCCGCCTCATAGACTGTATGCACTGCATTGCCGAACGCATCGAGCATGGCGCCAATTTGGGGTGGAATCTGCGACGTATCGCCGCCCTTGTTCAATAGAATGACATTCTTGTACGGCACCACCACGTGCTGAGCGAAACATCCATCCAGGTGCACGCCCTTCACTTTCACTTGAGTGCAGATATGCTCGTTGCCGGTCCGGCAGAGGAAGCAATGCCCGCAGGACAAGTGCATCTCGGCGGTGACATAATCACCCTTTTCGATTTTCAAATGTTCCGGAACGAGAACGCCGCTGTTTTTGGCAGCTTCTCCGACTTCCTCAACGATGCCGCAAAATTCGTGTCCGACAATAATAGGATCGTACTTGCCGTTGAGATAGCGCTGCATCTCGTTGCGGATGCCTTCACTCTGCGCAGAGTGATAAATACTCTTGTCCGTTCCGCATACGGATGTTGCCAGCACTCGAATCTTCACTTCATCGAGTCCAAGCTTCGGCGACGGCATATCGTTCTTCAATGTGAGACCGTCTTTATTCAAGTCTTCCTTGATAAGGCATTTCATCGAATTCTTTGCAGTCTCCTTGGTCTTGGTTTGGGATTCTTGGCTGGTAATCATCGTTTCATTCTCTGGCAGTAAAGAAGTAAAAGCAGGACGAGATGCCCGGCTCCTGCGAAAACAGCAGCGTAATTATGCCAGATCGGGCGCCTTTAGCGATGCATGAACATTCGCATGAAGACAGTGGCCAAACTCAATGTGGACTTGCCCTGCTGCTGATTGCGAGCCTCTCTGACGGGCCGGATTGCCAGGTGAGCGAAGCTTCATAACCAATGCTTAAAATCCGCATATTTACAGGCTAAACATATCGAAACCTTGTGTGAACACCGGTTTTCGGTTGTTGGAAAAGCGCATAGCGAGCCGTTTTCTGCCTGGCCAATAGCAAGCTGCTATGGATTCAATAGCCCGTAGATATTGACCCTTAGCGTTTGTTTAGTTGCCAAGCACACGGCGTGCGATTAGATTGCAATGGTGACCGCAACAATTTCTTTATTATTGACCTCGGGAGACCTCCATGAACGAAGACGCTATACAAAACGATGAAATCAACTTCGATCCTGTTTTACCGGCTCCGGTCGATCTGGTTACTTCATTCGTCGCTGAAGCGTCGATTGTACGCACCATTGTCCAAGGCAGTGGTGGACCGGAAAACATCGATATTACCGAACCCGGCCTTCGATTTGTCCGACACATTCTGGCGAATTCTCGATCGATCAAATTCGGTTTCATGCCCAATTTCAAAAGCATGGATTCGATAAGAGAGTTGGCGCGCGATTTCATTCGCCGCTGCGGAGGTGCAACTTGCGCGCTCCAAACTATGTATGCGGTCACGCAATGTGAATAGAAACTAGCGTTGCCGCCAGGCATTCCCACAGCAGTTTCTCGGCGACAAAACGCCTGTTCCACCCCCCTCTAAGGACAACACCCCCGTGTTGTCCTTTTAAATTGCCAGCCAATGCAGCGGAATCACAATTCCAGATGAAGCATCCACGAAGATGCAATGTTGATAGCGACACTCAAAAACAGAGCAATATGAATTGCCGCTGCCACCAACATCGTTGATTCGCTTTGAGTGTTTCTTGTCTCTTCATCGTCGACAAGCGAAGCTTCACCGGCAGGCAGCATCAGCAGCACCACCAATCCGAAAACGCTGGTGATCAATCCGATCAGTGCCCAGTAAAAACCATTGCGCCCTTTGCTTTTGGCAATCGAAAAACACCAGATTGGTGGAAACAAAATCAAGCACAGCGAGAAAGCAAGAAATGCTGCGATGAAAATGTCTCGAACAGTGACAGGGACGTAAAAAATCGACGCTCCCATAATGCAAAGCAACGGCATCATGGAAAGAATGAACACGCCGACGCGCGCATCGCTGACAACAGCGAAATCCGGACCGAATTCCGCATCGGCAGAGTCACGTACAGGCAGTGCTGCAACCAGAAGATAAGCAATAAAATTGAACAAAACTCCAAGGATGAACCACAACGAAGGCGAGTACCCTTTTCGACCTGCTTTTGCCGCGCATGCCATCGCGCAGGCGAACATTCCACTGAATGCCCAGGCGATGATCTGACTGGTGAGCGGCAAAATCCAAGGATCAATGTATTTTCGATCTGTCAAAAATTTTGACGAGCGATTCAACTTCACTGCCAGAGCATCGGCTTGCTTCAAGCCATCATCTGAAGACACCGGTTTGACGGCATCCAATTTCTTTCGAATCTCGTCTCTTAAAGCAGAGCCGGCATCATCTTTTGAAAGCAACTCCAGATGCAGCTTGTAGACCTGGCTTAGCAGGGGATGTTTAGGAAGCTTGACCTTCTCAAAACTGTTTTCGATGGAAGACAATTGTGCAATACATTTTTTGTGCTCATTGGCTTTCTTGTATGCTCGGGCAAGAGCCAGCCTGAAACTTTGAGTAGAAACATCATCGGCGCCGAACGATTGTTCATACTCGTTCAAAGCTTCGATAATTAGGCTAATACCATCATCGAGCGAACCTTTTCCGGAGCCGCGAGGGCTCTTCGGCGCGTTTACAAAAACCTGCCCCTGCAGACATTTCAAAAGCGCGACATCGTCATCGAAATACGTTTCATAGTCGGCTCCAAACGCAACCTTCAAGTGAGTTCGAGCTTCATCGATTCGTTCTTGCCCCAGAGAATATTCACCACGCATGATGGCACTCTGGGCCAATAGCAGATAAACATCTTCAATGCCAGCGCCGCCGTCATCCTTTTTCAGGATACTCTTTGCCTTTCCGAGGCAAAATTCTGCCGCCTTGTTGTTGCCCATGGTCATGTTAATCCGCGCTGTGACCATCATGCACCGAGCATACTCATGGCTTTCGTCACCTTCTTCCCTCACCCAATCGCGGGCCGCGAAATCCAAAGCAGTGCGAGCGCAATCGTAGTTGCCTGAGACGTAATAAGCCTTGCCCAGGGACTCTATCGATTGAATGACTGAACTGACAGTGACCGCCTTATTCTTGATATTGAAATCGAGAGATTCGTTCAAAAGAGAGAGAGCATCGCTCCATTGTTCCGTATATCCGCAGGTAACTCCTACATTGTGCAAGAGACGCCCATGAACAGCTTGCCAATCGGGAGAAGTCTCATTCCTTTTGGCATTGGAGCTGGCAAGCAGATCGCGAAATCGCGCATTCAGATATTGCCAGCTTCCCTGCCCTTTGAACAAGCCGTCCTTTTCGATGCGCTGAATAAGAAAAAAGCCGCCGCAGAAAGCTGCGACGGCAATTGCCACTAGAAGGACAAGTATCGTCTTATCCTTCGTCATCGGGCCTCCACAATTTAGATGGCGATGATGCTGTACCCGCAATCGACGTGTATGCACTCGCCCGTCACGCCCGAAGCGAGATCGCTGGCCAGATAGAGGGCGGTTTTGCCGACTTCTTCTGCTTCCACGTTGCGCTTGAGGGGAGCGCGTTGTTCCACAAACTTGAGCATATCTCTAAAACCGGAGATACCCATTGCTGCCAGAGTTCTTACCGGACCTGCCGAGATGGAATTGACGCGAATGTTCTTTTCGCCGAGGTCGGCGGCGAGATATCTAACACTCGCTTCCAGAGCTGCTTTTGCAACACCCATTACGTTGTAGTTTTGCACGACTTTTTCGGCGCCATAATAGGTGAGCGTTACGACGCTGCCGCCGTCAGTCATCATCGGCAATGCCGCGCGGGTTACGGCAGTCAAAGTGTACGCACTGACATCGAGTGCCAGAGCGAAGCCTTCGCGAGTAGTATCGACGAAGTGCCCTTCCAAATCTTTTTTGTTGGCGAACGCTACGGCATGCACTACAAAATCGACTTTATTCCAGTGTTTGCCGAGTCTCTCAAAGGTGGCGGCAATGTCTTCGTCTTTGCCGAGATCGCACATATCTACGAACTTGCTGCCGACGCTTTCAGCCAGGGGTTTGACACGGCGCTCGAGCGTTTCGGCTTGATAGGTAAAGGCCAGTTCGGCACCTTCACTATAGAGCGCTTTGGCACATGCCCACGCCAGACTGTGATCGTTTGCTACACCAAAGATGATGCCCTTTTTGCCCTTGAGCATCCCGTTTTCATTGCGAGTTAGCTCTTTGCTTTCCGTAGCCTGGGACATGGTAATTCTCCTGAAAGTCAAAACTGTGGTGCCAGAAACAAGGCACGAGCAGGCCTGTGCCAGCAGTCAAACAAACCACAGATTATGTCACACCAGCCCCAGGAAGGTGAGATCCTGCGCCGGAGCGGTTAAGAATCGCTAAGGTCGAAACGCGCTAGGAGGCGTAGGGGTCGGAAGGCGGGTGCTGGATCAAGTCTTCCAACGCCTTTTGAAACTCTGCGGGTTTGTGATAGCCCATGATTTTGCCAAGCAGTTTGCCGGATGGTTCAAAAACCAGAATGCAGGGAAACTCGTAGACCTTGTATTTTTCCGCTGCCTCTTTGCCGCCATTGGGCCGTTCGGCATTGATTTTGACGGTCATGTATTTCTTTTTCAGATACGACATCATGCCCGGATTCTGGAAAGTGTCCCGATCAAGTCGTTTGCACCAGAGGCACCAATCCGTGTAGACATCAGCGAGTACATACTTCTTCTGTGTTTTTGCTTGAGCAAGGGTGGAATCTAAGTCGGTACTCCACATCAAATCCGTAATTGCACTTTGGGGAAGTGCTGATTTAATCGGCGCCGTTTTCTGTGCTGACGCCGGCAACATCTCAAATCCGGCAGTAGTCAAAATTGCCAGCGAAAATGCCGACAATACCAATTGGGTTCTCACAACCCCTCTCTTGATTTCATTTTTCATTTTTGTCAGCCTCTATTTCTTTTTTGCAGGCTTGCCGGCTTTTGCATTTTTCGATGAAAGCGGAAAAGCCGAATAGTCATTCAAAAGCTCCGCTCTTACCAGCTTCACAGGCGGGCAGCCTGTGGACATGAAGGCATCATGGAAAGCTTTGAGTGAGAATTCTTGTCCTTTCAACTTTTTATACTCGTCTCTCAAACCGATAATTTGAAGTTTGCCTAGAGTGTAGACGAGATATGTGGGGTCACTTGTTCCCCGCTTCGCTTCACGCTCACCGTTGGCGCGTTCCTGAAATCCTTCCCTGACAAAGAAGTCGGTCGCTTCAGCAACGGTCATTTTCTCGGTATGCATTTTTATCGCCACGAGATAACGGCAGCAGCGCAACAAGGCGTCATGCAATTGTGCAAGTCGCAATTTCAAATCCCCGTTGCCGAGCCCCTCATCAACCATCATCTGCTCGCAGTAGTGAGCCCAGCCTTCGACATTCGAGCCGCAGCCCGTCAACTTGCGCACTTTCGAGGGATTGGTATTGACCCAGAGAAATTGAACATAGTGACCTGGATAAGCTTCGTGCACGCTCGTATTGAGCAGATCCTGAAAGCTGAAGCTGCGCATATGCTCCTCGACCCGTTTTTTCGGCCAATCTTTTTCAGGCAAGGTGACAAAGTAGTAGGCTTCTTTGGCCTTTTTCTCGTATGGTCCGGGCGTGTCCATAGACGCGAACGAGAGCGCGCGAGCAAAGGGAGGAGTCTCCGCGACAGTGGCTCGGTCTTCTGAAGGAATGGAGAGAATCGGTTTTTCTACGCAAAAACGGCGCAGATCTTCCAGACACTTTTTCACTGAATCGACCAGTTCCTCGGGCTCGGGATGCTTCGAGGAAATACCTTCGAAGACTCTCAAAGCACTGTTGTTTGGGTCCAGTGCGTGAGCGGTGCGGGCAAAGTCCTTCTGCAAACGTCGCAATTCCGTCATGCCGCGCGAATAGAGCGCATCGATCGGTTCGTCGACCATCTCTTGATACTGCAGCTTCTTTTTATAGAGTTCGGAACCAAGCGCGTAATTCCCCTTGGCTTTCGGCAAAATCTCTTTTCGCACATATTCCTCATGCTCTTTCAATGCTGCAATCGCAGCTTTATTGGCATCGGCAAATTCTGAATTCAAGGCAGGATTTTTTACCGATCCGAATGCTGCCGGCACATCCTTTTCAAAGAAAGATATGATGCCGGGCATCTGTTCCAAATCGATCTCTGCATATACTTTCGGAATCAAGTCTGCGTTCAAATTGGCGCGACCAATCCTGAGCATTTCCGGAATCGCCTTTTCGCGCGCAATTACAGATTTTAAGCGCTCGGACGGCTCGGCAAAATCGCGTTTCATCAGTGCGAAAACCGCAGCGCAAGCAAGCTCGCTGTAATTAGCCGGATTTCGTTTGTAACTGCCGATTTCTTCCAATTCGAGCAAATTGTCTTTTATCTGATGAATAACAAGCACGACATCGAGACGATCTTTTTGAGAGAGCGGCTCGAGATCCAAGGCTTCGAATTTCTTCAGTGAATCTTTGTAGAAACGAATTTGCTTCTTGATTCCCTCTGCACTCATATCGGGAAGCAATCCGTCATAGTCGTGAATACCTATTTCGGTAGCATAGTGCGGCTGCATTCGAAAGACACCATCAAAATAGGAATCGACGAGCCCGTAGTAAAACCTTCTGGCATCAACTTTCGCTTCCTTGTCGTCAGGCACCTTCTTCTGCCGTTTATTTTTCGTAACGGGTGGTGCGGCAAAAGCTTCTTTTCCTTCGCTCTTGACGTTCTGCTTTGTTGAGGTTTCCTCTTGAGTTGTCTTTGCATCCTCTTGTTGTGCAATCGCGGAGGGCGCAATTGCCGCGCCGCTTGTCATCAAGAGCAAGCTAATCGCAAGCCAGGCGAAGGTTCTTGGAACACTAAAAGACATCTGGTTTTCACCCTTATAGTGGAGTCAATCGGCAAGAAGATAATGATACTGAAATATCGGGTCTATATCGGCTTGTGAAGTCCAGCTCTAAAGACGATTTGGTGATCTTAAAGTCGTTCAAAAGAGAAAAAACAATTACAGTTAAGCCTCTTATTTAGAAAAGCTATTCAAATACTTATGTAACGGAGCGCACTACGTGCGTTCCCGTCGGGGGCTAAAATAGCCGGACCGGGTTAGGGTTCTGACACGGTGCCGCCCGCCCATCAACATTGCAACGGGCGGCGCGGAATCGAGGAGGCTTCAAGCAGTCAATGGCACGGTCGTACAAAATCTTCGTCATGGTAAAGCAGGTGCCCGACCAGGGTTCCAAAGCAGGGATTAACCCTGATGGGACCATCGACCGAGCAAAAGCCAAGCGAATGCTCAATCCATTTGACCGCTACGCGCTCCAGGCCGCATTGCACGTCAAAAAGAAATACGGCGGCACAGTGACTGCCATTTCAATGGGTCCGCCGCCCGCAGTGGAAATTCTTTTGGAAGCTCTGGAACACGGCGTAGACCGCGCCTTTCTGCTTTCAGACCGCCGCCTGGCCGCATCCGACACACTGGCTACCGCTTACGCTCTTTTCAAGGTAATCAAGTGGGTCGGCGAATTCGACTTCATTTTCTGCGGTCTTCAGACCACCGACGGCGACACCGCCCAGGTAGGACCGCAATTGGCAGAACGCCTTGGTCTTCCGCAGGTGACATACTGCGAAGACTTCTCTATTGAGAATGAAAAACTAAATGCACGCCGCATCATCGAAGGCGGCTACCAGAAAGTCATAGTGGATCCACCCGTTCTGGTTACTGTTGCTAACTCCTATCATCCTCTGGAATACAAATCGTTCAGAGGTACATATAGAGTGCAGCAGCTTCAGCGCGATCCTGAAGAACTTGCCAAATTCATCAAAACTATCGATCTGGACCTGGTTGGTGCCGATATCGAACGCTGCGGCTTGAAAGGCTCGCCGACCATCGTTGCCGCAACGGAGAAAGTTGGCGAGATCGGCGGCAGCTGTGTGATACACCAGGGACATTCGCCTGAAGAGCTTGTGTCGGAAGTGATCAAAGGCTCCGCCATCAAAGAATTCCTGGTGCCGGCCTAGCCTTCAGCCGTAAAAAAATCAAAACTCCCATTACAAATCAAACAACCATACAAATAGAATCCCGATCCGGAAAAAAGAAATGACTGAAGAAGCAACAGTAGACGTCTCGCAATATTGCCCCAAAGGCGATGTTCTGATCGTTGCCGAACACATCCTCGGCGAGCTGCAACCGGTGACCCTGGAGCTTCTTGGTGCCGGCAGACTGCTTGCCGACAAAATGGAGAGGCAACTGGTCTCCATCGTCATCGGTCATGAACTGGGCGACATTCCCAAGAAATTAGTCGAGTACGGCGCCGACAAAGTCTATGTTGCCGAACACCCGGAATTGAAAAATTACCGCACTCTTCCTTATCGCCGTGTCGTGTGCGATTTTCTGGAATCTCTGCCCGAGCCGCCGCACACCACTCTTCTCGGTTCCACGACAACCGGGCGCGACCTGGCACCACGAATCGCAGCTCACTTCGATACTGGCTTGACCGCAGACTGCACTGAATTGGATATCGGACCTTACGAGCACAAGTCAAAAGTAGATCCGAGCAAAATCGGTCTTTACCCGAATTGCTTGTATGCAATCCGCCCCAGTTTCGGCGAAAGCTTGAAAGCAAGAATTCTCGGTCCCTGGAAAAATCCGCAAATGGCGACCACACGACCGGGCGTAATGATTCCTCTCAAGCCGGACGCCAATCGCAAAGGTGAAATCAAAAAGCTCGAAGTCAAATTTGAAGATGACGATTTCCGTCTTACCGTTGCAGATACGGTCAGAGAAGTCGCCAAAGGCGTAAAACTCACCGAAGCCGATGTCATCATCGCTGGTGGCTATGGATTAGGAACGAAAGAAGGCTTCAATCTTTTGTATGAGTTGGCGAAGTGCTTCCCGAATTCGGCAGTGGGCGCCTCGAGAAAGGTAGTCGACCTGGGCTGGATCCCATATCAACATCAGGTTGGGCAAACAGGCAAGACTGTCAGACCCAAACTGTATATTGCTTGCGGAATTTCCGGCGCTATCCAGCATCGCGTGGGAATGTCCAAAGCCGGCATGATTTTGGCGATCAACAAAGACGCCGATGCACCGATTTTCAAGTTTGCGCATCACGGTATCGTGGGCGATGTTTATCAAATTTTGCCTGAGTTGATCAAGCAATTTAAGGAAGTACAGTCCGGACGAGAGGTAGAGGCAGTTGTCAGCGCGCATTGAGTACGATCTTCTTCTGGTAGGCGGCAGTCCATCAAATTTGACGCTTGCTTATCGCTTTCTTGAACTTGCCAAAGAATCAGGCAAGGAATTTACGATCGCCATTCTCGAAAAGGGAAAGGATTTCGGCTCCAACATTTTGAGCGGTGCAGTATCCAATCCGCACGTGCTGAAAAAAGTTTTTCCCGACTATAAGGAAAGAAACTGTCCGATTGAAGCCGAGTGCACAGAGTCGAATATGTCGGTTCTCTCGCTGCAGAAAAAGTGGGATATGCCCGCCAAGCTATACCCGAAGTCATTCGACAAACGTGGTTACTTCGTTCTTACTTTGAGCTACTTCACCGGTTGGCTCGCCAATCAGGTGATGGAAAAAGCCAAAGAAGTTCCCAATGTAAGCGTCGATCCATATACCGGATTCTCCGCTCACAAAGTCGTATTTGAAAACGGTCGCGTAGCCGGTGTTGCTGTTTCCGAAGATCCAAAATCGGAAGACGATTATGTTTACGCTCGCTTCACTTGCTTCGGCGATAAGGGCTTCATTTCTCGTGACGTAATCGACCATTTCAAACTGAGAGACTGCCCGCAGATCTGGTCTGTCGGCGTCAAAGAAGTCTGGCAAGTAGACAAAGACTATGCAGGAAAAGTCTGGCACACGCTGGGATGGCCTCTTCTGGACGGCACCTTCGGTGGTGGCTTCGTCTACGGTATGAAGGACAACAAATTGACCATCGGCATGGTCATCAGTTTGGACAGTCCCGATCCGAATATGAATCCCCAGCTCAAATTGCAAGAGTACAAAAAGCACCCCTGGATTCAAGAAATGATCAAAGGTGGCAAGCTGCTCAAATACGGTGCAGCGCTGCTTCCGGAAGGCGGATATTACAGCTTGCCGAAGAAATTCCACTTCAATGGTGGATTACTTCTTGGTGACGCGCTCGGCGTTCTTGATGTGAAAAACCTTGCCGGTATCGACCGCGCGATGGAGTGCGGATATGTCGGCGCCAAAGTCGTATTCGACGCACTTATGAAGGACGATACTTCTGAAGCGGCATTGGAACCGTACGATGCACAACTGCGTGATAGTTTCGTCGTCAAAGAATCTTTCCAAAACAGATATTTCCGCTACGCGTTCCAAGAAAATCCGCGCCTGCTCGGACAGTATCTGCCTGAAATGGTTAAGAGCATCGACAAATCCACGCCCTGGATCGGCATGCTCAAGATCGGTTTCAAAAACCCGCTCAAAGCGCCTAAAGACGGCATCAGATCGCTTGGTCTTATTGAAGGCAAATTCGATATCGGGCCGATCACATACGAGCCGGACTGGAAGCACATCATTCCCGACTTCGTGGCACCGAAATACGATGAGCCGCAATTTGAAAAAGCGACAATCTATTCGCGTGCGGACGCCGTCTTCTTTGCCGGCACGAAGTACCACGAAGGCAACCAGCACATCGACGAATTCAACGCCGATGTGTGCGTGAAGTGCATCAACAAGTACGAAGGATTCGGCAAAACAACTCCTTGCGTAGCGGATTGCACCGCGGAAGTTCACCGCGTCGACGTCATCGACAAGGTGAGAAGACACGGGATGTCTCTGGAAAACTGTGTTCACTGCCGCACTTGCGAAATTGTATGTCCTGAAGTAAACCTGCGCGTCAAGCCGACTTCGCAGGGCAGCGGACCCGATTTCCTCGGACTCTAAAGGGCGAAATAAATGAACTCATTTCTTGCGGGCGGACTTTTCATAGTTCTCTCGACGATTCTGGCTGTGGTCGGAATGATTGTGGTGCGCAAGAAAGTCGGTGTTCAAAATCTGACCGAGCATCATGAAGTTGCCGGTCATCTTCTGTCCGTGATTGGAACTCTTTATGCAGTTCTTCTGGGATTCGTAGTCGTCGATGCCATGCAGCATCAGCAAGACTTAAGAGTGATAGTCGACAATGAAGCGACGCATTTGTGCAATATTTTTCTTGCCGCAGAAGGACTTCCCGATAACGAGCGCAAGATAATTCGCAATCACTGCCGCAACTATGCACAAATCGTTGTCGATGAAGAATGGCCGCTTCTGGCGAAAGGCGGCTACAGCTCGCAAGCATTTGGACATACCTGGGGGCTGTGGAAAGTAATATCGACATTCGATCCCGAAACTCCTCGCGAAGAAGCAATACATCAACAATTGATTTCCGAGGTTTGCCAGGTCACGGAGAGTCGCCGGACACGTCTTGTGAATGCCGCTCACGGTGTGGCACCGGTAATGTGGGTGGTCCTGATCATCGGCGGCGTATTCACGCTTATCTTCACTTATTTCTTTGCTGTCGAAAGTCTGCGAACACAAGTAGTGATGACCACTCTAGTCGCTCTGACCTTGTCTTTGAATATTTTCCTGGTCTTCATTTTCGGCTACCCATTTTCCGGTGATGTTGCTGTAAGACCGGATTCTTTCCGTCTGGATCTGGGCGTCTTCCAGCATTTTGAAGAGGGTCGAATGCCGGAGAAAGAAAAGATACTGAGCCAATAAAAATGAGAATATGGCTTGAATTTTATGAGATCTGGTAGATTGCATATATGGAAGCCACCCGCGTCATAAAGTACAACGACTTGCAATCCACGCTGGCGCTGTGGATAAAAGTCTGGACGCTGGCGCCCCCCTGGCTTTTGCCGATCATTCCATTATTCGGTTTATTTTTCGGGTTGTTCGGCTGGCAGATAGGGCAAGCCGGGTTTTCCCTCATTTTGCTCTGGTCTCTCAGCTATTTTGTGGAAGATTTGCTCAAGCGCAAATTGACCCTGCGCAAAGAGGTGCTTTATTTTGGATATAAACAGTTTGCGCTGAAAGACATAGAGGCGATTGGACTTAAATACAGCAAGAAAAAAGTCTTACCCTCACATGTGATTTTGCGATTCAAGGAAGGTAAGCAACTCAAGCTAAAGCTAAATCGACTCTGGGTCGAAGACCTGGACTATCTAGTCAGACATGTCGAGAAAACATACAAGAGCTGCAAGATCGATCCAGTCGTAATGTCGCTAAGCGCGCTGAGAACAGTCGCAAAGAAAAATTTGAGTGCAACGAGCGACCGCCTCGAGCTTCCCTATGCTTCACACCGTCCAATCAAAGAATTGATCGCCACCTTCCAGGGTACTGCAGCAGCATGGACACGCGTGGGACCGGCGCTTTGCATGCCTTATTTTTTCGTCTTCACAGGGCTGACAATTCTCAACGGTAGTTACATGTGGTTGATGAACCACAAAATCACAGCAGGAAAGAGTCTCGAAATTCCGAGTATGCTGCAGAATTTCGCTCAAGATTTTTCGAGAATGGCAGGCGGAGGTATCTATATTGCGGGAAAAGCCGCATATGACGCCCTGCAAAATCCTGTCTACGGCGTTGCTGCCGCATTCGGAATTACTTGTTTTCTCTATTATCTGCTTACAGTAATTTTGAAACCGAACAATCTAGTAATAACACCGGCAGGCATAGACAAAAATCTTACCTTGGGTCCTGTCACTGTAACCCTGGAAAGGACCGACTGGAGCAGCATCACCCACGCTTCTTTGAACAAACCAAAAGTAAGCGCGGCAAATAAAGAAAAGATTTTGCGCTTGAATCGCTCGAATGGCAAGCCGTTTGAATTGAAACTAAACGCCATAGATCTGGAAGATCGTCAGCTTCTGAACAGCCGTTTAAAACAATACGCTCCGCATGCAACACACGATACTAATTTCGATGAAGAGATGCTGACTCGTCAAAAGTCTAGCTATACGGAGCTGTGGTTGCAGTCCCTATCAAGCCCTCCTAAACGTGTGAGCGTAAAGCCGCTTTCAGCAGGCGAAACACTTAAGGAAGGACGATTTGCGGTGCTCGGCCGCCTTGGTCTTGGCGGGCAGGGAACAGCTTATCTTTGCTCTGAGATTGGCGTGGGCAAGAAAGTAGTCTTGAAGGAGACGATCCTGCCGACATTTGTCGACCAAACAGCCCGGCAGAATGCGATCTTTCGTTTCGAACATGAGGCGAGACTGCTCAATAAAATGGATCATCCGCAGATAGTGAGGCTCACAGATTACTTCATCGAAGACCACCGCAGCTATCTCGTGCTGGAGCATATCGAGGGAGGCAATTTAAAAGAATATGTTGCGCGCAAGGGGTGTCTTTCTGAAGATGAGGTGCGAAATTTCGCTTTACAAATGTGCGACATTCTCGAATACTTGCATTCACTAGATGTGGTGCATCGAGATTTCACTCCGGACAATTTGATGCTCACACAAAGTGGTCTTTTAAAACTGATTGATTTTAACGTCGCAAAAAACGAAGAAGTCGGTATTACTGCAACTGTCGTCGGCAAACATGCATACATCCCTCCTGAGCAGTTTCGAGGCAAACCCACTCACAGAAGCGACTTGTACGCCATGGGAGCAACACTCAGTTTTCTGCTCACCGGATTGGAACCGACGCCCATCACGCAATCGTCCCCGCAAAAGCATAAGGAAGAGATTTCCGACGACCTCAACACGATCATCAAAGATCTCACTTGCCTCAGTGAAGATAAAAGACCGGAAACAATTCACCTGGTGAAGAGACGACTGCTCGGTGAGAGCATTGAGGTGGAAGCGCCAAGCACGGCTGCTACAGAGGCTTCATCAAACGATTCGGAAGTAATTACACTGCCAAAAGAAATGGAGAAGCTGGCAGCGGAGTGTTCAAAAGATGGCTGAACTGTCTGTACGACTGGAGTACAAAAGCACCACCCGCGATGTCGCCATCGTAGCACTCAACCTTGGCTTTCCAGCTTGGGGATTGGCGGCTCCAATAGTGTCCGTCATCTGCATGCTTCAGGTAGTCAGCTTTTTCGTCTACCCTACCAGCGAGCCTATTTGGCGCACAGTCGCAATAGCATTGGCTTGCCTATGTTTTTCACTGATTTGCCTCACAATGCGCTGGAGGCTGTCACGCAATAACCTTATCGTTGACAACAATGGCATTCAAGTTCCGATGGTGTCGGAGAATTTCCCCAATATTGCGGCATACATTCCCTGGTCTTCCATCAATAAGGTCGGTATTTATCCCGAATTCGAGAGTGATTGGCACAAGCGCTCTCTGGTTCTCTTTCGAGCAAAGGGCGGTCCCATCAGGTTTAATTTGAACCGGCTCAAGCCAGAGCAAGTGGAGCAACTGCTTCTATCTCTCGAAGCATGGGGTGTGGACTTGCAGAAAGAAAGCAGCGTAGCGGCGCTGCAGCAACAGATGCGCACAGCCACCTCCACTAATCAAATCGAAATGAGCTACACGGACATGTGGGAAGATGAGTTGCGCCGCCGTTTTCTATCGACTGCATTTCTTCCTATCGAACCTGGATCAATGCTGCGCAACGGCAGTTTGAAAATCGTTCGCCAGCTTGCCATGGGCGGACTTTCCGCTGTATACCTGGCGCAATTGGACAATAAAGATCTTGTAGTCATCAAAGAAGCGGTGATACCGGATGATGCAGTTGAGGCAGTCAGGAAAAAAGCTCAGGAGATGTTCGAGCGCGAAGCGCAATTTTTGATGAAACTCTCGCATCCAGGTATCGTGCGCGTTTTAGATTACTTCATGGATGGCGGACGGCACTATCTGATGTTGGAACACATCAACGGTCAGGACACACGACAGTTGGTGAAACAGAATGGAGCGCAAAAGGAAAGCACAGTTATTCAATGGGCGCTGGAGATTGCAAACACTCTCAAATATTTGCATGAGCAAGATCCTCCAATTGTTCATCGAGACTTGACGCCCGACAACATCGTTTTGCGCGACGACGGCAGCATTATGGTAATCGACTTCGGGGCCGCCAATGAATTTATTGGAACCGCCACCGGCACGCTTGTAGGCAAGCAAGCGTACATCGCTCCCGAGCAGTTGAGAGGAAAAGCAGCGACACAGTCGGATCTTTACGCCCTTGGATGCACGCTTTTCTATTATTTGACAGGCAAAGAGCCGGAGGCGCTTTCTACCTCGGACCCGTCAACCGAGCGCGAAGACGTTACTTCCGAGATGAGTGAAGTGGTTAGGACGCTCACCCAGATGGAACCGGAAGATCGCTATCAAACCGCTCAGCAGCTCATTCCCGTGCTCAAGATGACCGCCGCCCAGGCTCACAGATAACGAGTCAGAGCATGCCACACAGCTCACGAACTAATTTGAAATTGCTTCCAATTGCAGTGTCGCTCGCGATTGCATTTTTAGTGTCGCAGCCTGCTCTCTCGAATCAAATTCAGAATGAAGTCATCGCATTGAACAATGATGGTGTGAAGGCGCTCAATAATGGAAATTTCCCGCTCGCAATCGAGTTTTTTGAGAAAGCTCTGGAGAAAGACATCAAATATTCATTGCCCAGTGAAAATCTCGCCATTGCCTATAGCAACTTCGGAAAGAGCGTCTTGAAATCCAATCCTACGAAAGCTCTTTCATATTTCTATCGAGCCTATGTCCTGAATGAAAAGAATTGGGCTGTAGTACAGTCGATTAAAACAACTCTTCAGACAATTGGCAAAGAAAATGAAAGTTACAACGATCATATGAAGTTGGCGTCGGAAGCAAGGAAGCGATCTGATTTCATAGGAACATTCGTCGAATATGCCGAAGCCTTGAAACTGAAAACTGGGGATGAAGAGGCACGCAAACATCTAGTTCAAACAATAAGACACCTGGAAAAGTCGAACTTGGGACTTTATGCACATTTCGCGAAAGCAATGGCTAAGAGTCAGTTCAATATCGGCGATCAAGACGACGCGTCGACTACCCAAAAAAAAGTACGCAATGAAAGCTCAAAAAATTCGCAGAGTAATAAACTCGACTTTTCTCCTGTGATGGCAGATATACAAAGACGAATCAAACGCAATTGGTTTCCGCCTAGAGATTCTGACTCGCGTCAAACTGTTGTGACTTTCAAAATCGCGAAGGATGGTACTGTTACAGATTTAAAAATCGATAAAACCTCTGGCGTTTTGTCCGTGGACAAAGCAGCGATAAAAGCTGTTGAAGATGCAGCTCCGTTTTCAATCAATCATCCCCACTCAGCTTCACTCCCGATTGATATTCATTTTACTTTCGACTACAACCCTCTCAGTCGCACCACTGCTGCAAGACTTACAAAAGAAAGCTTAGATAATGCGCCGCCTGGAAAAATGGATATGGTCGCTTTGGCCGGTACTGAACTTCTAGTCCAGTCAATGATGATCAAATATGCCGAATCATTCACAAAATTCGGCAAATTTGAATCTGCACTGGCCATGTACGAAAAACTCTTGTATCTGCGTAAGTTTGATCCCACCAAAAATTCTGGAGAAATCGAGAGTCTTAGCCGTTCTATAGAACTAGTAAAACTTCTCAAGAAAACTGCTGACACCACGGACCCAATCGAGCTTGAATCATTGTTGAAGGATTGCCTCATTTGCCTGGAAACTAATCCTGCTCTCTCACCGCAAACTGACGCGGCATTGCGCAAACGTCTGGCTCATATTGTATTCAGCAGAAAAGCTGACGCTATACGAATTGCAGAGAAAATAACTGACTCTCCGGTCCTGTCGCTGCCGACCAAACAAGAATTTGTTCAAAACTTATACGATGATGCTGTAATCGACTTTCACTCGGCGCGCTATGCGAAAATTCTGGGGCAAACGGCCATCGCGTTTAAGGAAAAACGTGAATCACTGGAGGAATCGAATCGCATTAGCGACTTAGCGTTTAAATTTGAACGAGAGGGTAGTTTCGGTTTGGCGCTGGAACATTACAGAAAAGCCCTTACCCTCAAAGAAAGAAGTCTTGGCATGACGGACGCAGACACTCTGGCGATCAAAGGAGACATCGCTCGTGTTCTTTTGAAACAAGGGAAAGTAAAAGAATCTCGCGTACTTTATGAGGATACTGTTTCCGCTTTCAAAAAGAGCGGCGATCTGGATTATCGCTACACCCGGTTTTTAGAAAGTTATGGTGATGCGCTCAGCCAGGCAAAAGTGGAACCGCTGGCAAGCCAAGTTTATTCTCAAGCAGTGGAAGCCTGGAAAAACAGCAAGAAGAACTGATGGTCTTGTTACAATAAGGTGCTAGCTGTCACAAACTCTCAAGGAGTTCAGAGCATAAGTGCAATTTGATTATCAAATGCCGGTTCTGATTGCATCGATCTCCGCGATTTTGTTTGGTGTGATTTTCCCTATCCTTCCCGGCTTTCGAATCAACAAGCATAGGCTTTCTCTGGCACTTGGATTTGGTGCGCTCAGTTCAATAATTACGTTTGTAGCATTCTTTCTCGGCGCCTGTGGAATGTTATCAGCCGGGTGGGCTGGTATTGGAGGCGCGGGAGTGGGAACAGCTTATCCGCTGTTTTACGGAAGTATCTTCGGTGCAAGCGTGCTCAACATCATCGGGAATATGATGGTGATTAAGTACTTGCAAAAGCAATTTCCAGGTTGTATCGAAGTTCAGACCAAGTACTCGCTTTTTCTAGCGGCCTTTCTTGTAACCACGGCACATACAGCTTACGCGCTCTATCAGTTCAGAACTGGGACTGTATCCTAGGTTTGCTTTTGATTTGCGAAATGTCGCGAAGGGTTACTTCAACATTCGCAACCAAGCACAAGAGCATTAGCCGCCTACTTTCGTCTGGTCACAAGTTCAAGATTATGCTTACGGACAACGGGTAATCAAACAGCCGGCTTTGGTTTAGATGAAGACGGGTCGGCTGGCGGATCTTGAATGCCGCGGAACCATGTCTCCACATTTTCGAAATTTTTCGCATAATCGAATACAACGTTTTTCGATCTCGAACGACTAATACATTTGACCTTCCACTTGTTCTCTGAAATAGGATTGATCTCGCATTCGAGGTCTTCGCCTGGAGATCTCCAGCTCGGTCCTGTGGATGCGCGCGCCGTCAAATGTTCCGTATCGTCGGAAACTTGATGCACATAGGGCACCATCAGCAGTGCCTTGCGGCAAGCAGCCATCGCCTCTCGGGCAGTCCCTTCAAAGGTCAGCTCTCGAATCTGTTCCAACTCCCATATTTGACTGTGCTCTCCCTTGTTTCTCACCATGCGCAAAAACAAGTCGAGGGGAAGCAGCACGGCAACCATGAAGATTGCGAACACCAGCCCGATCGCCAACCCCCACTTCACACCGTATTCAAACGCGTTCTGATCTCCTTTGACCGTCAAGAAAACGATGATGATGAGCAGCCCAATACCTCCGCCGAAGCCGAGGGCTCCAACGACGATTGCGCGAATAATTCTGGCTATGTACTGAGCCATGCACCTCTTCCGATTGCGGCTGAGTTAAGAAAGCGAATCCTCGTCGGAATGCGGTTGCTCTTGACTGAGGGACCAACGAACGAAGCGCAGAAGCATATAGAGCGGCGGCAACAACACTAGCGCTGCTATTAACTTATCAATCAAACGTTTCATTAACCGTTCTCCTCATGCACTGAAGTTTTATTTCAGTCGTCAGCGTCATCTACCAGACAGGTAGATTCTTCATCTTCATTGATTTTGACACCTTCTGCCTGAATATCTTCCATTCCTACAGCTTCGATTTCAAGTTCCTCGACCTGCACTTCGGCGGAAGAATTGCCCTCGTTCTCCGTATCATCGAGGTTTTCGACATCCATAGAGGCGTCGTCATCGGCGAAGGCTGTCATTGCATCCAGTTCCTTCTGCGCCTTTGACGCCGCCAACAACTCTCGAGCTTTCAGCTTTTCAGCTTGCGACCGCTTCGGGAATAGTCTTGTGCGGCATTTCGAACAGAAGCAATAACTGCCCTCGCCAAGATGCCCGAAATCAGCCATTTTAAAGCCGACAGGCAACCAGGCGCGGGTGGCAACCAGCCGCCGATCAAGCCCTTTCAGGCGTCGCTGATAAATTGTCACGTACTCATGGCGGCAAGTTGATGGGTCTTGAGTCATCTTGCAAAATATCCCGGGAAACCTACTTATATATATGCACTTTTATGCACGGGGAAGACATGCTGCTAATCACGGTATATCGAAAAGATATCGAACCGCCGATTACTGCTTTACTACCGGATACTCTTTCAGGAGCCTTCCTCGCCAGTATATGACCACGGCCAGGCGGTGCTCAGCTTTGACAATCGAGGGGCAAGAAAAATAAAGGGTTCGCGAGCCGCCCTTCTCCAGTGGAGGCGAGTCGGGGGTTGCCACCGGCAGGTTAACCGAGCCGGAGGCACGCTTTGAAGAGTTGTCGAAGAAGACAACTTTGAGAGCCAAATCTTTGACCGGGCGTCCGCTGATATTGCGAATGCGAATTTCACCTTCAGGTGTAAAACTTCCACGGGCAAGCCAGATTCTGCTGGAGCTCAGGGCTATCGGCGGCACTCTTTCAAAGTATTCGTCGGGCTTTGACGCAAGACTATTTTCATCTTCATTGGCTTTATCCGACTTGTCGTCAGGCTTTCCAATCAGCAAAGAGAGTTGCTCGGCAACTCTTTCCGCCCGAACCTTTATCGATGCGGACTCTTCGCGCTTTCCTTCTTTTGCCAGTCTTTGACTCCAGTCAAGAAGAGTTGCTTCCAACTGCTTCAAAAGCTCGGGCTTATCGCCCAGATCAAGTGCGTCTTCTAATGCGCGCACGGCACCTGGAAAATTTTGCAGCTTCAGATCTATGTTGGCGAGAAGCGCGTAATTTTCTACGCTTCTCTCCTTATCGCAAAGCTCAATCAAAGCACTTTGCGCCGCTTGGAAATCATTCTTGTCGCAGAGCAAACTGATTAAGCGATGTCTGGCTTCCAGGTTGTTTGGGTCAGCCTTCGATACGTGATCGTAATTGGCGATGGCACCATCGATGTTTCCCAACTGCGTATATATCAAGGCAAGACTCATTCTGGTGACGGGCTCGTCCGAAACTTTGAGCGCAGTTTCCAGTAATTCGGCTGCCTTCTTGATGTCCTTCTCCTTCACCTCGGCAAGTGCAGCCAATTGCCTGTAGCAGTCGCTGAGGCGATGAGGAATCAGCGAGCGAAGCGGCTCACTGACAGCCTCGGCATGTGAGTTTGCTTCTTTCAAATGTGCAACCGCCGCAGACAGGTCGGTTTTGCGCAAATCTTCTTCCGCCCATGCCAGATACAAACGGGCGCGTTCATCCGCACCATCGTGCGAACTCATAACTGAGGCTGCTGAGTTGAAGAGCTTTTCGGCTTCTTCAAAATGGCCCTTAGTCGTGTAGTAGCTCGCGTATGCACTGACTACTGGTGCCAACTGCCTGCCTGCAATTCGCAGGCGCAGTGCCGTGTCCAACGCAAGACGCCCTTCGGCAGGGCGATCCGTTGTGAGATAGCCTTGGGCGAGATAAGGATATATATTGGGATCATCAGGACGTTCGCGAGAGAGCTTCTCAAGAATGGGAACAGCAAATGCTGATTTCCCCGATTTAATTAATTCAACTGCTTGCTCGAACTGCGTCTTTTCAGGTCTTCCGAAAAAAATTGCCAAAGCCACAACTGATGCGCCAAGAAGGACAAAAACTATCCAGCGCCATTTTTTCGAACCACTGACTGTGGCTCGATCTGCGCCGGATCTTTCTTGCGCATCGACGTTAGACATAAAAGCTTCTCAACTGAAGATATAAGGTATATGCGAGACTCATCAAAGTTATAATAACGTGCAATATGACCACTGATATAAATCTGACTCCGACTGCATCACTCATCGAAATCGCCAGAGGCGACGGAACCAACTCGTCCGCGCCGATTACCGGCAGAACCTGGGGCACAGCATCCGAATGCCGCGCTGCAGCTTTGCTCATTCACGGACTGGGCGCGCACAGCGGCTGGTTCGAAGCGCTCGGTCGCCGTCTCAAAGTCAGACGCATGTTTGCTGTTGCTCCGGACCATGTAGGTTTCGGCAAACGTCGCAAAGAGTCATTCCAAAGCTTTCACCAGTGGCTTGACGACACTGCAACCGCGTACAACTATGTGCGCGAGAAAGTGGGCGACAAACCGATATATCTCATGGGAAACA
>Ga0268299_1002355_pt1 | contig 23245 bp, 21 predicted proteins | sample NOBtaG_FD_193484 | JGI IMG/M metagenome (GOLD analysis project Ga0268299, IMG submission 193484) | Activated sludge microbial communities from bioreactor in Nijmegen, Gelderland, Netherland - NOB reactor | ecosystem: Engineered > Bioreactor > Aerobic > Activated sludge | place: Netherlands... | reverse complement strand
GACGCAGGAGTCCAAAGGCAAAGCCGCTGAACAAACTGCAAAGACCGCTCAAACTCCGCTAAAACCCAGCGACAAAGCTCCTGTCCGAGTGATGGACCGACCCGAGATGGCATCATTCAAGCGCGTTCAAATGTTCGCATTCAAATATCGTCAGAAATTGGGCAACTTCGAAACTATGCTGGCCCAAGCAAAAAGAGTCGGCACAGTCAATGACGCCAGTTTCAAACAATTGCGCAAAGATCTGGACAAGTTGAACGAAGACGAGCCCGGATTAGCAAGAAACGGCTGGAAGCAAGACGAAGTAGACGCCTTCGAGAAGAGACTGCAAAAATTCCAAAAAGACTTTGCAGAAAGCCAGCCTGAGGCAAGAGCAGGTAAATCTAAATAATCGGATTTTGAACCGCCGGCGGTGCTCAAGCGCGTTCGAAAATTCCTATGTCTTGAGGCTGAAACCCGGGAAAAACATCCTTGCAGTTTTTCAGGCCCATTTTCCTGGTTAAAACCTCCGACAGAAAAGACCGGTAATCGAAAAGAACGTCCAGTCCGCTTGGACCGAGAATCCATCCAGCTTCGTTCAATCCCGGATAACGTCCCAGGACCTCACCGCCACGCAACCCATCGGCAATGATCATGGCAGCAAATCCGCGTCCATGGTCGGTGCCCAGTGAGCCGTTTTCATAAGTGCGCCTGCCGAATTCCGTTATTACCAGGGTGACAACTTCTTTGCGCCATCCGGACAGATCGAGGTCGAAAGCGGCAAGACCGCTGCTGAGCGTCTCGATTAATGTGGCTTGCAATCCGGCCGCCCCTCCTTGCACGAAGTGAGTGTCCCATCCGTCCAGATCGATACAGGCAACATCAAGGCCGACATCGGCTTTTATCAAACGTGCAATTTCCCGCAGCCCTCTTGCAAAGCCGCTATCCGGATACTCTTTGCCGTTGGCCGGTTTGTAGTCCACAGCGCGCAGCGTTTCGACGCGAGCCAACAGATCGAGTGTGTCTTTGCCGGGAGCTGAAAGAATTCCGACTTCCGCTGCATAAAGATCACTCAGCGCTTTGGCAAGAAAATGCGGATTCTCTGAGGGTGCCTTGATTCTGATTTCGTCGATCGATGAAATTGCGCTGGCTCCAGGCGCTCCTCTCAAAGACTCAGGAATGATAGGACCTATCGAGACTGCTGAAAGCGGGGTCAGCTCGTTTCCAAAACGAGTGCGCAAGTATCGCGCCAGCCAGCCTCCGCCGGCAGTTTTCTTATAAGCGTCACCATGCTCCATCTGATCCTGCGTTTCAAAATGCGAGCCGGTTGGATTGTCTGTCCCGACAGCTTGCACGACAGCCATCCGCCCTTCCTTATAAATCGGCAGCAATCCGGCCAATCGCGGATGAAATGCATAGAAGTCGTCAAGCTTCAGCGATGACTCCGCACCCATGCCGCTTTTTGGGTGAGGAACAGCGATTGTCGGTCGAATTTTGTAATAAGTGTCATCAGCATAAGGAACGAACATATTCAATGTATCCGCTCCACCGCGCAAAAATACACAGACCAGTGTCGGTGTTTTCTCGCTCGCCGCATTGCTTGAGCGCAGTGCCAGCTTTTTCAAAAATTGTCGTCTTGACTGCTGCGGCATCACTTAAACCTTTTGAAAAGCCGGCGACGAGAGAATCAGTCCAGTCAATTCGGCGCGCACCAAACCGTCCTCGAGATCCTTCTTATTCACAAATTCTTTTATGGCTGCCAGTTCGCTTTGCCCAGGACGGCGCCCGACAAAGTACGAGAAGAGCACTTCAGCGGTATTTTTCCTGCCGTTAGTTTCATCCAAACCTACTGCTGAAAAAAGCCTGTCGAGAGAAACATTTGCCGACTCTATCGAGTTAGAGCAAAGAGCAAAAGCAAAATTCCATCTCCACAAAAGCGTACCCAGCCAGGGATTCGCTTCCGCCGGATAGCCATCAGGCGTAGGATACTGAAAGGGTCCATGTCCCATTCTCGTCAGATACTCGATAACAGGATCGCCGGCCATGGTATCGGCACCGGTGGCGCGCAGGCAACTGACCACATAATGAAAGGGGCGCTTCATTTTTAAGCCGGCCGATGATTCGAATTCTTTCGAGAAAAGTATCTCTTGCAGCATCGGCTTGATCTGCCCCGAGCTTTCAGTAAAGCGGGCGGCGACCTTCTTAACCAAAGTGGAGGGAGGCTCCTCCGATACCAGATGCGCCACCAGTTTCGAGGCGATATGTCTGGCAGTTGATGGGTGGCGACAGGCAATTTCAACCAACAATTCAACGTCTTTTGCACCTTGCCCGGGCGGAATTTTTGTACCGAGCACCACCTTTTGGCCGTCATCATGCAAAGCAGGATCGAAGTATGCTGTGCCTCTGCCTTTGCCGGAATAAAGCCGCCAGCCGGTCAAACAGCGAGCAGCTTCGTAGACATCTTTTTGAGTGTAGCCTCCGTCCACTCCAAGAGTGTGCAATTCCAGAAGTTCGCGCGCATAATTTTCATTGGGAATTCCGTCAGGCCGCTCTTTCTTATTTTCCTTGCCGTCTAGATAAACGAGCATGGCCGGCGATAAAGCCGATGCCAGAACAAGATCGCGGAAGCATCCAAGAGCGTTTTTCCTTATCACAAAGCGATCGTCTGTGGCTTTTAAGTAAATGCAGTCACCTTTTTCAATATAAATGTTGAAGTGATCGCTGAAGAATTCGACCATCGATTCGAGCAATTGTCTTTTGCTGTAAACGCTGCGCAGCAGATGATAGCGGCTCAGATCTTTGCGGAGCACCTCGCGTTTGAATTCATAGCACATGCCGGGATCCAGTTCGAGGCTTTCAAAACGACGAGCGCGCAAATCGCAAAGCTTATCGTCGATTTTTTCAGGCTCAAGCTGTTCTTCAATCCAGGCTTTGGCACCTTGCTGCCTGACCCGTTCGATGTCACCTGGACGTGGGCCGAATCCGGCCCGCGAAAGCAAGTGAAAAATAGGATCGATGCGAAGACCATCTGTCAGAGGCATCTTTTCAGGAATGCCGCCGCCCATGCGATCGGCTATCAGCCCGCTCAAATTACTGCAACCTGAAAAGGGCAAGCTGCAACCGATCAGCCCGCTCGCCGCCAGAAACTTTCTTCTTGTGACTTTCATCAAGCCGCTCCAACAACTTCGTCGGCGTCGGTCATTTCTCTTTTGTCTGGAGCAATTTTGCCGGAAGATGTTGGGGGCATTGGAATTTGTGAGTCTTTGCCTTTCGCTTTGCGCTTTGAAAAAATCCTCGCTGTTACAGCACCGGCTCCGACGATAAGTGAAATCGGCAGAATGAAAAACCAACCCAGAACAGGAAGCAAGTAAGACAGTTCCAGAACCACGCCACCGCGTATGGTGCTCTTCCAGGGTCTTCCTTGATCGGCTGGTGAGGGTAACTTGTTGCCGATCATTGTGGCAAGGGCCGCCACGCCGACGTTTGAATAAAAGAGAAAGAAAGCAAGAAATGAAACCACAGCAATATCGCAGAAAGCCTGGTGTTTATCAACGAAGAGCGCCACACCGAAAACGCAGACCAGGGTCACCGGCAAGCCCGAAAAAAACGCTCTCACCCTGCTTGTCTCGAGATAGGACGCCATCACCTCGACGTCCTGAGAATAAAGCCCGCGACTCAGCAACCACAGCGCCGGAAATGAGAAAAGAACACCTAATACAAGGAGAAACCACATCATCACATCTGCTAGAAGCATGAATTCTCACCTTTGATAGGGACGACAAACCTCTGCGCTGCTGAATTTTACTTTTAACCGATTCTAAGCCCAATTTATCATGCCCGAAACACCTCGGGCACGCAAGGCAAACCTGAAGAGGTCCAGCTCAGGCTAAAAACCTGGAAGCGTCTACCTGAAGCCAATCCAGAGCATTGTCGAAAAGCAGTTTGCGTTTCAAGTCAGGTGAGAATTCGGCGACCGACTCGATTAATTCGCCGGGTCTGTCCTCACCCAGGGGAAACGGATAGTCGCTGCCCAGAACCACACGGTTCTCTCCGAATATGGAAACAATCTGGCGCAGCATTTCTTTGTCATGCACCAGAGAGTCGACAAAAAAGCGCCCCAGATATTCTTTTGGAGCCACCTTATTATCAATCGCGCACAGGTCTTGGCGAACTTCAAAGCCGTGTTGTATGCGGCCCAAAGTAAAGCCGAAGGAGCCGCCTCCATGCGCAAAAGCGACACGCAGCCGGGGCAGCCGCTCGAAGATGCCGCCGAAGATGAGCGAACAGATGGCGCGGCAGGTTTCCGCAGGCATGCCGACGAGCCAGGGCAACCAGTATTTTTGCATCTTTTCCTCGCCCATCATTTCCCAGGGATGAACGAAAATTGCCGCGCCCAATTCTTCTGCAGCTTGAAAAACTTGAAATAGAGCCGGATCGCTCAAGTTCCAGTCATTAACATGCGAACCGATTTGCACGCCCTGAAGTTTCAAATCGCGACTGCAACGCTCGAGTTCTTTCACCGCCAGGTCCGGATCTTGCAAGGGTAAAGTACCCAGGCCTATAAATCGACTCGGGTCAGCGGCGACAGATTGGGCAAGATCGTCATTCAAAAATTGGGCGACAGCCAAACCATCATTGGGTTTCGCCCAGTAGCTGAACATCACCGGAACAGTCGATAAAACCTGCACTCCTACATTCGTTTGATCGCACTCGCGCAAACGTTGTTCGGGCGCCCAACAATTGCTTTCCACTTCGCGAAAAAATTTGCCGTCGTCTTTGAGCATGCGCGCGCGACAGGGCATGTGGTGATCGAGAACGACAAATCCGCCGTATCCGAATTTTTCCTTCCACTTCGGAATCTCGCGCGGCAAAATATGTGTATGTATGTCTATTCTCGGCAGCGCCATGAACCCTTGAATACCCCGCAGTTTTCCTCAGAGACATAATATACAATTGGCTCGCCTGCGTTTCATTGCCCCCATGAGCATAAATCTTCATCGCCTCGGCGTTATTGTCAAAGTCATCGCCAACCAGCCTGGTATTACTTTATCCGGGCTGGTGAAAGCGCTCAAAAAGCAGAAGATCGATGTCACCGAGCGGACTATCGCCAAAGACATACTCATTTTGAAAAATGAGCTCGGATTGCTGCCTAACAAAGAACGCCTGCGCAAAGGCTATGCATTAAGCGAAATCTTTAGCTTGTCCGCTCAAGAAATTGATCTTGTGCTTGATGCCATGCATACATTCGGCGCAAAACTAAGCGATGAGGAAGCATCGGTGATGCGGGAGCGGTTGCTGGCTTTCATTCATGAGTCGGGAGCAAGCGCTAAAAAGGTCCCGGGGCGCTCGATCAGCCACAGGACTATCTACAAGAAAAGCCAGGACCATGCAGCCGTCGAGCGACTTTTGCTGCAGTCCATCCGGCTGAGGCTGCCTGTTGTTTTCACATACAAAACACCGCGCCTGGAGAAAGCAGAGCGCCTCACCGGATATCCGCTGCTAATGCTGTTTCACGAACGCGGCTGGTATTGCATCATTAAAGATCAAGACGAGCAACGTTATCATCCTCGGCGCCTGGACAGAATTAGTGATTGCGCAGAGCTTTCGCAGGTACTTGCCAATCCATCTCATGAAGAGGATATACGCGAAGCTCAGTTTTTGATCAGTGCCGGTTGGGGCATGTCATTTCCTCGCTCGATGAAAGAGTATAAGGAAACGGAAAACAAGCCGAAGATCGTCGCTCGCTTCGACAGAACCAAAGCCGGATATATACTCGAGGCCGTAGAAAGACATCCGCTGGCAAAGGTAGTGCCCGCCAGAGACGGCACCGGCGAGGTGGAATTTCACATCAAATTGCACAATCCGGACGAGTTTCTATTCTGGATAAGATCTTTCGGAGCCAATGCGTGGATTGTCGAACCGCAGTCTTTGCGCCAGAAAGAACGTGCTGAAATCACTCGGATGATGCGCAATTACGAATAGAAAAGGCCGTAAAAGAATCTGACTTAAGTCAGGCCGGTGATGCACCCGTCCGAATCCACATCGATATTGAACGCGGCAGGCTGCTTTGGCAAGCCAGGCAGAGTCAAGATTTCGCCCATAAGTGCCACGACGAATCCGGCTCCGCCCGATACTTGAAACGCTCTTACGCGCATTTTGAAATCGGATGGTGAATTTAATTTGTGAGGGTCGTCCGACAACGAATATTGAGTTTTGGCGACACAGACAGGCAAATTTCCGTAGCCGTTGTTATTCAGCCACCTGAGCTGTTTCTCCGCTTCTTGATCGTATTCCAACCGGGCGGCACCATAAACGCGCTTTGCCAGTTGATCGAGTTTTTCTTTAAGAGGCAAGTCCCGATCGACAAGTGGCACAAAAGTGGATTTCTCGCCGGTCGCTTCGATTACAAGTCTGGCAAGATCGATGGCGCCGTCGCCACCGCGGGCAAACACTTCCGATGTTGCGCATCGCCAGCCTCTTTTTGCGCAAAGATTCAACACTGTGTCGATTTCCTCTTTAGAATCGGTATGGAATCTGTTGATGGCGATTACGAAAGGAACTTTCGTGTGCGCGACAATTGCGGCATGTCTTTCGACATTGGCGAAGCCTGCGGTTACGGCCTGCGTATTTGGCACGGCAAGCGCATCTTCTGCGACTCCGCCATGAAGCTTAAGCGCTTTTACTGTTACTACCATTACAACCGCATCCGGTGCCAATTCAGGCAGGCGCGGTGAAGCAACGATGTCACAGTACTTTTCAAAACCCAAATCAGCGCCAAAACCGGCTTCAGTGACAACTATCTCGGAAAGGCGCAAAGCCAGGCGCGTGGCAAGAACACTTGAACATCCATGAGCAATATTGCCGAACGGACCGCCATGAACGAATGCCGGAGTATTCTCGAAAGTCTGAACGAGATTCGGGCGCAGGGCGTCGCGCAAAAGTGCGGCCATCGAACCGACAGCCTGAAGGTCGCCTGCTTTGACAGGTTTTCCTTTCGTGTCCTGTCCCACAATTATATTGGCGAGCCGCAGTTTCAAATCGGCCATTGAGTCGGCCAAACAAAGAATCGCCATCACTTCCGAGGCGGCAGTAATCAAATAACCGGATTGGCGGGGATAGCCATTTCCCTTGCCGCCCAAGCCTTGAACAATGTCGCGCAAGGCACGCTCGTTCATGTCCATGGCACGCTTGAACTGTATCGTGCGCGAGTCTATGTTCAACTGATTGCCATAAAATATGTGATTATCTGCAAGCGCAGACAGCAAATTGTTAGCGGTGGTAATTGCATGCAAATCGCCGGTGCAATGCAAATTGATATCAGCCATCGGCACCAGTTGCGCTTTGCCGCCTCCAGTTCCGCCGCCTTTCATGCCGAACACCGGACCGAGCGAAGGTTCTCTAAGAGCCGCAAGCGACTTCTTCCCGAGTTTCCACAACGCCTGCGCCAAGCCAATACTGGTTGTGGTTTTTCCTTCGCCGGCCTTGGTCGGTGTTATAGCCGTAACAAGAACGAGTTTGCCGCGCTTTTCCTTTTCACCAAGGAGGCGAGACATCGCCTCGTAGGTAATTTTGGCTTTGCCGAGCCCAAATTGCTCGATGTCGTTTTTTGCCAATCCCAATGATGAAGCGATTTCATCAATCGGCGCCAGCGTGCCGCCATGGACTCCTTGGGCCATCTGCCTTTCCCTCGCGATTTTCGATGTGCCAAAGCCATAGAGTACTAAATCCTGAAAATTTGAGGGACTATTAAAATCGCATTACGAAAGCGACGATTGTCAAGATGGCAGGTGTAGAACTGACATATTGGGCTTTCAGATTCGCAAAACAAATTCCGTTTAACCGCATCCCAAATGCAACTGTAGGGGGTCTGCCATGAGCTGGCTTACTCAACCGGAAGCACTTGTGCTTCTTTTCCTCTTGTCGACACTCGAGATTTTTCTCAGTGTAGACAATCATGCATTAGTGTCCGTGATGACCGACCGCCTGGACGAAAACAAACGTCGAGTCGTTCATGTTCTATCGTTTGGCGGCACGCTTTTGCTGAGGACAATTTTGCTCGTTGGACTGTTCAAGCTGATGCAATCACGCATCTTCACTTTCACAGTCTGCGGCGAAACGCTTGAGACCAGACAGATCGTGCTGATTCTTGGGGGCGCATTTCTTATCATAAAGAGCGCCATGGAAATAGTCGCTCATGTGACACAGAAACAGGTCAATCCGCCGGAGCCCATATCGATGCGCTGTCTTGTGATGACGGCGCAGATAATTATCATCGATGTAATTCTGTCGATTGACTCGATGATGGCCGCATTAGCAGTGGCGAATGACTTCAAACTGATCATCACGGCGCTTGTAATCGCGCAATTGGTGATGATGATGTTCGGCCACAAGATTCAAGAAATGCTCGTAAACGCGCCTACTCTTGCAACGGTGGCTCTCGTCGTTCTCCATGCCGTGGGCTGGATATCAGTTATGGAAGGGACAGGTTTAAGGGTTTCTGAAACACATCTGTTCTTTGCCGCCGGTTTTGCATTTGTGATTGAGATAATCAATCTCAAACTGCTTAAGACGCAGAACTCGCCTCGGCAGAAAAACAATTCTCTTGCTCGACCCAATCTGAATAATAGATCCGGCAAAACCAGAAAATTCAAAACTCCCCAAGGGGAGCAGCTCCCGCTTACGCGGTAGCTGCTTGAAGCGCAGGAATGTCTTCTTCTTCAATGCCATTGCGAATGGAATCGATGAGAATGACTATTTCTTGAGCGTCATAATCACGTTCTGTAGTGTCATCCTGCAACAGTGTCAGCAGTCTGTTTAGAACCACTTCTGCTTCAGTGTTCTTGTCCAGAGCGCATTGAATCATTCCGAGGTTATAGAGATAGTCAGCCAATTCAGGATGATCTTCTCCTACGGATTTTTCTTGCATAGCCAGCGCCTTTTTGTACATGCGCTCAGCTTTGCGATACTCGCCGCGCTCCTCAAGCATTTCTGCCTTTACGACCACATCAGCGATATTTTTCATGAATGCCTCCTTCGCTGGACTTTCCAGGTATTCGGCGTGAGGACACGAGCACCGCCCGTGCCACCATGCCGGTGGAACTAGACTTTACTTGTAGTTCGATTTGTTCCGTTGATTTAAGATGCGGACCGCTCGTCAATCAAGAACACAAGAGTGTCTTATCGACTGGTGCATTGAATAACCTGTTTTCGAGGACCCTTTTATGTTCGTCCTGAACGGTCGATTGCAATGCGGATATAAAGCGGTTTCTGTTGTGTTTATGATAAGCCCGCTCTCACAATTAATGCAATACAGTCCAACACATGCATTCCAGATAACGGCTCCATATATCGCATCCCGAAACGCTGATTATAGGCGCGTTTCAAAACTCACTACTTAACGCGGTAGAGAAGCAGAGTTAATCAAAACGCCCAGCTTTTAATCCATTGCGGGCATATTTTCTTCTACTATCGACGAGTTGAAACGCAGCGCTGATGCGGCTTTCGAAGCAACAGTCACGGTTTCGAGAAATTCGGAGCCCGATGCATATCGAATTGGATTTAAGGTGAAGTCCTGCAAGCAAATTCGCTGTCCATGAGGTTCTTCACTATGCATGTTAGTAGCAGTTTTGACGGCAATGAATCAAAAAAATAGGCGCCGGTCCGAAAATTCTTCTACGAAAACGGTGAGTAGAAGCAGGTTTTGCGTGTCCTTAAGAACGAACGCTTTCCTTCTTATATGTAGATAGCTTTGCGGATAAACTACTGATAGCGTCAACGAGCGCAAAGACAAGCATTCACGGAATTCCTCTAAACCATGCCGGTTGCCAAAGACTCGAAAACCTTGATTTCCCAGCATATAGAAAAGCTGAAAGGCTGCACGGCCTGCCCTTTGATGGTCGGTCCGGTTGTCACAGGAAGACCGGTGCTCAGCAAAATCTATTTGATCGGGCAAGCTCCAGGTCCAAGAGAGGGTGAAATGGGCAGACCGTTCGCATGGACGGCGGGAAAAACCCTTTTCAAATGGTTCGATTCAATTGGAGTAGACGAAGAGACTTTCAGACAAAACGTATATATGTCTGCAGTATGCCGTTGTTTTCCAGGCAAAGCGAAAACCGGCGGTGACAGGGTGCCTAACGATGTCGAGATAAGGAATTGCTCGGAATGGATGCAGGCGGAATTCGACCTTCTTTCTCCCGAGCTGGTTTTGCCCGTCGGGAAATTAGCAATTGAGCAGTTTTTCGGTAAGACGCAGCTTGCCGGCATCATTGGAACCAAGCACCGACAGGCAGCTTTCAACCACGAATTCGACATCATTCCATTGCCGCATCCTTCCGGCGCTTCGACATGGCATCGCATGGAGCCGGGAAAAACACTGCTTGCTCAAGCGCTCAATTTAATCGCCGAAGAAAAGCATTGGAAAAAAATTGCCAGACCTCGATAAACATTTCTAGATCAAGCAGATAATAACTGTCGAATTGCACATTCAAATCGCTGTTCGGTCCCACTAGTCTGATTGCAGGTTGCGTTGCTGCGTGAGGACTCAAGCATGGTTAGACTGCTAAAAACACCGTCGGATATTGCGCCTGCTCCAAGACTAATAGAATCCCTCTACATAGGAACATGCAAATGCTCCAAACCAATCCAGAGAGGAGAACAAATCTGGTATGACCCGCTCACCAAGAAGGTGGAATGCTACACCTGCGGGAGAACCAGTCAGGCAAATGCTCAGAGCGGCTTGTCGCTTGTTGCCGACATCGATGAGGCGCAGGCATTGATCGATCGCATCAATAACTTATTGCATTTGCCGGAGAGAAGTTCGAAAGCCGATGCCGAAATCGCCGCCCTCACGAAAAAACTAAAGCGGCTGGCGAAGACCGATAAGAACGCGCTTAAATACTTGCGCACAGGCAAAGACGGCAATGCATTTATAGTCAGATACACCGGCGTGTGCAGAAAGTGCCGAACGACTGTCGAGAAGGGCGAGGCAGCAGTATACATAAATAACGCAATCATCTGCAGCAAGTGTGGAACAGCATAGCCATCCGCACTTCAAGCCAATGCTAAACTGATTTTTTCATCAGTCCGTTGAGAAAAGTTTCCGTGGCCAGATCTGCAAACTCTGATGCAGACACATGTCCCTGGGGTTTAAACCAGGTGTAGGTCCAGTTTACTGCGCCCATCAGATACATTGTCAGTGATGTCACCTGTGGTGCCTTCAATTCGGGGCGAAGCCGCACGATCAAATCTTTGATTTCTTGAAGCACTTTTCTTTCCTCTTCTTTGATCTCCGTTTGCTGTGCTTCAGGCAAACAATGAAGATCATTGAGCAAGACAACATGCTTGTCTCGAGAGCTCATGTAGAGTTCCATGAGGGCACGGACCAGATGACGTAGCTGCTCTTCCGGTTGATTGGACTGCTTGGTGGCGCTGCTTGCGGTTTCAGACAAAAGCTTGCAATGCACAAGCAGCATGTCATAAAGAAGCGCTTCTTTAGAGTCGTAATAATGATAAAGAAGCGCCTTTGAAACTCCGCATGAATCGGCAAGTGCGGCAATGCTCGTGCCGTTGAAACCATGTTTTGCAAACATAGCGGCGGCAGCATCAAGAATGCCTTGTTGCCGTTCCAGGTAATTTTCTGCGCGTGGTCTTACCATCGCCCTAGTTTAGAAGATAGGAACGATTTTGTCCGCATCGAAGGCGACAGTCTCGCCATCAACATCGATTTCAGGAAGCGCAGGGAACTTTACGCCATAAGGCTCAACGATTGTCTTAAGCCTGACTACAGCCGTTCTCCAGTTTTCTTTCCGTTTTTCCAGAGACAAAATTCCAAATCCTGCCTCACGAGCCTTTTCCTCAAGCAAGCGCTGGGCCGGAAGGAAGGTAGGCGGCAATTGCCAGAACTCTTCAGGTGGCTCATAGAGAACGCCGGAAAGGAATATGAATCCGGCTCTGAATTGCTTGGTGACGGTTTCCTTGTCTTCTTCCGACATCTTCGGAAGCACTTCTTTGAGAAGAGCAAGGCAGAAGCTCAAGTGCCGACCTTCATCGCGCCCGATGTTTTTGAACGCTTCTTTGAACACAGGAATGTCGGTGCTCTCATACATGCTGTGGAAGAGCGTCGAGGCTGCTACTTCACCGAAAAGGAAGGAAGTGAAAAGAATAGGCATTGGATAGTGCTCGACAGCCTTCTTATAGCCACTCCAATAACGAGCACCATTGTGATAGAGCCATTCGATATTATTTCTTGCCAGCTTGCCGAGTTCGGTCTCAGGTTCATAACCTAGAGGACCGTTAGGCGTAAGTTTGTTGATTGCCCTGCCGCAGACTTCTTCGTGATTCATCTCATCACGGGTGACCGAGAAAAAGCACTTTCTGATGGCGTCTTCTTCGTGCACTTCATAAGCGTGAATCATGGCGCGTGCAAAGACAGCCGGACCTGATGCATCAAAGACTGAAAGCAAAGCCCACCAATAGGAAATTGCGTAGCGCTGATCTTGAGTCATACTCTCAACATCGAGTGTGTGCCAGGGCAGTTGGCTGGGTGACCAACCCGGATCTCTGGAATTCTCATAGATTTCCATCAATCTGGGAGTTTCAACGCGCCAGTCAAAAGGAAAGATGTTCAGCTTGTCTGTGATTTTAGGAGCGTCTTCCGCATTCAACAACAGCTCTTCCGGATTTGGCATACGCTCATGCTTTGTCGGAGCATCCAGCATGCCGGACTTGATTTCGTCCACTTTGCCCTCGGATTCCTTTATAGGCATTGCTGTCTTTGGCATTTTCTTCTCCACTGACATGTGACCACCCCCTGGTCTGGCGGGTAATATTTCATTTACCGAACGTTCGGTAAATTAATAGAATACCACGGGCGGCGACTCGAAAGCCATTTATCAGATGCATCTCACCTTTATATGTCGCACTTTTGTATCAATGAGCGCCCACCAGCCGCTTCTTGAGAACCACGCTATAAGCCCGTCCCGTGACGGGGTTCCCATTTGGCGCCTATAGTCAAACCTATGTTTTCTTATTCGCTTGCAGTAATTGCTTCGTCCTCGGCACCGGATTATGGTGGCAAGTCGGAAACGAAGAGGGGAATTTTGACAATGGCGTTGAAAAAGAAATCCATATTGCTGATCGCCGGTTCGCTCTTTCTGTGCGGCTCTTTAGACTTGAACCATGAGGCTCAAGCGCGTTCATCGCAAAAAACTTTAAAAGCAAGAATCAGCCAAGAACAACAAATGGCAGACGAACTTGTGCGAAAAGGAAAATACAATGAAGCCGCCGACCTTTATAGAACGGCTCTCAATGCCCAACCCAAAGACTTGAATGTGCGCAACGGATTGGCATACGCATACGCAAAGAGCTTTAAACTCGATCGAGCCGATGAAGAATTCGACAATGTGCTTAAAACAGATCCTAAGAATGCCATGGCGCACTGCGGCAAAGCTCAGGTGCTTTTGAACCGCCTGCAATCGTCATCCAACACATTGCGAAAGAACAAAGAGGCCCTTTTGAAACAGGCCGGTGCCGAGTGCAGCATGGCGCTTGCCACAGATCCGAATCTGCCGGAAGCATATAACATTCTGGGTCGCGTATATAAAGAGGAAGGACGTCTCGACAAAGCGGAAGAAGCTTTCAACACCGCTATTAGAGGTGACAAAAACTATTCGGAAGCATATTCCGGCTTGGGTATGGTCCAACTTGATGCTGGCAGAGCCGGTGAATCTATTGCTGCTTTCAAGCAAGCCACCGTCCTTAATACCGGCAATTCGACTGCGCATTACGGACTCGGACGCGCATACTTGAAGCAAGGCATGGTCGATGAGGCGATCAAAGAACTGAATACGTCCCTGTATCAATTCAGAAACAGCGCCCCCGTACACTATGAGCTCGGTAAAGCCTATGCCGCCCAGGGCAACATGGTGGCAGCCATCAAAGAGTTTCAGGAAACAATCAGGATAAAGCCCGAGAACGCTTCACCGTATATCAAGATTGCCGAAATTCGCGAAAGCAGAGGCGACATTGAGCACGCCATTGCAGAACTCAGATCGGGAATGGATCTCATGCCGAACAACACAGAATTGTTGCAACGAATTGCAAGCAATAGTTTGCGCCTTGAAAAGATTGCCGATGCGATCAAAGACTATGAGTCCGTTCTGCAGAAAAACCCGGGCAACATCGCTGCTGCCGAAGGTTTGACGCGTGCTTTGTATTTGAAGGCGCAGAAAGAAACTACTGGAGCTTTCATCGCCGACAATGATTTCGAGGCGGCAGAAGCATCAATCGCTCGAGCGATTCAAATGAATCCGGACAACCTGCAATTGCGCCTGGCAGATGCGAAGCTGCGCTCCATGTCCGGAAAACCGGTCGATCTCACAGCGATAGGCACGCCCAAAAACGAGGGTGAACGTGTCGCCTACGCAGAGGCATTGCTTGCACAAAACAAGTTTGCCGAAGCAACTGAACAGTTCAATTTGCTCGTAGCCAATGCAAATGACGTCAAGAAACTTGCAGCACTCGGCGATCTGACTTTGATGATCAAAGATCTGAACAATGCCGAAAGTGCATTCAAGAAATTGTCATCTATGCCTGGAGGTCAGGAGAGTTCAAAACGCGGTCTGCATCTGGTTGCAAAAGCACGCCAGGCAACAAAACAAGATTTGAACTTAGCTAATGATCTCTCGCGCCGAAAACAATTCAACAGCGCAGTAGACAAGTATCATGCTGCGATCTTCAGCGATCCTCGCAATGCATCAGCACGACTGGGACTGGCGGAAACGCTGGAACGTTTCTTCCACCAAGATCCAAAAGCCCTGCGCGAATCAGTCATGCAGTACAAGGCATACGAAAGTCTCACACCGGGATTGCCGCAAAAGGAGCTTGACCGTCTTCATAAGCTAACCGCGCGTCTTGAACTGAGAGCAACGAAAATGGAACGTGCGCTTGCCCAAGGAAAAAAACCAAACATTGTCGCGCGCATGATGATGAGATAAACCAGGAAGTTTAGGCGATAGGAGAAATCCTATTGGACCCCCACACCGGACCGAGTCGCACAGCTCGGTCTGGTCATTTTTTGCAAGTTGTTTGCATGCGCCGATTGTTTGGTCCGTCACTGCACGTTCAATCTTTTGAAAAGCGCCACCATCAAAAGTACTGCCGATAGATCGGTGAGCAGAGCATGTGCCAGTGCAGGCATGAGAATGTTATTGGTTTTTCGATAGAGAACAGCAAGCATGGCGCCGTAAATCATCAACATTATCGTTCCAAACTCCGCCCAACCGGGGTACATCACCAACTGCATAATCGGGTAATGGAAGGCGCCATAGGCGAATGACGACCAGATGATTCCGCAGTGAGGAAAGTCCGGACAGAGCTTATCTAATCTAGTCATTACAAACCCGCGCCAAAACAGCTCTTCTAATAACGGATTGACGATGACTATATAAAGGCTGATCGGACAAAAAACTTCTTGGCTGTAACCGACAGTTTTAAGGAGTTCCATGGTCTGCGGGCTGGACAACACCATGTCACCGAAATGCTCATAGGTAAACAATGATGCAAAAGAAAATACGATGCCGGCAATCACCAGCCCAAACAATTGGAGGTAACTAGGCGGCTTGAGGCTTTTAGCGATGAACTTCCAACCCCAGACGATTCCCGGCAAAAGACAAACAACATGATACAGAGCCAAAGACCAGACCGCGCTCTTCAAGACGTTCATGCCCAACCAGATGATCGAAAAAGGCATGATCATCATGCAAACGATTATCCAGAGTTCGCGAAGCCTGGCATATTCTTTGAGCGCAGCAGCAACTGCTTCGTTGTATTCTTTGTCTTCAGATTCCGTCATGCTAAACCGTATTCAGATAATACAGTTTATAACAATGAGAAACGCTTCTAGCCGTGTTTTTGAGAAATCTTGTCGGCAGGCGGCGGGCGGTCCTCTTGAAACGGATAGTCACGAAAGAGAGTTTCCTGCAATCCCAAATATGGGTCATCGATGTCGGCATGAAGCACATCGCGATATATTTCTTTCGTCACATCATCAGGCTTGGCATTCGGACGGTTAGCCAAAATACGATGAATTTGCCCGCGCCTCTGGTGCTCGTTTACATCAGTATCTTCGTATATTTTTCGCCAATGCTTGAGTTGATGAGGCTTCGAAAAGTCAGGTCTTTCGATCATCTCAGGCGCAGTCGCTGCTGATGTAGCACCGGCCGCTTTCAAGTTGACTGGCGACCGCAAAATCGTTTTTGTGCTGATCTCGATAGACATTTTTGACATGTCTGCAAATGGTTTTACGACTTTGGCTTTACCGGAAGTTTTGATTGCCTTTGATTGCTCATTATGATAGTCGGCAAGAAAAACCGCTGGTTCCGGAGTTTTTACAGCATAATGATGCACCCACCAGAGCTGATTCAATTGCGACAAATACTGGTGCGATTCATACAGTCCGGGCAAAACATCAATGATGGTACCATCCGCGGTGAGAACATATGTGGCCACGTTGCCGTGCAATGTCCTGGTTAGTTTGTGACCTTTACCGAAGTCGATGGTGACGGTAGGAACATCCCTCACACTTACCCAGACAGGCTCGAACCTGTCATTGATTACTCTGGCGATAACTTCATCCGAGAACAACACGGTTCTCGCCAAGCGTGCATTCGTTCAGCAAAAGCGATCGTCAAGTCGCCCCATCATCTGAAACAGAAGTACAGGCTTTCCAGACTGAGAGGAGGCTTCCATCGCGGTTTGTATTGCTTTATGCCAGCGCACTTTGCCGGGCTCGACCTTCAGACTGGGTGCTTGCTTCAATGCGGGTTTTTCAGAATTGTCCACCGTCTTTGCGGGATTTTTCGGCAGCGGCGCTTTAAGTGCACCACCGGTTTTCTGTTTAACATCAGCAGAAAGCGACATGCGCAGATCGCCGATGATACCTTTTACCGGCAACTCGATGCCTGACTTGCTCATGTCCGGAAGTTTAGAAACATTGGAGCGCAATGCCGGAGCATTAGCGGGTTCATTCGCAAGCGCGTGAATTCCGGACGGGATGCCCATCAATATTGCCAGTAAAGCAACTTTCTTCAATACCTGCCGTGCCATAATCGCCTCTTAGATGTTGCGGTCGGACATGAATGCAATTATGTGGAGAACGCCGGAAAAAACGGCCCGGGTAAACCCCAGAGTCAGGGGGCGATCTATCCTGATTTTGCTGTCTTATGTACAATAGGCGGTTCGTTACCGCAGTCAGGAGTATTGGTCCATGAGAAGAAAGCAGCTCGTAACCGGCGCAGTATTTGCAGCAGCCGTTTTGTTTCCGCTTGCAGCCTGGTCGCAGTACGGGATGCCTAATGCGAATTTCGTATCGGTAGGCACATCAACTCTTCCTGCCGGACAATATTTGATGAGCAATCTGGCTACAGGTCAGTCATTGTTTGTCGTGGTAAATCCACAGGGTCAAATGCTCGGGCAAGATCCGCGCGCCGTTCAGGTTGCCCTCCAGCCCATGCAATCGGCGCCGGCACAGCCCGCTGTTACCGGCGCACCGGCGACCGGCGGCTCCGGCTTCGGCGGTCTTCTGAAACAGGGACTCGACTCATTCATACAGAACAAGTTCACCCAGCCTCAAGGTCAGCAATAGAAATTCGCTTGAAATTCAAAAGGGACTCGATTCTCGAGTCCCTTTTTCTATTGATTATTCCGAATAGCCTTTGACGCTCAGCTAGTCATCGTCGCGATCGCGGCTCTTTCTGTTCTTGTTTCTATCTTTGTCATCGTCATCATCATCGTCGTCATCATCGTCATCGTGATGATGCCTTTTGACCGATGGCGGTGCGGCAGCCGCGCTGCTATCCTCTTTTTGAAAAGCCGCACTGCTCTCTTGTTTCGGCTCTTCCACTTTTGCCGGCTCGTCTTTCTTATTTTTCGAATTTTCAGTAAATTCGATAACGGTAGTGGTTTCGATCTCAGGTCCTTTATTGCTTACCGACTCGGTCACTGTCGCAGAGGTAGTTTCAGCCGGTGAAGAATTGGAAGGAGTGGTGACCGTTGACGATGAGGAAGTCGTCGTCGTTGTCGTGACCGAGCCACTGGCGGCAGGTACGGACAGAGCGGCGCTTGTGCTGCTGGTTGTCGACGGTGCAGCCGGACTGGTCGATACGGAAGGGGCGCCTGTTGCAGTAGTTGTCGTTGAGGTTGCGGTCGTTGAAGTTGCAGATGTATCGACTGTCGCTGCTGCTGGGCTTGTCGAACCGGCAGCAGGGCTGGAGCCGTTTGTAGCTATGTCGGTGGGCGTTCCGAACAGCTTGGTCTCTTCGACGAAAGCGGCAATCGGCTGAAACAAATCGGGCTTGATCGACTGAGTAACTGTTTTTGTCACCCCCATCTTGCCTGCCGTGATTGCCGCGTCTCTTTCACCTGTTTCCTTGGCCTTGCCGAAATTTACTCCCAGCAAATTGACCCACATTTTCTTTTCCACCACGTGGATTTTGAAGCCCTTTATATTGGAAGCCTGGACGGTGCCGTCAGCCCCCTCAATCAAATTGAGAGTGACGGACTTTTCCATGGCAATTTGATCGACTTTGTCGTCACCGGTTGTATTTTCGATGCGGTTTGGAACAGTGACGGTAACGATGAACGACCCTTCTTCCTTGTCCTTGTCCTTAACGACTACGATTGTCGCTTTATTGTCGGTAATCAATTTGGCGGCATCTTTGCCAAGTTTATTCGGATCGATCACCCGGCAATATTTGCACAACTCATTCGCTTCGGTTTGCAATTCAGGATCGCTGATGCTGAGTTTGCCGGCCGTGTTGATAGCGCGTTGCAAATAGACCTGGCTGTCTGCGTACTCGCCTTGCTGTCTGGTCGCTTGCGCCAGGCGCTTTAAGGTCAGCTCGAGATTGGCATCAGGAGTAGCTTCACCTTGCGCCTCCAAAAGTGCCAGCGCTTTTCCCCAGTTAGACTCCGCTCTTTTGAAATCACCGGCGTCAGTAGACGCTTGAGCGGTAGCTTTGGCTTTGTCGAACTTAGGATTCTCGCCTTCAGCAAAAACAGCTGTATTAGCGATTAATCCCACGATACTCAGGCTGATTGCTGTAAGTTTGAAACGCATATTTCCTCGTCAGAATTAGGGTGAAAATTTTGCCAGTGGAACTTTGAAAAACTATTTTTCTTTCTTGTCTCTGCGTGCAAGATAACCGCTGAGTGCCAACGGATCGTCGGTAACGATTCCATCTACCCCCTGCGAAATGAGCTGCTCCCATTCATTTTCTTTATTGGGAGTCCAGACGTTTACTTTCAACTTCGAATTATGAGCCGAGTCAATTACGTCTTTGCGCATGCTGCCAAAATAAGGATGCCAGGCTGTTGCACCTACATTTTTTGCATATTGACCGACGTCGCAAAAGATCGGGTCACCCAGAAGTGCAATCGCATACTTCGGATTTTTGTCGTGGAGTCGTTTCAGCACTTCATGATCGAACGAGCTTATTATGATTGTTTCCGGATACTTATATTCAGCGAGCACTTTCAGCAAATCATCTTCGATACCGGGATAAGCTACCGGCGTGTTTTTGATTTCAATATTCAAAACCACTTTGCCTTCCAGCAATTTTAGAACGTCGCTGAGAAGCGGCACACGCTCGTTTTTAAATTGCTCGCCAAACCAACTGCCTGCATCAACTTTGCTTATTTCGGCGAAACTAGTGTCTTTGATCAAACCCGCACCATTGGTGGTGCGCTTCAAATCTTCATCGTGAATTACTACAATCTCGCCGGAGCGGCAACGCTGAACATCAAGCTCGATTCCGTAGACGCCGTTGTCTTTGCACTTGCGAAAGGCAGCCATGGTGTTTTCCGGAGCCCACTTCGCTCCGCCGCGATGCGCAAAAATCTTCGGATTTTCAGCCAGCACTGCCGGCACAGGCAAAATGCCAATCTGGCCGATTGCCAAGCCAAAAACTAGAAGGGCTGCCCGGGCAAATTGAGTGCGTGACATGAAACACCTCTAGTGTCATTTACCGTTCAAAAAGGTAGCACGTCGAACGCTAAAAAAGACGCTTGTCAAGCCGATGTGCTTGAGGTTGTTGTTTGAGGTCTGAGAGGAGGGGGACAACACTCCGGTTGGCAGAAGTCCGGCGACGGTCCACGCTCGCCCTGACAGGGACGCTCAGCGGCATCCTGAAGTCGCTCCTCGATCAGCTCGCGGATCATAGAAACAAAAGCCGGGTGAGTGCCCACCGTTGCCGCCCGATCGAAATTGAGTCCGGCCTTGCCGGCTGCTGACGCCGCTTCCGTGTCCAGGTCGTAAATGATTTCCATGTGATCGGATACAAACCCGATCGGTAAAACAATGACGTCTTTCACTTTTCTGTGAGCGACATCCCTCAAATGGTCCTGGATGTCAGGCTCCAGCCACGGCTGGGTAGGCGGTCCGCTTCTGCTCTGGAAAGCAAGACTCCAATCGGAGACGCTTGCAGCCCGTGCCACCAGTCGAGCTGTGTCCAGTAGCTGCGCTCTATAGTCGCATGACTCGGCCATCGATGTCGGAATGCTGTGTGCTGTAAACGCGACATGAACAGCATGACGCCGGGGCTCCGGCAGTCGGTTCAAAGACTTCTTCAAATGCTCCGCATTCGCCTCGATGAATTTCGGGTGGTTGTAGAAAAGGCGCAACTTATCAATTTCCGGGGCGCCTTCGCCAACCTCAGCCCGCGCCCTTTCGATGTCATCCAAATATTGGCGGCATCCTGAGTAGCTGCCGTAAGCCGAAGTTACAAAAGCAATAGCTCGCTTAACTCCCTGGTCCTTCATTTTGCTGAGAGTGTCGGCCAGCATTGGGTGCCAGTTGCGATTTCCCCAGTAAACAGGCAAGTCGATATTGTGCTTGCGCATCTCTTCTTTGAGCGCCGAGATCAATCGTCGATTCTGCCCGTTGATAGGGCTCACGCCGCCAAACAGCTCATAATGATGAACCACCTCTTTCATGCGCTTTTCGGGAATATTTTTTCCGCGCAACACATTTTGCAAAAAAGGCATTACATCATCCATACCTTCCGGTCCGCCGAAGGAGATGACCAGCACCGCATCGTATTGCATGTTTCCGTTTCCCTTATGTAACCTTGTGCAATCGCAGCAGTTTGCGATTTTCAGTTCGCATCGTATGTCTCAATCGAGCCGTCCGGGTTTTTAATCACTCTCACATCGCCGTAATTAGCTCGTTTGCGAGTGGTGTGCCGAACTGTCTTTTTGGCAGAAACTCCGCTTTTGGTGGAGGATTTTTTTGCAAGCGATTTAGATTGAGAAGCGCTTGCGCCTGCTTTTGACTTAGAGCTGTTTGAAGAAATCGATTTTGTTATCGCTCGTCTGCCCGAAGGAGCCGAGTCGAAGGTCTCGATCGTACCATCAGGATTGCGCTTAACAGTAACTCCATCGGAATATTTATGAAGACTTTTGCCGCTGCTGCTGGCGGAATGAGAAGAGGAGCGTTGTCTTCCAGACCTCGCCGGAACACTGTCTGCGGCATCAAATGTCTCGATTGAACCGTCTGCGTTTTTTCTAACGACAACGCCATCGTTGTAACGCTGAGTGGATTTTTTGGAAGAGGAGCGGCGTCGCGATTGCGTCGGCACGCTATCCGAACTGTCGAATGTTTCGATCGAACCATCAGGGTTTTTTCTTACCGTCACGTCACCATAATTTTGTGCGTCACATGGGATCAAAATTGCAGACACAGAAAGCGCCAGTCCAATTGCAGCAACCGAAAGCACAGGCGAAAAACGCATATTGGAGGACCTCTTGATAGTGATTTAGGGTCGCCAGGGTCCATTATAGACCTCTAATATATTTCCGCACAGTCGCGGTATCGGATGCAGTGCAGACGGTGACGGCAACTCACGATGCAACGAAAGCCTGAGTTCAACGTGCTTTCCGAATCCCAACCGGTTGAAATATAGTTAAGGTTGACGAATTGAAGGTCGAAAACCATGCGCAGTTGGCAGTTTGCGGTTACAAGCAATCTCTTGACAACTTTTGCCGATGCGTGCAAAGATGCAATTACGGCTGTTTTCAGCCATGGCGGCTTCGTTATGAAGTCTTGGCGGCAAATGAAATGTAGCGGCAGGGTGGCCTGCCGGTCGGGGGTTACAACACAATGGGTTGTGCCGAGCGCTAAGTGCGTTGCGCCTTTGCACGGCTCGTGATCGCTGAACACACAAACAGCTTCTGTCCATCTGCTATTCAGCGGGTGGCCACGCTTATGCTTCCACTGCGCATTCCGAGTGTGCGTTTTCAGTGGACTAGGGGGACGTATGAATGAATCGCAAACGCGGCTTCTAATTCAGCGCGAGTTAGACGGCAATCTTTCACAGGATGAGGAAGTCCGCCTGCGAAGAGTGCTTATGGTGAATGACTCAGCGGTGAGCTTCCGGGCCAATCTCAGTCAGGTCGTGGCAGCCGCACGAGATCTGGAGTTGCCGGACTTCGTCAGACCCGGTGACAGCAGCCGCTTAGCCGGAGACATCATAGAGAACCTTCCCGTCAGCAAAAGCAATTTTTGGGACCCACTGTTAGACATTTTCGGCAACCGCAAAACCAGCAGCACGGATCCACGCCTTACAAGAAGCGTGGCTCACCTGGCTGCAACGACAACAAAAAACTCCAGCCAGAACGCAAACAGCAGCACTGCTGGCAGTACCAGTGCCAACTATACAAAAATCGATCCTGCTGTTTTGCATCCCGAAGCTGCGCGTGAAAAAGAAAAGACTCCCAACGGTTTGCCGGCAATAGAACAATTGAACCAGCACAACCAGTACATCACCGGCACGCATTCAGCACTGGGCGGTCTGGCAAGAAAACTGGGCAAAAATATCAATAACAACCCAACTGAAGACGTTGGAAAAACGCTCGCCAACGCTATTCGTGAAAAGGTGCATGAGACCCTGAGGGAAGAAACCACCCACGAAGACGAGCAAATCTTTGTTGAAGAACCACCGATTATGCAAGCACCGATTTCAGAAACGGTAGTCGGCATTTCTGCTTTAGCACCGAATATAGTGCCTGCGGTAATTACATCACAAGACCCTGGCACAACTGTCAATCTGGGAAGTTCAATGGTTCTCACCGTCGGCACTGGAAGTTTCACCCAACCTCAAGCAATATCAACCAAAGTGCCTGATTCTAAAAATGCTTCAGCACATACATTCTCGGAGGAAGAACTGCAATGGAAATCCGGAGCTTATCCGGCAGTGCCACCAACTGCAAAGCCGGT
>Ga0268299_1002354_pt1 | contig 23250 bp, 16 predicted proteins | sample NOBtaG_FD_193484 | JGI IMG/M metagenome (GOLD analysis project Ga0268299, IMG submission 193484) | Activated sludge microbial communities from bioreactor in Nijmegen, Gelderland, Netherland - NOB reactor | ecosystem: Engineered > Bioreactor > Aerobic > Activated sludge | place: Netherlands... | reverse complement strand
AAAATCTCCTTGCCGACGTTGCTCGCGTCATAAGCGGCCTTGGCGGTCTGATTCTGGACCGCCTGAATTTCCTCGATGTTAGCGCCGAAAACGAAGTTATCGGGCTTACCGGAGTGGATTACCATGCCCTTCACGGCTTTGTCGCTGGCGGCCTGATCGAGACATACGATCAGGTCCCGGAGCACCCGCTCGGACAGCAAGTTGTACTTGCTGTCCGGCAGGTCCAGGGTCACCAACGCCACGCCGCTGTTGAGCATCTTCATGGTCACAGCAGGCTTTGTCATAGGTTCCTCGTTATTGTTTGGAACTTGGGATTTGGGAACAGAGTTGAATCAAACCGACGGGTTCTCGATGAGCGTAGCGATGCCCATCCCGCCGCCGATGCAGAGCGCAGCGATGCCGCGCTTCTTGCCCTGACGCTTGAGCTCGTGAGCGAGCGTCAGAAGAACACGAGCACCGGACATGCCGATCGGGTGACCGAGGGCGATGGCGCCGCCGTTCACGTTGACCTTGTTGCGGTCCAGACCAAGCAGCTTTTCGCAGGCCAGATACTGGGCGGCGAAGGCTTCGTTGATCTCGATCAGGTCGATGTCGGCGATGGTGAGGTTGTTCGCGGCCAGAAGCTTGTTGATGGCTTCCACCGGACCAATGCCCATCTGCTCGTGGTCGACGCCGGCGACCGCATGGTCGACGAGCAGGGCGAGCGGCTCGACGCCGAGCTCGGCAACCTTCTCGTCCGACGCGATCATCAGCGCGCAGGCACCATCGTTGATACCGGAGCTGTTGCCGGCTGTGATGTCCTGGGTCTTCAGAACTCCGCCCAGGCTGTTGAGCTTCTCGATGGTCGTGCCACCGGGATTCTGCTCGGACTTGACGCCGCGAGCGTGTTCGTCACGGCTGAAGAAGCCGCGTCCGGTCTCGATGGGCTCGATTTCCACATCGAAGCGACCGGAAGTGATGGCGCGATGAGCCAGCTCCTGAGAGCGGAACGCGTAAGCGTCGGCGTCGGCGCGCGCAATCTGGTAGGTGTTGGCCAGGCGCTGAGCGGTGCCGGACATGTAGACGGTCTTCATGTCCCAGATCAGCTTGAGCGGAGCCAGACCGTTGTCGGCGAGCCCGATGACGGGACGCGGACCTTGCGGCTTGATCCACTTGCTGAGCCACTTCACGACGGGACCTTCCCATCGCAAGTTGCCGGGCATCTGGTAAGGGATGGTGGACATGGACTCGGCGCCGACGGCAAGCACGAGGTCAGCCTTGCCCAGCCAGATCTTCTCAGCGGCGTTGTTGGCGGCTTCCATACCGGAGCCACACTGACGCTGAACAGTCACAGCAGGGACAGAGTCGGGAACGCCCGCGAGCTGCGCAGAGACACGACCAGTGTTGGGCGTGTAGGACGACTGGTAGCCGTGCCCCATGATCACCGCGTCCAACATGGACGGGTTCACGTGAGACCGGCGCAGCGCGCCCTTGATCACATGCGCGGCGAGCTTATCGACCGTGACCGACCGAAGAGACTTACCGAACGAGCCAATCGGAGTCCTGACACCAGAGATGAGCCAGGCATTTTTCTTAGCCTTCATAGTTTTTCTCCTAGTCGACTCTGCAGGAGGGCGGCGGTGACAACGAGTCGCCGAGCGCCCTCCCGCATGGTTTGCCAAGCGAAGAATTCGCTCGACAGGTTCACTTTAGCAGTAACGAGATCGCCTTGGTGAGCGTTTGCAGAGAGCCGAAGCTCTTCTCTTAGTACAGCCCGTGCTTGCTCATCAGCTCGTCGGTCATGCCCGCAAGCACGCCCTCCTCAGCATCAGTGCAAACGAACTGGATCTCCTTGAAGCGCTCGGCGATCTCGTTCGCCCGCGCCAGGTTGTCGCCCTCGAGCACGCCGGCGGCAGAAAGTGCCGGCAGCGAACCCATGAAACCGGCCATGACCGCTTGCCACTTCTGGTCGCGCGTGAGCGTGAACTGAAGCGAACGGAAGTTCATAGCCGAAGGCGTTGCGATGATCAGGCCGCCCTCCGGAGTCAGGTCTGCCTGATCCGGCGGAATGCACTCGTCACCACAGATGGTCTTCCACAACTTGTAGATGCGGCGCGACCACTTCGACGAATCATCGCCGACGTCCATCGCCACAACACGGTTGCGGGAAGCACCGAAGAAGGTCTGCACGAGACCGACAGGGCAACGCCCTTCCGGACCCAGTGCACCGTCATGCAGAAGCACGTCCTCGAAAGGCACGGCGTCGATCACACCCGGGACAGCGCAACTGCCGCGCACGGCGATGCCGAGCGGGCCGGGCTGGTCCGAGAGCTGGACGATGTTGCCATCTTCCTTGTGCTCGAAGATGCCGCGGTCGGTGAAGACATAACGCGAACGACCGGCGACAGCCATCGTCCAGTAGCCCTTGGGCCAGCCGGATGCAGTGACGTTGTCACCCGCCTTGCGCGCGAGATCTTCGAGGAAAGTGCCGAGCTTCTCAGAACTCATGACGCCCTTCACCGGACGAGTTTTCTCGTACCGGCGTTGCATGAAGTAGGCGAAGATGATTTTGAGAATTCCGGAGTGGCGAGTAAGTTTCTCGGCGAAATCAAGGTCCAGAGCCAGATGGGTCAGTTCCTTGGCGTCCATACCGAGAGCTAGAAGGGCGGTGGGGATGGAACCGCCGCTGATGCCGCCGACGGAGTGGAACTTCTTGTGCCCTGCGACGTTGAGGGCCAAGACAGCGCCAGTCCCGGCGAGGATAGCCCGCGACCCGCCGCTGCCACAGACAAGATGCAGTGACGGCGTATCGAGGTTGCGAGCACCAGAGTCATTATTGTGCGTAGTCATGGTGCGCTCCAATGTAGAGGCCGATGTCCGCACCAGAGCAGGGTGGACACTTCTGTTTGAGAGACGGCCTGTCATTTCGCCAGCCAGAAAAGGCAGGCGTGAAACTGAGACAGAAAGAACAGAGAGAAATTTGGTGGGTTAGAGGTGAAGAACGGAAAAAAGAAGAAAACAAAGTAACTCGTGCAATCTAGAAAGCTTGAAGGTGTAATAACAACCGCCTTCTTGGAGCTTTTTACTGAGAAAATCTCATTCTGTAGCTGGAGTTAAGTTGAGTTTGTGATTAGCGCACACGGATCGAACTTTGAATAAACACCAAAGAAGCCAAGAGCATGACAACCAAAATCGGTGAGACAACCCTCTTTGCATCAGGATCAAAACAGGCAAAATTCAGCAAATTTACCGCTTGCTATAGCTCCGCCAGTGATACCACGCACCTCATGACAATTACTTGTCAAGAAACCACCAAGAGGTAGTAAAGAAGCGAGTCCGCTTACATTAGGCCGAGCTTCGTTATGGTCGATCACAGCTAACGCCGCTTTGCTAGCAAATCGCCAGTTATGGCTCTTTTCTTTGTTCAGGAAAGACAAAGAGCCTGAATACATGCGCAGACCATAAGCAAGTTCTTCTTCTTGAACGCTTGAGTTAGCGCGAAGAGAATTTGTAGTGTTAGTGCCTAATTTCTTGCAACACCAATAAGCACACCCGGCTTCTAATTCACAAAGCCTCCGCACTTTCCCCGTTTCCTCACGCGCTTTTCACGAGCGCTGCAGAACACCAGGGTTGGATGCAATCCTGATTCACTGTCGGATCGGCTTCTGATGCGGTTTCCGGGTCTTGTTTCAATCACCTCTGCCACAGCTCAGATACTCCTGAGCTCAAAGCGGCTTACCTGCACCCATGCGATCTCCTCGCACGCGTGCAGTTTGGTCGCACCCATAGGAGTTATAAATGGCAACTCAAGAAACTCTGATTCAGCGCTTCTGGCGCCACGTCTTTGAGAAGCCGAACCGTCCCGCTTTTCTGGTAAAGAATCGTCGCCCTGTTCAGGAGCCCATCCTGATTGGCGGTGGTCCGATGCATGCCCCGCATGTGTACTTCCCGAAACGTGAAGCGTATGTCGCTCTCTCGCACATGGACGCCGGTATTCTCGTTGCGGAAATCGTCACGTTCCTTCGCCAATGCGGCTTCAAGCGCGGCGACAAAGCGGCAATTCTCTCGTGGAATCGCCCTGAGTGGGTTTGGACCGATCTTGCGGTTCAGACTCTGGGCGGCGTAACGGTTCCCATCTATCCCAACTCGAACGGTGAGGCTGTCGACTACATCCTTGCCAATTCGGGCGCCACGTTCCTCTTCGCCGACAGCTCCGAACAGCTTGCCAAAGCCGCTCCGGATGCGCCTGTGAAGCGGTTCCTCCTCTCCGAGCCGATCGCCAATCTTTCCGACTACGAGGCAATCGCCCCCAGTCAGAAGGAGTTCTCGATCCTGACTCGCAACCAGTTGCTCGACATCGAGCGCGCGGTGAAGGACGGCGATCGCAATTCGCTTCTGGCCAGCGAACTCGCTTCGATCACTCGCAGCGATCCGGCCACTATCATCTACACTTCCGGCTCGACCGGGCGGCCCAAGGGCGTGCTGCTGTCGCACGGCAACATCGCCACAGCCTGCGAGACCCTGAGTGAAACCGCCTTCCAGTTCACCGAGGAAGACGTCGCTCTCAGTTACTTGCCTCTTGCTCACGTCTATGAGCGAGTGGACGGCAACGCGCTCACGCTGTGGAACGGCATTCCGTCAGCCTACTGCTCTCCCGAAGAGATGGGTGATGTCCTGCCGCTCGTGAAGCCGACCATGCTCATCGGCGTGCCGGCTGTGTGGCGCAAGATGAAGGACAAGATCGACAAGAAGCTCTTTGCCGAAACCGGCATCAAGGCGAAGCTTGTCTCTTGGGCACTGAAGCAGGACAAGCCGGGCTTCTGCCGCTGGCTGGCCGACACGCTGGTGTTCAAGAAGGTGCGAGCCGGCATGGGCGGGCGCTTGCGCATCGTCATGTCCGGTGGCGCTGCCATCTCGCCCGACATCCTGAACTTCTTCAACCTCGTCGGCATCCGCCTTCTGGAAGGTTACGGCATGACCGAAACCTCCGGCGGCGTCATCGTCAACACTCCCGAGGCCAACAAGGTCGGCACCGTCGGTAAGGTGATCGACAACGTTCTCATCAAGATCGTCCCGCGCGAGCAGGATCTGGACGTCCCCAACAAGGGCGTGCTCTGGATGAAGAATCGCTACGAGCACGGTCCCATCTTCGGCGGCTATCTCGGCTTGCCGGAGGAGAACGCCAAGTCGTTCGACGCGGAAGGTTACTTCTGCTCGGGTGACGTCGTTCAGCTCCTGGACGGCGGCTACGTCGCCATCCGCGGCCGCGCCAAGCGCCAGTTCAAGACGGACCAGGGCAAGTACGTTTCGCCGGACGACGTCGAGAAGGCGTTCGACGGTGAGTCGATCGTGGGCTTCATGGTCCCGATCGGCGACGCTCTGCCCTACGTCTCCGCCCTCATCTTCCTCAACCAGCTCACCGCGCGCGACTACCTCAAGGCCAAGGGCATCACTGCTCCGACCGGTGAGGGCGCCGCTGCGTTCTTCGCGACTCACCCCGAGATCGTGAAGCTGGTCGAGCAGGCGAAGGAGACCGCCAACGCGAAGTTGCAGCGCTGGGAGACGGTGAAGAAAGTCACCATCCTCCCTGTCGAAGCGACTGTCGCCAACGGGCTTCTGACGCCGACCTTGAAGATTCGCGCCGAAGAGGCGATGAAGCGCTACAAGGCCGAAATCGAAGCGATGTACAAGAAGTAATTCTTGTGCCGGAACGCTCTGCAATTGCAGAGCGTTCCTCTTTCGTGCTGTCAACCGCAGTTAAAAACCGAAACGAGCCATCAGGGCTCACATTCGGAAGAGGACACTACCATGGATACCTTGTCTTTCGCGAATTTCCTCCCGACCATTCTGGTCATCTTCGTCGTCGCGTTCACGTCCGGCATGGTGAAGCAGCTCGTGCTCAACATGTTCGGCGTCCCGAACATCGCCAATCCGAGCACCCAGAAGCTCGCCGGCGCCGCTCTCGGCAGCTTCGTCTTCACCGCGATGTTCGCCATCGGCTTCGCGCTGATCGGCAACCCCTACACCCTCACGAGCTTCATCTTCGTGTGGGCTATCGTGGGCTTGCTGGAGTACGTTCTGCCGACTCGCCGGTAATCGACTCGTCGCTGCTTCGATTCGTCGTTAGCATCGACAGTTCGCCGGCATAACCGACAGATCGGCACAAGATAACGACCCCAATTAGCCAGAAGCTAACGGGATAAAAGGCGATGAGCCTTTTGGCAGAGTGCGAAATAAAAGGACTTTTCTTGGAAACAAGTGAAGGACTTTCGCGCTCTGCTTTTTTCGCCCATTGATACTACTTGTTATAGTGTTCATATCAAACACCACCAAGTGAAGAACCCGAAAAATTCGGCGCAAACCCTCCTCAAGCTATGCCCAAACTCTGCCTCAATTGCGGGGAATATCTTTGATATCCGGGGTTGCATTCTGACCATGTTCTCTTTCCGCGAGCAAAGGCAAAACTTTCTGGCTGTGTTGATAGGCACGGCAGCATTTCTATCCGGTTGCACGCAGTCGAACGATCAAACCGGCGTCATCTTTCGCAAAGCGCAAGAAGAAGAGGCTGCCGGTGGTTTCAAACTCGCCGAACAGTATTATCTAGCCTGTATTTCTTCCAGTCTGGAAACAGGTTCCAAGTATTACCAACTGGCTTCTGTAAATCGTTTGACCGAGCTGGAAAAGAAGCTGAACAGCCCGACCAGGTCGAAAATCTACATGAATCAGGCAGCCACTCTGGCTGAGAAAAGTGATGGAAAGAGTGAAAAAAAGACATCCGAAGAAGAGAAACTTCAGCTTGCTCAAGAGCGCCATCTGGCGCTAATGCGGCTTGCCGACTGGCTCTACGAGGACGGCAATTTCATCTCCGCGCGCAAGCTTTACGAACAAGCAGCCGAGTTGGAAAAAACATTCCCGCTAAAATCGGCTGCTGAAACAACGGCGAAAGAGAGAATACACGAGCTGGACAAGCAGGCTAAATCCGAGAACGACGAAATCGTCACGCGTCTTTCAGCAAACAGATTCACTGATAGTCTTCGCGGACCAGCCGCCGCGCAACGAGCCCGGGATAGGCATCTCATGATGGTGTCGGTATCCAAGGCCAGCGCCGACTACCTGAAAGGCGGCGACGTTGCGCTCGCGCGAAAAGCCGTCGAACTGCTCTCTCAACTGCGAACAATTTTTGGGCCACGAGAAGATGAGTATCGACGCAGCTACAGAGAAGTAATCAACGCCTTGATTGTTCGCGAAAACTTCGAGCTTGGCATACCGCTGGTCGAAGCCGACATGAAGGAATTTAGCGCTTTTACGCCGGCTGCTCTGGAAGCCGCCATCCCGGAAGCCGTCGAGAACGCTACCTTCAACACTCAAGATTTGCTGATCATGGCTGAATTCAGGTTCAAGCAAAAACGCTACAAAGAAATGCTTGAGCTATGTAAGAACGTGGAGACTTTAGCGCCTAAAGTAATTAGAGAAAATTCCCCGCTTCAACTTGAATATTTTGGCTGCATGGCTCTGGCTCTCGAGTACAACAACCAGAGAACTGCCGCGCTGCCATTTCGTAAGAAGCATCTGGAAATGTTCAAAAAGGCACACGACATTCCCATGTCTTACGCGGACCTTCTTCACTTTTACAAGCTCGATTTGCTTGCTGCAGGCATGAATGCAGAAGCAGAAACTGTTGCGGATAAAATCCTGGAAGTCAAAAAAACAGTAAAAGGCGAAAGCAACATTGTTCCATCGTTCTTGGAGCATGCAGGCGAACTTATCAAAAACGGAAAGTACGAAAAGGCGCGTCAAGTGCTGGTGGACGCACTGCCTCATTGCCGGAAATACAAAAACAAAAGAGCGCTGTTGAATTGCTACACATTGCTCTTCCAAGTTTGTTCGAGAAATCATCTTCAAGATGCGATCGAGTACAGCAAATGCGCAGAGGACATGCTGCGCAAAGAGGGAGATCTAGGGCAAAAACAAGTGATGGTGCAAGCCCTGCTTACACGCGCCACTGCAGAAACTCAATTGGGACAAGACAAAGAAGCGCTGCGCACCCTGGATCGCGCCATAGACTGGCAGCTTTCCGGCAACGATGAATTGTCCGCATACACAGCCGCATTGCTCAATCTCAAGTCACAAGTACTGGGCCGCACCGCTGATTGGGAAGCCGAGAAGAAGTGCCGCAGCCAGGCGATTGATGTGTGTCGGCGAATTAATCCGCCACAACCGGCTCCATTAGCGAGCACTCTTACTCAAGCGGCACTGCAATACATGAAAAGAAAGGAGTATGACGGCGCGGAGAATTATCTTCGTGAAGCAATTCGCGCATTGAGCGGGGCAAAAAACGCGGAAGACAAAGAAGCGCTGCTAAATTGCAAAGTCGCATTGGGAAGCTGTCTTGCACTGGCGAAGAAAAACGCTGCAGAGTCACTGTCGATAAAAAAAGAAATCTTGTCTGTGTATAAATCGTCATTTACGAACACGCCGGCCAGCGATCTTTCACTCTGCATAATGACGGCTGAGCTGTGTATTTTGCTCAACGACAGAGCCAATTCGAAAGTCGTGATGAATGACGCAGAGTCTATTTATGCAAAACATAAAGACAGCCTGAAAGCGTTTGAAGAACGCATGAAAAAGCAGAGAAACATTTTGAAAACCGGCAGAATCTAGCAGGTTTCAATCACTTCTTCAGAACGCCGAACGCGAACACAATTTTCCAAAACTCAATCACTTGACCTTGGAAAATTCCATCCAGGCAATGCCGCCCTGAGTTTCTTTAGGATCAGAAAGCAGCGACAGGCCTGGCTTTTCATAAATGTTTCCGCCGCTGCCGTCCGGACCTTTATTGCCTAGCTCGCCAAACATTTTCATTGCTTCATTGACTGTTTTCGGAACGGCTGGATCTTTTAAATCGCCTGACACCCAAATTTTGGTGATTACTTTTGTCTTCTCATCGACGAAGACATTGACCTTAGCTTTCTTGAAGTTGTAGCACTTCGTTCCTGCAACCATCTCCGTGTTGAAAAGCTTACCCAGCTTGGTGCGAGCCTGATTCAGAGTCGATTTGCCGACGACAAGACCATTCCAACCCTTTGCTGCATTCCAATTTGACTGTGCTTTTTCGGCGCCAAACGCACTGGCACTTAAAACCAGAACTAAAAGACAAGCGATCGCAATAAATCTCATTCTGGTTGTGTGAGTTGCAGCCATAGAACCTTCCCAGACTCTTTCGTCATGTCGCAGGCAACCGTGATGCCTTTGCGCTCTGCAAATATTAGACCATCTTCGGGCCTCAAAGGCACTTTCAAATCGTGAAAAATGTTTTTCAAGTCGTCGAGTGTTTCCGGAAGCTCTTGCGTCGATGGGCAATCCGCATTGATCCACAAGGTTGAGATGCACAGGTGATTATCAGGTCTTGCCGCCTGAATACCGCCGTCGCAAAAAGTGTAGAGATTTGCGCCTTCGATATATTCGACTTCTTGGGCGGGCCCGAATTTCTCTTCGATGTCTTCTACCGTGCTCAGTCCCGGTGTCAACCCAAACGCACTAACCTTGCCGTTTTCGTCTTGAAAGATACTCATGTGTTATCGCAACAAGCTCCGCGTCTAGATTTCCAACTTCTTGATCTCGGCTTGTGCTGCCGCTGTGTTAGCGACAATAGTGCCGTCGGCGGCGCGAATATGTGACGGCTTTTTGTCCTTGCCGGGCGGATGTGCCTTGTTTATTTCCCTTTGATCAGCATCTTTCAAAATTCCGTAGAGCACGCGATTATTCTGCCAAAGCTCGGCGCGATGCCCATCGCGAAACCGCGTCATCCCCTCGGCAAATTCTTCTCGCGGAGTATCGTTGTAGGTCGTGGCCGGACGCACCCTGGCTATTTCCACCATGTCGCCATTGGTGATGCGTTGAACTTTGGCATAGGGACACGGGTTTCCATGCTCGTCGAGCGGCTGACCGTTAACCTTCATTCGCACCCATTCATTGCCGCCCATGTGTTCGTGTTTCCAGGTGTTGCCGTCTTTATCAGTTAAAAACCACAGATTTGTTCTGCGTTCCGGAGGATTTCCAGTAACCCAACCCATAAGGGAAGACATCTCCATGCCGAAAGTCCTGGCTCCTCCTTTCACGGAAGTTTCCCAGTTCATCACCTTTTGCGAATGATGCACCAGCTCATGCGAGATTGTATCTTCCAGTGAAGTGCCACGCCTGTCGCTATTCATCCAGTTTTTCGCGGCTGCCTCAGTCGATGGGTAATTCATGGTCAAATTGGCATTCAGAAAGATGGCCGGCTCGCCAGGTTTTGCTCTCTTATCGCTGCCGCCATGTGGAACCGAGCTATAGTCAGCCATTTCAGTGAAATTCTTGTACAGTTGCTTTGTCATCAAATAGAATTTCACACCGTGCGCACTTGGCTGTGAAACCTTCAAGGCCGCTTCGATTCCTAACAGTTCATGCAATTTCGGCGCGCGGCAGGTTACGTCTTCGGCGCCGTAAAACCAGTCATTTTTCTTCTTGTCATAAACAGCCTGTTTGCCGGCAGTTTCACCATCCACACTAAATTTCGCTCCGTAGACTTTGCCAAGTTCGGCAATCTTTGCCTGGCGTATCTGCTCGATTCTTTTGTGCGCTTCTTCCAGTCCCTGTGGTGTTGCATCCGATGTGCAGAGCGTTTCTTTATAGCCGTGCATTCGAAACTCGTAACGCCCATCGCCCGTTTTGGTCAACTCGACACCATTTTCTTTCCAAAAACGCTGGCGTTGCTTTTCGAATTCGCCAGTGGACAAAGAAGCGGCATCGCCTGCCGATCTGACTTCCGCGCCTTTGAGTGCATCCGGAGCCTTCGCAGTGGGAGGTTCGACCTGAATTTCCGGACGCGACGACGTGTGCGTTGCCATTTCAGCAACAGCGAGCATATCGGCAAATCCGGCTAAAGGTGCCTTCTTATCATCGCTTTTCTGCAAACGAGATTCAGTATTTTCGCCTTCGCTCTTTCCTTTTTCGTTGGATTTTTGCATGGCTCAATCTCGCGCGACTGATCTTATATACCCTTATCGTGAGTGGAATGTTTTTCGCAAAAACGGCGCAAAAATTCGTGCCGGGCAGAGTCAAAAATTTTCGCTTCAGCATGTACAAGTATTTTCCCGGGAAAATACTTGGTGCTTTTCTCCAAAACGCTTAACCAGTGAGCGTTTTGGAGCTTTTCAGAACACCCACAGGGCAAAAGCCCGAAAAACCCTGGCAGTGCTGGGTTTTGAGAAATCGGAACAATTGAATTCCCAGGAAAATACTTGTACATGAAAGACGATTGTTCGCGCCTATCTACCGGCGCCAAAAAACGGACAATGAATTTGGGCACAAGAAAAGTATGCCTAGGAGAAACATTCAAGTGTCTGAGAAAATTTGCTGAAGCGCACATCCCTTATCCTTGCCATTCTTTTGCTCTCTGCGTGCGGTCCCAGCGGCTCGCCTTCTAAAAGCGAGCTGGAAAGTCTCATATCCCAGGCAAAGCTCGATGTGGCTACAGGAAATTACAAAGACGCCGAAAAAAAGTTGCTGGATTGCATTCGCCAGGCCGAGAAAGACTCATATGTAAAACTTGCCGCGCTCAATTACCTCGTTGACGTGGAAGTGCAACTGAAGAACGACTCGCGCGCGAAGAGCCTGACCAGAGAGGCGTGCTACCAGGCAGAGGAATTCTGCCGCACAGGAATGCAAAATTCAAACGATCTGCGCATGTATGAACATGCAAGAAGAGCATTGTTTCGATGGGCTGATGCATTCATGGAAGTAGGAACTTTCGACCCGGCCCGGACGCTATACAGCAAAGCGCTGATTTTAGAGCAGAAAATGGGCTCAGCAATGGAACCCCAGGCCGATGAGCGCCTGCGCAAGCTTGACGAACAGGTCAGTAGCGAAACACGCGCTATCGAGCACGAAGATGGCTTGTTAGAAAAAAATGACCCGCGCTTCATCGCCAGAGCCGAAAGAACCGCTGCGCGAAAGAAGCTGATGCAATTCTCGAAGTCCCTGCACGACCAGATGATGCGCAAGCCTGATAAAGCAACCGCAGACAAAATCTTAGCTCTCCTGCCCAAAGTTCGCACCACATTCGGTATCAGAGAAAGTGAATATCGAGCCTCCCTCGAGAATGCCGCCACATATGCCGCCTCATTCGGCAATCGCGCCAGAGCGATAGCCCTTCTGAAAGAGGACCTGTCCAACTTCGAAAACATTCCTCAAGAAGGCGTAGATAGGGCCGATCCTACTACTTTGGAAAATGCAAGTTTTGCCATTGCCGATTTGGGACAATTGGCGGGACTGATTTCGCAGGATGGTGACCTGAAAGAAGCGCTCAGGCTTGCTCAAAAGGGCTGCGCTCTGGCGGGGCAAGTGCACAGCGCCGACTCGCGCGGGTATGCCGATTGTCTCAAGGAAGCCGCGATTCAACTAGAGAAGCTCGACAGAAGAGCGGAGGCTATACCGCTCAGAGAGCGCCAACTAGCGATGCTGAAGAGGCTGAAACTAACCGACGACTATCTGCCTTATTACCAAGGATGGATCGAGCAGAGCAGAAATTTACATCTGACCGGCAACAGGGCTGAAGCACTGCCTCGTTACGATTATGCGATTTCTCGAATGCACGTAAATCTGCCGGACAAATCGCTCATTGCATATACATTCCTGTCTAAAGCAGAATTGCTCCTTGAATCAGGCGAATGGAGGCAGGCCTCTGATTCAATCGCAGAAGCGAAAAAAATATACGACAAAATCGGCGACGACCATCAGCGTTACGTCTGCGCGGAAATTTCCAGCACGGCAGCCTTTCGTCTCAACTCAATTGCGCAGGCGCGCCAGTTCGGCGAAGAGGCGCTAAAATACGCAGAAAAATTGAAAAGCAGTCACAAAAACAGAGCCATTGCCACTGCCTGCATGCAACTTTCAAAAATTGAAGGCGCCGCGCGCAATTCTGGCAAAGCTCAGGACTATGGCAAACGAGCACTGGAATATCAAATCAAATGCGATGGCGAGAACAGCACTATGACCGCTGGCTGTTTGAATAATCTTGCTGATGTGCAACAGGAACTGGGCAATAAATCCGAGGCGCTAAACCTGAAAATGAGAGCACTGGCAATCTGTAAGAGGTTGAACATACCAGGAAAACTTTCACTAATCAGCACCACACTGCAAGTGGCAAATCTACACCACAAGAACGGACAAAAAGACAAAGCAATACCGATGTACCGTGAAGCGATTGCTCTGGCGAAAAGCAGTTCAAACACTAGCGCAGAAATGATTCAGTACCGGCGTCTGGCACGCGTTCAACTGGGACAGATTATCGCTGCTACAAATTCGAAAGAAGCCGAGCGACTTAAGGACGAGGTGGTGGCGAAAACCGCCGATTACACAAACGGCACGCCTATTGATGACGCCTCATTTTTCATGACGCTCTCCGATCTCTGCATTGCTCTCAAAGACTTTAAAAACGCCGAGGTGTTCTTAGAGAAAACGCAAAAGCTTATCGACAGCAACGCATTCGTGCGCAACCGGCATGCAGTTGTCCTATCGGAACGCAAGAAAACCCTCTACAACGCCACCAAGGGCGCCCAACTTACCAAGTCTGTGGAATAAGACCTGGCTCGCCTGCAAAGCCACCAGTGAGAAACTAAAAGGGAGACACGAAAAACATGGCACAGACGACTCGGCGAAACAAGAAACAGCGGGCAAAAATGTTGTCCGTGGCACTCTCTGGCTTAGTTTGCTTTTCGCATGCGTCGGCTTCGTATGCGCAGAGCGAGGAAAAGCCAGAGCCGGCGCCGGCAAAACTAGAGCCCGCACCGACTAAGTCAGAGCCAGCGCTGACAGGAACAGAGCTGAGCAGGGCGCGCAATTTCGAAGTTCTATATGTGACCACAAGAGCGAATGACGGCAGCCCGCTGAAACCGAACTACGGCAGCAGGAGAAACCTCGACATGGGTGCCGGCTCGCTCGAATACGGCACCTGCCGAATCGAAAGACCGGCATCGGCACTCGCGTTCCCGGCCGCTTCCAATTTTCAGAATTTCAAGACTGCCATGGCGGCAACCGACCACGACTGGCTTGCAGCGCCAATGAAACGCATAGATCGGCTCAGCATGCCGGATTTTCTGGTCAAAGTCAAAAACTGGCGCGGACCGATCATGGTGTTTATCCATGGATATGACGAGAGTTTCGACAAAGCAATGAAAGACGCAGCGATGATTGCCTATCAGTTCGACTGCAAAGGTGATTCCGCCGTGCTGCCAATCTGCTTCAGTTGGCCGTCCCTCAACAACAAAGCCGAATACGCCGCAGATGAAGCCAATCTGGAATGGAGCACAGCAGCATTTTTCGAGTTTATCGATACGATAAAGACAGCAAAAAATCCGACCTCGCCACTAGATATGGTGGCGCACAGCATGGGCAACCGTCCGCTCATTCAATATTGTTTTCAGCACCGCGGCGAAAATGCGAGCTTCAGAAACATCGTCCTTTCCGGCGGCGACATCGACTTTCACACAGCCGAAGCACGCAAACACGACATCGAAGCTGCCGCCGAAAGAAGCGTAACCGTTATTGTCTCCGACCGCGACGCCCCGCTCATCACATCTCAGCTTCTGCATAGGCAGCCGCGCCTCGGACGACCGATCGACCCGCCCACAATGCGCGCTCAGAAGTCCGATCTGCTCGGCTCTTCTTTCTGGACGCAGTTAACGCTCGATGCCAGCGCTCTTATACTTCCCAACGCATTCAACATGGACCCGGACGTGGGACGCTGGATCAATCAAAACCCCAAATTAGGCAGAGAGTTCGGCGAAAAAACAATCTTCATCGACGTAACCGACCTGGTCTCAGGCGAACTGGGACACCGCCTGGCTTTTCCAGTGATTGCCGGAATTCTGAGAGAAACCCTCGCCCCGCTCAGTTCCACCGTCGTCTACAAAAGACCTGATAAGCTGACACTGGAGGCAATGGGCGGCAGCCCGCGTTGGCTCTATCGCTTTCACAAAATAGACTCGAATAAATTCAGACAATGACAGAGAAATCGGACAGAAAGAAGCGGCAGCCGTCACCTATTTCGCGCGCTTATGTTTCTTGCCGTACACCGTCACCTCTTTCGCGCGCTTATGTCTGTTTCCTTACGCTGACGCCTTTGCTCATTTTTGCCGCCGCGCCCGCGATTTGCCTTCTCGCCCCCGCTCCAGCCCTGGCAAGAACACTGACGACTTATGAACGTGGCATGGCCGAATTCGGCCACCGCAAATTCAAAGAGAGCATCAAGACCCTCGAAATAGCCGTCAAAGAAAAACCGGATGACGTCGATGCCTGGACGGAGCTGGGGCGCGGTTTGATGATGGAAGATCGCTACAAAGAGGGACTCGAAGCGAGTACTCGCGCCATAGAAATAAATCCGAAAAACTTCCGCGCCTACACTTTTCGCGCATTCTGCAATTTCAAATTGCGCCGCGTGAGAGAAGGACTGGAGGATTCAGACAAGGCGATCGACTATTATCAAGTCAACCCTTTCGACCCTTCTATCTTGTGGGCTCTGGACAACCGTGCTCGCGCGTACAAGATGGTACGCCGCAACGACCTGGCAAGCGCCGATTTGGAATTGTTGCAGGTGTACGATTTGCTGAACAAAGCGATTAAGTTTCGCGAGTGGGCGCGGCTTAACGATGCAGTCACCACCGTCGATCAAGCCATCAAAAACATGCCGAAAAATTCAGACTTCTGGTTTTTTCGAGGCGTCGTCAACGGCAACCGGCGAGACTTTTGGGAGGCGGCTGCGGATTTTTCCAATGCCATCAGACACACTCCAACAGCGACGTTTCTCTATTACTTTCGCGGCGACGCATACCAGCAACTCAATCAACATCGCGAAGCCGTTCAGGATTTCACCAACATCATCAATGCCAAGCCGAGATTGGCAGCCTATCGATTTACTTGCGAAACCGGACGATTGCGCGATCAAGGTTTGCGCGAAGACATGGCTGTAATAACAATCGGCGATATCTACTATTTGCGCGCTCAATCGGAAGCCGAACTTGGACGAACGAGCGAGGCGATCGAAGATCTAAATCAGGCTTTAAAACTAGATTCTACCGACACTGCGGCTCTGACGCTGCGAGCGGAATTGGTCAGCGAATCAGGCAAAAACGATGTCGCAATAAAAGACTTCACTGAAGCTATAAGGCAAAATCCAGGCGACTGGTCGAAATATCATCAACGCGCCAATGCCTATATGAAACTCGGCAAAATTCAAGAAGCGCTGCAGGATTATTCTGAGATCGTCAAACGCAATCCCGATGAAGCAGGCTCTTATATGATCCGCGCCCTGGCCCGGCAACGCAGCGGCGATTACCAGGGGGCGCTCGATGACTACACGCAAGTGGTGAAGCTGAATCCGAATGATGATGACGCATTTCTTTCGCGCGGTGTTTGTTTCAAGCTTCTCAAGCGGTACAAAGACGCGCTCGAAGACTTCGACCGGGCTGAAAAAATCAATCCGGAAAACAAATCCATTGTGATGGAAGAGAAAGCCAAACTATATGTTGAAACAGGCGAAGAATCACTCGCACGCAGCCAGGTAAAAAACTTGGACAGCGCTCTGGCAGCGAAACGGCCTAACTACATACTTATTGGTTCTATAGTTCTTATAGCGCTATCCTCAGGCGGTGCTTTTTTCTTTTTAAAATCAAGAAAAAGGAAACTAAAAAAGGGCCTGGCAGGCGAAAGCGCTGCCAGCAATTAAATTCTCGCCGACTACGTATTTTCCCCACTTGCATATCCAAATTGCGAAGCATACGATTCGAAGCGACCACTTACTACCTACTTCACTCCGCCATAAACAAACACAACCCACCGCCCAGGGTTTGCGCTCTTAATTGTCCCCTGAAAATAAAAACTAATTACGCGCGCAACACCCCGCACGCGGACGTTATCCGCCCAAAGCCTTTCGGCTTAAATGAGGTGTTCAGCCAATGACAGCCATTGATGCTCGTTTTCAAAATGACGAATTGCCTTCCGTCGTGGAGGCGAAAGACCTTGATGCGCGTACCGCAGAAAAACTGCGCAGCTCATCATTCTCTAATTCAGATGAAACCACCGCTGAGAGGTATGGACGATCGACTAGTTCCAGAGAACAAAACGGCGCCAATACCATGGTGGAACTCGGCGATACCGAGATGCTCTACAAACCCGGTGGTTGGAAAAACCCGGAGTCCGACCTGGGCGGACTTGTAAAATGCCTATTCAACAAATGGGAAGACCGCCAGGAAGACGCCAAGGATAAATTGGGCAGTCACATAGACAGGCTCGTGCCCAGAGAACATCGCGACCGCATGAAGAACATTCATGAATCGGTTGTGGAAGGCAACTTAAAAGGGCTACAGAACGCCATCAAAGACATCCCGCCGAATCAACTGAAAGACTATCTCAAAGACATCAACCAGCATTTGAAAGAGTCCGGCTCTGATGTAAAAATGACGCTTACATCAAGAGGAAACGTTCTCGTCTACAGCCCTGACAATAAGTCTGCCGTGGAGATAAATCCGAAGACCGGTGAAACAACCGAAAGAGTAATCATCGGAATGACGAAGTCTATTCCGCCGCAGATGGTCTTCGGCGATGTAGAACCGGGCGATCCGAAAGAAGCACTCGGAAAAATCGGCGATGAAGTGACGAGAGACACTACATTCGGCAAGGAAGATCTCAATCCGTTCAAACCAGACCCATACAGACCGCGCTGGGATGAACCAATCATTGGAAGACCACGCTGGGACGATCCAATCATAGGACGACCGCGCTGGGACGAACCGATTTGGGGCAAACCACACTGGAGAGACGAGCCCATTTTGCACAAACCGATTTTCAAATGGGGTGAAGATCCGGGTTGGCACAGAATGATGATGCGTGATTCAAGTTCGGCATCGTTTGAAAAATAAACAAAACAAATAGAAGGACATCGCATGAACACGGCAGAAGCGCCCATGTTTGAAACTCTCAATCACGCTAAGGCTGTGCTTGGCGGCGAGATCTCAGCTCTCATCAATCCGGCGGACCGCGCCATGATTGAACACATGCACGAGTTGATTCTCGCCGCCGATATGCATGCCCTGCAAACATTCGTCCGGCAATTTACGGACAATGCGGAGTATTTGGGCCTTGTTGCGAATTCGGCAGGCAAACACTTTTCACAATTGGTGACCGGGGTTTGCGTCACGACTCAGGCGCCGGGTGTTTTGCTCATCAATGCCTATCACGGAGACTTCGGCTTGCTCATTTACGCCAGCGGTCAGCCATCACAGGTGGTGCCAATCAGAACAATCTGGGATGGTTCGATTCAGATTGAGAATGGCATCATGGAACGACTGCCCAAACCTGAGATCGTTTTGCAAAACTGCGCCGCCACCGCGCGCGAACGGCTCAAACGAATGAAAGCAAAGCAAACCGAAGATCAACTGCCAGAAGCTATTGACACTCAGTAGCTCCAGCGACTTGTTGCCGTCACACCGATGCTGGGGAGTTTGTAGCAGCAGCTTATGCAACTCGCGGACGAGCGGGTCTTTCTTTCGGTGACGTGAGACAGGCGTTAGAAGAAGCAATCCAGCGCAGCAAAACTAGCGCTCGGCCAGTGAAAATGTTGCTTCAACGCGCGGCACAAACTGCGTTGATTCCACAGCAGTGGCAGCGCTGACGTCTTTGGAAACGACAAGAGTCCAACTGTTCTGATTGTGCCAGCGGATTCTCGAGTATTTGAACTCGCTGGATGCGCCCCACGCTTTAACCTCTTCGCGCGGCAAGTAATAAGCCACAGGCGCTACCAGGTGGTCGTAAATGATGTGATCGATCTCTTCGAAGTCAAAACTGGCGATGTAGGAGATATAGCTCTCGTAGAAAAGAGCAGGCAGGTATGATGCGATTGCGCGCAATTCGTGCCAGGGCAGATAAATGTATTGAGCAATGAAAAAGAGTATCGTCGCTAGCGATTTACTGATCGCACGCAACGGTTTTTCCGACAACCGGCTGGTAATTGATTTGCGCAACGGATCGATGAAGGCAGTGATCCACCAATTGTTTTCCCTACCGTAAACCCAAACGGCAAGCGTGCCTTCGTGATTGAGTTTCTTCACCAGCGAATCAAAACCGCGGCGCGGTTCTTGCATGTGGTGGAGCACTCCAGTGGAATAAACGAAGTCGAAGATCGGCTTCACAGGCAGATATTTGATGTCACCCTGCACAACGTGTACATTCGGAAACTCGCGAAGATTTGCATATGCGACTTCGACAGAATCACCGATGTCCACTGCGATAACTGTGCGGGCACCACACTCATACAAAATGCGTGCATGACGTCCCTTGCCGCAACCGGCATCCAATACCAATTTGTCTTTCACGAAAGTGCGCTTGATTGGCGCCAACCAATCAAAAAATTGTTGAATATACGCTTCGTGAAAACGACTGAATTGCTTCCACGATTCGCAGAATTTTTTTCCCGTATGCACATCGACTGCACCGGAAAGTTCAGAATTCACCATGCGCGGAATGCCGCCAACGATCGGGTAAGAATGCCCGCCGGAGCATTGAATAGATCCGCTCATTATTTCTTCGACACATAGCTCGAGAAATGAAGACTCAGTAACATTCTCTAGCTTCAGATTGGCTGAACATTGAGGGCAAGAAAGGTAGGGTAGAAGGTCTCGCTTCATGAGTTTCCCTGGCAACCGAAAAGCAGATCATATCAAAGTGTGCCTATGCAGCTACTGTCATCCTTTCATCTGGACAATCAGACATTGTCCAAAGCTACTCTATACCAAGCCTGGTGGGGCCTTTACCGGCGAACAGCCAGGTTAATGATACAAAAATAAGCAACCCAAAAGCGAGTTTTATTCCTGTCCAAAAACTGGCTGGCTCGAACTTGAAGACGATTTCGTGCTTTCCGGGCTCCAGAGGTACACCTCGAAAAGCATAATTGGCACAGTAAAGCGGCACCTGCACGCCATCAACTTTCGCCGTCCAGCCCGGATAGTACAAATCGGTCAAAACCAGGAAAGACGGACTGGCATTCTCACACGACAGTTCAACCGTATTGTTATTCGGCCTTTTCACATTGGAAACGGCAGAAATGAATGCCTGATTAGATTCGTGCAAGCTTTCCGCATGTTGGATGCTCTCGTTTGCGGTCTTTATCTTTTTCTCGCAGGACTTCTTCTGCAGTTTCTCCATCAAGTCTTTGATGGAAGCGGAAGCACGCAACGGCTTGGCAAACAACTGGTAATCCTCACCTCTGAGCGGAGAGCACATGTCCTTGTCGAGCTCAACGATGGCTGTGTCCTCGAAGTTGAACTTCTTATTCTCGAGCAGGCTGGCCGACTCCTTCGACGACGCCACAGGAGTGATGCTCGAGACAAGGTATGCCTGTGGAAATGCGGACTGGTTCTCGTAAATCCGTGCATTCGGCGCAATCAGCACTTTTGCCAATGTGAATCTGTCGCCGCTCTTCGCGCGCGGTCCGACAGGTAAAGTCCAACTTATGAGCGGCAAAACATCAGCTCGCTTTTTTATCAATTCCGATTTTAAGAGCATTGATGGTGCGATAAACCCAGCCGTTTTGTGGTCGAAAACCTTCACCCCAACAATGAATTTCTGCCCCGGCAAAATATTTGCAGGAACAAATGCATCGAAGTTGAACCTGTTTTTTCTCACGGACTCAGGGGGATTGAAGCATGAGGTCAAACCTCCGTACCAGAGTGATGTTCCACTCTCATCCATCACATCAATCAGATAACTGTACTTTTCCTTGTCTTCCGCATGGCACTTCCAAAAGAGGTTTCCAACGATCTCCCTCTTGTCCGGATTGAACAACAAATCCGCTCTCTCCAGTGAAATCTCTTTTCCAAATGCGTGCCGCTCCGATTTCATTGCTGTGTATTCCGGCTTCCAGTCCTCATCTTCAGAAAGAACTGTTGTAAACGAAATCAAATACTTCAGACTTGCCAGATCAAACAAGCGACTAACCGGAGAATTCAAAATCAAAATATTGAAGTCATCGATATGCGCTCTGGCAGACGCCATAAAGTTGATGTAGCGCTTCGGCAACATAGGGTTATGCAGTGCCAAACTGCGTATCCCATAGACAGCATTGGCATTGGCAGCCAACAGATCGAAGCCCAGAGGGGAAACACGCTCATCTGTTGCTCGGAGGAATCTGTGCGCTTCCGTTTGTATAAAGTCGAACTTCGGAGTAACCGGCAGCGACAATCTGCTCACATTCAATTCGCTCACAGCGCATAAAAGAACCGCTGTAAAAGCCAATACTCTGAGGTCCAACTTTTTAAAATACTGCAAAATCAATGCAACCGCAAACAACACTGAGACCACCAGATCAACAAGCCAAAATTTAAAGTACATCGCAGTAGCACTTAGTTGTTCGTCAAACGTCATGCCCGTCAAATCCAACTTCACGAGCTTGATTAGAAGTGGCAAAAGAATTACAGCCGCCAAAAACGAAAGGACAATTTTTAGTTTTGTTTGCGAATCGATGCCGCTCTGCGACAAACAATCAACACCAAACCCAGAACCCAGCGCGAACATCAAAAGAAAAACATACGAAAAGTAAGCACTCGGAATCATGCGCAACGGAGATATATCAACAAGATAAGCAATCGGCTGAATCGGCGACATCATCAAGTAGATAGCCACAAGCGCCATGCAAATCGCCAAAAAGACTTTGCGTTTTTCATCCCGGCAAAACGCACCGCAAACAAACAATGGAATAGCAAGAACGCCTATAAAAGCCGACCATTCAGCGACGCCAGGATGCATGAGCATGTAGAAACTCGTAGCCCATGGTGCGACACTGCGCGCGGAATTGAACTTGTAGCAATAAGCATTCTGCATCAGCTCAACAAACGGAAACAGCACAGGCGAAGCAAAGCAGAAGCTAAATGTGCCTATTACACCAAGCCGCCAAAAAGCATTTATGCAGTCGGCTCTCCTTGTCTCCGATGACCCATAAACACAGACAGTAAAAAGTAGAAACAAAAGCGAAGCAGCAACAATTCCTGCAAATGCGAGCAAAGCGTGCCCTGTGAATATGATCAGTGCTGTGATCACAGCAGCAAGAGTCATGAAGATGAGCGTTGGTCTTTTCGCGGCATTCAAAAAGGCAAGAATGAGCCACGGATACATCGTGTAGATGGGTCCGCCGAGTAATTCCAGATAACGCAAAAGGTACGGACTGAGCGGAAAGATGATGGACACAAAAATCGAACTTACCTTATTCAGTCCCAAAAAGCGGCTTAAAAGATAACTGCCGACCGAAGCAAAGGCCACTTGAAAGAAAAGCTGCAAGTTATAGTAAGCGACCGTTGGGTTGAGCGCTCCAAGCATTCTCCACGGCGAAAAAATGCACGATTGCAAATCACCCACTTCAGGAAATCCCATGCCGACAAATGGATTCCAAAGCGGAATTACGCCTTCCCTCCAGCATTGCGCAACCGTAAAAAAATTGGGAGCCGCCAATAAATACAGCGACGCATCCGATCGAATGTATTGATTGAGACTTTGAAACTGGCTGAAAAGCAAGTCGCGATAGGACAGTAGAAACAATTTTGAAACGGGCAATCCGCCAAGAATTGGCTTTGCAAAGAATAGAAAGACAACCAGAAGCGCAAACCCAATGGAAAGAATTTCCGAATATCGGCGCAAAAAGTTATTCAAGGGACAACACACTAAACCAATCAACTGATGACACTTTTGCGGATTATAGTTCACTTGAGACAAACAGGCGTTAGATTCCGCCAAGACATTGCCTATATAAGAAAACTGCTTTGTGCATATAAAGTAACCGACTTGTTTTCCTTTGCGATTTTCATCTGCATGAACTTTCTGTACAGGAAGATCGAGGGCATCACCGGCGGTGACAAGCAAGTGTTTGCCGTCGATGAGAAATACTATCTCGCCCGAGTGGACAACGATGTACTCGTCGTGCGGATGGCTGTGCGGGCTGTAAAAAGCGCCGGGTCCATCTTGCCGCGGAAATCGAAAAGCCCTCCGAGGAGAGCTTTTCGCGCAGTTCTTCAATTGACTTGCAGTCCGGATATTTGCCCTGGACCACAGAGGCCAGGCAATTCATCCTAGGAGCCTGATCTAAAAGTCACGTAAATGCCGAAATGCAGAATTGGCTTTGCTTAACAGACCAGGCGGATTGTTAAGTGTTCAGATTTGAAACAATGATACTGAATGTAGTGTCAATGATTT
>Ga0268299_1002353_pt1 | contig 23273 bp, 18 predicted proteins | sample NOBtaG_FD_193484 | JGI IMG/M metagenome (GOLD analysis project Ga0268299, IMG submission 193484) | Activated sludge microbial communities from bioreactor in Nijmegen, Gelderland, Netherland - NOB reactor | ecosystem: Engineered > Bioreactor > Aerobic > Activated sludge | place: Netherlands... | reverse complement strand
CCGCCATCCGCTGCATCAGCGCGACGAACCGGAACTTCCCCGGCCGGATGGGACACAAGCAGGCGGAGGTGTTCCTCGCCAGCCCGCTCACCGTCGCGGCCAGCGCCCTGACCGGCACCATCACCGACCCGCGGGAGTACCTCGCATGAGCCTGCCGAAGCTGATCACCGGCCCCGCGTACGTCCTCGGCGACAACGTCGATACGGACCAGATCATCCCGGCCCAGTACCTGACGCTCAACCCGGCGATCCCGGAGGAGTACCGCGAGTTCGGCCGGTACGCCCTGTCGAGCGTGCCGCCGTCGCAGGCCGGCCTGCCGAAGGGGCACGTCCAGCTCCACACCGACGACCCGATCGTCTCGCCGTACCGCATCCTCGTCGCCGGGCGCAACTTCGGTTGCGGCTCGTCGCGCGAGCACGCCCCGATCGCCCTCGACGCGGCCGGGTTCCAGGCGGTCGTCGCCGAGTTCTACGCGCGGATCTTCTACCGCAACTCCGTCAACGGCGGCTACCTGATCCCGTTCGAGACGGGCGAGCGGCTGTGCGACCGGGTCTGCACCGGCGACGTGCTGGAACTGGACGTGGCCGCCGCGGTGCTGTACAACCGGACGACCGGCGAACAGTACGCCCTGCGGCCGCTGGGCGAGGTGGCCCCGATCCTGGAGGCGGGCGGGTTGTTCCCGTACGCCCGCAAGGTGGGCATGCTGCCGGCCGGCGTTTGACCGACACCCCGAGAGGATCTCTCCATGCTCCGCACCGCGTGCCTCGGCCTCGCAGCCCTGGCCTTCCTGACGGCATCGACAGCCATGACCCAACCCGCCGCGCTCGCGATCAAGTCGGCCCCGTTCGGCAAGCTCGCCGACGGCACCGCCATCCAGGCCCACACCCTGACGAACAAGAACGGCATCGAAGCGACCGTGATCGACTTCGGCGCGACGCTCATCTCGCTCAAGGCCCCCGACAAGGCCGGCAAGATCGAGGACATCGCCCTCGGCTGCGACAAGCTCGACGACTACGTCAAGGGCACGCCGTACTTCGGCTGCACGACCGGCCGCGTCTGCAACCGCATCGCCAAGGGCGAGTTCACCCTCGAAGGGAAGAAGTACACGCTCGAGAAGAACAACGGCCCCAACCACCTCCACGGCGGCAAGGAGGCCATCGACAAGAAGGCGTGGAAGGCGCTCGAGTTCAAGAACCCCGACGGCGTCGGCGTCACGTTCACCTACACCAGCAAGGACGGCGAGAACGGCTACCCCGGCACCCTGTCCATGCGGGTGACCTACACCCTCAACGACAAGAACGAGCTGCGCATCGACTACGAGGCGACGACCGACAAGGCGACGCCGGTCAACCTGACCAACCACGGCTACTGGAACCTGGCCGGCCACGGCTCGGGCGACATCCTCGGCCACGAACTCCAGCTGATGGCCGACCGCTACACGCCGACGGACGACACGCTCATCCCGACCGGCAAGATCGTCGCCGTCGAGGGGACGCCGTTCGACTTCCGCACGCCGAAGACGATCGGCTCGCGCATCGGCGAGATCAAGGGCGACCCGGGCGGCTACGACCTGAACTACGCCCTCAACAGCGAGGGCAAGAAGATGGCCCTGGCGGCCCGCGTCGTCGAGCCGAAGTCCGGCCGGGTGCTCGAGATCGAGACCGACCAGCCGGGCGTGCAGTTCTACAGCGGCAACTTCCTCGACGGCAAGCAGGCCGGCCGGGGCGGCGTCACGTACAAGAAGCACGCCGGGTTCTGCCTGGAGACGCAGCACTTCCCGGACTCGGTCAACCAGCCGAGCTTCCCCAGCACGATCCTCAAGCCGGGCGAGACGTACAAGACGTCGACGATCCACCGCTTCGGCGTCAAGCGCTGACCGCGCCCGGCTTCGCGATCAGGGCCAGGTACTCCTCGAGCCGATCCGTCCGGATCGGCCGCTGGAACAGGCCGATGTGGTCGTCCGGGCGGACCAGGCAGAGGAACTCGCCCGTCATGCCGTAGAAGCGCCTGAAGTCGCCGTGCGCGTCGCCGAGGCCGCGCGGGTGGCCCGCGGCGAGCGGGCCCAGGACGTAGCCGGCCACGTCCGCCGCGGCGAGGCGGGCGAGCAGCCGTTCGACCGCCGCCGCGTCCGTCGTCGGCCCGGTACCGATAAGGGCGACCGGCCGCAGCGGTTCGAGCAGGCGAAACAGCGTCGTGACCGCGCCGTCGGTCGTGCGGAACGCCACGTCCGGGGCCCGGTCGCCGGCCTTGAGCCGCGGGCCGCCGAACCAGCGGCCGTCGTCGTGCCGGCTGAGCCGACCGCCGCGGTAGCCGACGTGGAGCTGGGCCAGCTTGGCCAACATCTTGCGCTGGAACCAGTCCGAGCGCATCAGCGGCAGCAGGACCCAGTCGCGCAGCCAGCGGCGCGGCCCCTTCGTCGCGATGAACAGGTCGGCCATCTTGTTCGTCTCGCGGAGCACCTCGCGGGCCTTCGGCAGGCGCTCCTCCTCGTAGGTGTCGAGCAGGGCGTCCGGCGCGCCGGCCTGGACGCGGGCCAGCTTCCAGGCGAGGTTCGTCGCGTCCTGGATCCCGGTGACGATGCCCTGGCCGCCCTGCGGGCTGTGGATGTGGGCCGCGTCGCCGGCGAGCAGGACGCGCCCGTTGCGGTAGTGGTCCACCATGCGGCGGCTGATCTTGAATTCCGAGATCCAGGTCGGGTTCGAGATGGTCGGGATCGGCTCGCCGAGCCGGCGGCGGACCAGGTCGCGGATCACGTCGAGCGTCAGCCCCCCGGCCGGCAGTTCCGTCCCCGCCGGCATTTCGATGAACAGCCGGAACGTGTCCGGCTTCGGCAGCGACAGGATGCCGATCGACCCCTCGGGGTGGAACCAGATGTAGTGCGAGTTGTGCTCGCGGTCCCAGCCGACCTCGACGTCCGCCATGTAGAACGTCTGCGGCAGGGCCTCGCCGTGGAAGGTCATCCCGGCCTGCTTGCGGATGACGCTGTGCGCCCCTTCGCAGCTGACCAGCCACGCCGACGCGATGTTCTCTTCCGAGCCGTCCGCCCGGCATACGTGCGAGACCACCTGGTCGGGCCCCTGCTCGAAGGCGACGAACTCGGTGCCCCACTCGACCCGGCCGTCGCGCTCGCGGAGCAGGTCGAGGAGCAGTTCCTCCGTCTCGCTCTGCGGGAGCATGATCGCCCGCGGGGCGAAGGCGTCCCGGGCCGAGGGGACCCCCAACTCGGCGACCTTGATCGTGACGAGGTGGCGCGGGCCGTTAAACATGTGGAGGTCGCCGCTCACGCTGCCCCGGGCGAGGAAGCGATCAGCGACGCCCATGATGGACAGGATCTCCGAGACGCGGTACTGCAGGCCGAGGGCCTTCGACGTGGTGGACGGCCCGGCCTTCTTGTCGAGGACGCGCACGGTCAGGCCGAGGCGGCGCAGGTGGCAGGCCAGCGCCAGCCCGGTCGGGCCGGCTCCGACGATGAGGACGTCGAGCGGGGCGGACATGGGCGGACTCCCGGGAGGGGCGACTTTGCGGCAAGTACCCGCCGGGTTCGGCCGTGTGACAGGCGTCCTATTCGGCGAGGGGTGCCGGGGCGACCCAGATCGGGCCGAACGGGTCCGGCTGGTCCGGGACGAGGCGCTGCTGCTTCGTCAGTTCGAGGACGGCCAGGAACAGGCCGATCAGGCGCGGCCGGGTGTACGGCGGCGTGAACAGCGCCTCGAACGGCAGCCGGCCAGCGGCGCGCAGGCGCGTCTCGACCTCGTCCATGTAGACGTGGAGCGGCGTCGCGTCCACGACGATCGCGTGTTGCTGCTGGGTGAGCGTCTCGCGCAAGAGTCGGCCGAACGCCCCGACGAGGTCCCACAGCTCGACCGCCTGGACGGTCGGCTCGTCGCGCGTCGAGCCGGGCAGCGGCACGCCCGCCACCGGGCGGCGCGGCTGGCGGCGGGCGACGCGCTCGGCCTGGGCCTCCAGCCGGGCGGTCGCGTCCTTGTATTTCTTGTACTCGAGCAGCTGGCGGACGAGTTCCAGACGCGGGTCTGCGAACTCCTCGCCGGCCTCCTCGGGGCGCGGCAACAGGAGCTTGCTCTTGATCTCGAGCAGGGTCGCCGCCAGGACGAGGAAGTCGCCGACGCGCTCGACGTCGATCAGGTGGAGGACGTCGAGGTGGGCCTTGAACTGCTCGGCGACGCGCGCGATCGGGATGTCGCGGATGTCGACCTCGTCCCGCTTGACGAGGTAAAGCAGGAGGTCGAGCGGGCCGCGGAAGACGTCGAGATCGACCTGGTAGTCCGGGGGTGCCGTCGCCATGCCGCCCGGTATAGCGGCGGGCCGGGTGGTGTCCAGGCCAGTCGCCGGTCACTCCTCCTCGACGGCGGCGGAGAAGTCGATATCCACCCGGGCGTGCGGCGTCAGGTGGGCCGTCGCGACGACGGCGCGGTAGGCGTCGCGGGCCGGCCCGGCGAGGTGGTCGAGCTGGTCCAGGCCGAGGTGGACCCGCTCGCGGTAGAAGACGAGGTCCTCGCCGCCGGGCGAGCTGTGCACCTCGCGGCCGGGGGCCGCCTGGGCGGTCAGTTCCTGGATCCGGTCGCCGGACTCGCACGCCGGGCGGACCAGGATGACCAGCTCCTGGCTCGGCATCGGACCGCCCGGGCCCGGCCGGCCGCGCCCCTCGACGCGCAGCTTCGGCTCGGCCTCGGTCAGGCACGTCTCCAGCTCGGCGACCTGGAGCCCGGTCGAGTGGGTCTGTTGCAGGAACAGCTCGGCGACGTTCGTGTCGGCGAGGTGGCCGGCGGCGTAGTCGGCCGCCGTCCCGAGCAGGGCGCGCTCGACCTCCTTGAGGGTGATCGCGCTGTTCATGCAGACGTGGACGAGGGCCTTGTAGTCGCGGCGGATCATCTCCTCGACGCGCGCGTCGAGTTCGAGGAGCAGGTCGGGGCCGACGTCGCCGACGACGCGGGCGACCGCCTCGTCGAGGGAGCGGCAGCCGCCCGGCAGGAGGACGCGTCCGCCGGCGTGTTCGGCGGCCGGCCGGCCGGCGATCTCCGGGCCGAGGGTCTTGACGGCCCGGCCGGGGTGGCTCTTGCCCGGCAGCGGCGGGCCGAGGGCGTCCAGGCTGCGGTGCAACTCGGACAGCCGGTCGCGGCAGTAGCCGATCTCGCGCAGCTCGTCGGACAGGTGGCCGCGCAGGCACAGGAACGCCTGGACGACCTGGTGCAGGATCAGGCTCTGAAGTCGCAGCTTCGGGTAGGAGCGCACCAGGGCGATCGCCTCGTCTTGCGAGAGGCCGAACTGCCGGCCGCGGCCGGCCTGGAACTCGAGCAGGGTGCGGTGCGCCTGCCGCGCCTGGCCGTCGAGATCCTTGCCGAGCGGCTCGTAGCGCTGCAGGACCTGCTCCAGCAGGGCGAGCACCTGGCGGACGGCCTCCTCCGCCCCGGCGAGGCGGTAGTCCGGCTCCTCGAGCAGGCGGACGGTCACCTCGGCGAGCTTCTGGCTCCAGGCGGCGGTCAACTCCTCGACCGAGGCGCGGAGCGGGCCGCCCAGCTCGCCGGCCTGGTCGTGCAGCGTCTCCTCGGCCGGCCGGCCGACGAGGCGCTCGACCTCCTCCATGACCACGCCGAGTTCCTCGGCCGGGATCTCGAACGCCGGCGGGGTGCCCTGGCCCCAGCGCTTCGGCGGCGGGGGCGGCGTCGCCCGGATCGACCGCAACAGCGGCTCGACCAGGGCGGCGAGCGTCGTCTCGGGATCCTTGCGCACCCGCTCGGCGAGCCGCTCGCGCACCCGCTCGATGAACACCTCGGGGCCGAGGTTGTGGTCGCGCCACTGCGCCTTGACGAACGCCGTCACGCGCGACGCGACCGGCTTGCTGTCCTTGCTCATCCACCGGGCGACGAGGCGGAGGCAGAGGTGGCGGGCGATCTCGTGCAGCAGCTCGCGGCGCGGCCAGGACAGGCGGTACAGGCCGACCGTCTCGAAGTAGAGGCCGCGCTCCGCCCACGGCGGGCCGGACAGGCCGGCCCGGCCGAGGTCGGCCGTCCGGCCGAGCGGCGTCGCCACGTCGCGGTAGAGGAGCTGGCCGGCCAGGTCGTGCGCCTCGCGCGTCGCGGCGTCGTCCCCCTCGTCGGGCAGCCGGAGCAGCACCGTCCGCGAGAACGGCGGCTCGGCGTCGCGCAGGGCCGGCTCCTTGTCGTGGTACCGGGCGGTGAACGTCGTCCCGGGCGTGGCGAAGTGGCGCAGTTCGGCGAGCGAGGCGACCGTGTTCACGACGGCCGGCGAGCCGGGCCGGGCGTGTTCGGCATCCGGGGCGAACAGCACCGCGACGACGTCCGGCTGGTCGTAGCCGCGCTTCTTGAGCAGGGCGCGGAGGGTGTAGGCCAGGTCGAGGAACATCCCGCCGCCGGTGCCGCCGGCGAGGCTGGCGACGACGTAGACGCGCGGCCGGTTCGACCGCAGGCCGAGCTTCGTCGCCTTGGCGGCGCGTTGCAGCCCGGCCGGGTCGAGGACGCGGTCCAGGTCGGCGTCGAGGCGGTGGCGGAGGGCGCGGTAGTTGTCGCAGAAGGCGAGCCGGCCGAGGGCCCGGACGCCGGTCGTCACCTGGGAGCGCGGGATGCGGTAGACGAGGCGCGGCGGCAGCCACGTCTCCAGGGACGGCTGGCCGTCGCGGCCCTTGAGGTAGTGGCTCGGCCGGTTCAGCGGCGCGAGGTGGACCTCGCCGCTCTGCAGGGCGGAGCCGCCCCGCTCGGCCGGCTTGTCCGCCGCCCGGGCCTGGACCGCGGCGCGCGGCGCGTCCGGGTCGGTATCGATCAGGAGGAGCTTCACGTTCGGCAAGGCGTCCAGGCCGCCGGCCTGCTCGACGAGGCGTTCGCGCAGCCGGCGCAGGACGCGCAGCCCGGTCTGGCCCAGGCCGATGACCAGCGTCGGGAAGAGGCACCCGTCGCCGGCGACCTCGGCCGGGGCGAGGAGCCGCCCGGAATCGGTCGTCAGCGGGGCGGCCGCCTCCAGGGCGCGGAGGGACTGCGTCGTGCCGAGGTCCGGGTCGGTGCCGACCTGGCTCGGGACGATCGGCCCCGGCGTGAACTGCGTGGCGGGCGGCTCGCCCAGGACGGCCGGCGGGGCGTCCGGCACGGCGGCCGGGACGGCGGCCGGCTCGCGGCGCAGGAGATGGACCAGCTCCTGACAGGTCGGGAACCGGTCGGTCGGCACCTTGGACAGGCCGCGCAGGATGACCGGCTGGTCGCGCTCCGGCAGGGTCGAGACGTTCGGCTCGCCCTGGAGGTGCTGGAGGATGAGCTGGCGGATGTTCGACGCCGAGAACGGCCGCTGGCCGGTGAGCAACTCCTGGTAGCAGATCGCCAGGCTGTACTGGTCGGAGTGGCGGCTGACGACGCCGTCGAACGTCTCCGGGGCGGCGTAGACCGGGGTGATGCCGCCGGTGACCTTCGTTTCGAGGCCGGCGAGGTCCTTGACCAGGCCGAAGTCGGCGACCTTGATGTGGTTGTGGATGAGGAACAGGTTCTGCGGCTTAATGTCCAGGTGCTGCAGCTGGTACTGGATGTTCATCAGGTCGAGGGCCTCGGCGATCTCCTCCATGTAGCCGAGCAGCTCGTCGCGCGGGATGCCGGGCAGCCCCTGGGAGCGGCACTCCTTGAACCGGTCCCACAGGTTGCGGTCGGCCAGCTCCATGACGATGAGGAGCTGGCCGTCGATGATGTCGTAGCGTTCGAGGGAGAGGATGTACGGGTGGCGGACGGTCTTCACCCGGGCGAGGGCTTTTAGCTCCTGCTCGGGCCGCTCGGCGTCCTCGGTGCTCTGCAGGTCGCCGTAGACGAACTTGATCGCCTTGTGGAGCCCGCCGGGGGCCTCACACTTCCACACCTCGCCAAAGCCGCCGCCGCCCAGGCGCTCGATCAAGCGATAGCCGGGGAGGGGCTCGGCGTTGGTCTCAAGGCGGGCCGTCATGTGGCCGGCACTCCACGAATGGGCCATCCCCCGGCGCGACGGGCGCACGGCGCGAGGGCGGACCCCGCGACAACTATAGGTCGCGTTTGAGGCGGTCGCAAATTCCCGCCGGTGAAGACTCGCGGCATACAATCTCCGCACCGGGAGGAGCGTGACGTGACGCTGTATGGCTTGTCGCTGAAGCAGCCGTGGGCGGCCCTGGTCGTCCACGGCCGCAAGACCGTCGAGGTGCGGCGCTGGCCGACGACCCGCCGCGGCCTGGTCCTGATCCACGCCGCCCGCGTCCCGGACGACCGGCCCGCCGCCTGGAAGCACGTCCCGCCCGAGCTGCTGCCGGCCGCCCGCCAGACCGGCGGCCTCGTCGGGGCGGCCGTCCTGACCGACTGCCGGCCGTACCGCAACCTGGAAGTCTTCGTCGCCGACCAGGCGAGGCACCTCAACGAGCCGGGCTGGTTCCAGGAGGGGCTGCACGGCTTCGTCTTCGACAAGGCGGCCCGGCTGCCGTTCCGGCCGTGGACGGCCCAGGTGCGTTTCTTCCGCGTCGAGGGCGTCTCGCTGGACGGGCTGCCGTCCGAACTGGGCGGCCGGGCAGCGACGGGGAGTCGGCTCCTGGTGAGCGTGCGCTCGGCGGCCGAGGCGCGCGCCGCCCGGGCCGGCGGCTGCGACCTGCTCGACGCCAAGGAGCCGGCCGCCGGGCCGCTCGGGGCCGTGTCGCCGGCCGTCCTGGCCGAGATCCTCGCCGCGGCGGACGGCGTCCCGGTCAGCGCCGCACTCGGCGAACTGCCCGACGGCCCGCTGCCGGACGTGGCGGACGACGTGGCGTACGTCAAGGTCGGCCTGGCCGGCTGGGCGGAGAACGACTGGCGCGGCCGGCTCGCCGTGGTCCGGTCGCCGCGCCTCGTCGCGGCGGCTTACGCCGACCACATGCGCGCCCGTTCGCCGACGCCGGAGGCGGTCCTCGCGGCGGCGATCGACCTGCGCCTGGCCGCGTTCCTGGTCGATACCTGGGACAAGGAGGGCGGCGGGTTACTGGGGGCGCTCGGCCGTGGCCGGCTGGCCGCGCTGGTGGCGCGGGCCAAGTCCGCCGGGATGCCGGTCGCCCTCGCCGGGGCGCTGACCGCCGAGACGATCGCGGCGCTGCGCGACCTCGCCCCGGACTGGTTCGCGGTGCGCGGGGCCGCCTGCGACGGCGGACGGGCGGGCACCGTTTCGACGCGGCGCGTCGCCGAGTTGGCCGCCCTGACGCGGGGACCACTTCATTTCGCCCCGGGCTTGCCCGGGGTGGCGTTGTAATTCTACTTTCCGAGGTAGTTGCCAAGGGGCTAGGTGGAGAGGCCGCCCTCGCCTCGCAGGCGCTGCCGCCGTAGGCGGTGATACTTCAGCCCCGGGACGAAGAAGCACAGCGCCGTCACGACGCCGAACAGCAGGACGCCGTAGTCCGGGTAGAGGCAGATCGGGATGACGGCCAGGTACTCCGCCGCCGCGGCGAGGTAGAACTCGCCGGACAGCATGCCCGCCTTGACCGTGAACGTGATCCCGGCGATCGCCGCCAGGACCGGCGTCAGCGTGAGGACGGGCAGCTTCGGCTGGAGGAGCAGCTCGATCAGGAAGACGCCGATCGTGGCCATGACCGCCCCGGCCCAGACGTGGGCGACGTGGCGTTCGATCGCCAGGACCGGGCCGCCGCGCTTGCGCAGGTTCCAGAACACCGCCCCCCACGCCACCAGGCCGACGCCCCACAGAAGCAGGTACCACACCGGGGCCTCGACGTGGCCCCACTTCATCGCGGCCGTGGCGATGCACAGCAGCAGGACCGTCGCGCTGTGGATCATCCAGAGCAGGCCCCAGTTCTCGAGGACGAAGGCGTTCGGCGTGTCGCGCAGGGCGCGGTTGAACACGTCGAAGATATTGACCGACTCGACCGCGAGCGGCTCGCCGGCGAGGAACGCCTCCAGGTCGCGCGCCAGGGCCTCGGCCGAGGCGTAGCGCAGGTCGGGCTGCTTCTGCAGGCACTTCAGGCAGATCAGCTCCAGGCCGCGAGCGACCGTCGGGTTGAGGAGGCTCGGCCGGACCGGGTCCTGGTCGAGGACCATGAGCAGGACGTCCATCGAGCTGGCCGCCTGGAACGGCGGCCGGCCGGTCAGCACCTCGTAGAGGATGACGCCGAGCGCGTAGACGTCCGACGCCGGGCCGACGCTGCCGCGCCGGCCGCTCGCCTGCTCGGGGGCCATGTACGCCGGCGTGCCGAGGATGTTGCCGGACAGCGTCAGCGCCCGGTCGCCGCCCGGTTCGGTGCCGTTCGGCGGGTGGACGCGCTTCGCCAGGCCGAAGTCGGTGACGTGCGGCGCGCCGGCCTCGTCGAGGAGGATGTTCGACGGCTTCAGGTCGCGGTGGAGGACGCCCTGGCCGTGGGCGTGGTGGATCGCCCGGGCGACGCGGGCCAGCAGCCGGGCGGCGTCCGTCGCCCGGAGCGGCCCCGCCTTGAGGCGCTGGGCGAGGGTCGGGCCGACGACGTGGCGCATGGTCAGGTAGGCGACGCCGTCGGTTGAGCCGGCCTCGTAGATCGGGACGATGTTCGGGTGGTCGAGCCGGGCGACGGCGCGGGCCTCGGCCTCGAAGCGGGCCAGCTCGTCGGCGCTGGCTGCCTCGCCGCGGAGGATCGTCTTCAGGGCGACGACCCGGCCGAGGCTGCGCTGCCGGGCCCGGTAGACGACGCCCATGCCGCCGCGGCCGAGCTCCTCCTGGAGGTCGTAATCCCCAAACGGCCGCGGCAGGGCCGGGCTCAATGGCGGGGCCGACGCCGCCGGCGTCGGCCGGGCGGCGGGGTGGAGGTGGCGCGCCACCTCGACCGTCGCCCACAGCTGGCGCAGCTCGTCGGCCAGGTCCGGGTGGTCGGCGCACAGCGCGGCGAGGTCGCCGCCCCGATCGAGCCGGTCGAGCAGGTCGGCGAGGCGCTCGTCCCGGCCGGACGAATCGACGGACGAAACCATGACGGGGCACTCCGCGGGTTGCTATATCTAGGGTAGCCATCTCGGGGAGGGGTGCCATGCGGAACGGATACTGGGTGGGGATACTCGTCGGCTTCGCCGCCACGGTCGCGACGCTGTTCGCCGTCTTCTGGGAGCCGCAGCCGCACGTCGTCCTCTACTGCGCCCAGGACGAGCCGTTCGCGCGCGACCTGCTCGCCGCCTTCTCGAAAACGACCGGGCTGGCCGTCTTCCCGAAGTTCGACACCGAGGCGAACAAGTCGGTCGGCCTGTACCAGGACGTCGTCGACGAGGCGCGCCGGCCGCGCTGCGACGTGTTCTGGAACAATGAACTCTTCGGCATGATCCGCCTGGAGGAGAAGGGGCTGCTCGCCGACTGCCCGTCGCCGTTCGGCCCGGACGAGACGCCGATCCCGCCCCAGGCGGTGAGCCGGGCCGGCAAGTGGGTCGCGCTCGGGACGCGCTGCCGGGTGCTGCTCGTCAACACGGCCCTGCTCAAGCCGGAGCAGTACCCGACGAGCCTGCTCGACCTGGCGGACGGCCGCTACGCCGGCAAGGTGGCGATGGCGAAGCCGACGCACGGCATGAGCGCGACGCAGGCGGCGTGCCTGTTCGAGGTGCTCGGCGTCGAGGCGGCGAAGAAGTACTACCGCGACCTGAAGGCGAACAGCATCCAGATCGCGCCGGGCAACAAGCAGGCGGCCGAGTGGGTCGCCGCCGGCGTGTCGCCGACCGGCCAGGCCGTCGCCGTCGCGGTAACCGACACCGACGACGCCCTGGCCGAGGTCCGGGCCGGCAAGCCGGTGAAGCTCATCTTCCCCGACGGCGACAGCGAGCCGCGGGCCGCCCGGATGGGGACGATCTTCGTCCCGAACGCGGTCGGCATCGTCCAGGGCGGTCCGAACTCCGAGGGGGCGAAGCGACTGGTCGAGTATCTGCTCTCGGAGAAGACGGAGACCGCCCTGGCGACGGGCGAATCGGCGCAGATCCCGGTGCGGAAGGCGCTGCGGTCGAAGCTGCCGATCGAGATGCACGGCGTGGCCGACCTGCGGCCGATGGGCGTGGACTTCTACCGGGCGGCCGGCCTGTGGGACGAGGTACAGACGTTCTTGCGCAACGAGTTCGCCCGGTGAGCCGGCTCACCGCCGCATCGGCTGCCAGGTCAGGTACGTCAGCGACCGCCACAGCCATTCCATCGGCCCGTACTGGAACGCGCGTAGCCACGCGACGCTGACCGCCATCTGGGCGGTGTAGATCGCCAAGGACAGCCCAAGCTGCCCGGTCGGGCTCACCTTCCCGGCCAGGCCGAGGTGCTGGAACAGGATCGCGCAGACGACGGACTGCATGAGGTAGTTCGTCAGGCCCATCCGGCCGACGGCCGACACCGGGGCGAGGCGGCGCTGCCAGGCCGGGTCTTGACACAGCAGCGTCAGCGACGCCCCGTATCCGAGGGCGAGCAGCGGCCCGGCGAGGGCCTGGTTGAACAGCAGGGCGACCAGGCCGTCAATCGGCGGCAGCGAGAAGTACCCCGCCGTGACCAGGGCGGCGATCGGCAGCCCCAGGCCGACGCCCCACGTCCGGACGCCGCGCAGGAGCGGCAGGTGCTCCACTGGCCGGGCCAGGACGCCGAGCCGGCCGGCGTACAGGCCGAGCAGGAACATCGCCAGCACGGTCGGGATGCGCGTCGCGAGCAGGATCGCGACGCCGGCGTAGGACTGCAACCGGGCGGCAACCTGCTCGCCGTACGACCCGGCCGCGGCGCGCTCGACGCGTTCCTTCTCCTCCGTCATCGCTTTCGTCAACTCGGCGTCCGCCTGCTGGAGGGCCGCCGCGCCCTCCGGGCTCGCCCGGCCGAGGGCGATCAGGCCGAACAGCAGCGCGTACAGCAGCAGCGGCACCGCGAGCAGGACGACCGCCCAGACGACGAGCCACCTCGGCGTCAGCCAGCGGAACAGCAGGAGCAGCGTCCCGACGACGGCGTAGAGCAGGAGGATGTCGCCTTCCCAGAGCAGGACGATGTGCGCGACGCCGAACAGGCCGAGGAAGAAGAGCCGACGCAGGTAGCGTCAGCCGAGGCCAGAGCCGGCCTGCTCCGCCCGCTGGAGCTGGAACGCGAAGCCGAGGCCGAACAGGAACGAGAACAGCGTGAAGAACTTCGACTCGACCAGGAAGAGGATCGCCCCGGCGATGAGCCGGTCGAGGACTGTGCCGTCGGCGTAGTGCCCGGGCAACTCGCCCGGCAGGGCGAACGCGGTCAGGTTGATGACACCGATGCCGAACAGGGCGATGCCACGCAGGGTATCGACCACCTCGGTGCGCTCGGTCTCGCGGGTCGGCTCGACGGGGGTCATGGCGGCCTCCTCATCGCGACATCTTACCAGCCCGGAGCGCGAGCGACGGGCACCTTTTCGCCGTCGCTCGCGCTCCGGGCTGGTAAGCTACCCCTTCCTCCGACCCGACTGTAAAACAACGACAGCCCCTCTTCTCGCATCGGAGGCCACCCATGCGTACCGCCCTGCTCGTACTCGTCCTCGCGATCCCGGCCGTCGCCCAGGACGGGCCGGCCCACGCCTGGAACCTCGTCGCCGACAAGATCGACGGCTCGAAGGTCAAGGCGACCGCCGGGCCGCACGACGGCACCGTCGTCGGCACCGTCGCGTTCGCGGCCGAGCCGCCGAAGGCTCTCGTCCTCAAGGGCGAGCCGAAGAACACCGGCCGGATCGACCTCACCGCCGACCTCGCCAAAGCCGGCCTGCCGACCGAAGCGATCAGCGTCGAGGCGTGGGTGCGGGTCGATAAGCCGACCGAGTGGGGCGGCATCCTCGGGGCGTTCCAGGACAACGGCCCCTACGAGAAGGGCTGGATCCTCGGCTACAACCACACGCAGTTCTTCTTCGCCCTGGCGAGCACCGGCCGCAAGGATCTCACCTACCTCAAGGCCCGCACGCCGTTCCTGCCCGGGTCGTGGTACCACGTCGTCGGCACCTACGACGGCAAGGAACAACGCATCTACCTCGACGGCCGACTGCAAGGGGCCTCGACCGACCAGAAGGGCCCGATCGACTACCCGCCCAAGGGCTTCTACGCCCTCGCCGCGTACCGCGACGACAACGAGCTGTACCCGCTCCTCGGCCGGCTGGAGACGGTGAGCGTCTTCGCCCGTGCCCTCTCGGCCGAGGAGGTGCTCGCACGGTTCGACGCCCGCAAGAAGCTCTTCCCCGGTGTCGAGCCGGCCGGGGGCGACGCGGTCGCCGACTGGCCGACGTTCCTGCGCGACAACCGCCGCGGCGGCGCCACGGAGGAGGTCGTCCCGCTGCCGACCGGCCTGGTCTGGTCGCGGCGGTTTCGCAGGCTGCCGGCCCCGGCGTGGCCCGACGAGGCGAAGGCCGACTACTACCACAACAAGGCCGACTGGAAGGCGCGCGTCGATTACGACTTCGTCTTCCACACCGTCGGCGTCGGCGAGCGCGTCTGGCTCGGCTCGTCGAGCGAGGACAAGGTCGTCTGCCTCGACGCGACGACCGGCCTGGTCCGCTGGCAGTTCCATACCGAGGGGCCGGTGCGCTGCGCCCCGACGTTCCACGCCGGCCGGCTCTACTTCGGCTCCGACGACGGCTACGTCTACTGCCTGGAGGCCGAGTCGGGCAAGCTCGTCTGGCGGACGCGCATTGCCGACAGCGCCCTGCGCGTGCCGGGAAACCAGCGGATGATCTCGCTCTGGCCGGTGCGGACCGACGTCCTCATCGACGGCGGCAAGGGCCACGTCTGTGCCGGCGTCTTCCCCAGCCAGGGCGTCTACCAGGCGACGCTCGACCTGAAGGACGGCACGATCACGGCGAAGCAGACGCTCCAGGTCACCGCCCAGGGCTACCTCGAACGCAAGTTCGGCAAGCTGATGGTCGGCACGGGCCGCAACCCGGCCGGGGCGCTGATCGCCGAGCTGGAGAAGACCGGCAAGGAGCCCGGCAAGGCGGTCCACCCGCTGAAGGACTACCCGTTCGCGCTCGTCACGGCGGGCGACGTCCACTTCGCCGGCGGCGACGGCAAGGTGGCCGCGTTGGCGAAGGACACGTACAAGCCGCTGTGGACGGCGACGGTCGAGGGCAAGGCATACGGCCTGATGGTGCTGCGCGGCCGGCTGTTCGTCAGCACGGACGCGGGGCTGCTCTACTGCTTTGCGGCCGACGCCCCGGAGCGGCCGATGGTGCGGGAGCCATTTCCACCGGTGCCCTGGCCAGGCGTGCTGCCACGATCCCTCCTCCCGTCCCGAGACGGGAAGGTCGGATACTGGCTCGTGGCCGGGAAAGACGTCGGTGCTAATGTCTATCAGCTTGCGAGCGTCTCGCGGATGCAAGTCGTCGGCTTGACCGCCGATGCTACCGAAGCCCGCAACGCCCGCGCGATGCTCGACGCGGCGGGGCTGGCCGGCCGGGCCACGGTCCACGAGGGGTCGTTGGAGAAGCTTCCCTACACGAGCAACGTCTTCACCGAGGTCGATACCGAGACCAGCCCTGTCCCTCAAGCCGAGGTGGTGCGGGTGACATCGCCACACAGCGGGTGGTACAGATACCTCGGGCCATCACCGGGCTATGACAAGCCGATATCCTGGTCCGCGAGGAGGCAACCCCTCGATGGCGAGGGTGCCTGGACGCACCAGTACGGCGACGTTGGCAACACCGCCTGTAGCGGCGACGAACTCGTCGGCAGCGAACTCCAGATCCAGTGGTTCGGCAAGCCCGGGCCGCGTACCATGATCGACCGCCACCACCGCGCCGCGTCGCCGCTCTACCTCGCCGGCCGGATGTTCGTCCCCGGAGAAGACGTCGTCACTGGCGTCGATGCCTACAACGGCACCATTCTCTGGGAGAAGACGATCCCCGACTCGCGCCGCGTCGTCGTCTTCCGCGACGCGAGCCAGTTTGCCCTCGCGCCGGAGTTGGTCCACGGTGCCACCCTCCACGTCGCGGCTGGCGACAGGTGCCTGTCACTCGACCCACAAACCGGCAAGGAGATGAAAGAGATCCCGCTGCCGAAGCTCGGCAAGGCCCCGGCCTACGAGTGGGACTACGTCGCCCGCGTCAACAACCTGCTGGTCGGCAGCGCGAGCAAGAAGGGGTCCATCCGCCGCGAGCAGAACCACCAGCAGACGACGAACACGACCCACTGGGACTTCGTCCCCGCCGTCGGCAGCGACTTCGCTTTCGCCTACGACCGCGATGGCCGCCTGCGATGGACCTACGAGAGCAAGGCCGGCCTGCTCATCAACCAGACCTTCACGATCGGCGGCGGCCGGTTCTACTTCGTCGAGAGCGACAACCCGGACACGCTCGCCACGCCGATCGGCCGCCATCCGTACGCGGCCCTGACCGGCAACGGGGCGACGCTCGTCGCCCTCGACCTGGTCACCGGCAAGGTCGTCTACCGCCAGCCGCTTCCGGAGTTGAAGGCGGTCGAGCACAACTGCTTCGCCGTGTTCAAGGACGGCAAGCTCGTCCTGGCCGGCTCGCGCAACGACGGCACCGACAAGAAGACGGCCCGCCTCTGGTACGACGTCCACGTCTACGACGCGGCGACCGGCAAGCGCCTCTGGACGGCGAGCCAGAACCAGCAGGTGCCGATCAACTGCGAGCACGGCGAGCAGGAGCGCCACCCGACCGTCGTCGGCGACAAGCTCTACTGCGAGCCGAAGGCGTACGACCTGGCGACCGGCAAGCCGATCGAGTGGAACTGGCCGTGGCAGACGAAGCAACGGCGGGGATGCGGCACATTGTCGGCGTCGGCGTCGGCGTTCTTCTTCCGGGACGAGACGTGCCAGGCGTTCGACCTGACGGCGGGCAAGGTGTCGCCGGTGACGACGGAGACCCGGCCGGGCTGCTGGATCAACATGCTCCCGGCCGGCGGCCTGGTCCTGGTGCCGGAGGGCTCCAGCGGCTGCACCTGCAACCACAGCGTCCAGACGTCGCTCGCCCTCATCCCCAAGAAGGACGTGCCGAAGCGGTGACGCGTCACTCGCTGCGCCAGAAGGCCCACCACGGCCGGCGCGGCCGGGGCGCGACGCGCTCGCCGGCCCGGTACCGCGCCAGGTCGGCCGCCAGGGCGGCGGCGCTCGGGTAGCGCTTCGCCGGGTCGCGGCGCAGGCAGCGCATGCAGATCGTCTCCAGGTCGGCCGGCACCTCCGGCCGGCGGCTCCGCGGCGACGGCGGCTCCTCGTGGACGACGGCCATCAGCGTCTCGATGACCGCCTCGCGCTGGAACAGGTGCTCCCCGGTCAGCATCCAGAAGAACGTCGCCCCCAGGGCCCACACGTCGAGCGTCGGGCCGAACGCCGCCAGGTTGCCCAGCGCCTGCTCCGGGGCCATGAACGCCGGCGTGCCGACGACCGGCAACGGCCGTTCCGGGTCGTCGTCGGCCCACGCCGTCGGCCAGAGCATCGCCAGGCCGTAGTCCGTCAGCCGGACGCGGCCCGACCCCTCGACGAGGATGTTCCCCGGCTTGACGTCCCGGTGCAGGATGCCCTCGCCGTGCAGGTACGCGACGCCGTGGGCCACCTCCTCCAGCAGGCGGGCCGTCTCGCGGAAGTCCGGCCGGGTCGGGCCGTCAAAGACGCGGTGCAACGGCCGGCCGGCGACGTATTCCATCACCAGGAACGGGAACGTCTCGCGCCGGCCGTGGCCGTACGTCGCGACGAGGTTCGGGTGCCGCAGCCGGGCGAGCCGGTGCAGCACGGCGTGGATCTTCGGGTCCTGGGCGAGGCGCGAGTACGCCCCGTAGACGACCTTGATCGCCACCTCGACGCCGAGTTCCAGGTGCCGGGCCCGGTAGACCGCCCCGAGGCCGCCGTAGCCGACCACCTCGAGCAGTTCGTAGCCCGGGATGCGGCCGGGGCGGAGGTCGGCGCGCGGGTGGCCGTCCGGCTCGAGCGTCGCCGTCGGCGACGGGTCGGCGTCGCTCGGGTCGAACGGGACGAACGTCGGCGTCGGCTCCGGGTCGGCGGTCGGCGGTAGGTAGGGCTGGGTCGGCGAAGGATCGACGAGGCCGCCACCGCCAGGGCCGGGGAGCGTCGGCGGTTCGTCGGGATGGTCGTCGGCCGGGGTCGGGTCGGTCATGGGCGGTCCTCCCGGGTCTGTCCCATCGTAGCGCCGGGGGGCGGAGAGACAAGGAGGGTTGGCCGTCTCAGCGGCGCGGGACGCGGTCCAGGCGGACGCCGGTCGGCGAGTTCGGGTCCGGGTTGACCTCGAACGTCTGGTCCTCGTTGCCGGCGGCGACCGGCACCTGGATGAGCACCCGGTTGGCGTTGCGGGCGTCGAAGATCGTCAGCACCTTGTTGCCCGGCAGGCTGATCCCCGGCGTCGCCTCGTTCGGCTGGACGAGGTGGGCCCGGTCGCGGATGAGCATGCCGCCCTGCACCGTCGCCGCCTGGACGACGACCGGCAGCGGCGAGCGGTTCTTGATGGTCAGGCTCTCGGCGCAGAGCGGCACGACCGCCACGAGCAGCCAGCTCAGCAGCGTCGCCACGGACCGAGTTGCCGACCAGCCGAAGCGCATGACTTCCTCGCCGCCTTGGCGCGGGACACCTTGTCTCCTCGGGAACGGACGCGCGAGCGAGTCGAACTTGCGCGGGCGGAGGATGTTCCTCAGGGGATATAGCATCCGCCACGACCGGTCGCCAGGTCAAGCGTCAAGTTCGCGAGTTCGCCCCGATCGCGTCCCCTCCCGAACCGCGCACCCAAGATGCCGACTTGAGGAAATAATCCTACCAAAACGTCCCAGGCTGCGTAAATTAACAGGCGTCCGCGTCGGCTTCCCTTGCGGAATAGTCTCGCGGCGGAAACGATTAGGGAAGGGAACGGGCAGCCGAGTTTCCGCCGACCGCCTACTTTGAACCGGGACGGGCGGTGGCGCTCCGGGGCAGGCGGGGTTGCCGCCGGAAGCTGGGGCGGCTATACTGCTCGTTTCATGCGGACGGACGGGGGGCGAAGTCCTTGCTCGCCACAGCATTAAGCCACGGGCCCGGCCGATGCGCTTCCAACTGATCGACCGCGTCGTGGAGGTGCAGCCTGGCCGGCTCCTCCGCGCGGTCAAGAACCTGACCCTCGGCGAGGAGTACCTGGGGGACCACTTCCCCGGCTTCCCGGTCATGCCCGGGGTGCTGATGCTCCAGACGCTGGTCGAGGCCGGGTCCTGGCTGGTCCGCCTCGGCGAGGACCACGCCCACAGCATGGTCGTCCTCCGCGAGGCGCGCGGCGTGAAATACGGCACTTTCATGGAGCCGGGAAAGACGCTGACGGTCACAGTCGAGGTCCAGGAGCAGAATGAGAAGACAACGGTGCTGAAGGGGAAAGGCGAGGCCGACGGCCAGACGACCGTGGCCGGCAAGCTGACCCTGCACCGCTACAACCTGCGGGACCGGGATCCCGCCCTGGCGGCGATCGACCAACAATTGGTCGCCCACTACCGCCAGGCACAGGTATTGCTCCTGGCTCCGCTAACCGGCCGGACCCCCTGAGGACGCGGCGAATGAAACTGAAGGATCGGGTGGCACTGGTCACGGGCGGCAGCCGCGGCATCGGCCGGGCCATCGTCCAGGCGCTCGCCGCCGAGGGGGCCAAGGTCGCCTTTGTCTACCGGGGCAGTCAGGCGGCGGCCGAAGAACTACAGAAGGCCGGGGCCGACGCCGGCCAGGTCGTCCGGGCTTACCAGGCCGACGTCGCCGACTTCGCCGCCGTCACCGCCCTGTGCGAACAGGTCGAAAAAGACCTCGGCCCGGTGGACGTCCTGGTCAACAACGCCGGGATCATCCGCGACGACCTGTTCGTCCGCATGGAGCCGGAGGCGTGGGACGCGGTGCTGAAGACGAACCTCGGCGGGGTGTACAACTTCTGTAAGGCGGTCTCGTACGCGATGATGCGCCGCCGCAGCGGCCGGATCGTCAACGTGTCGAGCGTGGCGGCCGAGCACGTGAACATCGGCCAGACGAACTACGCGGCCAGCAAGGGGGCGGTGAACGCATTCACCCGGGCCCTGGCGGTCGAGCTGGCGAGCCGGGGCGTCACCGTGAATGCGGTCGCGCCGGGCTTCGTCGAGACGGAGATGACCGAGGCCGTCCGCAACAAGGCGGGCGACCTGATCGAGAAAAAGTTGATCCCGATGAAGCGCCTGGGCAAGCCGGAAGACATCGCCCGCGTGGTGGTCTTCCTGGCCGGGCCGGACAGCGCTTACATGACGGGCCAGGTTCTCACCGTGGATGGTGGGCTGAGTTTGGGGGCCGTCAACATGGGCTGAGGCGGCCGTGTTCCGTAACCGACCGTCCCCTATCCCGATGAAGGAGATTGCGATGCCGACCCAGGAGGAGATCTATCAGAAGGTGTCCTCGACGCTCGTCGAGGCCCTCAACGTGGACGAGGACGAGATCCGTCCCGAGTCGACCTTGCAGAAGGACCTCGGCGCGGAGTCGATCGACTTCCTCGACATCGTCTTCCGCCTCGAGCGCGAGTTCGGGATCAAGATCCCGCGCGGCGAGCTGTTCCCGGAGTCGATCTTCCAGGGCGACCCGGACTTCGTCCAGAACGGCCGCGTCACGCCGAAGGGCCTGGCCGAGCTGCGGGCGAAGATGCCGTTCGCCGACCTGGACGAGTTCGCCCAGAACCCGGAGGTCAAGAACCTCAGCGACCTGTTCACCGTCGCGCTGATCACGCGGTACATCCAGGGCAAGCTCAGCGGCTCCGCCGCCTGAGCGCGTCTTCCGTGGGGCGGCCGTCCCCGGTCGCCTCGGCGTGAGAATGGCGACCGGGGACGGTCGCCCCACGATTACGAGTCGCCGCCATGCGCTGGATCTGGATCGATCGCTTCGTCGCGTTCGAGCGCGGCAAGTCGGCCCGGGCGGTCAAGCTGCTCAGCCGGGCCGAGGACCACTTCGCCGACCACTTCCCCGGCTACCCGATCATGCCGGGGGCGCTCATCCTGGAAGGGCTGGCGCAGGCCGGCGGCATCCTCGTCGGCGACGCGAACGACTTCCGCGACAAGGTCGTCCTGGCTAAGATAGGCAAGGCCGTCTTCCATCGCGAGATGGTCCCGGGCGAGTGCCTGACGTACGACGTCGAGGTGGTCAACCTCCGGGAAGAGGCGGCGACGGTGGCCGGCCGGGTCACCGTCGGCGACGAGCTGACCGTCGAGGCGGAGGTGTTCTTCGCCTTCCTCGACCAGTCGCGCGCCGCCGAGTTGTTCGCCGGGCGCAACTTCGTCTTCACCGGCGAGTTGAAGTACCTCGTCGATCGGATGCTGGCGACGTTTCGCCCGCCGGCCGGCGAGAAGAAAGGCCCGGGGCCCGACGCGGCCCCGGCTTGACGCGGCGGTTGGGGTATCGGGAGGGGCTCATGTCGGCACGACGATTCGTCATTACCGGCCTGGGAGTGATGACCTCCCTCGGCCTCGACGCCGCCAGCACCTGGCAGGGGCTCGTCGAGGGCCGGTCCGGCATCGGCCCGATCCGGAGCTTCGACCCGTCCGGCCTGCCGGTCCGCATCGGCGGCGAGCTGCAAGGCTTCGACCCGAAGGCGATCGTCGAGAAGCGGGCGCGCAAAGAGCTGAACAAGATGGCGCGGACGCTCCAGCTCGCCGTCGCCTGCACCCAGGTCGCCCTCGACCACGGCAAGGTGGACCGCGACAAGCTCGACCCGACCCGGTTCGGGGTCGAGTACGGCTCCGGCCTGATCTCGATCGACCTGGTCGATCTGATCGACGCCAGCGTCGCCGGCACCCGGCCGGACCTGCCGCACCAGGTCGACCTCAAGGCGTGGGGCGAGAAGAGCGTCGAGCTGGTCCAGCCGATGTTCATGCTCAAGTACCTGCCGAACTTCCTCGCCTGCCACGTGTCGATGCTGTTCAACGCCCAGGGGCCGAACAACTCCGTCACCGAGACGGACGCCGCCAGCCTGCTCGCCCTCGGCGAGGCGTACCGCGTCCTGCAGCGCGACGGGGCGGACTTCTTCCTCGTCGGCGGCGCGGAGAGCAAGTTCGTCAACGGCCTGAGCCTGGTCCGCCAGTGCCTGTACGAGCAGTTCTCGACCTGGAACGACCGGCCCCAGCAGGCCCACCGTCCGTTCGACCTCCAGCGCACCGGCCACGTCCTGGGCGAGGGGGCGGCGGTCGTCGTCTTCGAGGCGCTCGACCACGCGACGGCGCGCGGCGCGACGATCTACGCCGAGGTGGTCGGCTTCGGGGCGGCGTTCGACCTGAAGCGCGACGGCAAGGGCCTCGCCCGGGCGATCCGGGCGGCGATGGCCGAGGCCGGCGTCGGCCCGGGCGACCTCGACCACGTCAACGCCCACGGCGCGGCGACGACGGCCGGCGACGTGATGGAGGCGGCCGCCCTGCGCGAGGTGTTCGGCGAGGCGATGCCGCCGGTCGTGGCGTACAAGAGCAGCTTCGGCCAGCTCGGGGCGGCCGGCGGCCTGGCCGAGCTGAGCGCCAGCGTCCTGGCCCTGCGCGACGGCGTCCTGCCGGGGACGCTCAACCACGACACGCCGGACCCGGCCTGCCCGGTGCGCGTCCACACCGGGGCCCCGCGCCCGGTCGAGAAGCCGTTCGTCCTGAAGACCGGCTACACCGCCCTGGGCCAGTGCGGGGCGGTCGTCGTCCGCAAGTGGGGGGAGTGAGTCATGCGCCGCCGCGTCGTCATCACCGGGATGGGGGCGATCACCCCGCTGGGGCACTCCGTCTCGGCCATGTACCAGGCCCAGCTCGCCGGTAAGAGCGGCGTCAGCCCGATCCGGCACTTCGACGCCCGGACGTTCCCGACGACGTTCGCCGCCCAGGTGCTCGGCTTCGAGCTCGGCAAGTGGGTCGACCGGCCGGAGCGCTTCAAGGGCTGCGGCCTGAACACCGTCTTCGCCCTGGCGGCCGCCCGCCAGGCGATCGACGACGCCGGCCTGCAGACCGGCGCGCCGGTGGACCGGACCCGGATCGGCGTCTACCTCGGGGCCGGCGAGGGGACGCAGGACTTCCACCACCTCATGTGGGGCATCGCCGCGTCGGCCGACCCGGCGACGCGGTCGCTCGACATGCCGGCGTTCTGCCGCCACAGCCTCGCCCTGTACGACCCGGCCGCCGAGGCGGAGCAGGAGCTGCACACCACCGCCGGCCACGTCGGCCGCGAGTTCGAACTCGAGGGGCCGAACTACACCTGCCTGACGGCGTGCGCCGCGAGCAGTCAGGCGATCGGCGAGGCGGCCGAGCAGATCCGCCACGGCGACGCCGACGTCGTCGTCTCCGGCGGGTCGCACAGCATGATCCACCCGATGGGCGTCACCGGCTTCAACCGCCTGACCGCCCTGTCGC
>Ga0268299_1002352_pt1 | contig 23285 bp, 19 predicted proteins | sample NOBtaG_FD_193484 | JGI IMG/M metagenome (GOLD analysis project Ga0268299, IMG submission 193484) | Activated sludge microbial communities from bioreactor in Nijmegen, Gelderland, Netherland - NOB reactor | ecosystem: Engineered > Bioreactor > Aerobic > Activated sludge | place: Netherlands... | reverse complement strand
TATGGGCCCGGTTATCAGGGTGGGATTACGTGTACTGATCGCGCTCTTGCCGCTCTCACCGTTTATCGTGCTGGCCGCGCTGTTTTACCTGCCGCAGCAAACGCCGCATCTTCGTACTCACTATACCTATACCGGTTCCTATGAACATCCCAGCTACCGAACCTGCCAGTACTTCGGCATCCACGGCACCGTGGGTGTCGTCGGCCAGGACTGCCCAATCGTGCAGCTAATGGCTGCCAAGCCTTAGTTTCCTAAGGGCGTGTACTCTTTCCCTGAGTTTTGGGGAAGAGTACCGCCCATCCTCACCATTATAAGGATCACCTTCCTTCTCCGGGGCCGTTTCCGGGGGTGTCCCTCAGGCCCATTGCCGCCAAAGCCCTATTTCTTCCCCATAGTATCTGTTCCAAAGTCATGCATTCCGCTATACAATCGCGGATATTTAGCCATGGAACATGTGAACCAAAATCCTGAACAAAAGGCCCGAGACCACATTGATGCAATGCTGGGTGAAGCGGGCTGGTCGGTTCAGGACAAGAAGAAGATTGATTTTAGCGCGAGGCTGGGTGTTGCCGTCCGTGAATACGACACCGATGTCGGCCCGGTCGATTACGCGCTTTTTGTCGATAAGCAAGCCGTGGGAGTGATTGAGGCTAAACCTGAGGATTGGGGCCATAAGATCACCACGGTCGAGCAGCAATCCAGCGGCTACGCCGGAGCCAGGCTGAAATGGGTAAAGAACAACGAGCCCCTTCCGTTCGTGTATGAAAGCACCGGGGTTATCACCCGCTTTACGAACGGCAAAGACCCCAAGCCCAGATCACGCGAAGTGTTCTCCTTCCACAGGCCCGAAACGCTCAAGGAATGGGTTGACCGGCCAAAATCGCTCCGAGGCCGTTTGCAAGGCATGCCGCCGCTCAACCATGACGGATTGCGAGCCTGCCAGATCAAAGCGATCGAAAACCTGGAAAAATCCTTCAAGGAAGATCGCCCCCGTGCCCTGGTGCAGATGGCTACCGGCTCGGGCAAGACCTTCACCGCCATTACCTCAGCCTATCGCCTTTTGAAACATGCCGATGCCAAGCGCATCTTGTTCCTGGTCGATACCAAGAACCTCGGGGAGCAAGCCGAGCAGGAATTCATGAAGTTCGTGCCCAATGACGATAACCGCAAATTCACCGAGCTGTATAATGCGCGGCGGCTATCGTCCCGCCATGTCCCCAAGGACGCGCAGGTCTGCATCAGCACCATCCAGCGTATGTATTCCATCCTCAAGGATGAGGAGCTGGATGAAGCGGCGGAGGAAATCCCGCTGGCCGAGCAGCTCACCAAGCCCAAAGAGCCGGTGCCGGTCGGGTACAACGAAAAAGTCCAGCCAGAGTTTTTCGATTTCATCATCATCGATGAGTGCCACCGTTCGATTTACAATACCTGGCGGCAGGTGCTGGAATATTTCGACGCTTACCTGATTGGCCTCACCGCCACGCCGGACAACCGCACCTATGGCTTTTTTGAAAAGAACGTGGTCAGCGAATACGACCATGAAAAAGCCGTGGCCGATGGCGTGAATGTCGGCAATGAAATCTATGTGATCGAGACCGAAAAGACCAAAAGCGGCGGCACTATCAAGGCCAAGCAGCAGGTTGAGCGCCGGGAAAAACTCACGCGCAAGAAGCGCTGGGAATTACAGGACGAAAGCGAAACCTATACGGCCAGTCAGCTTGATAAAGAGATCGTGCTCCCGGATCAAATCCGTACCGTCATTCGCACCTTCAAGGAACAGCTCCCGGATATCTTCCCCGGACGAAACGAAGTTCCCAAGACGCTCATCTTTGCCAAGACGGACAGCCACGCCGACGACATCATCCAGACGGTGCGCAAAGAATTCGGGGAAGGCAACGAGTTCTGCAAGAAGATCACCTACCAGTCAACGGAAGACCCTAAATCCGTTCTGGCGCAGTTTCGCAACGACTATCACCCGCGCATCGCCGTGACGGTGGATATGATTGCCACGGGTACGGATGTAAAGCCGCTCGAATGCCTGCTCTTTATGCGTGATGTGAAAAGCCGTAACTACTTTGAGCAGATGAAGGGCCGGGGCACCCGGACGCTGGGCTATGACGACCTTAAGAAGGTCACGCCCTCTGCGACCAGTGCCAAGACCCATTACGTGATTGTGGATGCGGTCGGTGTCACCAAATCCATGAAGACGGCCAGCCAGCCGCTGATCACCAAGCCTTCCGTCCCGCTCAAGGACCTCGCCATGGGCGTGATGATGGGGGCCACAGACGAAGATACGGTCAGCTCCCTTGCGGGCCGCCTCTCGCGCCTCAATAAACAGCTCACCGATAAAGACCTGGCCCTTATCAAGGCAAAATCCGGCGGGCTGGCATTGGCCGATATCGTAGGTGACCTGCTTGCGGCCATTGATCCGGACAATATCGAGAAAGCCGCCCGCGAGATCGACAAAACGCCGCAGGACCAAGAGCCCAAGCTAGAGACCCGCACCAAGGCGCAAACGCAGTTGGTCGGCAAGGCCGCGAATGTCTTTACCGGCGATTTGATCGAGCTTCTGGATTCCATTCGCCGTGACAAGGAACAAACCATCGACCATAGCGCGATTGATAACGTGATCCGCGCCGAATGGGAAGGCGATGCCACGGAAAACGCCAAAACCATGGTGCAGGATTTTGAAAGCTGGCTGGGGGAGAACCGGGACGAGATCGAAGCCCTGACGATCTTCTATAAAACCCCGCACAGGCGGCAGACCGTGACCTACGCCATGATTAAAACGGTCATGAATAAACTCCGCGAAGACAAGCCCAAGCTCGCCCCGCTGCGTGTCTGGCGGGCCTACGCCCATCTTGATGAGTACAAGGGTGAAAACCCGGTGAGCGAGCTCACGGCTCTTATCGCTCTGATCCGCCGCGCTTGCGGTATCGATGCAAAAGTCTCCCGCCACTCAGAGACGGTGCGCAGGAATTTTCAAGACTGGATCATGAAGCACCACAGCGGCGGCGGCGAGAAATTCAACAAGGAGCAGATGGAATGGCTCCAGATGATCCGCGATCATGTCGTCGACTCCTTCCATATCGAAAAAGACGACCTCGACATGGCCCCGTTCGATGCCAAAGGCGGGATGGGCCGGATGTATAAACTCTTCGGCGACGATATGGAACGGCTGATTAATGAATTGAACGAGGTGCTGGTAGCGTGAGTGAATTACCGAACAATTGGGTTTTAGCACTGCTGCCGCACATAGCAACGATTAATCCCACCCTAGATAAGTCCTGTTTCCTGGACGAATTAGAAGTCTCTTTTGTGCCCATGCCATCTGTTGAGGCGGAAACAGGAAAGATAGATGTAAGTCAGACCAAGACATTCGCTGAGGTAAAGAAAGGCTATACGCCGTTTCGTAAAGATGATGTTCTATTCGCCAAAATCACCCCATGCATGGAAAATGGGAAAATGGCGGTTGTTCCCAAGCTACACAATGATGTGGGCTTCGGCTCGACCGAGTTCCATGTATTACGTGCAAAGCAAGGTATAGAGCCGCAATATCTTTACTATTATGTTTCTTCAAAATCGTATCGATATAACGCTGAACACAACATGACCGGTGCAGTTGGTCAAAAACGTGTGCCCACTGCGTATCTTGAAAAGAGTCTTATTTCTCTACCCCCGACCAATGAACAAAAGCGGATTGTGGCCAAGATTGAGGAGCTGTTTTCTGAACTGGATAAGGGGATAGAAAACCTTAAGACCGCCCGCGAACAGCTCAAAGTCTATCGGCAAGCGATCCTCAGCGAGGCTTTTGAAAAAGGTGATTCAGTAAGACCAGAAACTATTAGCGTAAAAGATGCCGCAGATAAGATAGTCGATTGTCTGCATTCGACTCCAAAGTTTTCAAATGGTGGGAAGCTCTGTATCGACTCTACTTGGATTGAAAATAACAAGGTTATTTGGGATCAGGCCAGATACGTTCCTGAGTCCATATATATCGAAAGAGTAAGGAGATTAGAACCCCAAAAAGGAGATGTTCTTTTTGTTAGAGAGGGGTCTAAAAAAATTGGAACTTCTTTGGTTCTAAATTTTGAAGATGATTGTTGTCTTGGGCAAAGAATGATGATGTTTAGGTTAAAGGAACATATCGAACCAAAATATTTTACGTACTATGTGCAATCCAATCACTTTGTAAAGCAATACAAGCCCCTTATCGGAGGCAGTGCATCTCCTCACTTAAATATTACTGATATTAAAAACATGACTCTTCCTCTCTACCCCAAAGCTAGCCAGTCACGGATAGTTAATTTCATTGAGTCTCAATTCTCTAAAATTGACGATGTCGAAAAAGTCCTGAATTGTGAGTTGCAGAAATCTGAAATTTTTCGCCAGTCCATTCTGAAAAGGGCCTTTTCAGGCAAGCTGGTTGCCCAGGACCCGAAGGATGAACCTGCCACTGTCCTGCTCGAACGCATCAAGGCTGAGAGAAGCGAAAGTCCAGAGAGAAAGAAGAAAGTCGCATGACCCCTGCATCAATCGTATCCAAGGTCTGGAGTTTTTGTACCACGCTGCGGGACGACGGCGTTGGCTATGGTGACTATCTGGAGCAATTGACCTATCTGATCTTCCTGAAGATGGCGGATGAATACTCCAAGCCGCCTTATGAGCGGAAAGTGGGAATCCCTGCTGAATACAGTTGGAAAAGCCTGAAATCCAAAAAAGGCGCGGAGCTGGAAGTACACTACGTCAATTTATTGCGGGAGCTTGGCACCAAGAAAGGCATGCTAGGCCAAATATTTGTTAAAGCCCAAAACCAAATTCAGGACCCGGCCAAGCTGTTCCGCTTGATCGATATGATCGAGGATACGGAATGGGTGACAATGGGGGCCGACACGAAGGGCGAGATTTACGAGGGCTTGCTGGAAAAAAACGCCGAGGACACGAAATCCGGTGCTGGCCAGTACTTCACCCCTCGAGCACTCATCAGGGCCATGGTTGAGTGCGTCCGGCCCGAACCTGGCAAGACCATTGCCGATCCTGCTTGCGGAACCGGCGGGTTTTTCCTGAGTTCGTATGATTTCCTCACAAAGCAGGATAACTACGCTCTGGATAAGTCTCAAAAAGCCTTTCTCAAACATGAGACATTCTCAGGCAATGAGATCGTGCCCAATACCCGCCGCCTGTGCCTGATGAATATGTTCCTGCACAATATCGGCGAGATTGATGGCGATAGTATGGTTTCCTCGACTGACGCGCTGGTGTCCGATGAGGGAAAGCGCTTTGATTACGTGCTGGCCAATCCGCCCTTTGGCAAGAAAAGCTCGATGAGCTTTACCAACGAAGAGGGCGAGCAGGACAAGGAAGACCTTACCTATAACCGCCAGGATTTCTGGGCCACCACATCAAACAAGCAGCTCAATTTCGTGCAGCATATCCGCACGATGCTGAAAACAACAGGACGGGCCGCCGTCGTTGTGCCCGATAACGTCCTTTTTGAAGGCGGCGCGGGAGAGACGATCCGGCGCAAGCTGCTGGAGAATACCGATCTGCACACGATCCTGAGGCTGCCTACGGGGATTTTTTACGCGCATGGCGTGAAAGCGAATGTGATCTTCTTTGATAACCGCGAGGCCAGCCCGAACCCATGGACGAAAGAGGTCTGGTACTACGACTACCGCACCAATATTCACCACACCCTCAAAAAGAAGACGATGCGGTTTGAGGATTTGCAGGACTTTATCAAGTGCTATAACCCGAAGAACCGGCATAAGCGCAAAGCCACATGGGATGAAAAAACAAATCCTGAAGGGCGCTGGCGCAAATACACCTATGCCGAGTTGATGGCGCGGGACAAGACGAGCCTTGATCTATTCTGGCTGAAGGATAAGAGCCTGACGGATTTGGATAACCTGCCGGAACCCGACGAGCTGGTGGAGGAGATCATTGAAAACCTGGAAGCGGGGCTCAATAGTTTCCGAGAAATCGCCGCCGCACTGGAGTCCTAAAATCGTCCTGCCTTAATTTCACGCCGTCACATACGGCTCGATCTTGATCTTCTTTGCTTGCTTGCGCATTTCGGTGCTGTCGTACCAGGCTTGCATCTGAAGCAGCATTTCCATCTTGAGGTGAAACGCTTTTTCCAGCCGCAGGGCCATTTCAGGGGAGAGCGCCGCTTTCTCGTGCACCAGGTCTGAAAACGTGGCGCGGCGCACGCCCAGAATTTCAGCCGCCTTGCTGATGCTCAATCCCAGTTCCTCCATCACTTCAGTTTTGATGAAGGCTCCTGGATGGGAAAGCATCATGCCGATTTTTATGCCTTTCTTTGCCATTAGTGATAGTCCTCAAAATCCAATATGTCCGCAGAGACACCCTTTAGTTTGAACGGGCATCCGGGGCAAGACAAAATCCGGCTTACGCCATCACCACTTCCTGGAGAGGTTCGTTTTTCCGGCGTCGTGAGACGTGCACCGTCACTTTGCGGTCAAGCTTGTTCAGGAAGGCCATCAACCGGGCTTCGGAAAACCGGTGATACCGCGCATTCATGAGGTGAGAGACTTCCGTCTGTCCAATATCCAGTACGTCCTGCACGTCCTTTTGTTTCTTGAGCCCTCGGCTTTTGAGGATTTTGAGAATTTGATGACCCAGCTCTGCCCGCATGAGCAGGCTCTCGGAATCCTTCAAGCCTAAATCCGCAAAGACATTCCCGGAACTGACTTCATACCCGGTGGTGTGTTTTTTCTTCATGACTGCCACTCCTTTTCCATGGCGACCGCTTCCTTATAGCGCCGTGTAATCAACTCCACGTCTCTTGGGGGCGTCGCGATGCCCTTTTTACTTTTCTTCTGAAACGCATGCAGCACATAGAGCCGCTTGCCGATCTGGACGGCATACACCAGCCGATAGGTGTTGCTGTCAAAATCGTCTCTGATTTCAAAAACGCCGCTGCCTAATCCCTTTAACATCTTGCTGTGCGGCGGGTCCTCGCCGCGTTGGGCCAGATATAACTCGCCGCCCATCTGCTTTTGCACGTCCTCCGGCATCTTCTTCAATTGCTTCTTACTATCGCCCATCCAAATGACAGGCCGGAGCCCAATATCTTTCGACACGTCCGTTTCTCCTTACCGCTATCTACCATGATATTACAATATTGTAATAATGGCAAGATTCATCGTCCAGTGATGCGTATTCCTAGCGTTTGCGCATGGTTTATTCAGGAAGTTTGGGTGGTCACCCAGTTTCCCAGACTGCTTCATCTCCTCACCTACAATCTGCCCCGTTACGCATCGCAAGCCGATCCTCGGTTTTGCCGGGAGTACGGTATGCAAGGTTCAGGGGGTGCATGGTTTTCAGGCGCGAACGGCCAGCGGGCTGTTTCACGCCTACGGTCCCGCACAGGCCGCGCCAGCGCGAAGGTCGCTGCTGTCACGGGTGACCCTGTGCAAACTGGGCCCTCCGGCACGCCCGCTGGGCCTTCTCGCGCCGTCCTCCTTTTTCCTGCGGGTTGGGTTTGCTCTCCGCGCTTCGTGAGAGAGCAAACACCAACTTTAAAAAGGAGGACCAGATGAAAACCAGCACCACCAACCCTCACCATCATACCGGGGAGCCATCCCGGCAGGACATCTACACCCGCGTGACCGAACGCATCATCGCCGATCTTGAGCGCGGGGTGCGGACCTGGACCCAGCCCTGGAGCGCGGAACATGCCGCAGGAAAGATCACCCGGCCCCTACGCCACAACGGCACGCCGTATTCGGGCATCAATATCCTGATGCTCTGGTCGTCCGCCGTATCCGCCGGGTTTACCGCGCCGATCTGGATGACCTATCGCCAGTCGGTCGAGCTGGGCGGTCATGTCCGCAAAGGCGAGAAAGGCTCCCCGGTCGTCTATGCCAATTCCATCACGCGCACGGAAACGGATGATGCCACCGGCGATGAGACCGAGCGCGAAATCCACTACATGAAGTGCTACACGGTCTTTAATGCCGAGCAGATCGAAGGTCTGCCCGCGCATTACTACGCCAAGCCTGAGCCGCGCTTCAATCCTATCCAGCGCATCCAGCATGCCGAGCAATTCTTCGCCGCGCTGAAGGCCGATATCCGCCATGGCGGGACCAGGGCCTATTACGCCCAGGAATCCGATTACATCCGCATGCCGCCCTTTGAGGCCTTTTGCACTGCCGAGAGCTATTACGCCACGCTGGCCCATGAGTCCACTCATTGGACCAAACATCCATCCCGCCTGGATCGTGAATTTGGCCGCAAGCATGTTGGCGATGAAGGCTACGCTCAGGAAGAGCTGGTCGCTGAACTGGGTGCGGCTTTCTTATGCGCCGATCTGGAGCTGGCCATCGAGCCCCGTGAGGATCATGCCGCCTATATCGCCCATTGGCTGAACGTCCTGCACAACGACAAGCGGGCCATCTTTCGCGCCGCTGCCCATGCCCAACGCGCCGTTGATCACCTGCATAAGCAACAACCTTCTCTCACGGAGGCCGCCTAACGGCGGCCTCTCGCTCTCTCTTTGTGAAAATTGAATTTGATTGATCAAGTCGCATGCACAGTGACCATCAGGTTTCAATCCAAAATGGGCGATCACCCAATGAAAAGCGGCCATTTGCGTCATCTGAAATTATGGGATATTCTCCACGATCATTGAGGATGTGTTACGCGGATATAAAAAGGGCAAGCTCTGTTCTAATTATATGGATCGACTCAAACATTGTTAAGAGAAGGAAGTCTGTGGTTTCGGTGAAAATTAAAAGAGGATACGAATCTCTGGTGCCGCTAACCTTTACTAACGAAGTGTTGCGTGAGTGGTGGAGTTTGTTCGTTAGATTGGACAGGCTGCATTTTGTGGCTGTGTGTAAACATGACCATCAATTTTCTTGGAGGACAAATGGCATACCAGAACGGTAATTACGCGGCCTTTTACGTCGCTGAGCCTTTTAATGACAGTAGACTGGGTGCCCATGCAACGAAGGATTTTTGTTACTACAACATGCTGCGAGCGTGGAAAGGAGCGGACTCTTCGTTTCCTTTTATTGATTCGCACGATAAGACGTACAACGTCCGTGACAATAGCGACTGGGAAACAACGTTGAAGCCAAGGCTCAGAGAGCGCATTAGGAATTCAAAAAATATCATACTCTTTCTTAGCTCTAATACAGCAAATTCTAGGGCGCTCCGAGAAGAAATTGATTACGGAATTAACAGCCAAGGGTTGCCGGTCATCGTGATATATCCTGAGTATGACACTAAGGAGAGTCTTCTTACGGATGGGTTATTAAAGCAAGCCGTGGAGAATCTTTGGAACAATCTTCCGATCTTCAGGGACTCAAAGCATAAGGTTCCGACTCTTCACGTTCCTCTGACAAAGAGTCTTATCGAGAACGCATTGCGAGATCAGAAGTTCATGTTAGCCTCGAAGGCTGCCCCAAATATTTATCGATATAGCCCCTGAAGCTGCGAAACTGAAGAGACGGACTCCATAATGAGCAAAGTAAGAATCTGGGATGGGAGAGTCAGAGACTACTTCCTTAGGGTCTTTTCTGCGGTTAGTGCAACCCTGTCGTTAACATTCCTGTTTGTTGATATCCCAACAGAATATAAGCTCCCCTTGGGTTTAGTGCTTCTCGTGGTCTTAGCCGTTTCTTATCTGGCGATTTGGAGATGGGCTAACACTCTCAATCATATCGACATTCAGGTTGAGGGAAGCGACGTAACAATCAAGGTCGGTGACATCTTCGGTCAGCCCGGCCTAAAGGTGATAGCGTTCAATGAGTATTTCGACACTCAGGTCGACAACAAGCTAATTGCCGAACAGTCGCTCAACGGTGTCTTCATAAAAAAGCACCTCGATATTCGTCCACTGGAACTGGATCGCCATATAGAGCAATACCCGTTCGAGAACGATGAAATCGTAGGTAACAACAATGCCCGGACGAGCGGGAAGACCGCTCGTTATAAGATAGGAACTATATGCGTCTACAAGGACTACTTGCTAACGGCGTTCTCTAAGTTTGATGCATACAACAAAGCTCAGCTTACGATGCCGGAGTACCTAGAATTCTTAATTACCTTCTGGGATAGAGTGAACAACGTATATGGTCAACAAAACGTATCTACACCAATCTTTGGGTCAGGTATTACCCGTATCAAAGGGCACAAGAATATAAGTGATGAGGATCTGCTGAAGATCATGTTGTGGACGTTTCGAATTAGCGAGATGCGGTTCAAATATCCCGCACGACTGACGATAGTCGTTCATGAGAAGAAGATTGACAAGATCAATCTTCTCGATATTAAAAGCGCGAGAAACGGTGTGTAAATAGTGACAGCGCTTGATATCTCTTGTTGTTGCGTCTCTAATAAAGTTCAAACGTCCCCTAACGCAGCGTTTAACATGAACTTCAAGGACATAGAGCGCCCCTCGGTCGGTTATGCGGGAGTTAACGCGGCAGGACTGAGGACCGCCTCATGACGGTGCGAGCTCGGTACCGAACTTCCGCGCCTGTCTGCGCCTTGCCGGTCGATCCGTGCGCACTCGTGCATCGTCTCTCAACGTACCCCTAAGCTCGTCGCCCTAACTACCCAGCCGATTCCGTCTTTTCCCTTCAATGTTTGTGGTCACTTGCCATTCCTGTCGTCCTAGCTGGCGGCCCTGAAGAGCTTCGCGCTGCGCACCGTCCACGCCAGCGGAGCTGTCATGGCCGCTGCTGGAGCCAGCGCTCGCGGGCCGCTCATCCACGCCGCCCGTGTTCTCCCGCTTGTTGAAATTGGCTTCCGGTTTTGAGCGAGAAGCCAATGTTCAACAACCAAGAAAGGAGAACACATCATGGCAACCAACCAAAAACCCTTCCATCAAATCCGCGTCGGCTCGGTCCGGGCCTCCCTCTGGGAGAACCCCTCCGAGAAGGGGCCGTTCCTTACGGTGACCTTTTCACGGAGCTACAAGGATAAATCCGGGCAATGGCACAACGGCCACACCTACCGTGGCCGCGATCTGGACGCGCTCATCGACTGCGCCCAGGAAGCCAAGGCCTTTATCCGTCGTCATCGTCAATCCAACCGGGGGGCGGCCTAAGGGCCCCCCCTTTCTTTTTAGAAAGGATCGCTATCATGAATACCTATCGTTCATTTGCTAAAACCCTTCAGAGCCTCCTTGGCGATAACCAGGCCGTGAAGCTGACGGTTGAGGGCTACATGCCCTTATCCGTCGAGCGGATCGGCACCAGCGGCGAGGGGCAACCCCTGGTCGCTATCGCCCATACCGGCCTGCAAAACGGCGATGTCATGTTTGACCCCGAAATGGTCTTTCGGTTCATCGAATGGGATGGAGCCCAACTCGCCGAGCCGATCTCCTTCCGTAACGACTATGTCGGCCTGAATCAGGAGGTGTACTGCTACGACGACCAGGGCAAAGCCACCCATGTGGATGCCCGTCTGAAGGCCGAGCTGAAGAGCTTTGGCCGGATGTGGTTTCGGAACCTGAAAGCTCAAGGGTTCCTGTCGCCTGAGGCCACCCGGCAACGCCTATCCTAAGGCGTAACCTCTCGCCCCTGATCGCTTCGGCGGTCGGGGGCATTTTTTATGCCTTTCCCCAATCAGATAGAGTGAACAGGAAGGATGGAGGGATCAGGCAGTCCCGGCCCGGTCGTCTGGGTCCTGGTAGGTGTCAGGATGGCGGCGTTTCATTTCCTCTTCGACGGCATATTCGACCATCCACTCAATGAGTTCTTCTTTGCTCTTCGCGTGCCCGCGCTTGATCCATACACGCCCTTCCGCATCGGTGAAGGAATTCGGGGCTTGGCTGTTGCCGTCGTCATTGGGCTCGTCCATAGCACGAGTATCCGCCTTCCATCGCAGGGAAGTCAAAGGCCAGGAGGGAGGAAGGCAGTAAGGCTTGCCCGTACCCAGCCGCTCGCTCCATGACCCCGGCATCCGTCATGTTCTCCATATGTTCTCACTTAAGAAGGGCTGCAAGATGTGTGTTGTACTACAACACAATCTTGGCAAGGGGACCCGCTGGCCGCGTCCCCGTTGCATCCCCTCGGGCTGCTGGTGCTCCAGGGGGCATTGAGCCCGCCTTCGCACCAGTAAAACGTATCGCCGTTTTATCCCTCGCAGGAAGAGACTTCGCTCTCCTCCTGCACCTCCATCGACCAAGGGGATATCGCTCCCCGGTGGAACCCTCGATCAAAGGGGAGACGTTGGCTCTCCCCTCTGAACACCCCATCAACCAGGGCTTGGAGATTTGCCTCTCCACCTGGACCGACCCATGCCCAAACGTCTGGCCGTTTGATTGCCAGGTCAGGGGAGTGCTCCTGCTGCCCGTCAGACAGGGCGGAGAGTTCGGTTCTCTCCCTAACCACACCCCTCTGATCCCTTGCTGGACCCCTACCAAACAGAAAAATCGGTTTCCTAGGGCGAGGAGGTACGGCCGGAGTTTTTCGTCTCACTAGCAGAATAATCTAACCAAAATCCATGACGCCTTCATGGCTTTATGTTAGCATTTTCAGCATCATTGAAGAATGGGGGCATCATTATAACCATATCAGGTCGCATTCCAGCCTCGACTACAAACCGCCAGCACAGGTCGGCATGGATTAACTTTCAACATAGGCTCGATAAATAAGAGTTGACCACTCAGAAGTCAGCACCTAAGAAAACAGTAGTGGGAGTGGAACCTGCATAACATAAGGACTGTCGTGAAGGGGTGGGCTAGCGGTTAATGGCTTCTGAGTAATTATAGGAGCTGTGAATTGCAGAGGAGATTGGTGATGCCTGACATAATTAAGAATGTCTTTGTGAGCCATCATCATAAAGATGATGCGAGCGTTGATGGTCTGACAGATATGTTATCTGGGAAGGGGTATCTATTAAGGAACAGCTCTATCCGGGTCAAGCCAGAAAACCAGCAACGATTGGATCAAAACAAAGTTAGTGATGAGACGATCGCTCGCCTTTTACGAATGAAAATGCGATGGGCTAGCCAAGTAATTGTAGTCATAGGGAAAGAGACCCATCAAAGACCGTGGGTTAACTGGGAAGTTAAAGCAGCCCATCAGCTCGGAAAGCCAATAATCGGCGTATACGAGAACGGATTGAAGGATCAGGTCGAAATCCCTGCTAATCTAAAAAAATATGCAACTTCAATTGTTGGGTGGAGATCAGATTCTGTTATCGAGGCCCTAGAAGGAAAAAGCCAATTTCAAAACCCGGATGGAACGCCGTCTCCAAGGACAGATGGTGGGAATGTAGTGTGTTGATAGAACCAAACTCATATCTTTACGCATATGCAATCACCAGAGATTTTGGTTTTGCACCAAATCCCTTTCACGGTTTATGCACTTTGGCGACTTGTAAGCCTGACATACGCAAATCAGCTAAAGTTGGTGATTGGATCATGGGAGTGGGCGGCAGTACTCTTCGGCATGTCAAAAGAAAATGCATTCTTTTAATGAAAGTGTCAGAAAGGATGACTTTTCAGCAGTACTGGGATGACGAACGCTTTTCACTGAAAAAGCCTGTACGCAATGGAAGTAGAGTTCAGATGCTTGGCGATAATATTTATCACAAGGACGAAAATGGAGATTGGATACAGGAGGACTCCCATCATAGCAATCCCGATGGAGCGCCAAATCCCGTGAATTTAAACAGAGATACTGGAAAAACCGACCAAATGTTGGTGTCAAATTACTTTTTATACTTTGGCAATCAGGCGCAACATGTAGATCTGGATTCAATTGCGTATGGAAGGATTAGAAATTATACAAAAATTAATCTTTCAGGCTCACCGTCTGCGCGCAATCTGATTGCCTCGATGTTTCGGGAACATCGAGGCAGTGTGAATATGGTCGTATCAGACCCATGCCAATTTATGGACTCACATCAACGCGTGGATCAAGATACTGGAAAGCTTATATGAACGGTAGCTACAAGTATGATGACTAATGAGCATTGTCTGGGGAGTGGAGGCGCGCATAGATGACAAATAAGTTTGTGCCGCCACTTGCAATTAGTTTTGTTTGGCACCCTTCTGATGCAAGAGAGGTAAAGCCAATTCTGGACGTTGTTGCAGTGAGTTTGGCTAGAGATAAAAACAAGCCATTCTCGCGAGGGCTTAACATTCCGCTATTTTATTTTAGCACTCAAAATAGTGCTCTGGCTCCTTCAGATTATCCTAAGGAATCTGCAACAAGGAATATTGTCTTTGTTTTTACAAGCACAAACACCGTTGGCAGGCAAGTATGGCAGAGCTACATAGAAGGTTTGCCGCAGTCACCCTCTGTTCATATCGTGCCAATTGCCCTCGATTCTAATGGATATGGCCATGGCGGTCCGCTAGCTGGTCTTAATTGTATTCGAACTGATGATTGGTCAGGAGAAAACAGAGACCTCCACGCACTAGTAGCTATAGCCCACGAGATATATAGGTATGGCTGCAAGTTAATACCTCTTGGCGACAAAGGGATTCAATCGTCTATTACTATTTTTTTAAGTCATTCGAAATGCGGGGATACTGGCAAGCAGCATTCCGAGCAAATAAAGCAATTCATTGATAACACAAATATGAATCGGTTTTTTGATTCCGACGAAATATCGCCCGGGTATCACTTTAATCAAGAAATCGAAAGACACATCAAAGATTCAACATTACTCGCTATCGAAAGTGATGCTTATTCCTCTCGATATTGGTGTCAAAGAGAACTATTGCTGGCAAAGCAACATGATCGTCCGATAGTTGTTGTTGATTGTCTCGATGATTACGAAGATCGTATTTTCCCCGCCGCGTCCAATGTGCCTTGTGTTCATATTTCATCTTCAGTGCCGATTGCTGAAAGGGATATCTTGCGAATACTTTCGACGGCGATTATCGAGACAGTTCGTCATAGCTATTCAATGCAGTGCCTTGATGCTTATAGAACCGCTGGGTGGATTGATGAGGATTGTGAATTGACTGCCAGACCTCCAGAGATAAGGCAAGTTCTCAAATATAAAAAGGATGGCGTGAAAAAAGTGTGCTATCCAGAGCCACCTATATATTCTATTGAGGGTGATTGGCATGGGGAATTAGACATTCAGGCCTATACTCCTCTCTGGAATCCTTTCGAGAAAGATAGTCTATCTGACAAGAGGATTAGTGTATCGATTTCTGAAGTCCTTAGTGTGGAATATTTTGGCCAACACGTTCACGCAGATGACCTCGTTCGTTTAACGCAAGACATTTCCAGACATCTGTTGGCGCGATCAGCAACATTGCTTTATGGCGGAGACTTGCGGCCTGGTGGTTTCACGGAGTTCATTCTCGATGAAGCGACAATTCTAAAGGCTAGGCTGGGGGAAACAGCGGCGCCACATGTAGAAAATCATCTAGCATGGCCGCTATATGTCTCTGATCCGGATTTGACTGCGTGGAGGGCAAGATATCATCAGGTCATGAAAACTATTGAATGTGAAATGCCTGAAGATGTGGTCGATGGCCTCGACAAAGATACATTTCTGCCAGCTAATACATGCCAAAACTCATATGTCTGGTCACGATGTTTAACCGAGATGCGGAAGAAGTCCATTTTCTCATCTACTGCCAGAATTTGTGTCGGAGGTAGCCTGACCGGATACAAGGGGAAGATGCCAGGTGTTTTAGAGGAAATACTACTGGCAATCAATGAACAGAAGCCGATCTTTTTACTAGGAGCATTTGGCGGCGTGGTAGGAGAGGTTTGCACGCTTGTGTTGACTCACGATGTTCCTGAGACATTAACGGAAGGATGGCAGGTTTCCCACAATGCTGGCTACTCTGATTTGCAGAAGTTGGCGCGTTCAAATGGGCATGGCACTGACTACAAAGTGATTACAGAGTCGATGAAACAACTGAGCATATCCCAACTAGCGAAACGTTGTGGCCTTGAGGTAAGTGAATACAAGCGCTTGATGATGTCCCCATTTATCGATGAATGTGTCTATTTGATATTAAAAGGACTCAAGGGGATGAAACATGCGATTTAGGCAACATAAACGGCTTATCATAAAGGTACGGGATGAAAAGTAATGGGCATAGAAGCAGATAGCCTGGATGCTTTGATAGGCGCTAACCTCCTTCAAGAGTATGAGCAGGAAATTGTCATTACAGACAGGTTTTCAATAGAAGAAATTAATCCAATTCTCCTTGGGCTTTATGGCGAAGTAGGCAGCATTATGGCTGCTTCGAAAAAATACCGGAGAGAGAAAAATGCGTATCCCAGCTATAAGGAGGCAGTTGAAGAAGAATTTGGGGACGCATTCTGGTATTTTGCGGCCTTATGCCGTCGTTTAAATCTAAAGTTGGCGGACATATTCAAAGAGCTGTCTAATGAATCGGTCATTAAAGTTATGTCGGGGCAGGATCGAGAGTGTCCTTCTGTTTCATTGAGGATTCCTCCTTCGCAGGTGGAAAATTTAGATTCCGCGCTAATGGGCTTGGGTTGTATGGCAGCCCAGCTACTCAGAATAGAAAAAGACGAACTTGATGTTCGGGAAACTCTTATTAATTTTGCTCGCCTGTATCTCCAAGCGTTACAATTAACCGATCTTTCGTTTGCTAAAGTTATAAAAACCAACCTAATTAAAGTCCTCGGTCGCTTTTCTCTACCAATCACAGGTTCATTGCCTGATTTTGACGCTTCATTTCCAGAGGAAGAACAGTTGCCGAGAAAATTTGAAATCCATATCATTCAGCGAAAGAGTGGACAAAGCTACTTAAGATGGAATGGCGTTTTTATCGGGGCACCCTTGACTGACAATATTAGAAACCCCGATGGATATCGCTTCCATGATGTGTTTCATTTCGCTAACGCTGCAATTCTTCATTGGTCGCCGACCTTCAGAGCTTTAATAAAACAGAAAAGAAAAAGTGATCCGGTCTTTGATGAGGCTCAAGATGGTGGAAGAGCAATTATCGTTGAGGAAGGTCTTACTGCATGGCTTTATTCCTATTCAAAAGGCCTCGATTATTTTGAAGGGCATGATAGTGTTTCATTTGATGCGCTTAAAACAATTCAAAAGTTTGTGCAAGGCTATGAAGTTGAAAAATGCCCGCTTAAGTTATGGGAGGTCGCTATTCTCCAAGGGTTCTCGGTATTCCGGCAAGTTCTTAAAAATAATGGTGGCATAGTCGTTGGAGATCGAGACAAAAGAGAAATCAGTTATCGTAATTTAGGAGAATAAAATGGGTCCGGACTCTTTTGTTAAAGAGCTGAGTGATTTGTCGTTCGAGAACGTATTCAATCCTTACTCTGATCGCTGTGAAGTCTATGATGTTCATGATGCGCCTAAGAAAAGAAGTGTTCTTCTTAAGAAAATGCTGTTAGCAGCAATCGATGTTCAAGTGGACTCGATCTGGATCGGAAGAGACTTAGGGTATAGAGGCGGTCGACGAACAGGTTTGGCTCTCACGGATGATGTGCATTTACCTCGTCATGCGGCAAGGTGGGGGGTCGAAATTGGACGCCTGACCAAGGGGCAACCAATTCCTGAAAGAACAGCGGCAGTAATTTGGAGTGTCCTTGAGGCGGTAGCGACTCCAGTCTTTCTTTGGAATGTTTTTCCGCTACATCCTTATATGGCAGGCGATCCCTTTAGCAATCGAGCGCATAACGCTAAGGAAAGAATAGCCGGAGAGGAATTGCTAGTATCTCTTGTAGAATTATTAAGGCCTAAGCGAATAGTAGCGATTGGTAACGATGCTGAAAAGGCAGCACTTCAATTTAATAGACGTTGCAATATCATCAAAGTGAGGCACCCGAGTTATGGCGGGCAAAATAGTTTTCTTAGGCAAATGCAGTCACTTTACGGTATTAATAGAATCGACCACAAAAATATGACCTTATTTGAAGACAATCACGGAGACTGAAGGCAAACTACCCCTCGACGACACTCGATCAGGAGAGAGGAGTTCTGGCCTCTACTTGCGCTCGATAGGCCGCTGACAGAATACCACATAGAATTCAACATCTGGGCTGAAATCCACTCGCATCCACTGCAAAAGACTTTCTTCCGCTTGGCTTAAGCGGAATGACATTCATCAGCGATCTCTAACCACAGCGCTCTAAATAATACACGTAAGTACATATTCTATGTACGACGATTCTTTTTGTGGACAGGCGCGAAAAATTCATCTAGGGGTTGTTAATCTAAGGCATGGAAATATTGATTGGTTGTGGGCGAGTTTCACAGGAAACTTTGGTGATCTGAGTGGGGATGATGAGTTCAACAGGTAAAACAGGGAAACATACGACACTGTATCTTCACCTCGCGGCCCTCGCGGTGGCGGCTCTGTTCGTTCAGGCTTTTGTTTATGGTGCTACGGCGACAGGCGCAGCCAAGGAGATTGCGCTTCCTTACAAAGCCACAACCATTGATGAATGCATCAAGGAAAAGGAGTGCGTTTGGCACCATTTTCTAATGGCTATTCAGACGCCGTATCTGAATCAGGCAGGGAATAAAGAGATAAGAATTAAAAAATGGGAAAAGCCTGTGCGGGTAAGCATTATATCTGAAAGCAAAGACAAATATGATGCCGCAGAAGACTACATTAAGCAAATCGCTCCGGTATTTCCGCAGGGCGTGGCAGAGAATAAAAAATACAATTTTTTAGTAATGTTTACCGATGACATAGAAAAGGAATTAAGCAGTGAATTTAAGGAAACGCTTCACCATATGTATGGAAGCGACTTTGCCTTAGAAACATATAAAGCAGCTCCATTCGAGACAAAATGCTACTACATTCATGCTCATGACTCTCGGTTCAATGACACGATCTATACGTACTTAGTGTTCGTACAAAATGATATTCCGGATATGGGCGATTGTTTAAGGCGGGCCATTTACACAGGTTTTGGCCTTCTCGATATTACCAATGGTCCAATGTGGGATGGTACTAGAAAAAGTGGTCAATATTCCAAGTTAGAGCTTTTGCTTATTTTGATTCTGCAGCAAGACTACATGCGCAGTGGCATGTCATTGGAGCAGGCTAAACACGTTTTCGATAAAATATATGAGCCAACAATGAAGTATGTAGACGAATCGGGAGTACTTAATGACAACAGATAGAAATATTGTAGCGCTAGCGCTTGAGCAAATTGTTAGAGCCGCTAACCCCTCCTATTCTGCGTACTCCCAGATTGTCGTTGATGATAGCCTGATCAATCTTGCCTTGGCTCGTGGGGTAGAAAATGTTTTTGTTGGTAGCCAGCTTGGTTATTCCAATTATGAGGTTGAGATAAATGCAATAGCAGGAGTCCTTGACGAAGGTGTTGCTGGCGGGACTGTAGAGGGAAAGCTGAACTTTAGTCTCAAAAACGGCTTCAGTTTTAGCTGGGAAGTGAGCTCAGGAATCTATGCTTACGCTAAGATTGATCCTAACAGCGTTGGTGTGAGCGCAAAAATTATCGACACCAAATTTGGAAGCCTCGGAGGAGAAGTTGATCTTGATAGTGGAAATGTAAAGGTGCTCGGTGATGTTGATTTTAAGGCCATAAAAATTAACGGAGGTGCGACCTATGCTGATGGCCAATTTATTGAAGGTCATTTGGGAGCTTCAAGAGATCTAGCGCCAGGAGATTTAATCTTAGAGCCTGGAATAGAAGGCAGATACACGTATGAAGGCGATGTCATTCATATTTACGCGGACGGACAATACTACGGCAATGGTACGGGAGCGTTTGATTATAACTACACAATCCAGGCGTTTGGACATATTGCCGACGATGTAATTGATCATCTTGGTTCGGGCACGACCTATCTTGAAGCGCGAGAGTTTTTTGTAAACCTTATCAAGGCAAATGTTGAAGAGGATGGCCTAGCGTTAAGTGTTGCGCTTGCTACAAATATACTGGGCATCAAGGGTGATCCATCGTGGCTTTTCGATCCGTCTACTGCAACACTAGAGGATGTTTTTGATTTTCTGAATGGCACTTATGATCCAAATGCAGATCATGGACCAAGCAGCCCTATCGTGCAGGATCAAGCAGGTTTCATTAAACAACTTGAAGAGCTAATTCAGGTTTCGTCACCAGAAGGCCAGATAAGTTCCACTCGTAGCTTTCCCTTGAGACTAATTGATGAGAACGGGCAAAGTCACCAATTTCTCTTAAATCCCGCCGAGGCAAGAATCGCAAGTTTCAATCTTCGTCTGGCCGACGCAGAGGCTAATGGCCTTTTGATTTCCCATACGACGAGCACCGTTACTTTGTACGGCGTTACGTTCACAAAGGACGACAGAGTTATAGAGCGTTCTGACGGGACGCGGATGCAGGTTAGTGAGTTTAAGCTTCCAAATGGTGGGATCATTCCTGGAAACGGAGTAATCTCTCAGAACTTTGTCCAGGAATTTGATGCAAATGGTGCGCTTCTCAACTCACGTGAGAATACCAGCTTTCTGGATCAAGGAGGCCGGATTCATGAAACGCTTGAGCAGCGTCAGGGAGTAGATGGCAACTGGCACGTTCAAGAAACCATTATCGGTCATGACGGCAATCGCCATGCTGGCGATGTGTTCGTTGTGCCAAACGCACAGTTGCTGGACACTCTCCAGTTTATTGGTGGCACGGCGGGGTCGTTGCTTGGGGCACACCTTGCAGACGGCAATGTTTACAAGAGCATAATATATTCTGCATTCATAGGCGCGGCGGGCAAGCATTTTGGTACGTTCGCCGCCTATCTTGCCACGGTCGGAAACGATTTGGACAATGCCTTTCAGGCGATGCTGGGTGAATCCATTGTTGGCACGCCGCTGCAAAATCCTGAGTTTGCGAATACGTTCTATGGGCTTCTAGCTAATAAGGCTGGCGCGGCGCTGGCCGGAGTGATTGTTGATGAAGTTGGAGACGTGCTGGGCCTTGAGGGAGTTGCAGGGGAAGTTTTCGACGTTGTAGGAGGCACGATTACAGCGGGTGTCATAAGCGATACCTTTGATTTGATCTTTAAAGGCATAGAAGGAGGAATATACACGCAATTGCTGAATCATAGTTTCGATTTCAGCAGGCCAGCTCTTGATGCCGCAGGGCAAGTCATAAGAGATGCCGATGGCAACGCTTTGACCGTCGGAGATATTGTGCAGATTCAAATTCTTGATGCGGTTGGCAGGTTTGCTGGAGCTAGATTAGCTGGAGAGGTTATTGAAGCCGAGAGTGAGATTGCTGCAATCTTTGGTTCTGTCGGTTCGACTATCGGAGGGGCTATAGGGCTGGGGGTAGCTGCTGGGCATTCATTGGGGGCTGCTATCAGCATGGCATTCAGCACTTCTGCGGCTACCGCTAATGCGGCTCTAGCGGGTGCGGTTGCCGGACCGTTAGGAATTGCCATCGGCGCCTTCATCGGCACCATCGCGGGGACGGCGCTGGGGAATGCGTTCGGCGGGGAGGATCATCCGTCCTCCTTTACGTTTGTGGACTTCAACCCGGCGACGAAGCTGTACCAGATGGGCGGCACGTTTACCAATGACGGCGGTCCGGCGCAGCTCAGCGCCGATATGGCCGATGCCGTTCTCCAGGGTGTCAACGACATCATCGCGGCCACAGGCGGCACGGTGCGCCATACTTCGGTCGCGCCGGAGCTTGATATTGGCTGGAAGGAAGGCACGTTCTTCGTCAATATCCGCGACGGGGCTTATCACGAGTTCGGCAGCGCGGGCGATGCGATTTCCTTTGCGGCGCTTCATACGCTCAAGAATTTCGATCTGGTCGGCGGGCATGCAGTTGTCATGCGGGCCTGGCACAATTCCGATGCCACGACGATACAGGAATGGAAAGAGGACATAGAGGTCGCTGAGGCCTTCCAGCTTTATCTAACCAACCCGACCGGCATTCTGGCCATGATGATGGACCAGCCGAACAGTGCGATGGCGCAAAGCTGGGCGGCGATCTTGAAGCGTGCGGCGGAACTAGAGCTTCATCTTCCCCATAAACGCGACCTGGATGGCGGCTGGAATGAGTTGCTCCTGGCGCGGGGCGATATCGATCCTAGCCTTATTCCAAACATCGAGGGCGATTCAATAGTCCTGACCGATCCGGTCACAGGTCAGCAGACGGTACTGCATCACGTTATCGGACCGGGCTATGAGATCGTGCGCATGACGGGCACGGATGGGAACGACGTGATTCAGGTTATCGTCAACGGGTCGTCGATTACCTATGTCGATGCTGGCGCGGGTGACGACATCGTCAATGGTAGCGACCAGCGCGACATCATTCTTGGCGGTTCCGGCGACGACACGATTAACGGAAATGCCGGTGACGACTGGATCAGCGGCGGATCGGGCGAAGACATCATTCACGGCAATGGCGGTCTTGACCTGATCTATGGTGGAAACGACAACGACCTGTTAATCGGCGATGAAGATGGCGATGCGATCTATGGCGGACTTGGCGATGACAACATGGAAGGCCGCGCAGGAAACGACGAGCTATTCGGCGGCGCTGGCAACGATACGCTGAATGGGGATGAGGGGGTTGATGTCCTGAAGGGTGAGCAAGGCAATGATACCCTCTATGGCAACAGCAACGACAAGCTCTATGGCGGTCAAGGCAATGATACCTACTATCTAACCGGATCGGCGGGAAGTCAGGCCAACATCGCACGCGGCGAGGGTCATGACGTCATCTACGGCAACACTAGCTATGTAAGTTACATCCGGTTTGATTACAACATTAGCCCAAATGAGCTGTGGTTCCAGGCCTCGGGCAATGATCTGATGATTAAGGTGCTTGGAGAGGATCAATCCATCCTTGTTAAGGACATCTTTAACGCTGCAAATCCCAGTAAGTTTTTCATCTATTTTGGCGACCAGTTAAGAATTGCCACATCCACTGGTGTTTATGATGGCAACACCTTCTTGTGGAAAGAGGCGCATCTTAATTCCCAGCATGTAGCGGCAGGCACTTGGGCTGGGCCATCAGGTCAATATAACTACATGACTGAGGCAAATCTGCTCGTCAAATACAACGCATATCAGACCTGGGTAAACCAGGGCACGCAGCCAAGCTGGATGCTCGATCCATTCAACGGAGTTCAGGGGCATGGTTGGGAAAATGTATCGCTTGGGCCAGATCCTAAGTATTTTGGCACCACTGGCAACGATTTATATGGAATTGCCCCCGGTGGCGATTACAGTGGACCCTATGTCTTCGGAAACGCGGGTAACGATACGGTCACGGTTCCTCAGACTTTTTCATACCAAACCTATGATTGGGTTTATGGGGATAGCGGCAACGATATAATTAATGGCGGCTATGGTGGAGACCTTTTGG
>Ga0268299_1002351_pt1 | contig 23330 bp, 11 predicted proteins | sample NOBtaG_FD_193484 | JGI IMG/M metagenome (GOLD analysis project Ga0268299, IMG submission 193484) | Activated sludge microbial communities from bioreactor in Nijmegen, Gelderland, Netherland - NOB reactor | ecosystem: Engineered > Bioreactor > Aerobic > Activated sludge | place: Netherlands... | reverse complement strand
GCTAGGGACGGCTGTCGTCGTGGCGGTGACCGTCGCCGTCGGCACCGGGGTCGTCGTCGCGGTCGGAACCGCGGTGGTCGTGGCGGTAACCGTCGCGGTCACCGTCGGCGTGGCCGTCCGTGTGGCGGTGGCGGTACTGGTGACCGTCGGGGTCGCAATCGCCGTCGTGGTCGCGCTCACGGTCGGCACGACGGTCGCCGTCACCGTGGCCGTCGGCACGGCCGTCGTGGTGCTGGTCGTGGTCGGGACCGGAGTCGAGGTCGCCGTGGGCAGGGGTGTCGCGGTGAGGGTCGCGGTGAGAGTGGGAACTGCGGTCTGCGTGATGGTGGCGGTCGGCGTCGCCGTCCGCGTCGGCGTCGCGGTCCGGGTCGGCGTCGGCGTCCGGGTCGCGGTACGCTGCGGGGTCGGGGTCGGCGTCACGCAGAGCAGGGCCGAGCACGTCGTGTTGCAGCAGGCGCCGTCCGCCCCGGCGCCCTTGTCGCAGACCTCGCCGAGCTGGCGAACGTTGTCGCCGCAGACGGGGCAGTTCGGATACGGCCCGGTGGCGACCTCGCTGTCCTGACGCGCGGGATCGAAGACGACGCTCGCGGGAATCACCGGGTTCACGCCCGGCGGATGGACCGTCGTGATGGTCCCCCCCGGGCGCGCGAGGAATTGCGAGTTGCCGCCGAGGTTCATCACCCGCTTCGAGATCAGATCGACGGTGGCGCCACCGTTGAGGCCGTTGAACGTTCCGGCCGACCCGTCGACCTTGGTGCTGCTCGCCACCGACAGGGCGCAGGCCGCGAGCACGATCGACTGCCGGGTCGCGTTCATGGCTCCGCCGGTCGCGATGATGTTCTTCAGCACCGACAGATTGCCGACGTTGCCCGCATCGGATGCGATCCCGGCCTCGAAGTCGACGAATCCTCCGTCGCCGCTCGTGTTGGTCGCGCTGGCGCTGATGGCGCCGTTCACCGTGATGGCCTGCCCGGCGTTGCCCGACACCTCGCCGCCGCTGTCGTACCCGTTGGCGGTGATCGCCGCCGTGATCGTCATGTTGCGGCCGGCGGAGAGGTCCACCGTACCGCCGCTGCCGCCGAGATTGCCGCTGCCGAGCGACACGAGGCCGCCAAGCTCGATGTCGCCGTCCATCGGTCCGATGTTGAAGAAGCTCGCGTCGCCCGAATCGAGCGTCAGCGTACCGCCGGACCCGTCGAAGTTCGTGCCCGCGTCGGCACGCACGGCCACGCCCGTTCCGAAGAACCGGATGGTGCCGAGTGAGAGGATGTCGACCTCGCCGCCGTCGCCGGCGAACTGATCGGTGTAGCTCCCGCGGAGGACGAGCGCGGCGCCGTTCACGTCGACGTTGCCGCCGGTCACGACGCCGCCGATCTCGTCGGCCCCCGCCGTGATGCTGATCAAGCCACCGAAACCGGCGCCGACCTTGCTGTCGGCGTCGATGTTGCCGGCGATCGTGACGTGATCGCCCGCCAGCGCCGCGAACTCGCCGCCGTCACCACCGCCGCCGCTGACGTCGATCGGCTTGTTCACGACGACGTTGCGGGCCGCCGTGACGTCGACGATGCCGCCGGTGCCCTGATTGGCGCCCTTCATCACGACCTCACCGGAGAACGTCACGGTACCGGTGTCGGACACGACGTCGAGCTCGCCGCCGTCGGTGAAGTTCATGCCGAGATCGGGAAACGACGTGATGCCGAGCCCGTTCATGAGCGAGCCATTCGCGAGGAGAACGTCGCCCGCGGCGTCGAGCCTGATGAGCCCGGCGCTGTCACCGGTCACATCGACCTGACCGTCGACCCGGATGGTGCCCGCGCTCGTCAGCGAGATGAGCCCGCCGGGACCGATGAACTCGCCGGAGGCCAGGCCGAAGTCGCCACGGGCCTTCAGGCGGCCCGTGTCCGTGATCGTGATGTTGCCGGCGTTGACGACCCGGATGAACGTCCCCTTGATCTGGAAGTTCTTCTCGATGCTGAGCGCGCGACCGCCGAGGTCGAACTCACAGCCCTGATTCGTGACCTCGATCGGGTCGGTCAGACGAACGAGCGCGGCGGTGCAGACACCGTTCGCGCACAGAACGTCCGCGGTGTTCTGGAGTGCGTTCGCGGTGCACGTCTCCGAGACCGCGTGGGCATCTCCGACGGCTCCGAGCCACGTCAGGAGCGCGAAGAGAGCGAGACCACGGCGGAGCGAGAATGAGTGCACGATCGACTTGAGTTCCGGAACGGCCGTTTCGGTGCATTCGCGTCTATCCGCCGCGCACGAGTCAGGTCAAGTCGCGTCGCCGTTTCACGTCGCCGGCACCCGTCGCTCCCGGTGCCCCGATGCAGGAACGCACGATCGGCTGCCGGGGCCGGCGCACGAGCGGTTGCGCATTGCGCTCCGGCCCGGCGAAACGCCGACGGCCGGCGTGCTCCGCGGAGCGACGCCGGCCGTCGGGTCGGAAGCGTGGCGCGTTCGCGTCTTTTACGGGATCGGGACGAGATTCACGTAGAGCTGGAGGAACTCGCCCGAACGCGCGACCCGCAGACCCGAGAGCTGCATCCCGAAGAACTCGGGCAGCGGGAAGCTGCCGAGCCCACCGGCGAGCGACGGGATCAGCGTCGCGATCAGCGGCGGCAGGACGTCCTGCTCGAGCGCCGTCTCGTTCACCCCGAGCGTGTTCTTCAGCACGGCGACCGTGATGTCGTTGGTCGCCGGGGTCGACAGGCTGAAATTCAGCCCACCGCTCGCGAAGGTGAAGTTCATCCCGAGCTCGGCATCGACGGCCCCGCGCAGCACCTCCAGGTTGCTGCCGTCGTGCTTGACGATCGACACCGTGAGGTGCGCCATCTTGAGGGTCGCGAGCTCGCCGGCGGGACCCGCCGTCGCGAGCACGACCGGCGCGATGGTCGGCCGCACGTCGATCCGGAAGGGCGTCGCCGGATGATAGAGGCCGAACTCGGGCATGATCGCCGCGAGCACGCCCGCGGTGAGCGGTACGGGTCCGGTCCCCAGATCGAGGCTGCTGATGCTGGTGACCAGCAGACCGCACTCCGTCTGCGCCTTCAGGAGCTGGTTGAAGCCTTCGCTCGAGATGGCGATCGCGAGCCCGTAGGGCACGTTGGTGACCGGGGTGTTCGTCGGGAACGTCGGCGTACCCTCGCTGACCGCCAGCGACGCGGTGAGGTTCGGCGCGCCGACGGGCGGCTGACATTGCCCCGGGTTCGACCCGACCGACGAGGTGAACTTGCCGTCGGAGACGAAGGTGATGCCGTTCACGTCCTCGGTGATCGCGTTCAGCGGCGACTCGAAGTTGACGCTCAGCGCTTGGCCGACCGGCCCAGCGATCGTGATGCCGGCGAGGGCGGTCTCGACCGCGTCCGCGATCGGCCCGTCCTGCGGACCCGCGCCGTCGGGATCGTTCAGGAAGTCCGCCATGGCATCGATCGTCAGCTGCTCGAGATCGGGCAGGAACGACTGGATGATCGAGCCGATGACCGGAAGGTCGCACGTCCCGCCGTAGCTCGCCGTGAACGCGGTGAAGTCCACGTCGAGCGCGCCGACCTGCACGACGTCGATGTTGGCGGGATCGCCGGCTTGCGGCGAGAGCGCGTAGTCGCCGTTGAAGAACGCCGAATCGGCGTGGATGGCGATGTCGCAGCTCGGCACGACGCCCGAGCCGCTGAGGTACACGTTCACCCGGATGTCGTTCACCGTGATGTCGGCCGCCACCTGATTGGTGAGCGAGTCGGCGGCGAACGAGAAGCTCGAGAACGACGGCGGCGGGTTGGCGATCGTGACGGTCGCGCGGCCGAGGCAGCCAAGGAAGCCGCCGTCGACGAAGCACTCGTTGTTGATGAGCACCGTCCCGACGGGCACCAGGTCGGCGAGATTCAGGTCGCCGCCCGCGAGATCGGCCATCAACGGCTCGACGGTGTCCAGGCCGCTGTCCGTGATGCGGAGCCCGACGCTCGACGGCGAGTTGGCGCCGTCCGCGATGGACGAACCGCGGATGACGACGACCCTGGCGTTCGCGGCGCTGCCGTTCACGGTGTCCACGACCCGTGCACGGATCGGGTTGAAAACCTCGGTCGCCGAGAGCGCGACCGTCGTCGAAAACGATCCGTTCGGCTGCACCGCAACGGAGACGCCGTTGACGGTGAGTGACGCCTGGGCCTGGGGCAGGTTGGTGATCTGACCCGTCACCGCCGTCGAGCTCGCGGTCGTGAAGATGCCGTGAGCCGGGGACGTGATGGAGATGGTGAACTGCGTGCAGGCGCTCGGCTGCCCGGTGCAGACGAACCCGGGCTCGACCGTACAGGTCGGGCTACAGCCGTCGCCGAGCACCGTGTTGTCGTCGTCGCAGACTTCGATGCCGCGCAGGAGACCGTCGCCGCAGATCGGATCGCAGTTGCTCGGCTCGTCCTCGCACGACCAGCCGGTCTCGATCGTGCACGTCGCGCTGCACCCGTCGCCGGGCAGGAGATTCTCGTCGTCGCAGGCCTCGGTGCCAAAGAGGAGACCGTCGCCGCAGACCGCGGTGCACACGCTCGGCTGGCCGACGCAGACGTACCCACCTTCCACGCCGCACACGGCGCTACAGCCGTCGCCCGACGTGGCGTTGTTGTCGTCACAGACCTCATCGCCGCGGAGAAGACCGTCGCCGCAGACCGAGATGCAGCTCGTGGGCTGGCCGGTGCACTGCCAGCCGCTCTCGAAGGTGCAGGTTGCGCTACAGCCGTCGCCCGGCGTCACGCCGCCGTCGTCGCACTGCTCACCCGGCCGGATGAGGCCGTCGCCGCAGACGGTGGTGCAGATGCTCGGCTCGCCGATGCAGCCCCAGCCGTTCTCGATCTGACACGTGCTGTTGCAGCCGTCGCCGTTCGCGAGGTTGCCCTGGTCGCAGCTCTCGGTGCCGCGGAGCAGGCCGTCGCCGCAGATCGGGCTACAGCCGGTCGGCTGGTTGCCGTTGCAGCTCCAGCCGGGCTCGATGGTGCAGAGCGGGCTACAACCGTCGCCGGGGAGGAGGCCGCCATCGTCGCAGATCTCGCCGGGCTTCTTGAGGCCGTCGCCGCAGATCGCGGTGCAGACGCTGGGCGCACCGGTGCACACATAGCCGGTCTCGATCTGGCACGTGGCGCTGCATCCGTCGCCGGAGCTGAGGTCACCGTCGTCACACACCTCGCCGGCAGTGAGGAGGCCGTCGCCGCAGACCGCCGAGCAGGTGCTCGGCTCGCCGCTACAGCCCCAGCCGAGCTCGACCGTGCAGGTCGGGCTACAACCGTCGCCGGGGAGATTGTTGCCGTCGTCGCAACCCTCGTTGTCCTCGACGTCGGCGTCGCCGCACTCGGGCGGCTCGGCGCAGCTTTCGTTCGCGTCGTTCGCGTCGTCGAAGAGGTCACAGTCACGGCTGAGCCCGTCGACGTCGTTCAGGAGCGTGCAGAAGCGACAGCGCAGCCGCTCGTCCACACAGCGCGCGACGCCGGCCGCGGTGGTCTCGTTGCAGCCGGGGAATGCCTGGTCGAGCGCGACGCCGCGGCTCACGCACGCGGATTCGATCTTCTTGGTGGGTACGCCGACGCAGGCGGCTTCCATCTTGCCGCCGGTCGGGTCGGGCTGCGTACTGCCGGTGCCGAGACAGGCGACCTGGAGATCGACCGCGTCGGTCACGAAGCCGCGCTTCAGGCCTTCCTTCTTGCACTTGTTGAAGGAGTTGATGCGGAGATCCTGGCACTTCGCCGAGGTCTTCAGGACCGCCGTCTGGCAGGCCATCACGTTCGAGTCGGTGGCGAGGCTCGTATCGGGCACCGTCCCGAAGAGATCCTGGAGGAGCGTCTGCGAGAGCTGCACCGCCCGCGGGGCGTGCAGGTTGATGCTCGGCGGACCGAACGCCGGCGGGAAGCCGTCACAGGAGTTGTCGGCGGTGATGAGCGCACCGATCGACGCCTTCTGGACGCCCGCGGAGGCCGCGATGCACTGGAGCACCGTCTGCGAGCCGAGGAGGCCGCCGGCCTTCTTGGCCACGCACCCGCGGGTCTCCTTGGACGCGGCCACGGTGACCTTCCGCATGCTCTTGTTGATCGCGTTGATGCAGCCCGCGGTGTCGCTGGCGGTTTGCCCGAACGCCACGGCGGGAAGGAGCAGCGCGACCGCCGCCAACGACGACGTGATGCGACTCTTCAAGGGGGTAGGTTTCACAGTGCCCTCCGAACTGCTTCCCAGCGTCCTCACTGACACTCGATCTCCATCGTGACGGCGGCATCGCCGACAGCCGCGTCGATGTCGACGACGGCGAGCGCGCCCACGAGCTTCAGATCACGCACGCCCGAGCCGCCGTTGATGCTGGTGCACGAGCGCGGGGCACCGATCGCCTGGGTGACGCAGTTGCTGCATCCGAGGGCGCCGAAGCCGTTCAGGTGATCCATCAGGTTGTTCGGGATGTTGTTGGTGTCGTACACCGTGGCGCGGGCCGTGCCGGTCGTCAGGAAGACCTGAAGGTTCGCCGGATCGCTGTAGGTGTCGTCGCTGGTGCACTGCTGTCCGTCGCCGCCGACATCGCTCACCAACCGGAGCTGGAGCGTCTCCGTGATGCGCATCGCGCCGTTCCCGAACGTGCCGCTCTCGACGTACTCGGTCGGGCTGTTGCACGCGCCCGCATGCGGATTGTTGAGGTTGCAGGTCGACACCATCGACTCGAGACAGGCCGTCGACACGTTGCCGGCAGGGTCCGTGCGGGTGTCGTCACATTCCGGATCCTGCGGGAGGCCGCCGTTCGAGCCGGGGGCGGTCGAGGTGTTGTGATCGACGCGCACCTGGATATCCAGGTTCGGATCACCGCCGTTGCAGTCGATCTTGCCGAGCCCGTCGATGCCGGCACTCGACACGCAGACCCGGACCGGGTCGCCGATCGGCGGAGTGATGACGATCGGATCGAAGACGATCGAGCTCGCCGGCACGGTGACCTGCCGGACGCCGTTCCCGTCTTGACCCGTGAACTGGAGCGTCTGGCTGCCGCTCAGGGCACCCGTGACGTTGACGCTGCCGATGAAGGGCTGATTCTTGACCTGGAGCCGGATCAGGCTCGCCGGACCCCCGATGGTACACACCCGCGAGATCGGCGTCGCGGTGGGACTCGGCGTCGGGGTACGAGTCGCGGTCGGCGTCGCGGTCCGTGTCGGGGTGACCGGAGGACCGGATGTGAACGTCGGGGTCGGCGTCACGGTGCGCGTCGCGGTGGCCGTCGCCGACGTCGCCGTCGGCGTCAGGGTCGGTGTGATGGCGATGGTCGGCGTCGGGGTCGGCGTGGGGTCGCTCGGATTCAGCTGCGCCGCGATACAGACCTCGACGGCCTTCTTCACGTCGAGGGTCTCACCGCCGAACTGGTTGGCGGTATAGGCGCGCACGGGAATGAAGGTCGACGCGAGCTTCGCCTGGTAGCAGATCAGGTGTTCGCCGTGCAGCTCCGCACCCGGCTCCTCGTTCGCCTTGTTGGTCGGAATGCAGAGCTTCTTCGGCTTCATGATGTTGACGGAGAGCGGGCCGAACTGGTCGTGCACGACCGAAGCGATCCGCGGCACGAACTTCGGCGTGCCGGGCGAGTTCCGCACCTTGTAGCAAGTGAAGTGATCCGTGACCGGGGCCGCGAGCGGCGAGGGCACGCTCGACAGGCTCTTCGCGGTCGGGAGCATCAGACGCTCCGGCTTCAGAAGATCGATCGACATCTGACCGAACTGATCGGCGACGATCTGATTCAGCGTCTTCGGAAACTTGCCCGTCCCGGGCACGCGCTTGATCTGGTAGCTCTCGAGGTGCTCGGCGTGCGACGGCGCGGTCGGATCGCTGCCTTCGACGTTCGCCGGAGCGCACAGCTCCGCCGGCTTCGAGACCGTGAAGAACCACTCGCCGAAGCGGTCGCTGGTGGGAAGATAGGGAATCGCGGTGAACTTGGCGGTGCCGGAAGCGGTCTTCGCCTGATAGCACTGGAAATGGTCGAGCGGCGGGGGACTCTGCGCCCCCGCCTCCGACACGAGTGTCGTCGGCGTCGCGACGAAGGGAACCTGGCCTGCGAGCATGAGCAGTCCGCCGGCCAACACCACGCCGGCTCCGAGGAAACGCGTTACGACGCCTGTCTTCATGGTCAGTCCGCCTTGTCGCTGAACTTGGTGGGCGATTGCGTGGTCGGGGGTCCGCTGTAGACCGCCTCCCAACAGAGCCCGTCCGTCTGCTGGATCTGCACCCGGAGCGGTTGCACCAGCGTGCTGAGATCGGGCATCGCGAGCGCGCTACCCCGACCTTGGAACTGGATCTGCGCCTTCGCGAGCGCGCCTTCCTTGAGCTTCAGGGCGGCGCCGCCGTCGGGCGTCAGGTCCTTGTCCTTGTACTGGAAGCCCTTGCCGCCGCTCGCCTTCCAGCACGGCTTGCCTGCGCACGTGCCGCCCGCCGGCATCGTGACGTCGAAGCGGAGGCCGGTCTGGTCGTAGATGCAGAGCTGGTAGTTGGTGGACGTGAGCGGCGTGCCGTATTCCGCGGTGGTCGTGCGCTCGCCCTTCAGCCACTTCCACTTGATCTGGTCCTTCACGCCGCCCTTCTTGACGAGCTGGATGGACGCTTTGGCGGGGACGAAGGGCAGGCGGCAGCCGGTGAGAGGGCCGGCGGTGCAACCGAGGCCCGGCTCGACCTGACACGTCGGCGAGCAACCGTCGTTCGGGTCGAGATTGTTGTCGTCGCACTGCTCGCCGCAGCCGTCCTGGAGCGTGCCGTCGCCGCAGAGCATCGAGTCGCCGGTGCAGACGCCGGCGACACAGACGTCGTCGAGCGTGCACATGTTGCTGTCGCTACAGCTCGTACCGTCGATCTCGAGCGTATCGGCGGGACACGCGACGTTGGTGCCGTCACACGTGTCCTCGACGTCGCAGTCGCCCGCGTCGGGACGACAGACGGTGGTCGCGGGCTCGACCGCGTCGGCCGGACAATCGGCCGCGGCGCCGCTACAGCTCTCCGCCACGTCGCACACGCCTGCGGAGGCGCGACACTCGACCGAGCTCGGCTGGAACGCGTCGGTCGGGCACGCGTCGGCAACGCCGTCGCACGTCTCCTCCGTGTCGCAGACGCCGGCGACCGGCCGGCATACGTCGGTGCTCTTCACGTCCGGCGGGCAGAAGATGCCGTTGCCGTCGCACGTCTCCGCGACGTCGCAGACGCCGGCGCCGGGCCGGCAGACCGTCGTCGCCGGCTCGACCGCGTCGGCCGGACAGTTGTTCGTCACACCGTCACAGACCTCGGCCACGTCGCAGAAGCCGCCGGCGGCGCGACACACTGCCGTGCTCTTCGAGTCGGCGGGGCAGGCCGCCCCGGAACCGGTGCAGTTCTCGGCGGTGTCGCACACACCCGCCGCTCCGCGGCAGACGGTCGTGTTCGGAACGAAAGTGTTCGCGGGGCAGGCCGCGCCGGAACCGGTACAGTTCTCGGCGGAGTCGCAGATACCGGCCGACGGCCGGCAGGTGACGGAGTTCGACTGGAACGCGTTCGCTGGACACGTCGGGCTCGAGCCCGAGCAGTTCTCGGCGACGTCACACACGCCCGAGCTCGGGCGGCACGTCACGCTGCTGTTGAGGAACACGTCCGGCGGACAGGCCGCCGACGACCCCGTGCAGTTCTCGGCGGCGTCACACACACCGCCCGAGGCCGCGCGACACACGACCGAGCTGCTCACGAAGCCGTTCGCAGGGCAGGTCGCCGACGACCCGGTGCAGTTCTCGACGACGTCACAGACGCCGGCGGACGGACGACACTGCGTGCCCGAGGTGCGGAACTGACAGTTCGTGTTGCAGCAGACGCTTCCCGAGATCGCGGTGTCGCACTGCTCCCCTTGGCCGGAGTCGACGACGCCGTTCCCGCAGAGGCTCGTCAGGGTGACCGTCACGAAGTGGCCGTCGGAGGTCTGCGTGCGGCTCGGGCTGCCCGGGTAGTCACAGGCGTCGCAGCCGCTCACGCTGCTGCCTTCCCCGAGCCGGACGGCCGCCTCGCACGAGTTGCTGCGCGCGTTGCCGTTCCAGGTGAACGAGAGGCTGTGGGCCTGCGCGGCGCCGTTGCTCACGTCGTCGATGCGCGCCGTCGAGGTCTGGTTGATCGGACCACTCGTGGTCGACCCGCCGTTGCCGATCGAGCCGGGATCGCCGAGGTTCAGCGAACCGGAGGTGAGCCCGACGTTCGAGCTGCCGCTCACGCTGCTGATGTCGGCCGATCCGTCGCAGCCGGAGGCATCATTGCGCCGATTCAGATCACCCGTTCGCTGGGTGTCGACCGTGAGGAAGTAGGCGCCCGGCGCGGTGACGTTGAACGAGAGGTTGTGCTGCGCGGTACCGGCCTGGTCGCGCGTGCTGAAGACGCCGACGTCGGCGCTGACGTTCCAGGCGAAGCGGGTCTTGAATTGCGACCCGTTATTGACCTGGATGTTGACCGACGAGAGGCGCGACCCGTCGCTGTTGCCGTCGTTGCCGGTGCTGCCTGCGGTGCTCGCGGAGGCACTCGAGATCGACTGGGCGAGAGCGGACGAGGCGGGGATGATCGTGGTCAGCGCGGCCGCGATCATCGCGACGAGCGTCCTCTGCGTTGAGGTCATGCGACGGTTCCTCCGTGGGGGAACAACCCCCGAAGCTTCGGGATAGGTTCTCGGGATACTGCGAAGGCGCCAAGCACGCGCCCCGACACGGCACTATGACGGACATAAGCGATGGGAATCCCATCGCTGGGAACGCGCAGCTCCCTTACGCGGGGGAGGTCGCATTCGTCAAGCAAAATCGCATGACAAGCGGCCTCGGACGGCACAAAGCACCGGGTCGAGCGATGGCGCTCGGAGGGTCGCGCGAGGTCGGCACCCGCTAGGGAGGAGGCGCCGACCTCGCGTCGGAGACGAGACTACTTCTTGCCGCCGTACTCGGCGCCGAAGAACTCCTTGCTGGCGTCGGTCGTGGGCTTGATGGTCCGGCTGCCCTCCTGCCAATTGGCCGGGCAGACCTCGCCGTTCTTCTCGTGGAACTGGAGGGCCTTCACCATCCGGAGGGCCTCGTCGACGCTCCGGCCGAGCGGCAGGTCGTTCACGACCTGATGGCGAACCACCCCTTCGGGGTCGATCAGGAAGAGCCCGCGCAGCGCAACCCCATCCGGGAGCAGCACGTCGTACGCCCGAGCGATGTCCTTCTTCAGGTCGGCGACGAGGGGATACTTGATGTCGCCGAGACCTCCGACGTTTCGCGGAGTGTTCCGCCAGGCGAGATGCGAGAAGGCGCTGTCGACCGAGACCCCGAGGATCTGCACGCCGAGCTTCTGGAACTCCTGCCCGCGGTCCGAGAACGAGATGATCTCGGTCGGGCAGACGAAGGTGAAGTCGAGCGGGTAGAAGAACGGGAGAACGTACTTGCCACGGTAGTCCTCGAGCTTGATCTGCTTGAACGAGCCATCCTCCATCACTGCCTCGGCGGTAAATGAAGGGGCCTTCTGCTGCACCAGTACTGCCATGCGATTGTCTCCTTCTCGTCGATGCGCTGACGCGTCGTGCCAGATCGTTCGAGCGAACCTATCGACGCGCATCCGGCATGGCAAGACGAGTGGCGCCCGCGCGAGCGAGCTCGCGAGCAGTCTCGCTGGCATGGCGCGCCGTCTATCGATAAGAGTCCCGCCCCATGCCCGGCCGCATCAGGAAGGTATTGGTCGCCAATCGCGGGGAGATCGCGCGCCGCGTGCTACGGACGGTGCGCGCGATGGGTCTCGCCGGCGTCGCCGTGCACTCCGACGCCGACGCCGGCGCGCCGCACGTCGCCGAAGCGGACGAAGCGGTCGCGATCGGCCCAGCGCCGAGCCGCGAATCGTACCTCGTGATCGATCGCATCCTCGACGCCGCCCGTGAGACCGGCGCCGACGCGATCCACCCCGGGTACGGCTTCCTCTCGGAGAACGCCGAGTTCGCCGAGCGCGTCGCCGCCGCGGGCCTCGTCTTCATCGGTCCGCCGGTCGACGCGATCCGCCGCATGGGCAGCAAGATCGGCGCGAAGGAGATCATGGCGGGCGCGGACGTGCCCGTCGTCCCCGGTGCGTCGCTCGCCGAGCTGCCGCTGAAGGAGAGCACGCAGGCGGCGCGCGACATCGGCTATCCGATCCTGATCAAGGCGTCGGCGGGCGGCGGCGGCAAGGGCATGCGGATCGTCCGCGACGACGCCGCGTTCACGGAGGCGATCGCGACCGCGCGCCGCGAGGCCGAGAGCGCGTTCGGCGACGGGACGCTCCTGATCGAGCGCTACTTCGATTCCCCCCGCCACATCGAGATCCAGATCTTCGGCGACACGCACGGCAACGTGATCCACCTCGGCGAGCGTGAATGCTCGATCCAGCGCCGCTATCAGAAGATCATCGAGGAAGCGCCGTCCCCCGCCGTCGATCCGACGCTCCGCGCGCGCATGGGCGAGGCCGCGGTCGCCGCGGCGAAAGCGATCGGCTACGTCGGCGCGGGCACGGTCGAGTTCATCGTCGACCAGAGCGGCGCCTTCTATTTCCTCGAGGTGAACACGCGTCTCCAGGTCGAGCACCCGGTGACGGAAGCGATCACCGGGCTCGACCTCGTCCGCTGGCAGATCCTCGTCGCCCAGGGCGACCGGCTCCCGTTGACGCAAGCCGAGGTCGCGTTCACGGGTCACGCGATCGAGGCCCGGCTGTACGCCGAGGACCCCGCGAACGATTTCCTGCCGGCGACCGGCAGCGTCACGCTCTGGCAGCCGGCCGACGTCCCCGGCGTCCGTTACGACGGCGGCGTCGAGGCCGGCACCGAAGTCGGCGTGCACTACGATCCGCTGCTCGCGAAGGTCATCGCCCACGCCCCGACCCGTGGCGAGGCGATCACGCGCCTCCGCCGCGCCCTCGCAACCCTCGGCGTCGGTCCGATCACGACCAATCGTGACTTTCTGATCGCGACCCTCGACCACCCCGCCTTCGAGGCGGGCGAGCTCCACACCCACTTCATCGACCAGCACCTCCCGGTCGACACGCGGCGCGCGCCGCGCGATCCCGCCGCGGATCGCATCCACGCGATCGCCGCGGCGCTCTTCGAGCACGCCGCGCGCCGGCGCGAGGACGGACCGTTGCCGGCGAGCATCCCGTCGGGGTGGCGCAACAACCGCTGGCGCGCGCAAGACGTCGCGTACCTGATCGGTGGCGAACGGGTCGAGGTCCGCTATGTCGCGGAGCCCGACGACGCGTTCACGATCGAGAACGGCGACGCGCCGACCGCCTGTCGTGTCTACGCGGCAGATGCCGACGGCATCACCGTCGCGATCGGCGGCGTGCGGCGCCGCTTCCGCATCGCGAGCCGCGCCGGCACGCTGGTCGTCCACGGCCCGCTCGGGACTGCGACCCTGGTGGCGGTGCCGCGCTTCCCACCTGCGGAGCGCGAGGATCTCGCCGGCGGCTGCCTCGCACCCATGACCGGGATCATCCGCGAGGTCCGGGTCGCGGTCGGCGATCGCGTCGAGAAGGGCACCGTCCTCCTCGTCCTCGAAGCGATGAAGATGGAGCACCAGATGACCGCCCGCGACGTCGGCGTCGTGAAGCAGGTCCGCGTCGAGGTCGGCCAGATGGTCGACCCCGACGAGATCCTCGTGGTCGTCGAAGCGCCGGAAGACTGAGTCGCCGGCGCCGCGGCCGCTACGCTGCCGCGAGACGGGTGCGCGTGAGCGCTTCGCCCACCAGCAGCCCGACCTTCGATTCGATCCCGAACGACGTGTGCGTGCCGCCGTGCCACTCGATGCGCGGCTTGCCCCAGTGCTCCCAGAGCGCGCGCACCTGCCCCGAGGGGACGATGCGGTCGGCGAGGCCGCCGAAGATGAACAGACGCTCGGGGTCGACCCGGGGTGCCAGCGACAGCGGCGACACGAGCCGCGTCAACCGGCCGACGTCGTCGAACGAGATGCCGAAACGCTCGGCGAGGCCTCGGATGAAGGGCGGCACGTGGCGATCGACCAGTCCCATGACGTCGACCATCGGCATGCCGGCGATCACGCAGTCGAGGTTCGGCTCGAGCCCGGCCGTGAGGGCGGCGATACCGCCGCCGAGCGAGAGGCCGTAGAGGCCGACCGGCATCCCATCCCGAGCGCGCAGCCATGCGATCAGGCGACGCAAATCCCAGACGGCCTGCGCCTTCAGGTGGACCAAGTCGAGCACCTCGCCGGAGAAGAGACCTTCGCCGCTCCGCCAACCACTGGCGCGTGGACCGTGCAGCGGCAGCACCGGCATGACGAGGTTCACGCCGAGCGTCTCGTGCAACCAGCTCGGGCTGAACTGAAAGAAATTGGTGAGCGGCGACCCCGTGCGATAGCCGTGCAGGCACACCAACCACGGACGCGGCGGACCCGGATGCTGGAGCAGCCACGCGTGCGCGGTGCGATTCGCGGTCCGTCCGTGCCATCGCTCCCCACCGGGCTCGTAGCGACGCGGCTCGTACTCGCTCGCGAACGTCAGATGCCGATAGGGCCGCCCGAAGCTCGATCCGTCCGTGATCGCGCGCGGCTCGAGTGCCGGCGGAGCGGGAAAGTAGCTCGTGGGGTCGGTGAGGAATCCCGCCTCGTCGAAGAAGGCGACGGCTTCCTGGATCTCGACGCGGAGGCGCTCTCGGTCGGCACCCGTGACGAAGCGCGCGAGCAGCACCTCGCTCATCAAGAAGATCTCGTCGAGCACGATCTTCGCCGCGACGACCGGCGACCGACCGATGCTCGGCAGATCGCTCGCAATCTCGCCGATGGGTGCAGCGGGGAGGAGCCAGCGACTCGCCAGCACGCTAGGGGCGAGCAGCGCACGCACGGCAACTTCGAGGGCAAGAGCAGTGGCGTCGCGAATCATCGCGGTTCTCCGTACGGGACAGAGGCTAGCACGCAGAGACAACGGTGACAGCGCGTCTTCGCATGACGCGATCGATTTCTCGTAGCGTGCGAGTGAGAGCCGTTCATTCGGGGCGACTCCCGGGGGGTGCGGATCTTTACGTCGGTCCGCGCGCGGTTGTAAAGACGCACGTCGCGCTATCGCACCCGCCAGCGAGGAGGACATGTGACGACGACGGTGACGCGTTACGAGCTGCGCGGGTCCGCGGCCTGGATCACGCTCGATTCCCCCGAGAACCGGAACGCGCTTTCCGCACCGCTCGTCGCGGAGCTCGGCGCGCACCTCCGCACGGCGACCGGCGATCCCGCCGTCCGGGCGATCGTGCTCACCGGCAACGGCCCCGCCTTCTGCGCCGGGGCCGATCTCAAGAACCGCGGCGACGCGGTCGCACCCGGCAGTGGCGCGAAAAACCCGTTCGTCGAGATCCTGCGCGCGATGTGGGACGGACCGAAGCCGGTGATCGTCGCCGCCAACGGCCACGCGTTCGGCGGCGGCGTCGGCCTCGTCGCGGCCGCCGACATCGCGATCGCCGTGGATTCCGCCATGCTCAGCTTCAGTGAAGTCCGGATCGGCGTCATTCCGGCCATGATCTCCGTCGTCGTCCTGCCGAAGCTCGGCGTCCATCAGGCGATGCGACTCTTCCTCACCGGGGCGCGCTTCAGCGCGACCGAAGCGCAGGGGTATGGGCTCGTGCACCGCGTGGTGCCCGCGGCGGAGCTCGCGGCGGCCGTGCAAACCGAGGTCGACGCGATCGCGCTCGGCGGCCCGAACGCGGTCACCGAGGCCAAAAAGCTCATCCGCACCGTCAGCAAGGTGTCGATGGATGACGGCTTCGCGTACGCCGAAGCCAAGATCGCCGAGCTCTTCGCGTCGCCGGAAGCGGCCGACGGGATGATGGCGTTCGCGACGAAGCAGAAGCCGAGCTGGGTGAAGTCGTAGCGTCCCGGGAGGACCACGTATGGCCAAAGACGACCCGTTCGACGTGTGCGTGATCGGGACGGGCGCCGGGGGCGGCGTCATGATCCAGGAGCTCACGACCGCGGGCATGCGCGTCGTGGCATTGCAGCGCGGGCCGATGCTCTCGCCGAACGACTTCGGCGACGACGAGCTCAAGATGATGATCCGCGATGCGCTCTTCTCGCCGAATCAGCTCGAGACCTTCCGGCCCGACGACAAGACCGCGACCGTGACCGGCCGCTTCAACGCGACCGCGGATTGCGTCGGCGGCACGATGACGCATTGGTCGGCCTGGTCGTGGCGCTTCCGGCCCGACGATTTCCGCGTCCTCTCGCACGAAGGGGCCGTCGCCGGCGCGAGCCTCGCCGACTGGCCGTTCCCGTACGACGAAATCGAGCCCTTCTACGAGAATGCGGAGCAGGACTTCGGCGTCTCGGGGAACGGCTACGCCAATCCGTTCGGCGCGCCGCGCAAGAAGGACTACCCGAACCCGCCGCATCCCGAGCGCGTGTCGACGCGCTACTTCCGGCAAGGCGCACAGAAGCTCGGCTGGACGCCGTTCCCGCTGCCGGTCGCGATCAACTCGCGCGCGTACGGCGGCCGCGCCGCCTGCATGTACGGCGGCGCCTGCTACGGCTTCGGATGCCCGGTGCACGCCAAGGCCACCTCGCTCTCGGTCTGCATTCCGAAGGCGCAAGCAACCGGCAAGCTCGACCTCCGGGCGAACGTCGTCGCGCGCGAGATCACGGTCGGGAAGGACGGACGCGCGCGGAGCGTGCGCTACCTCGACGCGGCCGGGAAGGAGCACGAGGTCTTCGCGAAGACCATCGTCGTCTCCGGTAACTCGATCGGCTCGTCGCACCTGCTGCTGATGTCGAAGTCCGGGTCCTTTCCTCAGGGTCTCGCGAACTCGAGCGGGCTCGTCGGAAAGAATCTGACCTTCCACACCGTCCCCGCGGTCGGCTTCACGATCGACGAGCCGGCGCTCGGGTACACCGGGTTCAACGGCCACGCGGCCGTCGACGACTTGCACCCGAGCGATCCGAAGCGCGGCTTCATCCGTGGGGGCGTCATCGGCGAACCGAACGCCGGCACCGCGACGCCGATGTTCTACTGGGCGCTCACCGGCGCCGGCGCACCGATGGAGCGCAGCTTCGGGGCGCCGCTGAAAGCGTTCCTGAAGAAGTTTCCGCGCGCGATCCTGCTCGCCGCCGTCCTCGAGGATCTCCCCATGGAGTCGAACCGCGTCGACCTCGACCCGACGGTGAAGGACCGCTTCGGCTTGCCGGTGCCGCGCATCACCCACGGCCAGCATGCGAACGACCTCGCGATGCACCGCTGGTATCAGCAGAAGCTCCTCGACCTCGCCGAGGCGGCGGGCGCCACGGAGAAGTGGATCTCGAAGGTGCCGGGCTTCACGCTGATCGACGAGAAGACGCCGATGAACGGCGGCCACGTCGGGCACTTCATGGGCACGTGCCGCATGGGCACCGATCCGAAGAGCTCCGTGCTGGACAAGTGGTGCCGCACCCACGACGTCCCGAATCTCTGGGTCGTCGACGGCAGCTGCTTCCCGACGTCGGGCGGCTACAACCCGACGCTCACCATCCTCGCCAACGCGTACCGCGTCGCGGATCACTTCGTCGCCGAAGCGAAGCGGCAGAACATCTGAAGGAGGGGACGACCATGACGCTCTCCCGTCGCGACTTCCTCCTCCAGAGCGCGATCTACGGCGGCGCGCTCTGGACCGCGCTCAACGTGCCACGCCCGCACGCCCTCGCGGCGGCCGCCGAGTCGACGAAGCCGGTCGTGCTGAAGCCCGACCAGTGGAAGCTCGTCGAGGCGATCACCGCCCGCATCATCCCGAGCGACGACGAGCCCGGCGCCACCGAAGCGGGTGTCGTGAACTTCGTCGACAAGGCGCTCGCCAACGAGGACAAGGCGCTCGCTCCGGTCTACGCGGCGGGGCTCGCGGGCACGGACGCCGTCGCGACCAAGCGCTACGGGAAACCGTTCGTCGCGCTCGCCCCCGGCGAGCAGGACGAGCTCCTCCTCGCGCTCGAGAGCGGCAAGGCCGACGGGTGGCCGAAGGGAGCCGTGGGCGCCGCCGATTTCTTCACGGCCGTCCGCGCGCACACGGTCTTCGGCTTCCTCTGCGACCCCGCATACGGCGGCAACCGCGACCACGTCGGCTGGAAGGTCGTCGGCTACCCGGGCCACCAACACCACCGCGGCGGCTACACGAAGGAGCAGATGCAGGGGAAGGCGCCGATCATCCCCGTGTGGAAGGCGTAGGGGATTCTGCTAGGACGTCCCGATGACCGACGTCCTGCGTATCGCGAACTGTAGCGGCTTCTACGGCGACCGGATCAGCGCGGCGCGCGAGATGGTCGAGGGTGGGCCCATCGACGTGCTCACCGGCGACTACCTCGCCGAGCTGACGCTGATGATCCTCCTGAAGGATCGCCTGAAAGACGGCGCGCTCGGCTACGCGCGCACGTTCCTCCGCCAGCTCGAGGACGTCGCGGCGACCTGCAAGCAGCGCGGCATCAAGATCGTCGTGAACGCGGGCGGTCTGAACCCGGCGGGCTGCGCCGAGGCCGCGCGCGCTCTCTACAAGAAGCTCGGCGTGACGGCGGTCGTCGCGCACCTCGAAGGCGACGACGTCTTGCCGAAGCTCGAGACCCTCCAGAAGTCCGGGGAGAAGCTCGCGCACCTCGATCAGGGCCGGCCGCTCGCCGAGCTGCAAGCGCCGGTGCTCTCGGCGAACGCGTACCTGGGCGGCTGGGGCATCGCGGCCGCGCTCGAACGCGGCGCCGACGTCGTCATCTGCCCGCGCGTCACCGACGCCGCGCTCACCCTCGGCCCTGCGGCATGGAAGTTCGGCTGGAAGCGCGACGACTGGGATCAGCTCGCGGCCGGCGTCGTCGCGGGACACATCATCGAATGCGGCGCCCAGACGACGGGCGGGAACTACGCCTTCTTCAAGGAGGTCCCCGGTCTCGAGTATCCCGGGTTCCCGATCGCCGAGATGCGCGCCGACGGGAGCTTCGTGATCACCAAGCACCCCGGCACCGGCGGCCTCGTGTCCGTCGGGACCGTCACCGCGCAGCTCCTCTACGAGATCGCCGGGCCGCTCTACCCGAACCCCGACGTGACGGCGCGCTTCGACACCATCCGCGTGGAGCAGGACGGCCCCGACCGCGTGCTCGTGCACGGCATCAAGGGCGAGCCCCCGCCGCCGACCACCAAGGTCTGCATCAACTACTTCGGCGGCTACAAGAACAGCATGACGTTCGTGCTCACCGGTCTCGACATCGAGGAGAAGGCGAAGCTCGCCGAGGAGACGCTCTGGAAGCTCGTCGGCGGCCGCGACCGCTTCGCCGAGACCCGCGCAACCCTCCGTCGCGGCGATCGTCCCGACCCGGGCACCAACGAGGAGGCGTTCGCCCACCTCACGATCAGCGTGAAGGATCCCGACGCGCAGAAGGTCGGGCGCGCGTTCTCCGGCAAGGTCGTCGAGATGGCGCTCGCGAGCTACCCGGGCTTCTTCATGACGAGTCCGCCGAGCGACGGATCGCAGATCGGCGTCTACTGGCCGACGCTCGTGCCGTCGGCGGCCGTCGAGCAGCGCCTCGTCATCGGCGAGTCGTCGCTGCCCATCCCGCACGTCGACCCGCCGGCGTCGTTTGCGAAGCCCGCCGCACCGGCGATCGATCTTCCCGCGGCGCCCAGCGGCCCGACGCGCGACGTCGCGCTCGGAACGATCTGCGGCGCGCGCTCCGGCGACAAGGGTGGCAACGGCAACGTCGGCGTGTGGGTGAAGACGCCGGCGGCGTACCGGTGGCTCGCGGACTACCTCACGGTCGACCGCATCCGTGAGCTCCTCAGCGAGGCACGCCCGCTCGAGGTCGACCGGTTCGAGTTCCCGAACCTGCTCGCGTTGAACTTCGTCGTGAAGGGTCTCCTCGGCGACGGCGTTGCGGCCTCGCTGCGAAGCGATCCGCAAGCGAAGAGCCTCGGCGAGTACCTCCGCGCCAAGGTCGTGCCGATCCCGACGGCGCTGCTCTAACAGCCCGCGGACGTCCCGCGCCGCCGTGTCGGCAACCTGACCCGGCAGTTTCTGCCGGGTCGTTGCCGACCCATGCTCGCGTCGAACCCGCGCCGCCGCGCGCCTCGGCACCGGCATGCATCCTGCTCCCTCCCGTCCCGGAGGGGTAGGCATGGGCGGACGGACGACGGTGGTCTTCGGGTGGCTCGTCGCCGCGGCCACGCTGCTCGTCGGAGCGCCGGCCCGCGCGGCGACCCCGGTCTTCGGACCACCGCTCGCGGTGAACGGAACCGCCGACGGCGACACCGCGGTCGACGGCGCGCCGCGCCTCGCGACCGACGCGCAGGGCACGTGGCTCGCGGTCTGGGCCGCGACCGGCGCCTTCGGGACCGACTCCGACGTCCTCTCCGCACGCTCGACCGATCACGGCGTGTCGTGGACGGCGCCCGCGCCGGTCAACGGGTCGGCCGCGACGGACGACGCGTTCGACTTCGCGCCCGCCGTCGCGACCGACGGCAACGGCACCTGGGTCGCGGTGTGGGTCGCGACGAACGGCGCCGACACGGACATCTTCGTCGCGCGCTCGACGAACGCCGGCGCGACGTGGAGCGCACCGGCACCGCTCTACGCCGATGCGGCCACCGACAGCGGCAACGACGACCGCCCGCAGATCGCCGTCGACGACGCCGGCACCTGGCTCGTCGTCTGGGACGCGCCCGGCCGCTTCGGCAACGACCGCGACATCCTCTATGCGCGCTCGCTCGACGGCGGCGTCGGATGGTCCGCACCGGCGGCGCTCGGCAGCAACGCGACGACCGATCGCGGCACCGACCAGCGGCCGCAACCGGCATCCGACGGCGCCGGCGGCTGGCTCGTGGTGTGGGCCTCGACCGACTCCCTCGGCAACACGATCGGCATCGACTTCGACATCCTCGTCACGCGGTCGACCGACGGGGGCATCACATGGTCGCCCGTGCGCGCGCTGAACGGCAACGCCGCCGGCGACCAGACACTCGACGACCGCCCTCAGCTCGCGACCGACGGCCGCGGAACGTGGGTGGTGGTGTGGGTCTCCGACGACACGCTCGGCGACACCATCGGGCCCGACCTCGACGTTCTGACGTCGCGGTCCGGCGACGGTGGGCTCACGTGGAGCACGCCACACGCGCTCAACGGCAACGCGGCGACCGACACCGGCGCGGACGGCGCGCCCGTGGTCGCGACGGACGGGCAGGGCACCTGGGTCGCGGTCTGGGAGACGAATGATCCGATGGGCGGCGCGCTCGGCGGCACCTACGACATCGTGATGGCGCACTCGCTCGACGGCGGCGCCAACTGGTCGGCGCCCCACCAGCTCGATCCCGGAGCGCCGAGCGACGCGCGGCGCGACGTGAGCCCGCAGATCGTGACCGATGGCCACGGCCTCTGGAACGCGGTCTGGGCGGGCGCCGGTGGAACGTTCGGCGCGGACGGCGACGTGCTGCGCGCCGCCGGTCGCGAACGCTGCGGCGACGGCACGGTCGACCCCGGCGAGCAGTGCGACGACGGCAACACGCGCGGCGGCGACGCGTGCCCCGCGACGTGCGAGTTCCCGCCATTGCCGACGCCGATCGCCACCCCGACGTTGTCCGGCGGCGGCGGCGCGGAATCCACGCCAGGGCCCGTCGGCACGAGCGGTGGTTCCCCGACCGGCAACGGGACCGGAGCACCGAACGGCGCGACGCCGACCGTCGACCCGAACGCCACACCGACCGCGACGGCGACGGGTCCGACTCCGACGATCGATCCCCTCGCGACGCCGACTACGACGCCGACCGCGACGGCGACCTCCGACCCCGGCGTACCCACGGAGACCGCGGCAACCGGAGCACCGACGCCGACCAACGCCGCAACGCCCGGCGGCGCGACGAGCGTCCCGACGCCCGCGCCGACGGGCTTCGCCGGCGGGTTGTCCAACCTCTCGGTCGCGAAAGCCGCCGTCACCTGCCAGCGCGCGATCGTGAAAGCCGGGGCGCAGCTCGTGGGTGCGCGTCTCGGGCACCTCGGCCGATGCGCCCGCGCCGTGCACCGCTGCGTGCAGACGCTGCCGGACGATGCGGCCTGCCTCGCCAAGGCCGCCGCCCGCTGCGACAACGCGCTCGCCGCGCTCGCGAAAGCCGACACGAAGGCCGCGGCCTCCGTTCGCAAGCGGTGCGGCGGCACGCTCGGCTTCGCCGACGTGCTCGGCGCCTCGGGTCTCGGCTTCGGGGCGCGGGCTTGCCTCGACGGAGGGGCCGCCGAGCACCTCGACGAGCTCATCGGCTGCGTCGTCGGCGCGCACGGCTGCGAAGGCGCCCGCGTCTTCGAGCTGCTCCAGCCGCGCGCGAAAGAGCTCTTGCGGCTTCCCGGCATGAATGCGGCTCGCCTCGATACCGTCGTCTGCCTCCCGGATCACGGCGGTGACGGCGACGGCGTCGGTGATCCGGCCGGCCTCGGAAAGGCCGTCGACGCGTGCGGCGGGGCGATCGTGAAGGCGGGAAGCGCCTTCGTGAAGAAGCGCCTCGCGCGCCAGGCGAAATGCGCCGACGCGCTCTTCACGTGCGTGCAGCTCGCGCCCGGCAACCCGGCATGCCTCGGCAAGGCGCGCACCCGCTGCGATCAAGCCGCGGCCGCGAGCGCCGCCGACGAGCGGGCGCTCGCCGCCGGCATCGCGAAGCGCTGCAACGAGACCACGATCGCCTACGCGACGCTGCGCGCGGCGGGCGCCGCCAATCTCGACGCCCTCGCGGCATCGTGTGCGGCGGTGGACGTCCCCGCACTCGACACCCTCGCCGACTACCAGCAGTGCGTCTTGCGCAGCGAGGCCTGTCGCGTCGCCACGCTCCTCGAGCTCCAGGCGCCGCGGGTGGCCGAGCTCCTCGCCGTCGCCGGACGCAGCTTCGACCGCGCCTCCTGCGGCGGCAGCTAGCTAGCGCAAGCGCAACGGCTCGGGCTCGTTCGCCACGACGTACGCGAACTGCTCGCGGAAGGCGTCGCCGTCGAGCCCGGCGACGCGGGCCAGCGATTCGCAATCCTCCCGCTGCTCGAAGTCCTCGCGCGCGAGTCGGATCATGTAGCGGCGCGCGATGAGGTAGCGCGACGAGTGCACGTCGACGAGCCGGATACGCGCGCGCCCCGTGGCCGGGTCGATCAAATCCGTGAACGGGATCGGCACGAACTGCCCGCCCTGGATCGACACCATCGCGGCCGTCCCGCCCTCGAGCAGATACTGCGCCGCGCAGTACCCGAGGTCACGGGTGTACTCCATGTCCTGCGGCGTCGGGTCGGCGCAGCGGAGCTCGTAGCCGAGATTCTTCGAGACGATGGTCGGCGCGAGCCCGAGTGCGGCGAGGCGCTCGCTCACGGCCCGGCGCAGGATCTGGCCGATGTCGATCTCCGC
>Ga0268299_1002350_pt1 | contig 23363 bp, 18 predicted proteins | sample NOBtaG_FD_193484 | JGI IMG/M metagenome (GOLD analysis project Ga0268299, IMG submission 193484) | Activated sludge microbial communities from bioreactor in Nijmegen, Gelderland, Netherland - NOB reactor | ecosystem: Engineered > Bioreactor > Aerobic > Activated sludge | place: Netherlands... | reverse complement strand
GCCCTGCGCCTCGCCCGGCACGGCGCCGCGGTGGTGCTCACGGACCTTGCCGAGGCCGGCCGCGAGCTGGCGGAGGCCGTGGCGGCGATCGAGGCGGCCGGGGGCCAGGCGCTGGCCGTAGCCGGTGACGTGAGCCGGCGTACCGACATGGACGACGTGGTGTCCCGGGGCCTGGCGCGGTTCCGGCGCCTCGACATCCTCGTCAACAACGCCGCCATCCACGCCTACCCCTCGCCTCTCCTCACGATGACGGAGCCCGACTGGGATCGCGTCATGGCAATAAACGTCAAGGGAGCCTTGTTCACCTGCCAGTTAGCCGTGCCTCACATGGTGAGTCACGGCGCTGGCAGCGTGATCAACATCATCTCGGACAGCGCCTTCGACGTGATCGCGGAAGAAGGCCCCTACGGCATCTCCAAGATCGCCCTGGCGCGATTGTCGTCGTACCTCGCCAAGGAGCTGGCGGGCACGGGTGTGCGGGTGAACTCGCTCGCGCCGGGGTGGGTGAAGACCCGGCTGACGGAATTCGCGTCCAGCGATCCGGCGGTCTACAGTGTGGCCCTCGAAGGCATCCCCGCGCGGCGCTTCGCCGAGCCGGATGACATCGCCGGCGTGGTGCTCTTCCTGGCCTCTGACCTGGCGAACTACGTCAACGGGCACTGCATCGTGGTGGACGGCGGCCGCGTGGCCGGGCTGCCCGCGTAGGCGCCCTGGCCCGGAACGACGTCAGCGCCACTTCACCTCGCGGTCCGAGACCAGCATGGTCACGTCGGCGAAGTCCGGGCTGAAGTCCAGGTCCACGGTCATTCCCTCGCGGAAATAGGCGACGTCGCCGCGGGTCAGCTCGAAGCCGGGCCCGCCGTGCACCTGCACCTTGACGCTGCCGGCCGTCACGACCAGGAACTCGTCGAAGGGGTAGGTGAAGGTGTGCCGGCCGGACTCCCGGAAGGCCGCGGCCACGCGCCGGCCGTCGGCCGAGCGGTAGATGATGGCCTCCTCGCCGCCGAATTCGGGCAGGGAGGTCCAGCGGAAGTCCGCCGGATTGCCATGGGGGACGTCCAGCGGCACCTGGTCCGCCGACGACGCGGCGCCCTGCAGGGTGGCCAGGGCCGTGACGGCGAGGATGCCCATCCGGGCGGGGGAGTGGCGGACTGGCTGCATGCCGGGTTCTCCGGTGGCGGGACCTGATATTAGGCCGCCGCAATTGTCAGTACAATGGCATTTTCGTTTGCTTGGCAAGAAGATCGGTCTCCGATTGCCAAGTTATAGGCCATCGGCTTAATATCGGTCGGGCTTTACCCTGGCCGGACGCGCAGATGACAGCGCCCACGCACCACGCCGCCGAGACGCTCGCCACGGATCGCCTGCAGCCGTACCTCGGCCGCCACGTGCCGGGCATCGGCTGGCTGGCCAACGTCCGCAAGTTCCCCGGTGGCCAGTCCAACCCGACGTTCCTCCTTACCACGGACTCCGGGCAGTACGTCCTGCGGCGGAAGCCGCCCGGCCAGCTGCTCAAGTCGGCCCACGCCGTGGACCGGGAGTACCGGGTGCTCGCGGCGCTGGCCGGGACGGGCGTGCCGGTGCCTCGTGTCCTGCACCTGTGCGCGGACGAGGGTGTCATCGGCAGCATGTTCTACGTCATGGAGTACGTGGCGGGCACGATCCACTGGGACCCGCTGCTCCCGGATCTTGCCCCCGCGGCCCGCGGCCGGATCTACGCCGAGATGGGTCGCGTGCTGGCTGCCCTCCACGCCGTCGATCCGGTGGCCGCCGGCCTCGGCGACTACGGCCGGCCGACCCAGTACTTCGAGCGCCAGATCCGCCGCTGGACGGAGCAGTACCGCGCCACCGAGACGGAGCGGCGCGAGGACCTGGAGCAGGTCATGGCCTGGCTGCCCGGGCACGTGCCCGCGGATGACGGGCGGGTCGCGATCGTGCACGGTGACTTCCGGCTCGACAACATCGTCTTCGACGACGAGGGCCGGGCCCTGGCCATCCTGGACTGGGAGCTGTCGACGCTCGGCCACCCCTGGGCGGACCTGGCCTACCAGTGCGCCCAGTGGCGCCTGCCGGCTGGCGAACTGCGCGGCCTGGCCGGCGTGGACCGGGCCGCGCTCGGCATCCCCACGGAAGCGGAGTACGTTGCCGGGTACCGCCAGCGCACCGGCGCGCCCGTGATCGAGAACTGGAACTTCTACCTGGCCGTCAGCCTGTTCCGGCTCGCCGCCATCTGCCAGGGGGTGTACAAGCGGGCGCTGGACGGCAACGCGTCGAGCACGGATGCCCTGCGCTTCGGTAAGGTGACCGGCGAGATCGGCGCGGTCGCCGTCGGTCTGCTCGACCAGGCACCTTGACGAGGGGAGCAGCCACGATGGATTTCCGGCACACACCGAAGGTCGAGGCCCTGCAGGGCCGGGTCCGTGCGTTCATGGACCAGCACGTCGTGCCGCGCATCGGCGCCTGGAACGAGGAGGTCGAACGGGGCATCTACCCGGTGTCCTTCATGGCCGACCTGAAGGCGCTGGCCCGGGACGAGGGCCTCTGGAACCTGTTCCTGCCCGACCTGCGCGCCGGCGAGCCCGGTACCCGCCTCACCAATCTGGAGTACGCGCCGCTCGCGGAGATCATGGGCCGCGTGGCGTGGGCCTCCGAGGTCTTCAATTGCAGCGCGCCCGACACGGGCAACATGGAACTGCTGCATCTCTTCGCCACCGAAGCCCAGCGGGAGCAGTGGCTGAAGCCGCTCCTGGCGGGCGAGATCCGCTCGGCCTTCGCCATGACCGAGCCGGACGTGGCCTCGTCGGATGCCACCAACATCCAGACCGTGATCGCCCGGGACGGCAGCGACTATGTGATCAACGGCCGCAAGTGGTACATCACGAACGCCGCCCACCCGGATTGCCGGGTGATGATCGTGATGGGCAAGACCAATCCCGGCGCCGACCGCCACCACCAGCAGAGCATGGTGCTGGTGCCGATGGACACCCCCGGCGTGACGGTGCTGCGGAACATCCCCGTCATGCACCATCACGCCGCCCACGGCCACTGCGAGCTCCTGCTGCGGAACGTCCGGGTGCCGGCGGCCAACCTGCTCGGCCCGGAGGGCGAGGGCTTCATGATGGCCCAGGCGCGGCTCGGCCCGGGCCGCATCCACCACTGCATGCGCTGCATCGGCGAGGCCGAGCTGGCCCTGGAGCTCATGGTCGGGCGCTCCCGGGAGCGCAGCACCTTCGGCCGCAAGCTGCACGAGCACGGCGTGGTCGCCGAGTGGATCGCCCGCTCGCGCATGGAGATCGAGCAGGCCCGCCTGCTGGTGCTGAAGGCGGCCTGGATGATCGACGAGGTCGGCGCCGAGGCCGCCCGCATGGAGATCGCGCTGATCAAGGCGATCGTACCGACGATGCTCGCCAACGTCGCCGACCGGGCCATCCAGGCCTTCGGCGCCATGGGCACGGGCCCCGACACGCCCCTCGCCGCGATCTGGACCGGCGCGCGGGCGCTGCGCCTGGCCGACGGCCCCGACGAGGTCCACCTGCGCAGCATCGCGCGACTCGAGCTGCGCGCGGGCCGGGAGCGCCGGTGATGCCGGTGCGCATCGCCGGGCGGGCCACCGACGCCTACCACTACCCGCTGCTCATCCGGCACCTCCTCCACACGCCGCTCGCGACCGCGCCGGACCAGGAGATCGTCTACCGGGACCAGCGGCGGCACACCTACCGCGAGTTCCGTCGGCGGCTCGGCCGCCTCGCGTCCGCCCTCGCCGGGGCGGGCGTGGAGCAGGGCACCACCGTCGCCGTCATGGACTGGGACAGCCACCGCTACCTGGAGTGCTTCTTCGCCATCCCCATGCTCGGCGCGGTCCTCCAGACCGTGAACGTCCGCCTGCTGCCGGAGCAGATCCTCTACACGCTCCAGCATGCGCGCGCCGGGGCGGTGCTCGTGCACCGGGACTTCCTCCCGCTGCTCGAGGGCCTGCGGCCGCAGCTGCCCGGACTGCGGTTCTGCATCCTGCTGGAGGATGGACCCGGGGGCGCGCCGGTGCCGGCCAGCACACCGGACTGGATCGCCGCCGAATACGAGGCGTGGCTGGCGGCCTCGCCGGCCGACTTCGAGTTCCAGGACTTCGACGAGAACGCCGTGGCGACCACCTTCTACACGACGGGCACGACCGGCGCCCCGAAGGGCGTCTGCTTCAGTCACCGGCAGATCGTGCTGCACACCCTGGCCGTGCTGGGCGCGATCACCAGCCCGGCCCACGGCCAGTGCTTCCGGCACGGCGACGTCTACATGCCCATGACGCCGCTCTTCCACGTGCACGCCTGGGGCAACCCCTTCGTCGCCACGCTGCTCGGCGTGAAGCAGGTCTATCCGGGCCGCTACGTGCCGGAGCAGTTGCTGGCGCTGCGCGCGAAGGAGGGCGTCACCTACTCCCACTGCGTGCCGACGATCCTGCAGATGCTGCTCGCCGCCGCCGCGAAGTCCGGCACCGACCTGCAGGGCTGGAAGATCTGCATCGGCGGCTCCGCGCTGCCGGTCGGCCTGGCGCGCGATGCCCTGGAGCGCGGCATCGACGTGTTCGCGGGCTACGGCATGTCGGAGACCGGGCCGGTCCTCGCGATCTCCCGGCTGCTCGACGCCCCGGGCAGTCTGGCCCCCGACGCCGAGCTCGAGCGCCGGTGCCGGACCGGGCTGCCGGTGCCGCTCGTGGACCTGCGCCTGCTCGACGCCGACGGCGGCGAAGTTCCCAAGGACGGCCGGAGCGTGGGGGAGGTCGTGGTCCGCGCCCCGTGGACGACCCCGTGCTACACGGGCGATGCGGCCGCGTCGGAGGCGCTCTGGAACGGCGGCTACCTGCACACCCAGGACGTGGCGCTGGTCGACCCGCAGGGCTACCTGCAGATCACCGACCGGATCAAGGACGTGATCAAGACGGGCGGCGAGTGGCTGTCGTCCCTGGAGCTGGAGAGCCTGGTGTCGCTCCACCCGGGCGTGGCGGAGGTGGCGGTGATCGGCATGCCCGACCCGCGCTGGGGCGAGCGTCCCCACGCCATCGTGGTGCCGCGCCCCGACTGGCGCGACCGGCTCGGCGCGGCGGACATCCGCGAGCACGTGGCGGCCGCTGCCGCCGCGGGCTCGGTGCCGCGCTTCGCGGTCCCGGAACGGGTCACGCTGGTGGAGGAGCTGCCGAAGACCAGCGTGGGCAAGGTCAACAAGCGCCTGCTGCGCGAGCAGCACGGCTGAACGGCGCGTCGTGCGCGATACCCTCGAATTCCTGCTGCACGACTGGCTCCGCGTCGGCGACCTGTGCGGGCGGCCGCGCTTCGCGGAGCATTCCCCGGAGACGTTCGGCGCCGTGTTCGACACCTGCGAACGCATCGCACGGGAGAAGTTCGCGCCCTTCAACCGCCTCGTCGACGTGGAGGAACCGCACTTCGACGGGGAGAAGGTCATCCTGCCGGACTGCACCTACGAGGCTGCCCGGGCCTACGTCGAGTCCGGCATGCTGGCGGCGGCCCAGGACTACGACATCGGCGGCATGCAGCTGCCCTGCGTGGTGGAGATGGCTGCCAACTTCTTCTTCATGCGCGCCGGCGTCGGCCTGGGCGGCGCGACCTTCCTGACCAGCGCCAACGCCAACGTCCTGATGGCCCACGGCACCCCGGTGCAGCGCCAGGTCTTCGCCCACAACGAGTTCGCCGGGCGCTGGTTCGGCACCATGTGCCTGTCGGAGCCCCAGGCCGGCTCGAGCCTGTCCGACATCGCCACCCGGGCCGAGCCGGACGGCGCGGACCACGCCGCCGATCCACTCGGCCCCCGCTACCGCCTGCGGGGCGGGAAGATGTGGATCAGCAACGGCGAGCACGAGGTCACCGAGAACATCGTGCACCTCGTCCTGGCGAAGATCCCGGCGCCGGACGGCAGCCTGCCGCCGGGGACCCGCGGCATCTCGCTGTTCGTGGTGCCGCGGAAGCTCGTCGACGAACGGGGCGAGCTGACCGGCGAGCGCAACGACGTGGCGCTCGCCGGCCTCAACCACAAGCTCGGCTACCGGGGACTGCCGAACACCATCCTCAATTTCGGCGAGGGGCGCTTCCCGGTGCGCGGGGGGGCCGGCGCGCTGGGCTACCTGGTGGGGCGCCCGGGCGAGGGCCTCGCCGGCATGTTCCACATGATGAACGAGGGGCGGATCGCCGTCGGCCTGGGGGCCGTGGCCCTCGGCCAGGCCGGCTACGAGGCCAGCCTGGCCTACGCCCGGGACCGCCGGCAGGGCCGCCCCGTCGGGCCGGCGGGCAAGGACGTGCGAGCCGCGCCGGTGCCGATCATCGCGCACGCCGACGTGAAGCGGATGCTGCTCGCCCAGAAAGCCTATGTGGAAGGCGGCCTGGCCCTGGAGCTGTACTGCGCCCGGCTGGTCGACGAGCGCCGGACCGGCGAGCCGGCAGCGGCGGCCGAGGCGTCCCTGCTGCTGGACGTGCTGACGCCCGTCGCCAAGAGCTGGCCCAGCGAGTGGTGCCTGGAGGCCAACAGCCTCGCCATCCAGGTGCACGGCGGCTACGGCTACACGCGGGACTTCCCCGTCGAGCAGTACTGGCGCGACAACCGGCTGAACATGATCCACGAGGGCACCCACGGCATCCAGGGCCTCGACCTCCTGGGCCGCAAGGTCGTGATGCAGGACGGCGCCGGCCTCGCGCTGCTCGAACGCCGCCTCCTGGCGACGGCGGACCGGGCGCTGGCCTCGCCGCTCCGGGCGGAGGGCGAGGCGCTTGCCGCCGCGATGGCGAAGCTCACGGCGGCGACCCGCGCCGCCTGGGCCACGGGCCTGCCCGAGGACGCCCTGGCCAACGCGACGCCGTACCTCCAGGCCTGCGGGCACGTGGTCGTGGCGTGGATGCTGCTCGACACGGCGCTCGTGGCCCGGGCGGCGCTCGATTCGGGCAATCCGGCCCGGGGAGAGGCCTTCTGCCGTGGCAAGCTGCAGGCCGTGCGCTACTACTTCGACTACGAATTGCCCCGGATCGACGCGTGGCTGGCCGTGGTGGCCAGCCGCAACCCGGCCTGCCGTGACATGCGCGAGGAGTGGTTCTGACCATGAGCACACCGGTGAAGAAGCTGTTCGACCTGTCCGGCCTCACGGCCCTGGTGACGGGCGGTTCCCGCGGCCTGGGGCTGCAGGTCGCCGAGGCGCTGGGGGAGGCGGGTGCGCGCCTGGTGCTCACCTCGCGCAAGGCCGCCGACGTCGCCGGGGCGGCGGAGCACCTGCGGGGCCTGGGTGCCGACGCCACGTGGATCGCCGCCGATGCGAGCGATCCCGGCGAGGTGCAGCGCGTGTGCGCCGAAGCCCTCGGGCGCCTGGGCGCCATCGACATCCTGGTGAACAACGCCGGGGCGACCTGGGGCGCGCCGGCCGAGGACCATCCGCTGGAGGCCTGGGACAAGGTGATGAACCTGAACGTGCGCAGCGTGTTCCTGTTCAGCCAGTACGTCGCGAAGCACAGCATGATTCCCCGCCGGCACGGGCGCATCATCATGATGGCGTCCATCGCCGGCCTCGGCGGCAACCGCGTGGGGCTCGCGTCGTCGGCCTACAACGCCAGCAAGGGCGCCGTGGTGAACCTGACCCGGGCGCTGGCCGGGGAGTGGGGCCGCCACGGCATCACCGTGAACGCCCTCGCCCCGGGCTTCTTCCCCAGCCGGATGACGAAAGGGACGCTGGACCGCCTGGGCGTCGACAACCTCGCGGCCGCAGTCCCGCTCGGCCGGCTGGGGGACGACGACGACCTCAAGGGAGCGGCGCTGCTCTTCGCCTCGCCGGCCGGCAAGCACATCACCGGCCAGGTCCTGGCCGTGGACGGCGGCGTGTCCTGCGTGCTGGGCTGAACCCGGGCCGCACCGCGCTACCATAGGGAGCAGCAGCCAGGACCCGGCGCGGGAGTCGCCTCAATGCCAATCGACCGGTTGAACGCGGCCGCGAGACTCCAGCCGCTGATTTGCGTCGCTGCGGTCCTGCTCGCCGGCTGCGGCGGTCCTGCCGACCAGCCCGCGCCGGCGGCGACGGCGGCGGAACCGACCGGCCGGCAGCTCGTGGACCGTCACTGCGTGCGCTGCCACCTGGCTCCGGAGCCCGGGGATCTCCCGAAGGAATACTGGCCCTTCGCGCTCCACTATATGGGCAACTACGTGGGCATGAAGGGCGACGAATTCCCGGACTTCCGCACCGAGGACTTCCCCCCCGAGCTGGAGCCCGTCAGGGACTACACGAAGCGCTACTTCCTCTATGGCAGCGACGGCTGGTTCCGGGACTTCTACCCGTTCCGCCAGCACATCCCGGCTGCACCGGAGATGAGCCGGGAGGAGTTCCTGCGGATGCGGGACTACTTCGTCGCCGCGGCGAAGCCCTGGAAGGCCATGGAGCAGCAGGAGCCCAAGGCGCCGCCCCTGACGCTGTTCAGGCCCGTGGTGCCGGAGCTCGACCTGGAGCCGGACGCGCTGGTGCTCTCCACCCTGGTGGACCCTGCCCGGAAGCGGCTCCACGTGGGCCGCACGGTGATCGACGACTGGGTCGGCGGCGGCGAGCGCCGCGCGGGCTTCGACAAGTGGGACGACGTGGCGGTGCTGGATCTTGCCACGGGGCGACGCCTCGCCACCCAGAAGCTGACCAGCGACCCGATCGACATGGCCCTGACCCCCACCGGCGTGCGCCTCGTCACCCACGGCCGTTTCCCGCTGAGCAAGACCGGCATCGCGGCGATCACGGACTGGGAGTTCGGCGGCGGCGAGCCCCGCGCCCGCATGCTCGTCAACGGCAAGCAGCGCTTCGTGCAGCACCACACCGTCGACATGAACGGCGACGGGCTGGCCGACATCGTGGGCAACGCCTTCGGCGACGGCGTGGCCGCCGACGCCCAGGCGCTCCTCTCCATCTGGTACCAGACGCCGGGGTTCGCCGGCGCCTGGCAGGCGGCGCCCGCCGAAATCCCGCCCGGCGCGCTGGCGGGCCTGCGGGAGAAGGTGATTGCGGCGGACTCGGGCCTGATCGGCACCACCGTCGGGGACTTCAACGGCGACGGGCGGCCGGACATCGCCGCCGTGATCGCGCAGGGCCGGCAGGAGCTGGTCCTGCTCGTCAACAACGGCGACGAGACCTTCACCCGCCACGTGCTGGACCGGCACACGCCGTCCTGGGGCGGCAACAGCCTGCAGGCCGCGGACTTCGACGGCGACGGCGACCTGGACCTCGTCGTGCTGAACGGCGACAACGTGGCCGGCAACCACATCGGCAAGATCGTCCCCGCCCCCCGGCCCCAGCACGGCATCCGCGTCTACCGCAACGACGGCGGCCTGCAGTTCTCCGCGAGCTACTACTACCGCATGCACGGCGCGATCCGCTCCGTCGTCCGGGACTTCGACGGGGACGGGGACCCCGACATCGCCGCGATCGCCCTTTTTCCCCAGTGGAACCAGGACGAGCCGGAAACCTTCGTGTACCTGGAGAACCAGGGCGGGCTGCGCTTCGCGCCCCGGTCCCTGCCGAAGGAGTTCTTCGGCGTCTGGTGCTCCATCGAGGCTGCGGACGTGAACGGCGACGGCCGGACCGACCTCGTCCTCGGCCTGGGCAACTTCCCCGAGCTGGTGCCGCCGGACTGGATCACGAGCCACAAGGTCATGCAGGGGCGGGGCGGCAAGGCGCCCAGCGTGATCTTCCTGCTGAACCAGTCCAGCGGATGAGGGGCTGACCCGCCATGGAACCCATCGTCCACGTCAAGGGCAAGGTCGCGCTGATCACCGGCGGCGCCACGGGCATCGGCAAGGCCTGCGCGCGCACGCTGGCCGGCCACGGCGCGCGGGTGATCGTGGCGGACATCGCGGAGCGGGAGGCGCGGGCGGTGGCGGACGCCATCGTCCGGGACGGCGGCAGCGCCGAGGGCGCCGCCCTGGACGTCACCCACGAGGCCGACTGGCGGCGGGTGATCGACGCCATCGTCGCCCGGCACGGCGGCCTGGACGTGCTGGTGAACAACGCCGGCATCGCGATCGTGAAGACGCTCCTGGAAACCTCCCTGGACGACTGGCGCCGCATGCACGCCGTGAACCTCGAGGGCGTGTTCCTGGGCACGAAGTACGCGGTGGACGTCATGCGGCCGGGCGGCAGGGCGCACGGGCGCGGGGGCTCGATCATCAACATGTCCTCCGTCGGCGGCATCATCGGCGCCGAAGGGCTCTCGGCCTACTGCTCCACCAAGGGCGGCGTGCGGCTCTTCACCAAGAGCGTGGCCATCGAGTGCGGGCGCGCCGGTTACGGCATCCGCGTCAACTCCGTGCACCCGGGCAACACGGACACGCCCATGTTCCGGAAGGAACTAGACGACATGGTCGCGAAGGGCATGGTGCGCAACCGGGAGGACGCGCTGCAGTTCTACATGGACATGCAGGTGCTGCCCCGGATCGGCCAGCCGGAGGACGTGGCGGCCATGGTCTTGTTCCTCGCGTCCGACGCGTCCCAGTTCGTCACCGGCGCCGAGTTCGTCGTGGACGCGGGCCTCACTGCACAATGACCGCGGGGGAGGAACGCGTCGACGCGCGCTCCGCCACGCTGCTGGCGTGCCTGCTTTATCCCGTGGGCCCCGCGGCCATCGTGCTGATGCCCATGATCGTCGGCGGGCTGATCGACACCTGGGGCTACACGGAGCAGCAGGCCGGCAACGTCGCCGCGGCCGAGGGCATGGGCCTCGTGGTGTCGTCGGTGGTCGCGGCCCTGTGGATCCGCCGGGCATCCTGGGTCCGCGCCCTGCTGCTCGGCTTCCTGGCCTACGCCGCGCTGAATGCCGCGAGCGCGAACCTGCCGGGCTACGAGGCCCTGCTCGTGGCCCGCTTCCTCACGGGCCTCGCGGGCGGCAGCCTCTTCGCCGTGTCCGTGGCCGCGCTCGGCGACGACCGGGAGCCCGACCGGGCCTTCGGTCTCGCCCAGGCGGCGCAGGGCGTGCTGATGCTCGCTGCCTTCGCCGCGGCCCCGGGGCTGCTCAAGGCCTGGGGCGTGGGCGCGCTCTACTGGCTGCTCGCGGGTGGCGCGCTGGCGTTGCTGCCGATGGCGCGCCGGTTCCCCGCGGCGGGCCGCCTCCGCGCCACCACGGCCGGAGCCACGGGGGAGGGGACGAGGCACCTCGCGCTGATCGCGCTGGGCCTGCTCGCGAGCGTGATCTTCTTCGTCAGCGTGTTCGGCTTCTGGGCCTTCGTGGAGCGCATCGGCCAGGGGGCCGGGCTGCCGGCCGGGACGATCGGGTTCGCCCTCGGCGCGTCCCAGGTGGTCGCCATCGCCGGGGCCCTGGCCGCCGCCTGGGCCAGCGACCGCTACGGCCGGTACCTGCCGCTGCTGGTCGTGCTCGCCGGGCAGGCCGCGGCACTGTACGCCCTGCGGGGGGCCTTCGGCGCGCCGGTCTACTTCATCGCCACGGGGGCCTTCCAGGCGCTGTTCATCGTCGGCGTGTCCTACCAGATGGGGGCCATCGCGAGGCTCGACCTCCGCGGCCGCTTCCTGGTGGTGATGACGGCGGCCCAGGGCCTGGGCGCCGCCGTCGGGCCCGCCGTGGCTGCCGGGCTGATCCGGGGCGGCGACTACGGCGGGGTCCTCGAGCTGGCCTTCCTGGCCTGCCTGGCGAGCACGCTGCTCTTCCTCTACATCGTCTGGCAGAGCCGGCGCGTGTTGTAGTATCCGGGTCCATGCCAACCGAGACGCCAGCCCGCAAACCGGTCGCCCCTTACCTGGCGCTGGGGCTGTCCACCGTCATCCACGGCATCTCCGAGCGGCGGCAGATCCGCCACAACCTCGAGACCATCGAGGAGGCGATCCACGCCGGCATCGCGATGGTCAACATCAACATGCCGGTGAAGGTCATCGCGCTGGCCGAGGGCGCGCTCACCGGCTTCACCGACGAGATCTTCGACCTGCCCCACGTGATGGCCGCCCGGGAGCTCTTCATCGAGGTGCCCGGCGAGGAGACGGAGTTCCTGGGCCGGCTGGCCAAGCTCTACGACACCTACATCATCGGCCAGTGCAAGGCCCGCTGGCCCGAGGTGATGAAGGACCGCTACTTCAACACCGTGTTCGTCATCGCGCCGAGCGGCAAGGTGGTGCAAAAGGCCGCCAAGAACCACGTCTGGTGCCGGGAGCACTCCTGCACGCCCCACGACGTGTACGACCGCTGGACCGAGCTCTTCGGCGACGGCATCGAGGCCTTCTACCCGGTGCTGAAGACCGATGACATCGGCAACATCGGCACCATCTGCTGCAGCGACGGCGAGTACCCGGAGGCCGTGCGCGCCCTCGCGTTCAACGGCGCCGAGGTGGTCTACCGGCCCAGCGAGGCCACGCCCATGACCACCGCCGGTTACCCCGGCGGCGGCACCTGGCTGATCCAGAACCAGGGCCACGCGGAGTTCAATTCCGTCTACATGCTGTGCCCGAACGCGGGCCCGGTGTACGTCGGCGCCACGTCGAAGCACCCGGTGGACATCGCCGGCGGCAGCGCGCACATCGTGGACTACCGGGGGCAGGTGATGTCCTACAGCGCCTCCACCAACAACACGATCGTCGCGGCCACCATCGACGTGGAGGCACTGCGCAACTTCCGCGCCATGAGCCTCAACAACAACTGGCTGAAGGACCTGCGGGTCGAGCTCTTCAAGCGCATGTACGAGGAGCCGATCCACCCGAAGAACCTCGCCATGAAGCAGGCGCCGAAGAACAACGCGGAGATCGACGAGGTCTACCGGGCCAACATCCGGCGCCTGCAGGAGCGCGGCACCTGGACGAAGCCCGCGTACCCGCACCCCGGCAGCCGCTTCCAGCCGGCGGGCGACGACGACACGACCTGGGAAGAGACCAAGCAGCGCCTCTGGGGCCCCTGGCTCCAGGAAAAGGTACCGGACACTTAGTTTTGTTAGTTTTGGGGGAGAGCATGCGTATTCCGGCTTTGACAGCGTTGGTCATCCTGGCGGCAGCGGATCTGGCCGTTGCCCAGTCCACCGGCGGGCTCGAGGAGATCCTGGTCACGGCCCAGCGCCGGGAGCAGAACCTCCAGGAAGTCGGCATCTCCGTCACGGCCTTCGGCGCCGACCAGGTGCGGAACATGGGCTTCACCAACACCACCGACGTGGCGCAGATGACGCCCAACCTGAACTTCACCGTGCCCCAGGGCGAGGGCAGCCAGATCAACTTCTTCCTGCGCGGCGTGGGCCTGAACGACTTCGCCGACGCCCAGGAGAACCCGGTCGCGGTCTACGTGGATGACGTCTACAAGCCCGCCATGGGCGGCCTCTCCATGCAGCTCTTCGACATCGAGCGCATCGAGGTACTGCGCGGGCCCCAGGGCGCGCTGTTCGGCCGCAACTCCACCGGTGGCGTGATCCACTACGTCACCCGCCGGCCCGGCGACGAATTCGAAGCCTACGCGGACGCCTCCTATGGCGACTACGAGCAGGTCCGGCTCGAGGGCGCCGTCGGCGGCCCGATCAAGGAGGGCCTGGCCGGCCGGCTGTCCGTCGGCTACAACAACCACGAGGGCTACACGGACAACCGCACGCCCGGCGTCCAGGACTACAACAGCATGAATGCCCTCGCGGCCCGGGCCCAGCTGGAGTTCGAACTGTCCGACACCGCCACCGTCCTCCTGAGCGGCAACTACTCCGACAACGACGCCGCGGTGGGCGCCTGGCAGCACCAGGCCACCCGGCCCAGCGACGACTTCAACACCAGCCTGCCGCTCGCGCCGGACGAGGACTACTGGGAAACCTGCCCGGGATGCGACGCCTTCGGCTACGCCGACACGGACAACGACCCCTGGGCGGGCGACTACGACCGGCCCGGCCGCGTCGAGGTCACGAACCGCTCCCTGCAGGCCAACGTGAACTGGCAGGTGGATGACCTCGACTTCACGTCCATCACCGGCTACACCAGCGTCAGCCGCCTGCAGCAGGAGGACGCGGACATGAACCCGTTCCTCGGCGCCGGGCAGGAACTGTCCTTCATCGCCCCCAACTTCGCGGCCGACACCGACACCGTGTCCCAGGAGTTCCGGGTGGCCGGCACCGCCGAGCGCATCCGCTGGCTGGCGGGCGCCTACTACTTCGACAACGAGGTGAAGGGCCACTACACCCTGAACACCGACGCCATCGGCTTCGTGCGGATGGACGCCCGCTACACCCAGCAGACCGACTCCGTCGACCTCTTCGGCCAGGTCGAGTACGACGTCGCCGAGGCCTTCACGGTGATCGCCGGCCTGCGCTGGACCGGCGAGGACAAGGAGCTCAACTTCCGCAACGTCGACAGCTCCGGCATCACCGCGGTCTGCAGCACCGACCCGGACCCGCCGTCCCAGGGCTGCTTCAACCCCGCGCCGACGCCGCTCGGCCCCTCCCGGCCGACGCCCGACTTCATGATCCTGTTCAACACCGATACCGTGGGCAGCCTGGCGGAGCAGGACGACAGCTACCTCACCGGCCGGCTGCAGCTGAACTGGACCCCGTCCGACGACGTGCTGGTCTACGGCTCCTATTCCCGCGGCAAGAAGTCGGCGGGCTTCAACAACGGCTTCCTGGACACCACCCAGGTGTTCGGCAACAACCCGATCGACTCCATTCCCTTCGGCTCCGAGACCCTGGACGCCTACGAGGTGGGCATGAAGTCCACGGTGCTGTCCGACACCACGCGGCTGAACGCCTCGGCCTTCTACTACGACTACCAGGACTTCCAGACCTTCCAGTGGCTGATCCTGAACCAGGTGATCTTCAATGCGGACGCCGAGGTCTACGGCGCGGAACTGGAGATCGAGTCGCGGCCCGTCGACGGCCTGACACTGCAGCTCGGGGCGGGTTTCATGGACGCCACCGCCGAGGACATCCCGACCATCACCGGCGATGCGGTGCGCGACCGGGACATGGTGGGCGCGCCGGAGATGTCGGTGAGCGCGCTGGCGCGCTACGAGTGGCAGGCCTTTGGCGGCACGCTGGGCCTGCAGGGCTGGGGCAGCTGGCAGGACGAGATCTGGTTCGACATCCAGAACCACCCGATCTCGAAGGAGGACGGCTACACGGTCGTCAACTTCCGGGGCTCGTACACCACCGGCGACGGGGCCTACGAGCTGTACGCCTTCGTGAACAACGCCTTCGACGAGGAGTACAAGACCTACACCTTCGACTTCAGCGGGCTCTTCGGCTTCAACCAGCAGGCCTACGGCCCGCCGCGCTGGATCGGCGTCGGTGCCCGGCTGAACTTCGGCGGCGCGAAGTAGCGCCGGCCGGCGTCAGCCAACCTTCGGCAGGTGCTGCAGCGACTCCCGGATCGCCTCACCCGGGTACTCGAAGTTCTGCAGCTCCCCGGCGAAGTAGCGGTCGTAGGAACTCATGTCGAAGTGACCGTGCCCGGAGAGGTTGACGAGCAGCACCTGCCGCTCGCCGCTCTTCGCGCACTCCTTCGCGGCCCGGATCGTCGCCGCGATGGCGTGGGTGGACTCGGGCGCCGGCACGATGCCCTCGGTGCGGGCGAACAGCACCCCGGCCTCGAAAGTCTCGAGCTGGGGGATGGCGACGGCCTCCACCAGCCCCTCGTGCACCAGCTGGCTCACCAGCGGCGACGCGCCGTGGTAGCGCAGCCCGCCGGCGTGGATGCCGGGCGGCATGAAGTCGTGGCCGAGCGTGTGCATCTTGAGTAGCGGCGTGAGGCCGGTGGCGTCGCCGAAGTCGTAGGCGTAGACGCCCTTGGTGAGGGTGGGGCAGGAGGTGGGCTCGACCGCCACCAGCCGCACCTTCTTCCCGGCCGCCTTGTCGGCGAAGAACGGGAAGGCGATGCCCGCGAAGTTCGAGCCGCCGCCGCAGCAGCCGAAGACCACGTCGGGGTACTCGCCCGCCATCGCCATCTGCTTCTTCGCTTCCTCGCCGATCACCGTCTGGTGCAGCATCACGTGGTTCAGCACGGAGCCGAGCGCGTAGTTGGTGTCGGCCCGACCGGCCGCTTCCTCCACGGCCTCGGAAATGGCGATGCCGAGGGAGCCGTCCGTGTCCGGCGTCTTCGCGAGGATCGACCGGCCGGCGTTCGTGAGCTTCGTCGGGCTCGCGAACACCTCGGCGCCCCAGGTCTGCATGAGTGAGCGCCGGTAGGGCTTCTGGCCGTAGCTGATCTTCACCATGTAAACCCGCACCTCCACGCCCAGCAACTGGCCGGCGAGGGCCAGCGAGCAGCCCCACTGGCCCGCGCCGGTCTCGGTGGTGAGGCGGTGGATGCCGGCGACCTTGTTGTAGTACGCCTGCGGGATCGAGGTGTTGGGCTTGTGGGAGCCCGCGGGACTGACGGACTCGTTCTTGTAATAGATGTGTGCCGGCGTGCCGAGCGCCTGCTCCAGCCGGTGGGCCCGCACCAGCGGCGTGGGCCGCCACAGCCGGTAGATCTCGCGCACCGGTTCGGGGATCGGGATCCAGCGCTCGCCGGACACCTCCTGCCCGATGAGCGCCGGCGGGAAGATGGCCGACAGCGCCTCCGGCCCCACGGGCTTGCCGTCCGGCCCGAGCGGCGGGGGCGGCGGGTTCGGCAGGTCCGCCACCACGTTGTACCAGTGGGTGGGCAGTTCGGTTTCGGGGAGCAGGAACTTGGTGATCATCTGCATATTCTAGACCGAGATGAGCGAACGCTGGTCACGGTAAACTCCTGAATATGCCCCGCCCAGCGCCCGTGGTCGTCATCGTCGAAGACGAGTCCTCCATTGCCGATGCCGTGGTCTTCGCCCTGCAGAACGAGGGCTACCGGTGCCGGCATCACGCCACGGGCGGAGCGTGCCTCGACGCCCTGGGCGAAGACCGCCCCGCAGCCATCCTGCTGGACATCGGCCTGCCTGACGGCAGCGGCTTCGACTTCTTCCGCCGCATCCGGGAGGCGAGCGCCGCGCCCGTGATCTTCCTCACCGCCCGGAGCGAGGAGGTGGACCGGGTCGCCGGCCTCGAGATGGGCGCCGACGACTACGTCGTGAAGCCGTTCAGCGTCCGCGAGCTGATCGCCCGCGTGCGCATGGTGATCCGGCGCCAGGAGGAGGGGAGCCATGCGTCACCCCCGGCGGCCGTGCCTGCGCCCGCCGCCACCGGCCCGTTCGCGCACGACGTCCAGCGCCGGGAGATCCGCTACCGCGGCGCGCTCCTCACGCTCACGCTCCACGAGTACCGGTTGCTGGAAGCCCTGCTGGCGCACCCGGGCCACGTGCTCAGCCGTGGGCAGCTGCTGGAGCGCGCGTGGGAAGCGCCGGACCACCGGCTCGAGCGCACGGTCGACAGCCACGTGAAGACCCTGCGCGCCAAGCTGCGTGAGGTGCATCCGGAGTCCGATCCCATCCGCACCCACCGGGGCCTCGGCTACTCGCTGGAACTGCCGGCGTGAGCATCCGGACGCGGATCTTCCTCGTCTTCGTCGCCTCCGTCGTTGCCGCCTTCGGTTGGTTGGCCTGGTGGATCACCGGGGACCTGCAGTACCGCTACAGCGAGTCCTTCGAGGAAGTGCTCGTGGACACGACCAACCTGCTGGCGGAACAGCTGGCGGAGACCTGGGAGCTGCCCGCGGAGCAGCGCTTCCGCCCACTGGAAGCGGCCCTGGACAGGCTCGGTCGGCGCCCCGTGTCCGCCCAGATCTTCTCCGTGGAGAAGACCAGCGCGGATATCCGGGTGTACGTGACCGATGCGGCGGGCCGGCTGCTCTTCCACTCGCAACCCGGCCACATGCCTGGCGAGGATTTCTCGGGCTGGCGCGACGTCGCGCGGACCCTGGAGGGCGGTTACGGGGCGCGCACGACCAAGGAGGACCTGCCGGCCGACGACGGGACCCTGGCGCCGGTCTCCGTGGCCTACGTGGCGGCGCCGATCCTGGTCGCCGGCGAGCGCGTGGGCGTGGTCGCCATCGGCAAGCCGAAGACCAACATCGACCGCTTCATTGCGAACTCGAGCCGCCAGCTGCTCACCGTGGTGCTCGTGACCTGCGGCGTAGCCATCGCCCTGGCCCTGCTGCTCTACCTGTGGATGACGCGGCCGCTGCAGGCGCTGGTGGACTACGCGAACCGCGTCCGGCAGGGCGAGCCGGTGGCGTTGCCCGTCATGGGGGACAACGAGGTGGGCCGGGTGGGGCAGGCCATGGAAGCCATGCGCCAGGCGCTCGAGGACAAGGCCTACGTGGAGACCTACGTCCAGTCGCTGACCCACGAGGTGAAGAGCCCGCTGACCGCGATCCGCGCCACCGCGGAGCTGCTCGCGGGCGACGTGGCGCCGGAGCAGCGCCAGGCTTTCGCCGGATCCATCGAGCGGGAGGCGGACCGGCTCAACGACATCGCCGACCGCCTTCTCGAGCTCGCCTCCATCGAGCGGACCAGTCGTCTGGAGCACGCGGAGCCCCTGGCGTTGTTCCGCCTGGCCGAAGCGACGGCCGCGACCGCCCGCAGCGCCGGCGCCGCCCGCGGCATCCGTGTGGTGACGGCCTTCGAGGGTGACGACGGCCTGACCGGCGATGCGCTCCTGCTGCGGCAGGCGATCGACAACCTGGTGCGCAACGCGCTCGATTTCTCGCCGGAGGCCGGCACCGTGCGGATCTCCGGCACGGCGGACGCCAGCGGCGTCTCCCTGGCGGTGGAGGACGACGGGCCCGGCATCCCGGACTACGCCCGTGACCGGATCTTCGACCGCTTCTACTCGCTGCCCCGGCCCCACAGTGGACGGAAGTCCACCGGCCTTGGCCTCAACTTCGTGCGGGAGGTGGCGGTGCTGCACGGTGGTACCGTCGACATCGAATGCCCGGGCCGCGGCACCCGGGCACGGCTCCGCCTGCCCCGCCGCCTGCCGTCTCCCTGACTTCCGCCACGCAAGCTCCACGCGTTTCCCACGCAATCCTCACGAACGCTCCATGGGTGGCGCGGACACTGCCAGCGTGTCCGGTCAGCCTGGAGAAGTGCCGTGAAAGCTGCCGCCATTCCCCGCCTGTTCGCGCTGTGCCTGCTGCTGGTCGCCGTGGCCCCGACCCGGGCCGACGACCAGCCGGAGCCCCGGGTGGAGTCGCCCTATTTCGCCGTGCAGGGGGATTCCGGCCTGGACCAGTTCCCGCTCAAGGACACCCGGGTGACCGCCCGGCTGAACGGCGTGATCGCCAGCGTCCGCGTCCGGCAGGTGTACCGGAACCAGGGCACGCAGCCCCTGAACGCCCGGTACATCTTCCCGGGCTCGACCCGGGCGGCCGTGCATGGCATGACCATGACGATCGGCGAGCGACGGATCGTCGCGGCCATCAGGGAGAAGGAAAACGCCCGCCGGATCTTCGAGACGGCCAAGTCGGAGGGCAAGTCCGCATCGCTCCTGGCCCAGAAGCGCCCGAACGTGTTCTCCATGGACGTGGCGAACATCGCGCCGGGCGACGAGGTGGTGATGGAGCTCGACTACACCGAGATCCTCGACGCCGAGGCGGGAATCTACGAGTTCATCTATCCCGGTGTCGTCGGGCCCCGCTACGGGGGCGACGCCCCGGAGTCCCGCGAGGAGGTCCGCTGGGTCTCCAACCCGTATCTCCGGCAGGGGATCGAGGGCGAGTCCGGCTTCGGGCTGGAGGTGGACATGTCGTCCCCCGTGCCGATCCATGACCTTCAGTCGTCCTCCCACGCCATCGTTCCCGCGTGGCAGGGCGCCCAGGCCGTCCGGATCGGATTGGCCGAGCCGGGCCCCGCGGCCGCCAACCGGGACTTCATCCTCCGCTACCGGCTCCAGGGCGACGCGGTGGTGTCCGGACTGACCCGCTTCGAGCGGGATGGCGAGCACTACTTCATGCTGCTGGCGGAGCCGCCGCTGCGGGTGGCGCCGGCCGAGCTGCCGGCCCGTGACTACCTGTTCATCCTCGACGTGTCCGGATCCATGCACGGGTTCCCGCTGGACACGGCCAAGGTGCTCATGACCCGGCTGCTCGGCGACCTGCAGCCCCGCGACTCCTTCAACATCCTGTACTTCTCCGGCGGCTCCGACGTCCTTTCGCCGGTATCCCTGCCGGCCACGCCGGCGAACATCGCCCGGGCCCAGGTGATGCTGACGAGCCTCCAGGGTGGCGGCGGGACGGAGCTGCTGCCGGCGCTGTCCACCGCGCTGGCCATGCCGCTCCCGGAGGGCAAGTCGCGCAGCCTGGTGCTCGTCACCGACGGCTACATCAGCGCGGAGGACGGCGCGTTCCGCCGCATCGACGGCCAGCTGGGCGGCAGCAATCTCTTCACTTTCGGCATCGGCTCGTCGGTGAACCGCCACCTCATCGAGGGGCTGGCGAAACTCGGGCGGGCCGAATCCTTCGTGGTCACCGATGCCCGCGAAGCCGCCGCTGCCGGCGAACGCTTCCGCCGTTACATCTCCGCCCCCGTGCTGAGCGGCATCCGGCTTAAGGGGCGCGACGTGGAGCTCTACGACGTGGAGCCCGCCACATCCACCGGGCAGCTGCCCGACCTGCTGGGCGAGCGGCCCGTGCTGGTCCTCGGCAAGTACCGGAACGCCGGGCGCAAGGCAGCCCTGGAATTGTCGGGCGTCACCGGCAACGGGCCGCGGACCTGGAACTTTGCGCTGGCAGATGCGGCAACCGATGCCGGCCTGCCCCAGCTCTGGGCGCGCAAGCGGCTGGAACGCCTGTACGTCTTTCCCGGCGCCGCGGAGGACGCTCGCGAGGAGATCCTCGCGCTTGGTCTCAAGTACTCCCTCCTCACCAGCGCCACGTCCTTCGTCGCCGTGGACGAGACGCCCCGTGTTCCCGCGGGCGAAGCGCGGGACGTCACGCAGCCCCTGCCATTGCCTGCCGGAGTGAGCGACCTGGCCGTGGGCGAGATGCGTCCGATGCCCGAGCCCGAGTGGACGCTGCTGGCCGGCTGCAGCGCGCTGCTGCTTGCCGCCCGCCATCTGCGCCGGAGGAAGGCCCGTGCGTGAGCAGAGGCACGCGTACCGGTCATCCGTGCTGTGGTGGCTGGCGGCGGGGATCGTCGCCCTGTCCCTGAAGCAGCACTACAGCGTGGCGAGCGTGGCGGACCTGGGCTGGATGCTGCGCCCGGTGGCCCTGCTGCTGCAGGCGATCACCGGCCACCGCTTCCAGACCTCGCCGGAGGGAGAGTGGTACAGCGACACGGGCGGCGTGCTGCTGGTGAAGGGCTGCGCCGGGATCAACTTCATGATCATGTCCTTCGTGGGCTGGTGCTGGCTGGCCCGCCCCGCGCGTTTCGAGCGACTGACGCCGGCCACTCTCGTCGAGTGGCCGGCGCTCTTCGTGATCGCGTTGCTGATGGCCTGGGCAACCGCCGTCACGATCAACGTGCTGCGCATCCTGGTGGCCCTGGCGGTGGGGCCGGGGCTGGCGACCTGGCTCGGGGCCGGGCAGGCCCACCGCCTCCTCGGGCTGGTCATCTACCTGCCGGCCCTCTGTGCGCAATTGATGATAGGCGAGCGCCGCAACCCGGGACCGGCGGCACTGGTGGCAATTGCCACCTACGTATCGCTGATGCTGGTGACGCCGCTCCTCACCGGCCGCGCGTTCGCCAATGGCGCGGACTTCATCCAGTACACGGTCCTCGTCCTGGCGCTGGCCGGACCGCTTGGGGTCTGGGCCGTGGTCCGCGCCCGGCGGGACGCCCGTCTGCAGGACCTCCAGATCGTCCGGCACGGACACCTTACATAAGCAGGCTGCAGCGAAACTTGCGAAGTCCGTCCGGTCTGCGCCTTGACGTTCCGGATTGACCGTCTATAATTTCTGTCAAGACAGAAATAACGGACGAAACCGATGAAACTGACACCAATCATGCAGCGCTACATCGTTCACTGGGGCGAGATGGGCGGCCGCTGGGGAATGAACCGCTCCGTGGCCCAGATCCATGCGCTCCTGTTCCTCTCCCCGGAACCGCTGAATGCCGACGAGATCTCCGAGACGCTTGGCATAGCGCGGTCCAACGTCAGCACGGGGCTCAAGGAGCTGACCGCCTGGGAGCTGGTGCAGGTGACGCACGAGCTCGGTGACCGCCGCGACTACTTCCAGGCCCAGCAGGACACCTGGGAGGTGATCCGCGCGATCGTGGAGGGCCGCAAGCGTCGGGAGATCGATCCCACGCTGGCCGCACTCCGCCAGTGCGTGACGGACCTGGAGAAGGACAAGGAGACGCCCGCGGCCGTGCGCGACCGCATCGCCAGCCAGCTGGAGTTCCTCGAGACGCTCACCAACTGGTACGACTCGATCAAGGTCCTGCCGCGCAAGACGCTGGTCGGCATGATGCGCATGGGCGGGCGCATCGCAAAGGTCATCGGCGGGTAACGGGAGAACGGATCGTGGCACGGGCTTCCACAGCGACGTTGCCCGCGCCACTCGCCGGTGATGATCGGCAGGAGGGTCGGCACCCGGGCATCCGGCAGCTCCTCGGCGAGGTTGCCTGGCGTGGGCTGCCGCCCGCCGTACGGGCCCGCTTCGCCGACGGGGCGGTCGCCACCGACTACACCGGAACCTTCGAGATGGTGCGCGCCAGTCCACTCGGCCAGCTCTTTGCCCAGCTTGGTCGCCTGCTGGGCACGCCCGTCGTGCCGTGGACAGGCACTGACGTCGCGGGCGTGGTCCGCGTGGCGCCGGTGGACGCCGGAGTCGCCTGGACCCGCGAATACCGGCGTAACGGAGACCGCTGCGTCGTCCGGTCGGTAAAGGTCATCACGCCAGCGCTTGAAATGGTCGAGCGTCTGCCGGCCGGACTGTGCATGTCGCTACGTGTCTACGTCGCGCAAGGCGTCCTGCACTTTGTCAGTCGCGGCTACTACTTCCGGATCGCCCTGCCGGGTGGCCGCGAGCTGCACATTCCGCTGCCGGAGATCTTCTCGCCCGGCGAGACCCACGTGGAGCACGTCGACGGGGCCGACGGCTGGTTCCGCTTCACCATGACAGTCACCCACCGCCGTTTCGGCGAAGTCTTCTTCCAGACCGGCCGCTTCCGCGCGGCGAGGGAGGTCGCATGACGATTGTGCTCACGCTGGTCACCATCCAGGCCCTTCTGGGCGCCCTCGACAACCTTTGGCACCACGAAATTACCGAGCGTCTGCCCGCCCGACGGTCTGCCGGATCGGAGCTGGCGCTGCACGCGACGAGGGAGGGGCTCTACGCATTCGTGTTCCTCGCACTCGCGTGGTTCGAATGGCACGGCGCCTGGGTATTCGCACTCGCCGGCGTCCTTGCCGTCGAGGTCTGTGTAACCCTTGCCGACTTCCTGGTCGAGGACCGCACCCGCCGATTGCCACGACTGGAGCGCATTCTGCACACCGTCCTGGCCATCAATTTCGGCGTCGTTCTTGCCGCGCTTGCACCC
>Ga0268299_1002349_pt1 | contig 23386 bp, 20 predicted proteins | sample NOBtaG_FD_193484 | JGI IMG/M metagenome (GOLD analysis project Ga0268299, IMG submission 193484) | Activated sludge microbial communities from bioreactor in Nijmegen, Gelderland, Netherland - NOB reactor | ecosystem: Engineered > Bioreactor > Aerobic > Activated sludge | place: Netherlands... | reverse complement strand
ACCGAGGCCGACATCGCCCAGATGGCCGAGATCACCCGCCAGGCCATGCTCGACGGCGCCCTCGGGTTCACCACCAGCCGCTTCTACGGCCACATCGACAAGCAGGGCAACACCGTGCCCGGCACCGACGCCACCGCCGACGAGATCATGGGCATCGGCGACGCCCTGGCCTCGGTGGGCCACGGCGCGGTGGAGATCATCTCCGACCACATGGCCGACCCCGACGAGCAGTACTGGATCGAGTACATCGCCCGCCGCACCGGCCGCCCGGTGACCACGCTCGTCGCCCCCAACACGGCTCCCGAGATCTGGGACTTCGCCGCCCGGCTCAACGCCGAGGGCGTGCAGTTCCGGCCCCAGGTCGGGGCCCGACCGCCGTCGATCCTGATGAGCCTGGAGGGCACGGTCAACCCGATGCGCCAGTTCCCGTCGTTCAGCGAGATCAAGGGGCTGCCGTTCGACGAGCAGCGCGCCATGCTGCGGGACCCCGCCTTCCGGGCCCGCATCCTGGCCGACGACCAGAAGCAGAGCCGCTTCGCCGACACCACCGAGATGATCTCCACCTGGGACCGCATGTTCGTGCTGCCCGAGGACCTGAGCTACGAGCCCGACTACACCGACTCGATCGCCGGCATCGCCGAGGCCCAGGGCTGCGACCCCCGGGAGACGCTGATGGACGTGATGGCCGACGGCCGCCTCATCCTGTGGCTGGCCGGGAAGTACGAGGGCAACCTGGAGACGGTGCGGGAGCGGATCGAGCACGAGCTGTCGGTGTTCGGCCTGAGCGACGGCGGCGCCCACTGCGGCCTGCTGTGCGACGCCTCCATCCCCACCTACATGCTGGCCTACATGTGCCGGGACCGGACCAAGGGCCCGCTGCTCTCGCTGGAGCGGACCGTGCACAAGATGACGAAGGACACCGCCGAGTTCTACGGGCTGACCGACCGGGGCGTGATCGCTCCCGGCTACCGGGCCGACATGAACCTGATCGACTTCGACAACCTGGCCCTCGAGGCCCCGCACATGGTCCATGACCTGCCGGCCGGCGGCCGCCGCCTCACCCAGGGCGCCACCGGCTACCTGGCCACGATCTGCGGCGGCGAGGTCACGTTCGAGAACGGCGAGCACACCGGCGCCATGCCCGGCCGCCTCATCCGCGGCGGCCGCTGAGCCGTCCCCCAGCCCCAACTGCGCGACGGAAACCGCGCCCCACCGGCGATCTGCGTCACGAAACCCCCGGTTTCCGTGGGTTTCGCGGCGTCGGTTTGCTGCCGGGGCGCGGTTTTCGTCGCACGGTTCGACGGCGGTGACGGCGTCGACTCAGTAGCCCCGGGACCAGTCGACCTGGTTCTGGAGCGGCTGGCCGGCGACGAAGGCCGTGAGGTTGTCGACGAACAGCTCGAAGGGGCGCTGGGAGGCGGCGTCGGAGCCGCCCGAGACGTGGGGCGTGATCAGCACTTGGGGGTGCTCCCACAGCCATGCCGGCGGGGCGTGCTCGAACTCGCCGACGTAGACGTCGAGGGCCACCCCGCCCAGGCGGTCGACGTGGGCCCGTAGGGCGTCCTCGTCGATCAGCTCACCGCGGGCCACGTTGGCCAGCACGGCCCCGTCGGGCATGGCGGCCAGGGTGTCAGCCCCTATCAGGCCGTGGGTCTCGGGCGTCCACTGGGCGCAGACGGCCACGAACGTCGACTGGGCCAATAGCTCGGGGAGCCGCTCCGGTGGGGCGATCTCGCTGAACCCCTCGGGCAGGGGCTCGCCGACGGTGGGCGGGGTACGGCGGGTGCCGACGACCCGGGCGCCGAGGGCGGCGCACAACCGGCCCACGTCCTGGCCGATGCCGCCGGCGCCGACCACGCACACCGTCTTGCCGGCGAACAGCACCGGTCGGTAGGCGAAGCGGTCGAACCGGCCGGCGGTGGCATCGGCCGGGGCCCGGTGGAGCTGGCGGGCGAAGTGCAGGAACGAGGCCACCACCCACTCGGCGATGGCCAGCGTGTTGCCCAGGCCCCGGGACGTGGTGACGGTGACGTCGCTGCCCCACAGGTCGCAGCGGCGCAGGTTGCTGGCCCCGGCCGGGGTCTGGTGGAACCAGCGCAGCCGGGGCGAGCGGGCTCGCAGGTCCACCGGGACCGGGAACCCGGCCAGGATCACGTCGGCCCCGGCCAGCACCGCCTCCCGCTCGTCGGCCGGCGGCACCACCAGCGGGGCGGCCGAGGCCGGGCGGGGCCGGAGGTAGGAGTCGGCCGTCCAGTCGCCCCAGCCGGCACGGATGTCGTCGTCGAACCAGCCGGCGGCCACGGTCAGCCGCACCGACTCCTCGACGGCCTCGATGGCCGCTCCCCAGCGCCGACCCGTCGGCACCAGGGAGACGACCGACAGCTCGCCGCCAGCGGTGTCGAGGGCCAAGGCCGAGCTACATGCTCTTCTCGGACGCGACCTCGTACATCGTGATCGTGCGGCCCGTGATCCTCAGCTCCTTGATGGCCCGCCCGAACGTGCGCATGTGGTCGGCCTTCATGTGGGGGCCGAGCACGGCCTCGTTGTCCCACTTCTCGAACAGGTGGACCACACCGGGGTCGTTGATGTCGGGGGAGAAGTTGTAGGCCTGGCAGCCCTCTTCCTTGTGGGTCTCGGCCATCATCGCCTTGGCCGCCGTGAGGAAGGCGTCACGGTCTTCGGGTTCGATCTGGAACGTACCTGCAATCACGACTGTCATGGTCGAACCCTAGTGGCACCCGGCCCGGCGGCTTCAAGTTCACCCCCACCCCAACTAACGTCGCAGGAAGGACAGCCAAGGGGGATCCGCATGAAGTTCGGTCTGCTCTACGAGATGGAGACGCCGCGCCCGTGGCACGAGCGCTCCGAGTACAACATCTACTGGGAGGCGCTGGCCCAGATCGAGCTGGCCGACCGCCTCGGCTTCGACCACGTGTGGGAGGTGGAGCACCACTTCCTGGAGGAGTACTCGCACTCGTCGGCCCCCGAGGTGTTCTTCGGCGCCGTGAGCCAGCGCACCCGCAACATCCGCATCTCGCACGGGGTCCGGCTGCTGCCGTTCAAGTTCAACAACCCGATCAAGGTGGCCGAGCAGGCCGCCGTGCTCGACATCCTGTCCAACGGCCGGGTGGACGTGGGCACGGGCCGCTCCACCACGGCGGCCGAGCTCGACGGGTTCGGCATCGACTACGACCGCACCCGGGCCGAGGTCCGCGAGGCGCTCGACATCCTGGTCAAGGCGTGGACCGAGGAGTACCTGGAGTACGACGGCGAGCTGATCCAGGTGCCACGGCGCATGGTGGTGCCCAAGCCCATCCAGAAGCCGCACCCCCCGATGTGGATGGCCTGCGTGGCCCCCGACAGCTACGAGATGGCGGCCAACCGGGGGCTCGGCGTGCTGAGCTTCTCCCTCAACTTCGAGCAGGTGGCCCGGGCCATCGAGAAGTACCGGGTGGCCGCCCAGACCCCGAACGACCTGGTGCCCAAGGTGGTCAACGACCAGTTCGGCGCCATGGCCATCGTGCACGTGTGCGAGAACGCCGAGGAGGAGCGGGTGGGTCTGGCCGGTGCCCGCTGGTTCCTGCACCACGTCGCCAAGCTGTTCGAGCCGTTCATGACGAAGAACGAGCTCTACTCCTATGAGTACCTGCGCCGGGTGTTCGGGCTGGGGGCCGACGCCAACGACCTGTCGGACGCCGAGATCAAGGAGCACCCGATGGTGGTGGTCGGCAACCCCGACGAGTGCGTGGCCAAGCTCGAGGGCTTCGCCTCGATCGGAGTGGACCAGGTCCTGTGCTTCAAGCAGTGCGGGGCCATCCCGCATGCCAACATCATGCGCTCGCTGCAACGCATGGGCACCTACATCCTGCCCTATTTCAACCCCGGCAAGCTGGCCGCGGTGGACACCCTGCCCACCGGCGTCGTCGACTAGGCGCAGCCCAGGCGGGACGCTGACGCGTAGCGGTGACGAGGTAGGGCCAGCACCTCGGCCAGGGGCCGGGGCCGGGCGAAGTGGTAGCCCTGGCCATAGCGGATGCCGACGGCGGCCACCACCGCCGCCACCTCGGCCGTCTCGATGCCCTCGGCCACCACCCGGTAGCCGAGCTGATGGCCGAGGTTGGCCACGAACTCCAGCACCGGCCGGGCCCGCTCGCTGATCTGGAGCCGGAAGGCCAGCTCGGGGGCCGTCTTGAGGTAGGTGCAGGGGAGCTGGTCGGCCAGGGCCAGCGACGAGGCACCGACGCCGAAGTCGTCGATCGCCATGGCCGCCCCCAGGGCCTCGATCCGGCCGGCCTCGGCCGCCGCCCGGGGCAGGTCGGTCATCACCTGGGATTCGGTGATCTCCACGATCAGGTGGTCGGCCGGGGCGCCCGTGCGTTCCAGCACCTCGCGCAGGTCGTCGTAGAGGTGGCCCGACAGGAGATGGTTGGGGGTGACGTTCACCCCGAAGCGCAGGCCGCTGGCCAGCGCCGCCTCGGCCGCATGGCCGAGCATGGCCCGGCCCAGGGCCCGGTCGTGGCCGTAGTGCTCGGCCAGGGGGATGAACCGCTCAGGCGAGATCACGGTGCCGTCGGGCCGGATCCAGCGGGCCAGCAGCTCGTAACCCCGGCAGTCACCGCTGGCCAGGGTGACCGAGGGCTGGGCGTAGGCCACGATCTCGCCCCGTTCGATGGCCCCGGGCAGCTCCCGGGCCAGGGCCAGCTGGCCCCGTCGGCGGTCGGCCTGGCCCAACTGGTAGTGCTGGGCGGCCCGGCCCCCGCTGCCCTTGGCGGCGTACATAGCGAGGTCGGCCCGGCTCAGGATCTCCTCGGTGCTCACCGCCTCGCCGCTCTCGGCTATTCCCACTGACGCCGTCACCCGGACCGGGGGCTCGTCGCCGATCGGCTGGCCCAGAGCGACGATGACCCGCTCGGCCACGGCGTCGGCCCGGGAGGTGTCGAGCCCGCCGGGGAGCGCCACCACGAACTCGTCGCCGCCCAGGCGGCCCACCACGTCGCCGGCTCGCACCAACTGGCGGAGGCGGTCGGCCACGGTCACCAGCACCTCGTCGCCCCGGGCGTGACCCAGGCCGTCGTTCACGTCCTTGAACCCGTCGAGGTCGATGAACAGCATCGTGAGAGCACCGTGCCGATCGAGCAGCGCATCGGCGGCGGCCACCACGGCGGCCCGGTTCAGCAGCCCGGTGAGGGAGTCGGTGGAAGCCTGGACGGCGAACTGGTCGGCCAGCACGGTCGATCGGACCCGGGCGTCCACGGTGCGGGCCAGGATCAGGTGCACCACCGTCTGATAGGACATGCCGGCCACCATCACGGTCAGGCCGATCAGCGCCGCTCCGGGCGACGATCGGGCCAGCATCACCCAGATGTACAGGGCCCACTGCCCGGCCAGGTAGGCCCGGCCGGCGAGGGGCGAGCCGGCGAACGAGATGGCGGCGGTGGCCGAGGCGGCCACCATGAACATCAGCAACAGCATGTCGACGCCGAACCGGTCGGGCGTGGTGCGGTCGATGAGCACGAACGACGCCCAGATCATGCCGTTGAGGCCGCTGACGCCGGCGTAGATGCGTTCCCACCACACCATCGAGCGACCGTCCGACGCCGCCCACCAGCGACCGTGACCGGCGATGCCGATGCCATGGAGGACGGCCCCGCCCCACACCGCACCGACCCACCACCAGGTCCGGCCGGGGTCGAGATAGGGCCCGGCCAGCAAGCGGAACAGCAGGGGAACGGCCACCAGGGCCCCCAGGTTGAACCAGCCCATCGGCACCAGCGCCTCCAGCAGGAGGCGCTGGCGGAGCTGCTCGCCGCCTGGTTCGGTCACACAACGGAGTATCGAGCGGTCGGTCCTGAGGCTTGAGAGGTGTGATTTTCGGGGGCTGCGCCCCCGCCGCACCCTCCGCTACGCTCCGGGCGCTACGGGGCCGGGATCTCGCCGGAGCCCCGGGGGACGAGTCGGGTGGGCACCACATGGCTGGCGGTGGGCGACCGGTCGCCGTCCAAGCGGCGCAACAGCAGCTCGGCCGCCACCCGGCCGATCCGGGCCGGGTCCTGGGCGATCACGGTGATCCCGGGGTCGAGCAGGTCGGCCAGGAGGATGTCGTCGAAACCGACCAGGGCCACCTGGCGGTGGCGACCGGCCCGCCGGAGGGCCCGCAGGACGCCGATGGTGAGGAAGTTCTGGGCCGAGAACACCGCGGTGGGCGGATCGGGAAGGTTCAGCAACTCGGTGGTGACGGCCTCGGCTGCCTCCATCCCGTGCAGGTCCACCCGCACCAGGCGCTCGTCGATCGGGATCCCCTGGGCCGCCAGCTCCTCCCGGTAGCCCTGATGGCGCTGCTGAGCGGTGGAGATCGACTGCAGATCCCCGAGGTAGGCGATGCGGCGGTGGCCGTGGGCGACGAGGTGGCGGACCCCGAGGCGGGTGCCGGCCACGTTGTCGGCCACCACGGCGTCGGCGTCGAGGAAGGCGGGGGGCCGGTCCACGAACACGACTGGGGTGCCGGCCCGGCGCTCGGTGAGCAGGTAGCTGTGGTCGGCCCCGGCCGGCATGATCACCAGGGCGTCGACCCGGCGGCCGGTGAGGGCCGACACCAGGGTGCGCTCCCGTTCGTCGTCGTTGTCGCAGCTGCCGGCCAGCACCATCATGTGCCGGGTCCGGGCCACATCTTCCACCGCCCGCAGCACGGCGGCCGAGTAGGGGTTGGCCAGGTCCTCCAGCACCATTCCGATGGTGGCCGAGCGACGGTGGGTGCGGCGCAGCTCGCTGGCGGCGAAGTCCTGCCTGTAGTCGAGCCGTTCCACGGCGCGGGCCACCCGGGCAGTGGTGTCGGCCGACACCCCGGCCTCGCCGTTGATCACCCGTGACACGGTCTTGATGCTCACCCCGGCCAGGGCCGCCACCTCCCGCATGGTGGCGCGGTTGGGGACTCGGTCGGTGGCCGGCGAAGCGGGATCTGCTGGTTGGGGCGATGGGGGCGTCAACGTTGTCAGAGGTGCCGATGGCGTATGCAGGCACACCGTAGCCAGATCGGTCGCAACCATCAATGCATGACGATGCTGGTACGAAGCCCCTACCAGGGGCTTGCCATGTGACCGGTGTCCTACTTATGCTGACAACGTTGTCAGAACCGACAACGTTGTCAGCGCCCGTACGGCGGGCGCGAGGGAGAAGGACACACCCATATGCGCACCACCCGTTTCCGTCGCCTCCAGGTGGCGGCCGGCCTGCTGCTGGCCGGGTCGCTGACCGCAGCGGCCTGCGGTAGCTCCACCGACGACACCGCCACGTCGTCCGGCTCGGGCGGCTCAACCGAGTCGTCGGCCGCCGGCGGCTCGTCGTCGGGCGAGAAGGTCGGCGTTTCGCTGATCCTCAAGAACACGACCAACCAGTTCTTCGTGTCGATGCAGAAGTCGGCCGAGGCCGAGGCCGACAAGATCGGCGTCGAGCTCACGGTGGCCGCCGGCAAGGAAGACGGCGACACCGCCAGCCAGATCACGGCGATCGAGAACGCCGTCTCGAAGGGCGACAAGGGCATCCTCATCACCCCCAACGGCGACGCCGTGGTGCCCGCCATCAAGAAGGCCCGGGAGGAAGGCCTGCTGGTGATCGCCCTCGACACCCCGCCCAACCCGGCCGACAGCGTCGACATCACGTTCGCCACCGACAACTACCTGGCCGGTCAGCTCATCGGCCAGTGGACGGCGGCCCAGCTCGACGGCAAGAAGGCCACGATCGCCATGCTCGACCTGTTCAACGACAAGGTCGTCTCGGTCGACACCCGCCGCGACCAGGGCTTCCTGAACGGCATGGGCATCATCGACAAAGAGGACCCCTCGGGCAACGGCAAGGAGCCGCCCACCGGCAAGTACACCGGCGGCAAGGGCGGCGACTACGAGATCGTCTGCCACGAGCCCACCAAGGGCTCGGCCGACGGCGGCAAGACGGCCATGGAGACCTGCCTGTCGAAGAACCCCGACATCAACGTGGTGTACACCATCAACGAGCCTGCCGCTCAGGGCGCCGACGGTGTGCTGCGCGACGAGGGCAAGACCGACGTGATCATCGTGTCGGTCGACGGCGGGTGCAAGCCCGGCTTGGAGCTGGTGGCGTCGGGCGTGATCGGCGCCACCGCCCAGCAGTACCCGGGCAAGATGGCCACCCTCGGCATGCAGGCCATCAAGGACCTGGCCGAGGGCAAGCCGAAGCCGGAGGTCACCCCCGGCCTCGACTTCTTCAACACCGGCGTGGCGCTGGTGACCGACTCCGAGGCTGAAGGCGTCGAGTCGATCTCGGTGGCCGAGGGCCAGAAGATCTGCTGGGGCGCCTGATCGCCCGGTAGTCCGAGGGGTCGTCCCGCAGGGCGAGCGGGACGACCCCTTTCTTTTCCCCCGACGGGGGGAACGACGCGCAGACGAGTTGAACTGAGCAGAGGGGAACAGGGAGGAAGCGATGGCAGTCGACGTCGTCGCGGCGGACGAGACCGACGATCCGGAGATCGCGGCCGACGCCGGGGTGGACAGGGGGCGGGGCAACCTCGTCTCGAGCATTCAGAGTGTGTTGCACCGGTACCCGGCCCTGAGCCCGGCCCTGGTGCTGCTGGCGGCCTACGTGGTCTTCACCTTCCTGGGCGACGGGCGCTTCGCCCGGCTCGACACCACCGGCCGCATGCTGCAGCAGACGGCGGTGGTCGGCGTGCTGGCCATCGGTCAGACGATCATCGTGCTCACCGCCGGCATCGACCTGTCGATCGGGGTGATCGCCATCTTCTCCCACCTGTTCATGGCCAAGCTGGCCATGAACAACGGGTGGCCGTCGATACTGGCGTTGTTGGCCGGGTTCGCGGCCGCCACCCTGTTCGGCGCGCTCAACGGGGCGTTGGTGTCGAAGGTGAAGCTGCCGCCGTTCATCGTCACGTTGGGGACGTTGAACATCTTCCTCGCCCTGGGGCTCATCTACAGCCAGGCCCGGGAGATCTCGGGCGACGACCTGCGGGGTTCGGGCAACGGTCTGCTGGTGTGGACGGGCAAGACGATCTCGCTCGGGTCGCTGCGGATCACCACCGGGGTGCTGATGGTGGTCGTGCTGTACGCCGTGTTCGCCTACGTCCTGTCCAACACGGCCTGGGGCCGCCACATCTACGCCGTGGGCGACGACGCCGACGCCGCCGCCCTGGCCGGCATCGACGTGAACCGGGTGAAGCTGAGCGCCTACGCCGTGGCCGGCTTCGTCTACGGCCTCGGCGGGTGGATCCTGCTGGGACGGGCCGACACCGCCAGCACCAACAACGCCGGGGGCGCCAACCTCGACACGATCACTGCCGTGGTGATCGGCGGCACCAGCCTGTTCGGCGGGCGGGGGCTCATCTGGGGCACCCTGCTGGGAGCCCTCATCGTGACCGTCTACAACACCGGCCTGTCGCTGGCCGGCGTGAACCAGGACTACCGGACCCTGGCCATCGGCATCCTGGTGATCGTGGCCGTGGCCATCGACCAGTGGATCAGGAAGGCCCGCAAGTGAGCGCCGTCGAACCCTCCCTCGACCCGATCCTCGCCGCCCGGGGCCTGGTCAAGCGGTTCGGGCGGGTGGTGGCCCTGTCGGGCGCCGACCTCGAGCTGTACCCGGGCGAGGTGCTGGCCGTCATCGGCGACAACGGGGCCGGCAAGTCGTCGCTGATCAAGTGCCTGTCGGGGGCGATGGTGCCCGACGAGGGTGCGATCGAGCTCGACGGCCAGGCCGTCCAGTTCCGCCGGCCCCAGGACGCCCGGGCCGCCGGGATCGAGACCGTGTACCAGACGCTGGCCGTGGCGCCGGCGCTCGACATCGCGGCCAACATGTTCCTCGGCCGGGAGCAGCGCCGCCCCGGGCCGCTGGGCTCGATCCTGCGGATGATCGACAAGCCGGGGATGCGGCGCTCGGCCCAGGAGGCGGTGCAGAGGCTCGGCATCGCCACCATCCAGAACATGAACCAGGCGGTGGAGACGCTGTCGGGCGGTCAACGCCAGGCGGTGGCGGTGGCCCGGGCGGCGGCGTTCGGGTCAAAGGTGGTGATCCTCGACGAGCCGACCGCCGCGCTGGGGGTGAAGGAGTCGGGCCTCGTGCTCCAGATGATCCGGGACCTACGGGAGAACGGGCTGCCCGTGATCCTCATCAGCCACAACATGCCCCACGTGTTCGAGGTGGCCGACCGGATCCACATCCAGCGGCTGGGCCGGCGGGCGGCCGTGATCAAGCCCGACGAGTACTCCATGTCGGACGCGGTGGCGATCATGACCGGCGCCGCCACCGCCGGCGGCGGCTGACCGGCGGGATTTCCCGCGGGAAATCGGTCGGGCTAGAACAGCCCGATGGACCTGCCTGCCGATCACCGGACCCGCAAGCTGCGCAACCAGGCCGACGTGATCGCCGGGGTCGGCTTCTTCGCCGACGAGATCCAGCGTGCCTACGCCGCCCTCGGCTTCCGCGACCCCGGCTACGTGCGCAACGGGCTGCGCATGTTCAACTGGCAGCCCTACTTCCTGGCCCGCTCCGCCCCCATGGGCACCGTGTCGGGCGAGGTGGTGGCCGCCACCTTCGGCGTGTTCCCCCTCCACCGGGTGCTGGCCAACGTGGCCGAGGGGCTGCAGCTGGCCGATTACCCCACGATGCTGGCCACCCGCCTGGAAGCCACCACCGCCGCCATGACCCGCATCCTGGGCGCCGAGCCCGAGGGCGCCCGGCGGGCCACCGAGCTGCTGCGCCGCGGCGTCGACCACGCCGATGTGTCGGGCCGGGCGCTCTACGCCGGGCTCCGCTCGCTCCCCTATCCCGGCACCACCGTGGGCGACCTGTGGCACGCCTGCACGTTGTACCGGGAGCACCGCAACGACGTCCACATCTCGGCCTGGACCACGGCCGGGCTGAGCGGAGCCCAGGCCTGCCTGCTCAACGACCTGCGCCAGAACCTCGGGTTCAAGACGTTCGTGCGCACCCGGGGCTGGAGCGAGGAGGAGCTGGTCGACGCCGTGGCTGGGCTCGAGCGGCGGGGCCTCATCGAGGGTGAGGCCATGACCCCGGCCGGCCACGAGCTGCGGGAATGGATCGAGGCCGCCACCGACGCCCAGCAGACCCCGATCGTCGACGCCATCGGCGACGACCTCGACGAGCTGCTCGCCATCCTCGACCCCATGCGCCGGGCCGTCCTGGCCGACGGCGCCTACCCGTCGAGCAACTACGTCCACACCACGGCCAAGGACCGAAAGCAGGGTTCGACGGCCGACGACGTGCCTGGCTGATCCCCTCCCCCCGATCTGGTGTTCCGAGCCGTCACCGGTGGCGGTCTGGGGCATCAGATCCCGGTCGACTAGCGTTTGTGTCACCGGGGGCCGGCGAGACCCAGCCGGCCCTGCACGCAAGGGGACCAGCAATGCAGCACGACCTGATCATCCGCAACGCCCGCATCGTCGACGGTACCGGAGCGGCGGCCTTCCACGGCGACGTGGCCGTCAGCGCCGGCCGCATCACCGCTGTGGCCCGCACCAGCGAGGGCGAGGCGCCGATCGAGGGCCCGGCCACCCGGGAGATCGACGCCCAGGGCCACCTGCTCACACCCGGCTTCGTCGACATCCACACCCACTACGACGGCCAGGTGTGCTGGGACAAGATGGTCACCCCGTCGTGCTGGCACGGCGTCACCACCGTGGTCATGGGCAACTGCGGCGTCGGATTCGCCCCGGTCCGCCCCGGCACCGAGACCGAGCTGGTGGAGATCATGGAGTCGGTCGAGGACATCCCGGGCACGGCACTCCACGAGGGCATCCCGTGGGGCTGGGAGACGTTCGGCCAGTACCTCGATGCCATCGACACGCCCTACGTGATGGACATCGGGGCCCAGGTGCCCCACGTCGCCCTGCGCCACTACGTGATGGGCGACCGCTGCTACGACGACGCCACGGCCGACGACATCGTCCAGATGGCGGCCATCACCCGCCAGGCCATGCTCGACGGCGCCCTCGGCTTCTCCACCAGCCGCTTCTACGGCCACATCGACAAGCACGGCAACACCGTCCCCGGCACCGACGCCACCGCCGATGAGATCATGGGCATCGGCGACGCCCTGGCCTCGGTCGACCACGGCACGGTGGAGATCATCACCGACCACATGGACAACCCCGACGAGCGGGCCTGGATCGAGTACATCGCCCGCCGCACCGGCCGCCCGGTCACCACCCTCGTCGCTTCCAACGCCTCCGACGCGGTGTGGGACCTGGCCGAGCGCCTGGCCGCCGAGGGCCTGAGCTTCCGGCCCCAGGTGGGGGCCCGGCCGGCGTCGGTGCTGATGAGCCTGCAGGGCACGGTCAACCCGATGCGCCAGTTCCCGTCGTACGACGAGATCAAGAACCTGCCGTTCGACGAGCAGCGCTCGATGCTGCTCGATCCCGAGTTCCGGGCCAAGGTGCTGGCCGACGAGCCCAAGGTGTCGCGCTACGCCGACACCAACCGCATGATCTCCACCTGGGACCGCATGTACGTGCTGCCCGAGGACCTGAGCTACGAGCCCGACTACCCCGACTCGGTGGGCGGCATCGCCGAGGCCAAGGGCATCCACGTGCGGGAAGCCCTGATGGACGCCATGGCCGCCGGCCGGCCCATCCTGTTCCTGCTCGGCGGGTACAACGGCAAGCTGGAGCGCCAGCGGGAACGGATCGAGAACGAGCTGTCGGTGTTCGGCCTGAGCGACGGCGGCGCCCACTGCGGTGCCCTGTGCGACGCCTCGGTGCCCACCTACATGCTGGCCTACTTCTGCCGGGACCGGACCCGCGGTCCGAAGATGGGGCTCGAGTTCACCGTGCACAAGATGACGCAGGACACCGCCCTGCTCTACGGCCTGACCGACCGGGGCGTGATCGCCCCCGGCTACCGGGCCGACCTCAACCTGATCGACTTCGACCGGCTGGCCCTCGAAGATCCGCAGATGGTCTACGACCTGCCGGCCGGGGGCAAGCGCCTCATCCAGGGGTCGAAGGGCTACCTGGCCACGATCTGCGCCGGTGAGGTCACGTTCGAGAACGGCGAGGCCACCGGCGCCATGCCAGGCCGGCTGATCCGGGGCGGGACGGCGACCGCCTGATGATCATCGACGCCCAGGTCCACTGCTACGAGAAGGACGGTCCGGCGCGGCCGTGGGCGGCCCACCTCCACGGGCCGCCCGAGGTCACCGGCGATGACATGGTGGCGGCCATGGACGCCGTCGGCGTCGACGGTGCCATCCTGGTGTCGCCCTGGACCCTGTACCGGTTCGACCCGAGCTACGTGGTGGGGGTCCAGGCAGCCCACCCGGGCCGGTTCGGGCTGGTCAAGCCGATCGACACGGCGGCGGACGACGCCGCCGACGTGGTGGCGGACTGGGCGTCGGCCCCCGGGGCCGTGGGGGTGCGGATCATGATGGTGGGCGACGTCGGCCGCGACGCCGACCAGCCCGGGGTCAACGCCACGCTGGCTTCGGCCGGCAAGGTGGGCCTGCCGGTCAACCTGCTGTGCTGGGGGAAGACCGACGTGGTGGCCGAGCTGGCCCGCCGCCACCCCGACACCCAGCTCGTGATCGACCACCTCGGGCTGCGCCAGCCGTTCGAGCCGCCGGCGCCGCCCGAGCCGTGGGCCGACCTGCCGAAGGTGACGGCGCTGGCCGCTTTCCCCAACGTGGTGGTGAAGGTGACCGGGGCCTGCACGCTGGCCCACGAGCCGTACCCCTATCCCGACATCTGGGACCCGCTGGCCCGCCTGTTCGACGCCTTCGGCATCGAGCGCTGCCTGTGGGGCACCGACTGGACCCGGGCCGTCAACCTGCTCACCTACGAACAGGGCGTGCGACCCTTCGTGCTCACCGACCGCCTCACCGACGGCGAGCGCGACCAGCTCATGGGAGCCAACTCGGCCCGCGTCTACAAGTGGTCGCCCAGCTGAGCGTCAGCCCGGGACCACCTCCACCCGGGTGTCGTTGAAGCAGGCGCCGTTGACCAGGGGGTCTCCGGTGTCGGGTGTGAGCAGGTTCAGTGCGTTGCCGCCGAAGCTGCGGCGCCAGATCCTCTTGGGGATCGACACCACCCCGGGGCGCACCTCATCGGTCACCCGCACCGTCACCGCCAGCTCCCCTTGGGCGTTGCGGATGATGGCCGCGCCACCCGCCGCGAGGCCCCGGGCCGCAGCGTCGTCGGGGTGGACCAGCAGTTGGGCCGCCGGGCTCTGGAACTCGCCGAACATCGAGTTGACCATCTTGTCCGACGCCGGCGAGATCAGCGTGAGGGGCTCGGCGGCGGCCTCCCCGGTCAACGGCTCGTAGCGGGGAACGCCCTGGGCGGGGTCGACCAGGCGGGCCCGGCCGTCGGGAGGGAACGACTCGGCGAACTGCCGGGGGCTGGCCACCAGGCGTGGCCCGGGGTCGGCCACGGCGTCGGTGATCGGGGCCGCCCGCCACGGCTGGCCGTCGTCGCCCACCAGGCCGAGGGTGTGGGCCAGGGCGAGGCCGACCTCGTCGTTGGAGCGGGACTCGCCAACCCGGCCGATCACGGCCCGCACCGGCTCCACCGACAACGAGCCGTAGCCGGCGTTGACGTCGTCGATCTCGAAGCTGGTGGTGGCGGGCAACACCACGTCGGCGAAGCGGGCGGTGTCGGTGAGCACCTGGTCGTGAACCACGGTGAACACGTCGTCTCGGGCCAGGGCCCGGTCGACCGCCGCCGAGTTGGGGCACATCACCGCCGGGTTCGAGCCCTGCACGAACAGCAGCCGGTAGGGGGTGCCGGCGTCGGGGGCCAGCCACCGGCCGATCTGGTGCATCGGCACCAGGGGCCGGTCGGGGGCGCGGGCCGCCCGGCGGGCCGCCTCGGGCCAGCGGCGCTGGGGGCGGATGTCGGCCCCGGTGGCGTAGATCACGCCGGCCCCCGGCACCCCGAACGAGCCGGCCAGCACGGCCAGGGCCAGGATGGCCCGCGACGAGGCCCCGCCGTTGGCGTTGCGCTCCTGGCCCCACCCCAGGCGGAGCATGGTGGCCGGGGTGGCGGCCCAGGCATCCGCCACCGCCTCGATGGCGGCGGCCCCGATGCCGCACACGTCGGCCGCCCGCTCCACCGGCCAGTCAGCCGCCGCCGCCAGCAGCTCGTCGACCCCGGCGGCATGGGCGTCGATGAAGGCCCGGTTCACCCGGCCCTGCTCCGCCCAGCGGTTGGCGATGGCCAGGGCCAGCACCACGTCGGTGCCGGGGCGGACGGCCAGGTGGTGGTGCGCCCGGCGGGCCATGGCCGTGCGGCGGGGGTCGACCACCACCAGCGTCGCCCCGCCCTCCCGCACCGCCCGGTTGACGAGCGGTGGAAAGTGGGTGTTCGACACGGTGGGGTTGGCCCCCCAGATCACGATCAGCTTCGAATGCACCACGTCGGCGGGGTCGGCGCTGGCCATGCCGCCGAACACGCTGCCCCAGGCGGCCGAGGCGGTGGCGGCGCAGATCGTGTGCTCGGCCGATGTGGCCCCGATGACGGCGAAGAAGGCATCGGTCAGCGAGGCCTTCTCCACCGCGGCGGCCGACGAGTTGTAGGTGAAGCCCACGATCGAGGCCGGCCCGGCCGGGCTGTCCATGGCCTCCCGCAGGCGGTCACCGATCAGGCCCAGCGCCTCATCCCAGCCCGCCGGCCGGAACTCGCCGGTGCCCTTGGGCCCCGTGCGCACCAGCGGGGTCAGCACCCGGTCGGGACTGTAGACCCGCTTGGCGTGCTGGCGGACCTTGGCGCAGATCCAGCCGTCGGTGAACGGGTTGGCGGGGCCGGCGTCGACCTTGGTGATGCGGCCGTCGGTGACGGTGACGGCCAGCGAGCAGGCGTCGGGACAGTCGAGTGTGCAGGCGGTGTGGTGAACGGCGCTCACGGGGATGGAGCCGGCGGGTCGGTCGGTGACGGTCATGGCGGTGCTCTCTCAGCTTCCGGGCGGGTTGGGGGCCTCGGCCGGGGGAGGCCCGCTGAGCCAGCGGGCGTCGACCGTGACCGTCTCGAACTTCCAGGTGCCGCCGACCTTCACGTAGGTGTCGGCGTAGGTGCCGGTGAGCCAGGCCTGCCACTCGGTGCCGTTCGACGAGCGCCGGGTGCAGGGCTGCCACAGGTACCAGGTGCCCGACGCCCGCCGCTCCGGCCCCGGCGGACCCTCCAGCGTGATCTCCGGGACCAGGGTGAAGTGCAGGGCCCACGGGATCCGGGCCGGGGCGCCGGTGAAGTGCTCCCGGATCACGTCGAGCCCTTCCCGGCGGCCGAACAGGGCGCCGCCGTCCCACACCCCTCCCTCCACAAACAGCGAGGCGATCCCATCGGGGTCGTACCCGTCGTCGCAGAACCGGGCGTAGCGGGCCTTCAGGGCCCGGATCGCCTCCAGATCCTCCAGGTCGGCCAACCTCGCCGCCAGATCATCAGCCACTGTCGGCCTCCCCATGCTCCCGTCGTCGTGCCCACCACCGTAGTTGGCCGCTGTGACAGCGACCGCACGAGCACCGGCCCGATCAGCCCGGCGGAGCGCCCCAGGACACCCGCAGCACGATCTCGCTCGAGGGGATCAGGGCGTCGTCGGCGTCGACCACGGCCAGCACCCGCAGCTCCCCCCGAGCCGATCCATCGGCCAGGGTCCCTGCCTCCGGGCCCTGGAGCAGGGTCAGCCCCTCGATCTTCGGCACCTGACCGTCCACCAGGGGCACCAGTCCGTGGTGGACCACCCGGCCGTCGGGGCCGGCCAGGATCGACAGCGCCGTGCCCACCACCGGGCCGTCGTCGACGTTGTTCGGCGTGTCCTCGGCGGCCGACGAGATCAGGGTCGCCCCACCGGGGGCGACCCTGCCGCCCAGCCAGACGGCGTCGGTGACGGCCAGCGCCACCCCGTTGACCGAGTCGAGCTCGTGCCACCGCGGATCGCCCACCGCCACCTCACCGGCCGGGAGTTGCCCCATCAGGGCCCGCATGAGGTCCCAGCAGTCGATCTCGACGCTGGCCGAGCCGATCCCCAGGGCCCCGTTGCCCCGGTTGAACCAGCGCAGGGTGGAACCGTCGGGGCGGCCCACGCACAGCCCCTCGAAGTTGACCTGCGCCGGGTGGAGGCCCAGCACCGCCATCGCCCGCTCGTACAGGGGCCCCAGATCGGCCCACGACACCGACGGCCCCCCGATCTCGCTGCCGCTGTCGTCGGGCCAGGTCACGAGGGCGCCCCGGCAGCGGGCAGGGGTCGACCCGGAGCCGAGCACCACCACGGCCGGGCTGGCGCTCATCGCCACTTCGCACGCCGCCTCCAGGTCGGGCTTGAGGTGCTTGGTGCCGTCGTGCTCGGCGAAGTGGTCGAGGCCCTCCACCGGGGGAAAGATCCGCAGCGGGGTGATCGGCCCGCCGTCGGGCAGCACGTGGGCGGCATGGGTGCCGTCGTCCTGCACCACCAGCCACCCGCCGGCGAACCGGGCCACGCCCGACGCCGCCCGCACCGGCGCGCCGCCGGCGAACACCAGCGGCCGCACCTGCTCCACCTCGATCACGAGCTCGCCCATCGGGGCGCCAGGTTAGGGCAACCCGACCGGTTCTGGTCACTCCGTCCTTCGGGGGCGTAGCGTCTGGGGTCATGGAGATCGAACAGGGTCCTCGGGCTGACGTGGTGGTGATCGGGGCGGGCAACGCGGCGCTGGTCGCTGCGCTGTCGGCCAAGGAGCAGGGCGCCAGCGTGCTGGTGCTGGAGGCCGCCCCCCGGGAGCAGCGGGGTGGGAACAGCCGGTTCTCGGGCGGCATCTTCCGCTTCGCCCACGGCGGGCGCGACCACCTCGCTCCCCTCCTCACCGAGGAGGGGGCCAAATGGCTCGACCGGGTGACGATCGAGCCCTACGAGCCCCACCGGTTCCGGGCCGACATCGACCTGGTGTGCCAGGGCCAGAGCGATCCCGACCTCATCACCACGCTGATCGACACCAGCTACGACACGATGGCCTGGATGCAAGGCCACGGGGTGCGCTGGGAGCTGGTGACCGACAAGCTGTTCGACCCGAACAAGATCGAGCCCGGCGTCACCTACGCCGTGCCCCCGGGCGGGGCCGTGCGGGCCACCAACGAGGGCGTCGGCCTCATGTACGACCTGTTCAACGCGGTGGAGGCCCAGGGAATCGAGGTGCTGTACGACGCCCCGGCCCACGAGCTGCTGATGGACGGGGCCCGCTGCACCGGGGTGCGGATCCGCCGGCCCGACCGCTTCGTCGACATCGGGGCCGGCGCCGTGGTGCTGGCCTGCGGCGGGTTCGAGTCGAACCCCGAGCTGCGCCTGCGCTACCTCGGCCCGGGGTGGGACCTGGTGAAGGTGCGGGGCACCCGGTTCAACATGGGTTCGATGCTGATGCACGCCCTGTCGGTGGGGGCCGCCCCCGGCGGCCACTGGGGCGGGGCCCACGCCTCCCCGCTCGACGCCCACGCCCCCGACGTGGGCGAGCTGTCGCTCACCGACCGGATGAGCCGCTACTCCTACCCCTACTGCCTGCTGGTGGACCGAGACGGCAACCGCTTCGTCGACGAGGGCGAGGACGAGGTGTGGCTCACCTACGCCAAGACGGGGTGGGCCATCCGGGCCCAGAAGGGGGCCCGGGCCTGGCAGATCTTCGACCAGAAGACGATCAACCTGCTGGAGCCCCGCTACTCCACAGGGACCCCGGTGGAGGCCGGCTCGCTGGAGGACCTGGCCAACAAGCTCGGGATCTCGGCCGAGGGCCTCCAGCGGACGGTGGCCGAGTTCAACGCCGCCTGCGGCCCGAACGGCGGGTTCGACCCGTTCCACAAGGACGGGCTGCGGACAGGGGCCGGGATCACGCCGCCCAAGTCGAACTGGGCCCAGCCGATCGACAAGCCCCCCTACGTGGCCTACGCCGTGACCTGCGGGATCACGTTCACCTACGGCGGGTTGAAGATCGACACCGGCGCCAAGGTGATCTCAACCGTCAACGCCCCCCTCGGCGGCCTGTACGCCACGGGCGAGATCGCCGGCGGGTTCTTCTACCACAACTACGCCGCCGGCTCGGGCCTGATGCGGGGGGCCACGTTCGGCCGGATAGCCGGGCGCAACGCGGCGGCCCACGCCCTCGCCGGCGCGGCGGCGGGTTGACCATGGCCGATCTGCCGGTGGCGATCGTTCGCGGCGGGACCTCGAAGGGCGTGTTCCTCCACCTCGACCTGCTGCCGGCCGACCCGGGCGAGCGGGACCGGCTGCTGCTGCGGCTGATGGGCTCGCCCGACCCCATGCAGCTCGACGGGCTGGGCGGCACCCACTCGTCGACGTCCAAGGTGATGGCGGTGGGCCCGGCGGCGCCCGGGTCGGGGGCAGACGTCGACTACCTGTTCGCCCAGGTGGCGGTGGACGAGCCGGTGGTCGACCTCACCGGCAACTGCGGCAACCTGACCGCCGCCGTGGGCCACTACGCCATCGACGAAGGCATGATCCCGGGAGTGGCGGTGCCCCAGCTCGTTGCCGGGGCCGCCGGGTCCTCCACCGTGGTGCGGCTGCGGAACCTCAACACCGGGGTGGTGGTCCGGGCCACGGTCCCGGTGACGGCCGAGGGCCGGGCGGCGTGGGAGGGCGACACCGTGATCGACGGGGTGCCCGGCACCGGGGCCGCCATCGTCACCGACTACCTCGACCCCGGCGGCTCGGTGACGGGCAAGCTGTTCCCCACCGGCGACCGGGCCGAGGATCTGGGCGGGCACATCGCCTCGATCGTGGACGTGTCGAGCCCGTACCTGTTCATGGCCGCCTCGTCGTTCGGGCTCACCGGGCACGAGGCCACGGCCGAGCTGAACGGCCGGCCCGAGCTGCTGGCCGAGCTGGAGCAGCTACGGAGCGAGGCCGGGCGCCGGATCGGGGTGGCGTCGAAGGCCATCCCCCGCACGGTGCTGGTGGCCGAGGGGCGGGACCTGCGGGTGCTGGCCACGTCGATGGGCCGCTTCCACCACGCCGTGCCCATGACGGGTGCCCTGTGCATCGGGGCCGCCGCCCGCCTGGCCGGCACGGTGGTCCACCACCTCACCCGACCGCCCGCCGACGGCGCCGTCGCCGGGTCCGTCGTCCGGATCGAGCACCCGAAAGGGGCGGTGGAGGCCACGGTGGAGGTCGACGGCGACGATCACGTGGTGAGCGCCGGCGTGGTCCGCACCGCCCGCCGTTTGTTGACGGGGGTGGCGCACCTGTGAGCGCAACGGGCATGGGAGCACGGCTGCGGGAGCTGATCGCGGCGCCCGAGATCCTGGTGGCGCCGGGCGCCTACGACGCCATCACGGCCCGGGTGCTGGCCCGGGCCGGGTTCGGGGCCATCTACATGACCGGGGCCGGCACGGTGAACGCCCACCTCGGCCTGCCCGACATCGCCCTCGGCACGCTCGACGAGTTCGTGGAGAACGCGGCCCGCATCGTGGAGGTGGTGGACGTGCCCGTGTTCTGCGACGCCGACACCGGCTTCGGCAACGCGGTGAACGTCGTCCGCACGATCCGTCGCTTCGAGCAGGTGGGGGTGGCCGGCCTCCACCTGGAGGATCAGGAGAGCCCCAAGCGGTGCGGCCACCTCGACGGCAAGCGCACGGTGAGCGTGGGCGAGATGACGGGCAAGATCCGGGCCGCCTGCGATGCCCGCCGCAGCGACGACTTCGTGGTCATCGCCCGGGTCGACGCCCTGGCCGTGGAGGGACTGCAGGCCGCCGTGGACCGGGCCGGGGCCTACGCCGAGGCCGGAGCCGACGTGATCTTCACCGAGGCCCTCACGACCTACGAGCAGTTCGAGACGTTCGCCCGGGCCGGGGTGGGGGCGCCGCTCCTGGCCAACATGACCGAGTTCGGCAAGACCCCCTACCTGACGGCCACGCAGTTCCAGGCGGCCGGTTACAGCTCTGTGATCTTCCCCATGATGGCGTTCCGCCTCATGCTGAAGGCCGTCGTGGACGGTGCGGCCGAGCTGGCCCGCACCGGCACCCAGGAGGCCCTGCTCGACCGCATGGCCACCCGGGCCGAGCTCTACGAGATCATCGACTACCCGGCCTGGGACGACCACGAGCAGCGCTACGTGACCGAGGCCGAGACCGATTGACGTGATCTGGTGTCCCAGGCCGTCACCGGCGACGGCCCTGGACACCAGATCGGGGTTCGACGAGTTCTAGCGGGCGGCGTCGATCATGATCTCGACGCGGGCCTTGGGGGCGGCCAGCTTGGCCTCCACCGTGGCCCGGGCCGGGGTGTTGGCCGGGTCGACCCAGGCCTTCCACGCCTCGTTCATGTTGGCCCACTCACCGATGTCGGTCAGCCAGATGTTGGCCTTCAGGATCTTCGACTTGTCGGTGCCGGCGGCGGCCAGCAGCTCGTCGACCTGGGCCAGGATCTGCTCGGTCTGGCCTTTGGTGTCGGCGTCCTGGTCGGCGGCCACCAGGCCGGCCAGGTACACCCGGTCGCCGTGGGCCACCGCCTGGCTCATGATGGGGCCGGGCTTGATGCGTTCGATCGTCATGGCCGCAGCGTAGCTGCCGGCTGGGTTGGGCCCCGGCCGAGATGGGGTCATGGAACCCGGAGGGTTCCCGGGCGCCAGCCCCCGCTATGGCCATGTCTAGCAGGTGGCCCGGGGCTGCCGGGCGGTGGGAGGATGGCCCCGTGAGCGATCAGGCCGTTGCGCACTTCACAGCCATCGAGGATCCGCCCGAGATCCAGAAGGCCAACCCCATCCATGCCGAGGGGGCGACGGCCTACGGCTACGAGCGGCCGATCGTGGCCGGCTTGTCGAGCTACGGCTGGGCGGCGGCGGCCATGATCGAGCTCCTGGGCGAGCAGTGGCTCGATCTCGGCTGGGCCGACCTGGCCCTGCGCCGCCCGGTGTTCGCCGGCGACCGGCTCACCACCACCGCCACCCTCACCGGCGACGGCCGCTGCCACTACGTGCAGGTCAACGAGGCGGGCAAGGCGACGGTGGAGGGCGACGCCGGCCTCGGCCTGGCCCCCTTCCACAGCGAATGGGAGCTCCCCACCCGGCGGGATCCGGTGCCGCCGGCCGGCGTCCGGCCCCTGCTGGCACCGGAGGAGGCCCCGGTGGGCGAGGACTACCCGCCGATGGCGGCCGATCTGTCGCTGGAGCGCACACGCTGGTGGTCGGCCGGCCGCCTGGGCGACCACCATCCCCGCTACCACGAGGGCGATCACCCCCGGGCCCACCCGAGCTGGGTGCCGGGCCAGATGACGCCACTGATCCGCCACAGCTACCGTTTCGCCGCCGGCATCCACACCACGGGCCGTGTCCAGTACCTGGCACCCATGCGGGCCCCGATGACGGTGACCGTGGCCGGTCGCTGGATCGCCAACGAGGAGCGCAAGGGCAAGTGGTGGTCCACCAGCGACGCCGTGTTCCTCGCCCCCGACGGTACCGAGCTGGCCCGGTGCCAGCAGGCCCAGATCCTCCTCCCCCCACTGCCCAAGAAGGAGACCCCCTGATGTCCCACCCCGACGCCGCCGCCGAGGTGCTCGTGACCCGCGACGAGGCCGTGGCCACGGTGACCCTGCACCGGCCCGACGCCCTCAACGCCATCACCCCCACCATGCTCGGCGCCCTGGGCGACGCCCTGGAGGGCTTGGCCGCCGAGCCCGCCACCCGGCTGGTGATCCTCACCGGGTCCGGGCGGGCGTTCAGCGCCGGCGTCGACCTCAAGGCCCTGGGCGACCGGGAGCTGCACAACGGCAAGGTGGGCGACATCCTCGACCTGCCGGCCCGCCGGGTCACGGCCCTGCTGACCACGATGCCCCAGGTCACGGTGGCCAAGGTCAACGGGTTCTGCTTCACCGGCGCCCTGGAGCTGGCCCTGGCCTGCGACCTGATGGTGGTGGCCGACGAGGCCAAGCTGGGCGACACCCACGCCAAGTTCGGGATCCGCCCCACCTGGGGCATGAGCCAGCGCCTGCCCCGCGCGGTGGGGATGCAGGCGGCCCGGGAGCTGTCGCTCACCGCCCGCACGTTCACCGGGGCCGAGGCCCGCTCGATGGGGATGGCGGCCCGCAGCGCCCCACTGTCCGAGCTCGATGCCGTGGTGGCCGACCTGGTGACGGCGATCCTGGCCAACAGCGACGCCGCCCTGAGGGCTTACAAGGACCTCTACCGCCAGACCCAGGAGCTGCCGTTGACGCAGGCCCTGGCGTACGAGTACGGCACCGACTACGACATCGACGACACCGCCGAACGCCTCGCCGGCTTCCGTTAGCGGGAACCCGGTGGGTGGGGCCCCACCAGGGGATGGGGAGGCGGCGAAGCCGCCGGGGGCGCCCAGCCCCCAGAATCACCGGCGAAGCCGGCCCGGTGGGTGGGGCCCCACCGGGCGATGGGGAGGCGGCGAAGCCGCCG
>Ga0268299_1002348_pt1 | contig 23388 bp, 24 predicted proteins | sample NOBtaG_FD_193484 | JGI IMG/M metagenome (GOLD analysis project Ga0268299, IMG submission 193484) | Activated sludge microbial communities from bioreactor in Nijmegen, Gelderland, Netherland - NOB reactor | ecosystem: Engineered > Bioreactor > Aerobic > Activated sludge | place: Netherlands... | reverse complement strand
CGCGAAAATCCGAAAGCGACATTTCCTGACCGTCATAAGTCTTAAATGTGAAATCCGGTGCAGGCCCAGATTCCGGCTGAGTCTGGCTTTGCCGCGCCAGTGCCACGCCGAAAACAATCATCGTCAGCCCAACGCCGATTAGTAGGACAATCGCGCCCAGGCTCAAGCGGCGCTGTGGCGGCACGGCTGGTTGTTCATCCAACTCAAAATTCGTTTCCATCTTATCTTAGCTCTACCTTCGTTCCTTTAAATCTGCTTCCAGGCGTAACCGAAATTCATCATCCGATAAAACAGGCATTCCCGGTTTCACAACCATCACGTTTGCAACCCCGCTCCGACGCCAGCGCAGCAGGATATATAAAGCCGCCAGTGCTGGCGCGCCGCCGATGAGCCAGGGTGTGAGCAGCGAAAGCGCCCGCAAAAATGGGTCTTGCGGTGTGCCGATTACGCGCTCGCCATAACGCGCAACAAAACCGTCGATAATCTGCCGCTCGGTGCTGCCGCTCTCAAGCTGCTGGCGAATAGCCTCGCGCCAATCGGCACAGGCCTGCGTCGGGCAAACATCCAGCGGGATATTTTCGCACACCGGGCAGTACATTTTTTTCGCGATGGCGTTCACGTCGTCATCCGTCACGCTCTGCGCGGCGGCGGGGAAAACGGCGGTCAAAAGGATTAAAAAAATCATGATTGTAGGGGCATGATATATCATGCCCCTACACAATGCACTCAAATATTTCACGCGCTTGCTCCTGCGTGGCGATCCCCACGCGCTTGTTCACGGACGCGGATCGGCAGCGTTTCGGTAGGCCACGCGGCGATCAATGTGCCGAAAATCAGGATCAAGCCGCCCCACCATACGAGATTAATCAACGGATTGATATAGACTTTGAACGTTGCGGTTGACTGACTGACTTCTTCCCAGCCAACCAGCAGCACATAAAAATCATTTTCGAGCGTACTGTAGCTCCCGGCAATCGTCATCGGTGTGGTTGGATAAACATCAATGCGCGGGCGTAAACGGGCGATTTCCTGCCCGCCGCGCAGCACCGTCACGTCGGCAATTTGCATCATGCGCCCATCGTCGGCAATCGCGGGCGTGAAATCATCGTAACGCATCGAATAATCGCCAATCGAAAGGCTTTCTCCCTTTGCCAGCGTCTGCTGTGTTTCCTGCTGAAAAACGGTGCTGCCAATCACACCAATGCCGATAATGGTGATGCCGAGATGGACGATGTAGCCACCATAGCGACGACGGTTGCGCCCAAACAGCGTAATCACCGCCCACAGCCAATTCTCATTTAAGCTGACATGACGGGCTGCCGCGCCGCGATAAATCTCATACAGCGCAACGAATCCGGCAAGGCTGACGATGCCATAGCCGACAAGCGCTCCCAAATCCCTCATGCCGCTGACGAAAATGAAAAGTAAAAAAATCGCCGTCAAAATTAGCGGAATCAGCAGCGATTTTCCCAGCCGACGCAGCGAGGTCGCGCCCCAGGCCGAAAGCGGCGCAACGCCCATCAGAATGTAGAGCGCCACGAACAGCGGCGGCGTCACGCGCAGGAAATAATCCGTGCCGAGCGTGATGTTGGTGTCGAAAAAGAGTTCTGAGATGATAGGCGCGCCAAAACTGCCCCAGAAAATCGCCACAAACAGCACGACAAAAATCAGGTTGTTGAGGACGAACAGCGATTCACGGCTGAGAAGATTAGCAAATTGATGGTCATCCTTCAGTTCGCCGCGATTCCAGCGCCACAAAATCAAGCCGATAGAAATGAGTGTTACGATTGCCCAGAACAGGAACATGGGAAAACCGATTTCGCTGCGGGCGAAGCTGTGAACGCTGCTGATCAGGCCGCTGCGCGTGGCGAATGTGCCAAAAATTACGGCTGAAAATGTGCCGATCACCAGGAACATATTCCAGGTTTTCAGCATCCCACGATTTTCCTGAATCATCACGCTGTGTAAAAATGCCGTACCGATCAGCCAGGGCAAAAAGGCGGCGTTCTCCACCGGGTCCCAGCCCCAGTAGCCACCCCATCCCAACACATCATACGCCCAGCGCCCACCCAGGAGCAGGCCGAGGCTCAAAAACAGCCACGCCACCAGCGTCCAGCGTCGGGTCGCTTTAATCCAATTGGTGGAGAGATCGCCGGAAGCCAGCGCCGCCATCGCGAAAGCAAACGGAATCACAAAGCCGACGAAGCCCAGATAAAGCATCGGCGGGTGGATAATCATGCCGAAATGCCGCAGAAGCGGGTTTAAGCCCTGCGCCGTCTCCGCCAAACGCCCTAAATCCGGCGCAATCGCCCCGGCGGGGATGAGCGCGGTTTGTGCAACTTCATTCGTGGGTAAAAGCCAGTAGCGCTCAAATGGGTTTTCAAAAAACAGCGACAGGCCAACGAAAAAAGCCAGCGTCGCCATCAGGTAAGCAATCACGTAGGGCATCAGTCGGCGGTGAGTGCGCCAGTTGAGCAGCAGTGCAGCAGTTGAAAACAGGCTCATCAACAGCGACCAGAACAGAAGCGAACCTTGCTGCGAACCCCAAAGTGCTGTCAGCCGATAAAAAGTGGGGGTGCTGGGGCTGCTCACCGACCAGACATAGCTGATCTGATACTGTCCGCTGAGAAGCGCCGCCCACAAGGCTACCGCCGCAAGCAGCAGCAGTGGAAAAGTGAGCAGGCTGGCATTCCGCGCGCTGTTGACCCATTGATCGGCGTGGTGGCGGCCTCCATAGACCGCCGCGACTACGGCATAGATCGCCGCGAGAAAGACAAAAAGTAAGGCTGCCAGACCAACTTCCGCCAGCATGAATTAAGCCTCCGAACGGCTGTTGAGCGATGAGGGATCTGGGCCGTCTTCTTCAAAACGGCTGGGGCATTTGAGCAGAAGTTCGGTAGCCTGGAAAACACCATTTTCGTCCAGCTTACCTGTCAAAATGGCCTGCGCTTCATGTTGCAGCAAGTCGGGCTTGACTTCATTTTCGACGCGAACCTGCAATTGCGTCACGTTGGGGTTACTCACTGCTTCACGCAGCGCTACCGCCAGATTATCAAATTTCTGCGGAATATTGGCAATTGTGAACTCGATCAGCAATTTTTCGCTGTCATATTGAATCGAGTCCCCCAGGACTGCGCCGGAGATACGCACGGTCTGCCCGACATAGGTGCTGTCGTTCAACAGTTCGTCAACCGTGATGAAAAAACGTGCGCCTGTTACGGTGCCGGAGATGATGAGATAAGCAACCGCCGCCAGGATCAGCAATCCGCCAATCAGAAATTTAAGCCGATTTTTGCCCGGTTTCAGATGAGAGGGAATCTCCGCGCTGGTGTGCTTTTCCCAGGTTGCTTGCGCCATAATGTCCTCGTGATTTTTTAAACAATCTACGTTTCATTATAACTTAACCAACCTGAAATGCCGAGAAGAAACCAAAGAAACAGATGAGATTCTTGATGGATGACACAAAAAAAGGCGCGTAAAGTCACTTAAATTCCGCCTTTACACGCCTCAAAAGGGTCGAACGGCTGCTATTTCGAGGAGTCACCGCGAAAATTATCACGTCCCAACATTGCGCCGCCGACGATCAAAATCGCGCCAGCGCCCAACAGGAACATAAACGTCGCCGCGCCAGGAGGAGCAGCGGTTTCTTCGGTTGTCGTTTCGGCCTCGGGTGCTTCCTCAGCCATCGTCAGCGGAACGACGACGAACAGGCTGCACAGCACCAGCGCGAGTAAAAATTTCTTAAATCGTTTTTGCATGTCTAATCTCCTAGAGAAACGCGATGCCTATTCTCACATTATTGCCCGATTCACGCCGGTTGACCAGAGGTATAAATCATAAAAAAGCCCCGGATATTGTCCAGGGCTTTTGTTGATTCATCGAAATACAGATTACGGCTGATCGTAACTTTCCAGATAAGCCAGGATGTCCGCCAGCATCTGAATATCGAGCCGTTCGCCGAAGTTCTGCGGCATCGCCTGGGCGAATCCAGGAACGGTGTAGGCCTGTGGCGCGACAATGCTCTGGACCAGGTATTGCTCAGGTGTGTAGCCAGCCAGAGCCGGGTCACTCAGGCGATCACCCTGCGTTACCGTAAGCCAGGTTTCATCTGTCGGCGGGGCAACCGTCGTGCTATGGCAGCCAGAGCAGCCCAACGCACCGTTATACAGTGTTTGACCGTTGTTCGCATCACCCGTGACCGTTTCCAATTGGGTGAGGATGGCAGCGACATCCGTGCCAATTGGGTTCTCAATGGTCGCAGTGTTTGCCTGACCTGGGCGAACCGCAAATTGATTGACCGCCAATAGATCTTCCAGCGTCCATTCGCGGTCAAAATTCAGGATGTAATTGGTGATGTCCTGAATCTGGTCGTCACGCAGCGGGCCACCAGCGGTCTGCGACCAGGCTGCCATCGGGTTGGGCCAATAGCTTTCGCTGACCGGACGCCCCGAAATCAGCGTGGTGTGGATAAAGGCCTCCAATGTGCCACCCCAGCCCAGATAAGCCAAGCGGTCATAGAGCGTTTCGGGATCAAAGCCTTTTTCAATAGCCGATTGAATCTGCGCTGTGAAGGCGGTGCGTTGGGTTTCGAGTTCAGCTAACTGCGCTGTGATTGCGTCAGTTGGGTTTTCACCATATTCGGCTGTGATGGCATCCAGGCGTGTCTGAATTTCTGTTTTACGTTCCTCGGTGACATCCTGGGCCGCGAATTCTGTCGTCAGCGCATCAAATTCAGTTTGAGCCGTCTGGAGGCGTTCGGATTCTGAGCGAATGTCCGCCAGATAGTCATACCCAAACAGCACAGGGTTGTTCAATGCAGGCGCAACACCTGTCAGACCACGCCCATCCGGGCCATGACAGGTCGTGCAGTTATTGGCAAACAGCGCCGCGCCACGTTCAACCGAGCGCCCCAGATACTGCTCCTCAAAAGCTTGCATCCGCCCCGGCTCGTTAATCGCAACCCAGCCGACGAGTACCATAATTCCGAGGAACATGGTCACGCCCAACAGGATGCGGTTCTCTATTTTTTCAACAAGCAAACGTTGTAACATCGGATTCAATCCCCGTTATTCGAAGTAGGCGGAATTCTCATTGATGAAAATGTGTGCGCTGTTGACACGGCGCTTCGGTTGCCCATTTTCATCCAGAATGAGGATCGGCTGACCATTTTCATCCAAGACCGGATTACCACCTTGAAGCTGCACTTCATCCCAGCTAATGACCAGATCAATACGCTTGAGCGCAGGTTGATTCTGGGTAATGATGACCGCACCCCAGGCGTTATACAGCTCGATATGCTCTTTTTCCAGCAGTTCAGCAAATTCCTGTAGTGCTTTATGCAGTTCCGGCGCATCGGCAGGCACGCTGTTGAAGCGCAGTGACGCCAGCGGGAGATTCTGCGCTTTGAGATATTCCAGAAGTTTGTCAGCTTCAGTTGCCGTTGATGCAGCCACAGCAGGAGCCGCTTCGACAGTTGCTTCTGTTTCCGGCTCGACCACCACGTCCGATGCAACGGATGTCGCTTCAGCAGTTGGCACTTCCGCAGCGGCTTCAACTGTTGCGTCAGCGGCTGCCTCGACGGTTGCTTCTGCCGCAGCGGACGCAGTTGTTGGAACAACCATCGGGGTCTGGAGTTCTTCATTAAAAGCGGTCACAGCGGCGGCGGCTTCGTCTGCGCCAGCTTCGATCTCGCGCGTGGTGTATGCGCCGACCACCAACTGGTCATACGGTACAGGCAGCATTGTTCCCATGCGGTTATGCGCAGGCTCAAAGGTCAGTTCGTGCAGAATTTCCGTATCAGCCGATGTATTGACGCCGAATTCCGGCAGCCCCATATAACTGAGGACAACCGTCATCGAACACAATGCGAGCGCAATCGTCATGGCAAAGCGACGGTCTGCAAAACGGCGGCTGCGGGTGACATCGATATATGGAACGATCATCAAAAAGATGAGCAGCAGAGTTGGAAAGATAATACCCCAGAACAGCTTGTCGCCTAACTTCAGCGCACCCTGCACCCACAGGAAGTACCAGGGCGCAGTTGTACCCAGCGGCGTGACCTGAGGATCGGCATGGTTTTCCAGCGGCGCGTGATAGAACCAGACACACAACATCACCAGGATAAATGTCGTCACGGCGAACCACATAATTTCGCTGGTCAGCACGTCAGGAATGAAATAGACACGTTTATCCAGGGGAACGCGCTTGGCAGTATCTTCGCCGATATTTTCTTTTTGCGGCGGCAGGCTGTGACCATGAACGATCACTTTATAGTAGTGAACACCCGTGAAAATGAACAGGAAAGCAGGCAGCGCCAGCACATGAACGAGATAGAAACGCAGCAAACCGTTCGCGCCCAGTTCCGGGCCACCGCGCACCAGCAGGTTGACCTGTTCACTGATGACAGGCGTCGCTTCCACCATACTGGCACCAATCGTTACCGCCCAGAGTGCCAACTGATCCCAGGGGAGCAGGTAGCCCGTAAAGCTGAGGAGGCCGGTAAAAATCAGCAGCAGAACGCCGGTAAACCATGTAAATTGTCGCGGTTTTTTGTAGCTTCCTGTAAAAAATGTTCGCAGCATGTGGAGAAAGACGATCAGCACCATCGCTTCCGCGCCCAGACGATGCAGGTCACGGGTGAACTGTCCCATCGGCACATTGCTCAACATATTGAGCATGTCACCATAGGCGATCTGCGGGGATGGCGTGTACCAGAACATCAGAATGATGCCAGTAACCGTCTCGAAAAACACAAAATAGGTGGACAGCCAGCCCAGGCGGAATGTCGGGTAAAGCCCGGTCATATCCGAATGGAAATAGCTGGGGCGCATATGCAGCCAGAAACCATCGGCATGAGGAGTCAGGCGCGGGTTCGGGCGGCGGCTGGGGGCTTCGCCACGCAGCGCCTCGCGAATGTCCTGAACGTTCATGCCAGCGGTCAGCCGCTCAACAACCTCGTCAACGCCCTCAAAAACGGCTTTCTTCAGACCTTTTTCTTTAACATCGTCGAGAAACGATGGAAATGGAAGTACGGACATTACATCTCTCCTCGTGCCACTTAGACTTTGCCGTTACGCTTGATTCGAGAGCTGGTATCGACAAGAATTTGCTGAATTGTGCGCCCTCCCAGCGGGATCGGGTCACCAGCCCCATCGGTCACAACCGACGAGCCATCTGTGAAAACGATAGTCGCCTTGAAACGATCCAGGCTGCGCGGCGCTGGGCCTTCAATATATTTGCCTGTAATCTGATATTTCGAACCGTGACATGGGCATTCAAAGCGGAAATTGGTATCGACCCACTTGGGCAAGCAGCCGAGGTGCGTACAGACCGCATACAGCGCCACAAACCCCTCGCTGGAATTCGAAAGCCAGAAACGGCCTTCGGGCTTGGAAATCGGTGCGGTGTCCGCCGTTGGCACTTCGCCACCCGCAACGGTGAACGTACCACCAAACTCGCCAGCCTTAAAACGTGGATAGGCAAACCACAAAATTCCGCCTGTGACTTCACCCGCCACAAGCAAAATGGATGCCCCCCAAATGTAGTATAAAAATTCGCGGCGGCTGGGCGCACTAACGGCTACCTCAGCAGCTTTTTCGGCTTTTGGTGTCGCAGCAGATTTAGCTGCGCTGGCTGTAGCCATTGATTAACGCCTCCTGGTCAATTTACCTGGAATTTGAAAAGTTTAACGTAAAATTTTACAGATCACACAGATCATTGTGACCAATGTTTGTTAAACAATTTATCCGTGATACAAAGCTTGCTTTTATCATGTTAAATATATCACAAACGATCTTGAATTGTCAAAAAAGCGTAAGCAAATTTTTTGCATTTCGCAGAACTCGATTCGGGTCGATTTGCCCTTCTCATATGAGGGCAATCCCGATATAGTTATCGGCATCCAAATCGCTATTTGTGTGGTCATTATAACGTTTTTATGACGAATCCCCCTATCGCCCCAGCACACTACATTGATAATAACACGGCGCTGCGCAATCTGGTAAAAACCCTCCAAAGTGAGCCTCTACTGGCAATTGATACCGAGTCCAACAGCCTCTACGCCTACCGTGAGCGCGTTTGTCTGATTCAGTTATCAACCCGCAGTGCCGATTACATCATTGACCCGCTGCGAATTGGCGACATGCAGCCGCTTGGTGTGGTCATGGCAGATCGAAACATCGAAAAAATTTTTCATTCGGCGGAATATGATGTCATGACGATCAAGCGTGATTTTAGCTTTGAGATCAATAACATCTTTGATACCCAGCTTGCGGCGCGCATCCTGGGACGAACATTATTTGGCCTAAGCGATCTGCTGGAAGCCTATATCGGCATTCAGCCGGACAAACGGCATCAACGCGATGACTGGGGCGAACGCCCGCTGCCCAAAGACAGCCTGCTCTATGCCCAGATGGATACCCACTACCTACCTTATTTACGAGATCGACTGCGCGAAGAACTGGAACAAGCAGATTACCTGGTCGAAGCGCAGGAAGCCTTTGAAGAACTCGATACGATTCTACCCGCGAACAGCGACCCTTTCGACCCGGATGGTTACTGGCGAATCGGCACATCCAATGATCTGAGCCGCCGCCAGATGGCAGTTTTGCGCGAACTGTATCTGCTGCGTGAGCGTTTTGCCAAACAGCGTGACTGCCCACCCTTCAAGGTTTTCGGCAACTCGGTTATGGTGGTGTTGGCACAGCTTGCGCCGCATAATCGTGATGAATTGGAAAAAGTCAAAGAATTATCCCCCAAAATTTCGAAGCGCTATGGCAGCGATCTGCTCCACGCTGTCGAACGCGGCCTGAAAGCCAAACCGCCATCGCCGCCGCCGCGTCCGCCGCGCACAGACCCGGTTATCATGGAACGTTTTAATGCGCTGCGCGAATGGCGTAAAGGACGAGCTACCGCGCGCGGTGTCGAATCTGACGTGATCGTCTCAAAAGATGTATTATGGATATTGGCAGAGCGCGCCCCAACTCATGTGAACGATATGCAGGGGATTCCGGGGCTTGGCCCCTGGCGACTCGCGCATTACGCCGATGAACTTTTAGAAATCATCCGGCGAGGATGAGCGTAGAAAATCGAGAAAAATTATGCGATTGACATTTTATGGCGCGGCGCGCACGGTGACAGGTTCGCAGCACCTGATCGAAGTGAACGATCAACGTATTCTACTCGACTGCGGCCTCTATCAGGGTAAACGCAGCGAAGCCGCCGAGCGCAACCGCTATTTACCATTTGACGCGCGCGAAGTCGATGTGATGGTGCTGTCCCACGCGCATATCGACCACTCCGGCAATATCCCCAATCTGGTCAAGAGCGGCTATAACGGCGAAATTATCACCACCTACGCCACGCGCGACCTGTGTGCGACCATGCTGCTCGACAGCGCGCATATTCAGGAAAAAGATGTTGAGTTCGTCAATAAACGGCGCAAAAAACGCGGTGAAACGCCGCTTGAGCCGATTTATACGCAAGAGGATGCCGTAAAAGCGCTCGATTATTTCACAGCGCAGAGCTATCATCGCCCACGCAAAATCGCGCCAGGGGTAACGCTCACTTTTCTGGATGCAGGGCATATGCTCGGCAGCGCGATTGTCGTACTCGATATTGAAGACCGCGATATGCATCGCGATGTGCGTCTGGTTTTCAGCGGTGACATTGGTCGGGAAGGAATCCCGATTATCCGCGACCCGGAAACCGTTGAATCCGCCGATGTGCTTATTATGGAAAGCACCTATGGGGATCGGCTGCATCCCCCTTATGCTGAATCGAATAAGGATTTGGAGCGCATCGTCAAGGAGACTTACCAGCGCGGCGGGCTTATCATCGTTCCGGCGTTCGCGGTTGGGCGGACTCAACAGCTTGTCTATTCGCTCAATCAACTCGCCGACGCGGGTGATATTCCCCGGCTGCCGATTTACGTCGATAGCCCGCTGGCGGTGAACGCAACCGCCGTCTACCGGATGCACCCCGAATGCTATGACGACGAGATTCGCAGCTTCATCATGGGCGAGAACGGCCAGCGCGAGGCGTTTGATTTTGGACATCTCATCTATACACGCTCGGTAGAAGACAGTAAAAAGCTCAATTTTCTGCGCGAACCCGCCATCATCATCAGCGCCAGCGGCATGGCTGAAACCGGACGTATTCTGCATCATCTGAAAAACCATATCGAAGACCCCAAAAATACGGTTCTCATCACCGGCTGGCAAGCGCCGGACACACTGGGTCGCAAACTCGTCGATAAGCTGCCGACGATCAACATTTTCGGCGAACCGTACCAGAATCGCGCGCACCTGGAAGTTTTAAATGGCTTCAGCGGTCACGCCGACCACGACGAACTGCTGGATTGGGTCGGCGCGATCAAGGACAAGCCCAAGCGCACATTCCTGGTGCATGGCGAAGAAAAAGCCGCCTTTGCGCTGGCCGAATCGCTGAGAAATCAATTCACGATGCGCGTGGACATCCCGCAGTTGAAAGAATCGTTTGAGGTGTCCTTATGAGTCAGAGCAGCATTTTTGCCGACGAATGGCGCGACTGTCTGCGCGAACATTATATGTACGTGATCCGCGAACGCGACGACATCACCCGCCCCACGCTTACCAAAGTCATGCTCGAAGCGGGATTCAGCGATGACGAATTGGCTGAACTGCGCGTCCGGGCAACCATGCGCGCCGAGGAAATGCCGGAAGATTTTGTGCCGGAGATGGACGTGCTGGAGGCGAAAATTCAGCCTGTGCCGGAAATCCCAACCGCCGAAGTCCCCACGCCGGAAGAAATCGCCGAGGATGAATCCCCTGTTGACGAAATGGTCGTCGCAGATGCCGAGAACGCTGAGGCCGAAGAAGAAATTGAAGAAGACCCCGACCAGCCGAAACAGCTAAGTCTATTTTGATTGAAATGAATGACGAATTCTGGATGCGGGCAGCGCTGGCGGAGGCTGAAAAAGCGCTGGAATTTGCCGATGTGCCGATTGGGGCAGTTGCGGTGCGCGATGGCGTGATTATCGGGGCGGGTTATAACCGTCGCGAGGCCGACCAAGACCCAACGGCTCACGCCGAAATGATCGCTATCCGGCAGGCCGCGCAGGTCGTCGGGCATTGGCGGCTGGAAAATGTCACGCTGTACTGTACGCTTGAGCCGTGCGCAATGTGCGCTGGGGCGATGGTTTTAGCGCGGCTGCCCCGGCTGGTCTACGCAACATCCGATCCAAAAGCCGGAGCAGCGGGCAGCATTCTCAATATTCTGCAACATGAACAACTGAACCACCGTGTCGAATGTACGCATGGCCCATTAGCCGATGAAGCCGCCGAACAAATCCGCGCGTTTTTTCGTGCCTTGCGCACCGATGGTCAGCGGCATTAGGTCAGCGTCGTCCGGTTATCAGACGCCCCAACCAGATCAGCACAACCGCGCCGATAATCGCCGTGATGATGGAGCCAATCCCCAGGCCAACGTCAATCGTGCCATTGTTAAAGCCGAGTAAGCCCAGAATGAGGCCGCCCAAGAATGAGCCGATCAAACCCAGAACGATGTCCGACACAAAACTGGCGTTTGACGATCCCATAATGCGCCGAGCGAGTGCGCCTGCGATGAAGCCGATAATCAACCAACCGATGCAGTAGAACGGCGAAGCGATCAAACCCGTAATAAAGTCACCCATGAGATTACCTTTCTCAAATAAAAAACAATGTCATTTTAAAATTTTCGCATTAGATTAACGCAAGATTGGGATTTTCAAAAGACTCGCACTGTCGTATAATGCCCCACCATATTGGAGAGGTGCCGGAGTGGTTGAACGGGCCTGTCTCGAAAACAGGTATAGCCGCAAGGCTATCGAGGGTTCGAATCCCTCCTTCTCCGCTTTCATTGTCCTTAACTCCCGCTCTGACCACTCCAACTTGCGCTCTGATGCTTGTTATTCCAGAAATGTCTCCACAAACCCCATGAAGCGATAAACATCGTTAAAATTGGAAACCAATCCCAGCGACACCCGCACCGCCCCTGTCGCTTTACCATCCATAAACGTCAAAAATTCGTCAAATGACATCGGGTTTATTTCACGGAAGCAGCTAGACATATCATCGCGCGTCAGGTTATTGGCAACTTCGCCTGCGCCAGGATTACAAAAACACCCCGTTCGCAGCGAAATATTGGCAGCATTGGCTTGGGTTTCGATCTGGCGGAAATTGATGAGATTGCCCTGAGCATCCAGAAAATTGACGCTGATCGTCCCGCCCCGCATGTGCATATCCGCCGGGCCGTAAAGCCGAATCAAGGGCGCACCATTGCTGTGGCGCAGATTGAGCAGCGCGTCCAGCAGCCAACTCGTCAGGCAAGCCACACGATCATGAATCACCTCAATCCCAATCGATTCGATGTGCTTCAGGCCAATCTCAACAGCCGGAATCGTCAGATAGTTGATCGTCCCATCCTCAAAACCCGCTTCACCTTCCGCCAGATAATAGCCATCGCCCTGCACCGAGGCAATCGTAATCGTCCCACCGGCAAACCAGGGGCGTCGCAGTTTGGGCAGTGCTGTTTTGCGCGCGATCAAACAGCCAATCCCAGTGGGATAGCCAAACATTTTATAGAAAGACAAACTGAGAAAATCGGGCTTGACCTTGCTCAAATCGAGGCGATTTGTTGGCACAAATGCCGCGAAATCGACCATCACATCCCAACCTTTGGCGTGTGCGCGCTCAATCCATTCCAGCGGATGCTGAACACCCGAAAAATTGGACTGAGCGGGATAGGCGAACAGATTGTGCTGCCCTGGCTGTGCTTCATCAAGTAACTGATTCAAATTTTCTTCGTCAACGCGCAGGTCAGGCCGGAAAACGGGGACATAGACAATTTCAGCGCCTTTATGCCGCGCAAATTCGCGAATGCCATTGACCGAATTGTGATTGTCGAAGGTCAGCATATAGCGTCCACCCGGCGCAAATGGATAGGACTCGCCCACCAATTTCAGTGCGCCGCTGGCATTCTGCGTGAAAACGGCAATGTATTCATCCGGCGAGGCATTGAAATATTGCAACACATAGTGCCGCGCGTGTTCATCAAGCTGGGTCATCGCTTTTGAAGTCGGATTGCTGGAATGGGGATTTCCAAATACGCCCTGGCGCAAAATTTCCATGTGTTGGCGAACCTGACCATCCCCATACAAACTGCCGCCTGTGTAGTCCAAATAAAGATGCCCTTGATCGTCAAGGCGGCGGTATTCACTGGCGCGCAAATCGTCCAGACGGTGGGTCTCCTTAAATGCCGGATAAGCTTCTAAAAATTCTTGATACGCTGCTCCCATCTCATCGTCTAAGGCGTAAGTAAATTTTTTTGAAGAAGCTACAGCCATAAAGAATCTCCTTTTGCAGTCTATTTATTATGCTACCACCGATTCTGGCTGCGGTGTGGATTTTTGAAGCTGCATCAGCAGTTTTTCCACATTGGCGACGCCGATATTATGCGCCAGCAGTTCATTTTCAGGGCTGAAGATAAATGTACTTGGCACAGTCATCACGCCCCACTGGTTTGCCAAATCAACCTGTTCACAGGCATCAATGGTGATAACCTGCAACCTGTCGCCAAAGGTTTGCTGCACTTTTTCAAGAGCTGGCCTCTGCACGGTCTTACACGGGGAGCAGGTTATCGTTGTGAAATAAACGATGAGGTGAATATTGGGAATACGGCCTTCTAATCCAGGCAGCGCGATTTCAGCCACTTTGCGTTGGCGCTTTGACCATAAACTATAAAATACGACCCCAATAATAATTAACCCAATCGCGATCAAACCGCGCTCAAGCATATTATGACTCCTGATGGGGGCGCATTCCGGGGATAACACCAGGCGGTGGCGCTTTTATAAAACCCGGAACTTTAAGACGACTAAGCCAATAGTAGAAGAAACAGCCCACACAAAAACCACCAAACAGATTGAGCGCCGCCAAGACAATTACCAACCAGGATAGCGCCCATCCCAGTACAATCGCATTCGTCCACAGAGCGATGGTGGATGCCAGCAGAAAAACCGCACCTAACCCCTGCGAAAAGCGGTGCGGTTCGGGATTATCGAGAACAATATCGGGCTTCAATAATCCACGCGGTTTCACAAAGTTGACATAAACAGGCTTGAAACCGGGGATGCCAATGATCGTACCGACCAGCATAATGACGCCGACCAAGAGCACCAACCAGGATAAATTAACCACAAAAGCAATGATGAGCAGCGCAATGATGCACGCCTGATTAACGCGCAGCGCACTATGATCGACTCGCGAAAGTTGTGTTGCTTCAGCCATGTTCACTCCCATTGATTAACCAATCATGCGCGTTGCAGAAATAAAATCATCCCAGGATGCCGCCGGAACAATGAGCTTAAATCCCTCAGCATAAAGCTCAAATTCCTCATCATCGCAGCACTCTCGCAAGATATTGGCATAGATATATCGCTGTCCCGGTCTGATATTGGCGAATACGTGTTTGAAATGCGCCGCGTTATCTTCAGGTTTGATCTTCAGGATCCCTTGCACCACTTCAACGGCCTCAGAGTGTGAAAAGAAGCGCGGTACATGGGGCATCAGAATAAGTTCTTCGTGTCGGAAGTGAGCGCGACTAAAGTTTGTCCAATGCAGTATGGCCTGGATGCACTGCGGCACAGTTGAGGGATTCGCCGCAGCCTCCTCAAGGGCTTTTAATACCGCTTTATCTTCAACCTCATGAATAGCTGTATGCTCGTCCGTAAACTCTTTGGTGATTTGTTTCTGTTTGGCCTCAAAAGGTGGATACATCGCCAGGTCTTCCTGCTGCGCATGGTGTTCGACAATACGCATCACCTCATGCACGGCTTCAGTCACAGCGGGCAGCGTCGCGGGCGTCATGGCTTTCGCTTGAGTATCGAGGTTATCCAGGCTGCGGCGCAGCGCCTCATGGGCTAACCCCATTAGCATCAGGGGTTGTGGTTTTTCCTGCAAAGGGGGTCTGAAACGGCCTGTACCGGCGATAAAATCAAAGAACGAGTTCAGGTTGGGGTATTTTTTGCGCATCCTCGCGACCCACATCTTATAGGGGAAATAAAAGCGGCAGCCGATGCAATATCCACAGATCGCGGCCCCGGCAGCCAACGTCACAAACGCAACCGGAATCCAGCCAAGCCAGAAATTGGGCAGCAACAGCAGCAAAATTGTTCCCAGTCCAAGACAGGTAGTCGCGATTACCTGATTAAACCGCTGAATTTCAACCGATTCGGTATGCGCGTAAAATAAGCGACTGCCAAGCACATAACGCGTGACTCGAAAAGCGACGTTCGCGCGTGGCCCAAAGAGCAGGGTTGCAATTGTAATGATAAAAAGAAGCACAACCAGCCACTTGAGCGAAAACAAAATTGCCAGTATGGTGCCAATAACCAGCATAATTTGATTTGCTCTTACCAATGGGAGTGGTATTTCTTTAACCATGACCAGGCCATCGGCAAGCTGCTGTTGTTTTAGTGCAATGCTCGTCATAGACTACATTACCCTTTCCAATCTCAAATGACTGAAATCAAAACGCTTCCTGAACAATTTCTTTGATGAGCGCCACCACCCCCGGCGTTAAACCGTTCATCACGGCTTGCATAACCTTTTCTGCAACCACAGGATCAGCCGCAGCACGATTGAACAAACGCCCAATTTGCTCGGCGCTCAATTTGACATCTTCTGGAAGTGTGAGTGCCATAGGGGCTTGTGGGCTGGAAAAATAGGGATTACGCGCCGACATCACATCCAATCTTCGATCTCCCCCACGCCGAACTTCGGTGTTAGGCATGGCTGCAAGATCCGCTTTTCCACCTAAAAACGAAAAGTCGGGCTTACTCAATGGCGGCATTGAGGGGGTTTCCTCTGGGGGAGAGGGCGCAGCAGCAGGTGTTGCGGGCGCTTGTTGTCTCGGCGCTCCTGGTATATCTGGGTAATCTGGCATTTTATCAAACGGCGTAGACATTGTTCAATAACTCCCCTCTAGATTGTGACTTTAGCGACACAAAGCGCTCCGGGTGTGAGTACCGCCATTCCAGCGTACATGGTCATCAGGTAGCTGGAAACAGCATGATCGCTAATTCCCATAAACTTGATGTCAACGAATGGAAAGCGTTTTGTACCTTCACTACCCTCAGCATAGAGACTGACCACACCCTGTTTGCCTTCACCGACGCGCATCAAGGCGACATGTGTTGAACACTTGATGTCCGATGAACGGTTCAGCATGACCCAGTTGACACCGACTTCTGCGCCGCTGTCTAAACGGGTCAGGTGCAGCTTGTTGCTCGGCAGAAGGGGAAGGCCGCGCCACGTGCTGAATGATGATCCTAACATTTCACAGCTTTCGAGCGTTAAGCCGAGGCGATTGCATTCTTTATGGAACGATTGGAGTGCTTCGGGGTGCATGACATAAAAGTCGGGGCGTTTCCAGATCGCGCTCAGCATATCATCCAGCACATCTGGCGTTGGGGGGCTATCATATTCAGCCTTCAACCAGGGCGAAACCTGATTCAACAATCCATAGTCGGGATGGTTAAAAATTAAATTTTCTTTCGTTTCGTACAGATATTCCGCTGTCAAATCGAGTTGTTGTTCAAGCTGGTTAAAATTATCCGAATGCAAATCGACAATGCGGTTGTGGATTTTGAGAACGGTCTGAATGATCTGAAGGCGAATCTCTTTTGGATTTTCCCGGTAGCGCGCGAAGCTGGTATTAAGCTGTACCCCTTCGGCATGAGAATTCATGATATTGACATCTTTGCCGGGAAGCTCCGTAGGCGAATCGCTGGCTGACAACGGTGCGCGCAGAAAATCCTCTTCCGTCTGGTTGACACGGAATATGCCACCTTTAACCGGCAAACAGGCTTTCGAATAAAATATCTGACAGACCCAGCGCGGAGTCCGTCCCCCCCAATAGGGTTTTGATTTTTGCGAACTGGAAAGCAATTCGGCTTGACGGGTAACGAGCAAATCAGGGGATTGATTATTGGGAGCGGGCGTAGCATCTGCCATAGTTTTTCCTTTATGAAATTAATTTGTAAAAACCAACTTTAATTGGCTTAATCACTCATACTATATCAATTAAACCCTATAATTACGAAAAAATTGATGCTTTTTTCATTAAAATTATTTGGCTTAAATCTGTCAAATCCTTCAAAACCATTTCATACCTCAGTTGAGCGAATCTTAACAGGTTCTTCTGGCAAATCCGCCTCAAATCATCTTGCCTGAGAAGCGCTTCCCTCTTTCATATTTTTGCCAGCACCCGCTGTCCGGCCTCCGCCAGGACGTTGAGCAGCGTGTCGAGGTCGGATTCCGTCGTGCGGAAATTGACGACACACGCCCGCAGCGCCAGACGGCCTCCGAGTTCAGTCGTAGTGATAAAAATTTGACCTTCCTGCTGGACGATCTGTACTAGCTGGCGATTCAGCGCGTCGAGGTCGCTGACTCCCGGCGGCGCATAGCGAAAACAGGTGACACTCAGCGGCCCGGTAGCGATCATTTCAAAATCATCGCGTGCCTGAATACGCGCCTGCAAAGCGCGGGCAAGCGTAATGTCGCGGCTGATCGATTCGCGATAGCCTTGCTCGCCGATGTGTTGCAGCGCCATCCATAATTTGAGCGCTCGAAATCCGCGCGTTTGCTGGATGCCAAACTCTGAAAACCAGGGCAAGGCATTGTCATCGCGCAAATAAGGCGGGATCAGGCTGAAAGCATTGCGCATGGCCTGAACATCGCGCACCAGGACGCAGCCGCATTCCACCGGGATATACAGCCACTTGTGCGGGTCAATCGCGATGCTGTCGGCGCGCTCGATTCCAGCATAGAGGCCTGTGGTTTGCTCGGCGAGAATGCCAAATCCACCATAAGCCCCATCGACGTGAAACCATAAATTTTCCGCTGCACACAGGTCAGCAATCGCGTTAAGCGGATCAATCGCACCCGTGTTGACGGTGCCTGCGCTGGCGGCAACGCAAACTGGGTGTAGACCCTGCGCACGATCAGCAGCAATTTGCGCCCGCAGCCGCTCGACATCCAGGCGATAGTCAGGATCCACTGGAATTTTGCGCAAATAATCACTGCCGATTCCGAGAATCTCTACCGCTTTTTGGATGCAGCTATGCCCCTGTGTGGAGGTATAGATAACCATCGGCGCAGATTCCGAGCCAATTCCCTGCGCACGGACTCGGCCTTCAGTTTTGACATAACGCATCGTGCCGAGCGCGATCAAATTGGCGACGCTGCCGCCGCTGCACAGGAGCGCGCCGCCGTCCGCCGGAAAGGTCATCAATTCTTTGAGCCATTTCAATACGGCATGTTCAATGTAGGTCGCGGCATGGTCGCCCCCGGCAACGCTGGGATTCACACTCGCCGCCAGCAGTTCCGCCAAAACCGCAATCGGCGCAGCGGGCGAGTTGACCCAGGCGAAAAAACGCGGGCTGTTATTGCCCATCGGGTAAGGCAGCAGGCGATTGGCAGCGTCTTCTAATACATCAGCCGGATTTTGCCCCGCTTTCGGCAAAGGCTGGCTCATAATCTGCTCACGGAGATCACCTGTCGGGCGGCGGACAGGTGCGTCCTGGACAGCCGCCAGTTGTTCAGCAATCAGATCAACCGCGCGATAACCCAGTTCACGAAATTGCTCAGGCGAAAGGTCAATCATGGCGTTCCCTTTGGTTGGTTAGGACAGTGCAGGTGTTCCATTTAATCGATGTGGATACTAAACTATAACATGGCAAATTATCGAAACTATAACACGACAAATTATCGACAGGAGAAATGGCCTTTGAAGACCATATCTGTTTTTGGGAGTTCATTACCACACCCGCATGAGGCCGATTATATCGCCGCCTATGATGTGGGTCGCGCGCTGGGCGAAGCGGGATTTTGCGTCATGACAGGCGGCTACGCGGGCGTCATGGAAGGCGCAAGTAAAGGCGCGGCAGAGGCCAACGCGCTCGTCATCGGCGTGACGACGGTTCAAATCGACATTATCCGAAATCACGGCTGCAACCAGTGGGTCAAAAACGAAATTAAATATCCGACGCTGCGCGAACGCCTGCTGCATCTCGTCACTGAGGCCGACGCTTACGTGGTTATGCCCGGTGGCGTGGGAACACTCAACGAACTCATTACCGTGTGGGAGTTGATGCGGATTGGCGACATTCACGTCAGGCCGCTCATCTGCTACGGCGCATACTGGCGAGATACGCTGGCTGCGTTGAAACAAAGCCCCTATGTCATGCCGCACTATTGGGACATGCTCGAATTTGCCGATACGCCGCAGGAAGTCGTCACAAAATTGCAGAATCACATCAATAAGGAAAGCGAAAATGGATAGTCTACAGGCCGCGCGCAAGCAGAAAGACGATTTTTTTAAGCGTCATCCCCAATCGCCCCTTGCACCGGAGCAGCAGGCCAAATTCACGAGTCTGATTTATTACGACTACAATCCCGACCTCGATCTGACAGTCAATATCGAGCCATTTGCGGAGCAAAAAATCGTGCAAATCCAGACGACCACTGGTGACCTGAAAAATTTCAAGCGCTATGGTGAGTTTAAATTTGCCGTAGATGGTCAGGAAACACGGCTGACGCTCTTTGAAGCGGACTATGGCTTTTTCCTGCCATTTGTCGACGCCAACGCCGGGTCGGAAACCTATCCCGCAGGCCGTTATCTGGAGCCGGAATATCTGGCCGATACGCTGTTCCAAATCGATTTCAATCAGGCATATAACCCCTACTGCGCCTATGGCGATGGCTGGTCATGCCCGATCACACCGCCGGAAAATCGTCTCAAAGTCGCGATCCGCGCGGGCGAGAAAATCCCGCAAGGCGAGTGGGTTGAAAAAACGTAGTATAATCCAGTTATGATAGCGTAGGAGTAAACCCATGCTCATCAGCAAAACGCTGCATACCAAAGCCGAATTTTATACGTTTATTGACCTACCACAAAATGTTGATAAGACCTTTGAACTTATCGGCGGGGAGATCATCGAAAAAATGCCGACTTTTGGATACAGCTCCGGCGTTAGCGCTCGACTCACGACCTTCATCGGTATGTATCTTCTGAAAAATGATATTGCCCACATGACCGATGCTCAAGGTGGCTATGATATTGACGATGAAAATACACTTGTGCCGAATATTGGCGTGATTCGAGAATCACGCCAGCCCGAACTGCCCACTGACAGCTACATCCCGCTCGTGCCGGATTTTGTCATTGAGGTCGTTTCTCAATCCGACCTGAAAGACCCTAAAAATCGCATCGAGAAAAAACTGAAAAAATATCGTGAGCTAGGTGTACGTCTCATTTGGTACGTCTACCCTGGTCGAAAAGAAGTTGAAGGTTACAAGTTGGGGCAGATGAAGCTCGCCCTCGGCATCAGTGACACGCTCGATGGCGGCGACGTATTGCCCGATTTTATGCTCCCCGTGCGCGATATTTTCCCACAATAATCTGGCACTATCTTCAATCTCCTATGGATCGTGTATAATTTTCGTTTGATTGCGAACGGAGATGCCGCTGGATGCGCCTTGAAAAACGGATGGTTCACTGCTCTGCCCTGACGGTCATGCTTCTGCTGTTGATCGTTCTGACCGCTTGTTCGGTTCAGAATCAAGAGGCGGCACAGAGCGTAACTACGGAAATTCTCACCACATCAACCGCTACCGCGCCCCCCCAAACGGCAACACTCGCACCCACGCTGGCTGTTACCCTCACACCGCCGGGGCCAGTGACGTTGGTGACGTGGTGGCCCGACACCGTTGCGCCGATTGATAACACCGCTGCGAACGCGATATTGACCGAGCAGGTTGAGTCCTTTGAGGCCACACAGGAAAATGTAATCGTTCAAATTCGTCTCAAGCAGGAAAATGACCTGGGTGGGATCATGTCCACGCTGCGCACAGCCAGCGCGGTTGCAACGGGAGCGCTGCCCGATTTGACACTTATTCGGCGCGATGATTTGCTGGATGCTGCCCAGGCCGGACTCATCTACCCTCTAGAAGGAAAAGTGGCCTCGGCGATTCTGGGTGATCTATATGATATTGCCTTGCAATTGGGTCAAATCGATGGTCAGCTTTATGGTTTGCCCTATCTGCTGGATGTCCAGCATGTAGCCTATCGACCATTTGACGAGGATAATGCGCTTCCCTCAAGATTCGATGATCTTCTGGAGCAACAGCACTCATTTGTGTTTCCAGCGGCGGAAGCCAATGGCATGAGCAGCGTTTTTCTAACCCAATATCTGGCTGCGGGAGGTACACTGCCCGTTGATAACGTGATGACTATCAACGAGTCTGCATTATTAGCGACGCTGAGATTTTATGAGCGCGCCGCCGCCGAGGGCATTGTTTCGGATTCGGTACTCAGTTACACCACGCCCTCAGAATATCTATCCGATCTGCTGACTGGTTCAATTGATATTGGACTCGTCACATCAAAGAATTATCTAGACCTGACACAAGCGGGAGAAAATCTGGCGTTTGGGCCGATCCCGACAGAATCGGGGCAGATTGTGGATGAGGCCAATGGCTGGATGTGGGTTTTGACGACTTCGAGCGCTGACCGTCAGGCATTGGCTGTGCGCTATCTCAACTGGATCATGAACGCTGGACGGCAGGGGCAGTACAGCCGCACGGTGAATCTGCTGCCCTCTCAACGCACAGCCCTTCAGGAATGGGGCAGCAGCGATTACATCAGTTTCGCCAACGCTCTGCTGACCAATGCAACGCCACCTTTATCGGATAGTGCGGGTGGAATTGCCGCACGTGCGATGCAGAGCGCGCTGGTGTCGGTACTCCTGGGACAAAATAACGCCGAGCAAGCCACACAAGCCGTCATGAGCCAGGTGGGTGGTTAACGAATGCCAACTTTCGACAGGCTACTTTTGAGCATGTCCAGTTTAATGGGTTTCGCCAGATAACCGTTCGCCCCAGCCTTATCGGCTTCAGCGATCATCGGCGGCGCGTGGGCAGAAATCATGATGATCGGCACTGTAGATGTCGCTGTCTTAGCGCGCAGTTCGCGGCACAAATCCAGTCCATTGCCATCGGGCAGCATAATATCGAGCAAAATCGCATCTGGCTCCTCATAGGCCAGCTTGTCCCTTGCCTGATTAACCGATAGAGCAGGAATCGGTTGATGCCCGCTCATATTCAGAAAAATACTCAACATCTCGACAGTCAGCGTCTCGTCGTCAACAACTAAAATTTTTGCCATGATGCCAGCTTTCTATGACAGCTACCACAAATAAATCCGATTATAACCTTCACTAGACCTGTGAATGATTAAAGGGAGACTTTTTTCTCATAGAAGCGGTGGGTCTTGTAAATTTCAGAGCCGAAACTTTTGGCGATGCTGACCATGTTCTCGTTCGCTTCCAGAATCCAGCCCGAATCGGAATGCTGAATAGACTTACTGTTCATCAGTGCTTCCAATACGTGATAATATAGCACAGCGTCCACACCTTTATTGCGAAAAATTTCTTTGACCCCCATCAGCGGGATTCGCACCCAGTCAATAACCGGGTTGATCTTCCAGTACCACAGCGCTTTCAGCAGTGTGAAAATTTCTGGCTCACCAGGGTGTGGATAAGCCAGCCGCAGCACCTGATTAAAATCGGGTATGCCCATGATAAAGCCAGCAGGCTGACCATCGACATCGGCAAAAAAGGCGAAATCCGGCTCAAAAAATTGCCCCAGGCTGTTGACGAGGGCGTCAAGTTCTCTAGGCGTCATCGGCACAAAGCCCCAGTTTTTATCCCAAGCCGCGTTGTAAATCTCTTTAAACAGGACAAATTCCTCTTTCAAGCGCTTGCGGTCAATTTTCCGCACCGTGATTTTATTGCGCTTCATTACGGCTTTGGTCAGGCGCTCCAGCCGATCACTGGTGGCGTGTTCAATCGCCCCCTGGCGGCTGAGATAGAAGCTGTAAACGTCCATCGCCTTTTCAAAGCCCGCCTTGGCGATCAAATTTGCATAATAGGGATGGTTATAGGGCATCAATAAAATCGGACGTACAAAGCCATCGACCAGCACGCCGACATCCTCATGCGTGGTGAAGGTCTGCGGGCCGCGTATCGCATCATAACCGCGCGCTTTTACCCATTCGGCAGCCATATTCAGCAAGGCTGTAGCGACTTCCTGGTCGTCATAGACATCGAACGCACCAAACCAGCCAACATGCTCATTGTGAAATTCATTGTGACGTTTGTTGATGAACGCCGCGATTGTGCCGACAATTTTATCGCCGCGCCACGCCGCAAAAAAATCGCCCTCCATGTATTCCCACGACGGATTTTTCTGCTTATTGAGCAGATCGCGCCGCATCGAAAGCAGCGGCGGCACCCAATTGGGATCGCCT
>Ga0268299_1002347_pt1 | contig 23399 bp, 12 predicted proteins | sample NOBtaG_FD_193484 | JGI IMG/M metagenome (GOLD analysis project Ga0268299, IMG submission 193484) | Activated sludge microbial communities from bioreactor in Nijmegen, Gelderland, Netherland - NOB reactor | ecosystem: Engineered > Bioreactor > Aerobic > Activated sludge | place: Netherlands... | reverse complement strand
AGCCCGAGAAGCCCGATGAATGCAGAAAACACAATCAAGACAGGTGCTATCCAGAAAACTCCGGCAAGTAGTCCTCGGCTCAGAGATCCAGGGTGCTTCCCTCTTGCCTCCCACCATTGGAGAGTTTTGGGGTACAAGTAGCTTCCCAGTAGAGGCGTCAAAAATACGGTCATGGCAAACAGGAACCCCCCAAGGCACGCTATTGCCAGGTAAACAATCTCTGATATGTCAACTCCTAAGGCTGACATACTTCACTTCCTGCACCGATCACATTACCCAATACGGTCGATATAGAAATTGCCGCACTTTGCGGTGAACCAAAGGTGAGCAGATTTTTCAGAGACGGCGAAAAATGGGCCGCCTGTTTTAGTGTGTTGGCAACTTTATTGGGAACAAAACTTCCCGCAAAGCCTCCCGCTGCACCAAAACCAGCAGCACACACCACACTATCCTTTCGACCGGCTATTTGATTTGAAACGTACTGCCCAACCGCGCTTGCACTGCCTGATCCTAAACCGGTCAGTACCTTCGCGAGCGCACCTGATGTGCTTTGTCCCAACGCTTTTGCCAAGGTTCCACCTAATGGCCCGGCAACTCCGCTTAAGGCTCCAGAGATTGCTCCATTAATAACGGCAGCGCCTAACGCACTAGGATCAAAAGGATCGCTTGAGAAATAATAGCCGACGAGGTATGCGCTAGTGTTAATTCCAACGCCGAAAGCCGCGCCTGCAACAATCAAAGGAGGGATGGCTTCGCCGTAAGGATCGGTAAATGCAGTCGGTCGGTTTCTGACATACGCGTAGAGGTTCGTATCACCGGATTGAAACTCAACAGGATCTTCGGCAAGGAATCGCTGAAGCGAAGGGCTATAGTACCGCGCCCGGTAGTAGGTGAGCCCCGTATCGTCGTTTTCTCGCCCGGTAAATTGGAACGGATTGACAAACGAGGGATTGGAGGATTGTGTGCGTCCGAAAGGTTCGTAAGAGTACTGAACAACGGAGGAGGCTGCTTGATTGGTCAGCGTCAGCACACTGCCTAAGCCGTCGTAGATGGAAAAGTAGACGCCATCTTGTCGCAGGATGCCAAAGAGCTCATCAATGTTGAGCGACCGCAAGTAGCTCGCGGTCGCTGCCCCGGCTTGCAACTCGGTGAGGATGTCATTTCCGTCATAGAGAAACTGCGTGGTGATGCCGCCAATTGCCTTATTCGCCCTACGACCTAACGGATCATAGGCGAAGCTCGCCGTTATACTGCCACTGATGCCGATCAGTCGATTCCGTGCATCCCAGACATAAGTATTCGTCCCATCGTTGGTCAGATTCCCATTGGCATCGAACGTATGAGTCACACCGCCGAACTGCGTCTGCTGGTTGGCGGCGTCGTAGGTAGCCGATGCGACTGCAGTCGGCAGCAAGCTGGCAGTGCCACTTGCCCGTGTCAGTGAAGTTCGGTTTCCAGCAGCATCATAGAGGTAGGTCAACGCTTCGATCACCCCACCTGGTCCGTTATGCGTGATGATCAAGAGTCGTGAGGCATCATCGTAGGTGTAGCTGGTGCTCGTCCCGTTCGGATACGTCAGGCTCGTTCTTTGATTCGCATTGTCATAGCCTAAACCGACAACCACTGCGCCCTGCGCTACCTGGGTCAAGCGGCTCGCCGCGTCATACTGATACGTGACCGGCGCTTGCCCAGCGACCGTCATTTTCGTTCGTCGTCCGATCGCATCGTACTCATAGGCAATAGCGCCTTGCGGGGTGACTTCGAGGATCAGCCGATCGAGGTTATCGTAGAAGAAATCAATAGGACCAGAGGTCGAGTCAGTGGCTCTCATCAGCCGCCCGACAGCATCATATGTGAACGTCGTGAAGGAGCTGTCCGCATAGTCCGCCCGCGTTCTTCGGTTCAGCGCATCATAAGTAAAGGTGGCAGGCTGGGTCTTGCGATCCGTAAAGGTCGTCAAGTTGCCCGCTGGATCGTACTGATAGCTTTCACTTCTGTTCAGCGCATCCTTGCGTGTGAACAGCCGATCCATGCTGTCATAGGTATAATTCGTCGGCTGCGCTTTGGCATCCTGCACGGACAGCAGATTCCCATTGCCATCATAGCCGAACCGCGTGATCCCCTGCCGGGCATCCGCGATTTCCGTCACGCGGTTCAAGCCATCGTAGCGGAACTGGGTCTGCAATTGCCGGGGATCGGTCAGGCTCGTGAGCCGTGACACGGCATCATACGCCCGCTGCGTGGCATGGCCTAATGGGTCGGTGGTCGTGATGAGATTCCCGTTCGTATCGTATGCAAATGTCGTCGTGTTGTTCAGTGGGTCTTTGACCGTCAGCGGCTGGCCAAACGAATTGTACGTAATCGTCGTCGTATGATTGAGCGGGTCTTTCACCGTGAGCAGATTCCCGTTCGCGGGATCGTAGGTGAATTCCGTGACCTGGTTCAGGGCATCGGTGATCGTGGTCACACGATTGAACACGGCGTCGTACGTGAAGCGGGTCTCGTGCAGCGCCGGATCCACAATCTTCGTTACATTGCCTACCGCGTCGTATTCAAACGTCGTGGTGCGGCCCAGCGGATCGGTCGAACTGGCGGCTTGATTCGCCGCGTTGCGGACGGTCGTATTCGTTTGCCCCACCGCGTCGGTCGTCGTCACGGGATACCCGCGGCTGTTGAAGCGGGTGGTCGTGACGTTCCCGCGGGGATCGACCACCGTCGTGGCGGTCACCGTCCCGCCGGTGATCGTGTAGCCCGCCTGCGCGTGTTCCCACGAATCCACCGTGGGACAGAGGACGATCGGCAGGACGACGGAGACGACGTTGCCCGTCGGGGTCGTGCAGCCGGCGCCGCTGCTGACGGCTCCGGTCAACTGGTAGCGGAAGCGAAACTCACCTCCGTCGGCCTGCACTTGCCGCAACACCCGCCCGCTGGGACCATAGAAGTTCTGCAGAAAAGGGATGCCCTTCGGATCGATGATGCGGCCCATGCGGTTGGCGCTATCGTATTCATAGCGGGTGGTCCCGCCTTCGGGATCAGTGACGGTGGCTAAATTCCCGGCACCGTCGTAGGCGTAGAGAACGGATCGGCCGATTGGATCCGTGATGCGGGTGATGCGATTACTGCCGTCGTAGCTGAGCGTCAGCTGCCGTCCATCAGGACCGGTGATCGCCGTGATCTGATTGCCGCTGCGTGTCAGCGTGATCGCGTTGCCGTTGCGATCGGTCATTTGAGTCAGCTCTCGGGTATTCACGGCGAGACCGCTCACGAACCCAAACGTCCAGCTGGTGCCATCTTTCCACCGCAGGGTGGGGATTCCGCCGGGTTCCGTCACAACCACGCCTTGGAAACTCACATCGACCAGATTTTGGTAGGTGCCGTCCGGCTGCCGAACAAATGCCACCCGTCGCCCATCCGGCAGCAACAGAATCCGCTGATTGGCTTGTGCGCCGAGCAGCACGTGGTATGAATGCGCGGATCCGCGCCCAAAGGGACCGACGGCTTGTCCCTGGTTGCGGAACGTCCTGGTCAGCGCCAGCGGCATCCGCCCGGGAAGCACCAGATCGGTCTTTTGCATCGTAAAGAGCCCGGTGGCGAGATCGACCGGATCGCCCCCGCTAAAGAGGAAATTCGCCACAAACTGCGCAAAGTTGAACACCGCGTCGAAGGCGGCTTGGAGGATCGCCCATGAGGTCCCGCCACAGCAGAAGCGCGGCTGACCGTATTGTTTGCCGGTGGCCGGATCGATATCGGGCACGATCTGGCTGCCGTCGGCTGAGACGGTGCCGGTGCCGTACGGTGCCCATTGATTCGGTCGCGAGCCGTCCGGGGCTTCATCGAAATACCACAGTTCGACTTGAGTGCCTGGCGGGAGATCGCGATCATTCGGTAAGTTGACAGGAATCGGCTCGGTTGGGGTGCCCCCGCCCGCTTTGCCGAAATAGAACATATGGACCGCGCCCGTGACCCGATCGGATGGGAGCGGCGGGAGCGGCATGCGATCGGTCGGCACGCGGCGTATGGAGATCTGCGTATTCGGTTGGCCGTCCCAGCCGGTGATGACGGCGCCGACGGGGATGCGCATCTGGAAGCCTGGTAATTCCGGATCGGTCACGATCCGCTCCACGCCGCTGTTGGAAATATCGACCATGCCGGTGGTCTTTTGGAAATGCAGGTGCGGGACGAAACTCAGCGCGTTGGCTTGGCCGGCGACGATCGTCACTTTGTAGGGAATGACCGGGAGACTGTGCTGCGGCGTGGACGCCGGGCCGCCGTCGATGAGCAGCAGTTGTTCGATGCCCACCGGCGGGTTCTGCATCACAAAGTTGCCGCCGTCGTCGGTGCTGACTTGCATCGCGCCCAGCGTGACGAGCGCGCCGTTGACCGGCTGGTCGTCTTCATCCAGCACAAGCCCTGCGAACGTCGTCACGCCTGCGGCGAGAACCTGCACCGTGACGTTCACCGAGCGCAGGGTCGAGACGCCATTGACCAGACCGGTGGCGGTGACCGTCAGCGGCACGGGTCCGGCGGGCACGCTCCCGTCGACCGTGAGTGTCAGCAGGCGGCTTTGACCTGCCGTCAGCGTGGGCGAGGTGAAGGACGCCGTCATGCCGGCCGGCATGCCCGTCACCGCGAGCGTGGCCAGGTTCGTGAAGCTGCTACCCGCCAGCACCGCCTTGAACGACGCCCGGCCCAACGACGGGAGGGTGAGAGTCCCAGGGAGCACGCTGAGCTGCATGTCTTGCGTCGGGATCACGACGAAATGGCCGGTCGAGGCCGCGGCCCCGCCGGCCGTAGTCACCGCCAGCGGACCGGTCGTCGCGGTCGGCGGGACGACCGCCGTGAGCGTCGTCGCATTCTGGACCATCACACTCGTCGCGGGGATGCCGTTGAACGTGACGGATTGGACGTTCACGAAGTTCGTGCCGGTGACGGTCACGGTGACGCCGGCGCGGCTCGTCGCTGGCGAGAACCCGGTGATGGTCGGTGCCGCGAAGACGGTGAAGTTCGTGGCGCTGGTAGCGGTGCCGGCTGCCGTCGTGACCGTGATGGGGCCGGTCGTGGCACCAGGGGGAACCGTCGCGACGATGGTCGTCGCCGCTGCGGAGGTCACGACGGCCGTGACGCCGTTGAACTGTACGGTATTGTTGGCCGGCACCGGATCGAAGTTCGTGCCGGTGATCGTGACAGAGGTTCCGACGGGACCTTCCGGGGGCGAAAAGCTCGTGATGGCCGGCGTTTGTTGCGTCACAAACGTCGCGTCGAACCGGGCCTGGCGATTCGCGGCATCGAAATACAGCCGTAGGCCGACGGCGTTGTTGTGGCCGGGACATTGGGTGTCGTCGGGGTTGGTCCCGATCCGAGTCGAAATTCTGATGGACAGTTGGTCCGTCGTGCCATCGAATGGGGTCGAGGGCACGGAGCCGAAGGCGACGGTGGCTTCCTTGGCTTGATTGGCATTGCGCACAATGCCGGTGATGCAGCGCGTGAGGCCCGTCGCGATCACGGCGCCGTTCTTGAGCACCTCGGCCTGCAGATCAAATTGTGTCCCTTGATCGTCGCTGTTCTTGAGACCCAACCAGACATGGAGATCACTGAGCGCGGTGAGCGTGCCCACGGTGAGTGAAGCCGCCGCCGGCCAAGCCCCGATATCTTTCCACAGATTGCCGCCACTGAAGTTCACCCCGGCCGAATCGCGGAACTTCGCGGTGGCGGCCGTCGGCGCGGTCGTATTCAAGAACAGGGTGGGCGGGTTGTTATCGGGTCCGGTGCCGTGGAGAAAGAAGTCACTGCTGGTTTGCGCCTGGACCGGCGGGCTGCTCCCGAGCAGAAGCAATCCGCCGATGAGAACGACCCCGAGGGTGCGCGTTATGGTCACCGCGTACCCTCCGTCGAGGCCAGAGTATGAGTCCTTAGCTCGTCGAGCGCGGCGGCAAATTTCACTTGTTCTGCTTGAGCCAATTGATCCACGGTGACTTCCTTGCCCGAGACCGTGATGAGTGTCAGCGACGACGGCACTTCTAATCCGGCGGCCACCAGCACGCGCTCGATCTTCTCGCCCTCGAACTCGGGCGCCAGTGCCGCCGTGAGGGTCACGGTCGCAAAGACATTCAGGACACTCACCGCGCCGGAAGGCAGCGTGACGTTCGCCGTGGCCGTTGAAACGGCAAAGGTGCCAGTCGAGACACCGCTGGTGAAGGTCGTGGCGCTGCCAGACTTTGGAATCACTCGCACGGTGAAGATGCTGCCGACAGGCGTATTCATCGCCGTGACGATCACGGGGACGGGATTCGTCGTTCCGCCGGGGAGCGAGACATCCGCTGTGGAATACGAACCCGTTGGGATCGACGGCATGGCCATGCCTCCCACCGAACTGATCGACAACGCCGGCACATTCGTCAGTGCGGGAGTACTGGCTGCGGTCACAGGACCGGGAGCAGGCGAGGTCGAGGCGGTCGGCGAGGTGGTGCCATTGAAGGTGAGGGTGAAGGCTTCCAATCGGATGCGGCCGTTGCCGGCGCTGGTACAGCCGAGGACTCCCCCGAGCGCCTGCAATGTCCCTCCGCCGGTCACTTCCGGCGCAACTAATCGAACCGCGCCGCCGCTGCCGAGACCGGCCTGTGGGACTCCCGCGCAGTTGAGCGCGAGGCCTCCGTTGGCGGTGATGGTGCCCGTCACCGTAATTTTTGTCGATGACGCAATGACAATGGCGCCTCCGCCCCCACCGCCACTGCCTCCGGACTGCGATTGCCCAGAGACCGCAAATGTATCGCCACCTCCCCCGCCTGAGCCCCCAAGCATGGGAATGAGACTTACGAAGGAGCCCGGCGCGCCGTAGTTGCCATTGTTGTTCCCGATGCTGCCCGCGATCCCTCCCCCTGGACCCTGACCCGCGGCGGCCGGCGTTCCCCCGCCGCGCGCGGCTCCCGCCCCACCGGGAAAGCCCCCCGGCCCTCCGAGTGCTCCGGGACTGATTACGGGACCGGCCCCGCTTCCTCCCGTCCCGTTCGCGCCGTTCGCATTGATCGTTCCGGCGACCGTCACATCGCCGCTGGCCAACATCGTCACGGGGGTATTGGCCGCATTTTTATTGAACGTCACGGTGACTCCCGCGGGAATCGTGACCGTGGTGTAGTTCAACACGCCATCCGGTGGAAGCGTGACCACCGTGTTGGCCACCGGGGCGAAGGCGCCTAACGCCCCCGTGCTGCCACTGCTGAAAGTCTGGGCCTCCACAAGGCCTGCGCACAATACCAGGCATGCCCCGGTCATGCCCTCCACCGTCTGTTGCATCCAGCGTCTCATCATGACCGACTCCTTAGACTCCGCCGTTCTTGGTTCCGATCTCATCGCTTCACCATGTATCCTTACCGCCCACTCGTCATGGCATGGCCACACTTCCGGGAATGGCGATAATGGGAACCTGCCCCGATGGTGGGGCTTGCGGTGAGGGCGAAGGGACAAACACGCTCCCCGGCTTGCTCACCTCGAAGGTGGGAATGGAGGCCCCCACCGCCAGCATGACCGTACCACTCTGCGCCGTCCCTTGCGGGCTGAGGATTGTAAATCCATATGATCCCACCGGCACGCCGGCGGCGACCGTCACATTCACCGGCAGGGTGGAGTTGGTCCCGCCCGCCAGAATCGTCGCCGTCAACCCGGCCTGCGTGAATTGCACCGCCGACGCGCTCAGAAGATTGAAGCCGCCAATCTGTACCCGCGCGGTCGTCCCTTGCGGCACTTTCGTCGGATCGACCCCGGTCACGATCGGCGGCACCAGTATGGTAAACGCGTTCGGACTGGCCGCCGTCCCATTGGCGTTGGTCACCGTTACCGGGCCGGTCGTGGCGCCCGCCGGGACCGTCACAATGAGCGATTCGCCGCTACCGGAGACAACGGCGGCTGTGACTCCATTGAACTGCACCTGATTGCTCGACGGCGGTGTTGTGAAGCCGAAGCCGCGAATCTCGACGGGCGTATTCACGATCGAGCTGCCCGGCGCAACGAGGAAGAGGCCGACACCCCCGCCACTCGACGTGAACCGTTGAATGGCGAGGAGATTCCCGACAGCGTCGTAGTTGTAGACCGCTGCGTCTCCCTGGTCGTTGACGACCCCGACGAGCCGGCCCAGTTCGTCGTAATAGTATTGCGCGGTGTCGGCCAGCAGCGCAGAAGGAAGGCTCAGCGCGGCCACGATCAAGATGACGCGACATATGAGGCGACAGCATGTGGAATCAGTTTGGCTCATCGAGCATGCAGCTCTTCGGACGTCACCTTCTCTATCCATTTGCAATCGAATCGCGTCCTCAGAAAATCGCACGTGATCGTAAGGAAGCCTTCGTATACACCGAGACAGAATCGATGGCAAGAAATTTCTGTACGGAAATACGTGTATTCACTTTGAAGAGCGTTGCCATCGACCGCCATGCCGAACATATGCGGCACCCGGCTGGTTGTCACCTGGCGGATCCACCGGGCGCAGAGATGCGAGGGAGGAGCGGATCACAAATCACGGGTCAACGATTGTCTTGAGAGTCTCATCGGCGAGAAGAGGGAACATACGAATGGATCAGGTGTTATGCCTTTGAAGATGGTGTCCGCAAGCGGGCTGAACTGAAAGGCGTGGCTCTAACGAAGGGAGAAGGCACCTACCGAAAACTGAATGAGATTATCGATGAATTACGCAATGACGGCTTCATCTCGAACATCACCCCGGGAAACTGGCATAGGCTACAAGTATTAGGAACAAAGTCTTCCACGCGAAGGTGACTGCTCCTTCAGAACGGGATCTTCGAGACCTTGTTCAGGAGGTAATCAAGATTGATGCCTCGAACAATGAGCGTCGAGGAGCATAACGGGGCAACGGCAAGAAAACTTGATCTCTAATGAGGAATATTTTCTTGGATGGAACGAGTAGTTGGCGGAAGGAGCGCTGGCCTCTTTCTGTGCTCCGCCGTCGTCGGACCGGATCGGCTCGCTTCACCCTCATCTCGGCTGGAACGGATGCGCCGGCGAGGCAAGCGCCATAGCGACACTGCTTGGGATGTTGCCGAAAAGGGCGCCGGGTGCGACGGCATTGCGACGCGACGGCGCTGTTTCAGAGTCGCGCCCGGCCAACAGCGAACGGTACAGAAGCCTTCAATGTCCAACGCATTATGGCGCAACCGAGCCGGCGTGCCGTTCGTCAGACGAGATGTACCCTACACTTTATAGAACTCGCGATACCATTCTACGAAACGGGGAATGCCGACTTCGATCGGCGTCGCGGGCTTGAATCCGACGTCTCGAGCAAGGTCGTCAATGTCCGCATAGGTTGCCGGCACATCTCCCGGCTGTAACGGCAGCAGCCGCTTCTCGGCTTTCTTGCCGACCGCCTGTTCCAGCACCTCAATGAATCGCAGCAGCTCCACCGGCTGATGATTGCCGAGGTTGTACACCCGCGCGGGGGCCGAACTGGTTCCGGGATCCGGAGACTCACCCGACCACTGGGGATTCGGTTCCGCCGGCCGATCCAGCGTGCGCACGATCCCTTCGACGATGTCGTCGATGTAGGTGAAATCCCGACGCATCTTTCCATGGTTGAAGACGTCGATCGGTTTCCCTTCCAGGATGGCTTTCGTGAAAATAAAGAGGGCCATGTCGGGCCGCCCCCAGGGTCCATAGACGGTGAAGAACCGGAGACCGGTGCAGGGAAGGCGGTACAGGTGGGCGTAGGAATGAGCCATCAACTCGTTGGCCTTCTTGCTGGCCGCATACAGCGAGACCGGATGGTCCACATTGTCGTGGATGGAAAATGGCATCTGGGTGTTCCCGCCGTACACGGAGCTGGACGAGGCATACACCAGGTGTTCCACCCCGCCGTGCCGGCAGCCTTCGAGCACGTTCATGAAACCTTCGATGTTGCTGTCGGTATAGGCGTGGGGATTGACCAGGGAATATCGGACGCCGGCCTGCGCCGCAAGATGGACGACCCGCTTGATCGGCTGCTCGGCGAACAGCTCCTTCATGCCCAACCGGTTGGCCAAGTCCAGCTTGACGAACTGGAATCGGTCCAGCGTGGCCAACTGGGCCAAGCGCGCCTGCTTGAGTCGAACATCGTAGTAGTCGTTGACGTTGTCGAGGCCGATCACGGAATCGCCTCGCGCGATCAATCGTTTGGCGACGTGGAAGCCGATGAACCCGGCCGTTCCCGTTACGAGAATCACGTTGTTCGAATCACCCATGCGCCATCCTCTCCCTCGGATCGGCAACCTTTGCGTTACGTCCGCCGCCCCGCCTTCATGAAGGACGGTTCTCCGAACGCTGCCGTGTATAGAGTCATCGGCCCAACATTCCCGCCGATCGACTGGATGTCGATCGTCCCGTCCTGTGCCAGACGATACCGGTCGAATGCCTGGGCGTAATGATACCCACAACCCAGAGGAGAGAGAAATTCTTTCAGATTCTCCGGAGACTCCCAATGCGCCGTCAGCAACGCCGTTCTTGCCGGATTTCTCCGACTGAACATGAAGGACAGATGATCGGGGTACCAGTCGGCACCCCCGGTGGCGTACGACACGAACGCTTTCGCGCGGACCGCCGAGCAGATCTCGGCCAGGTAGGCATTGGTGAGGTATCCGTTCTCGCCGATTTCGAGCCACTTGCCCGGATGGGACAGGGCGGCATGGGCGGCATAGGTCCGGAGCTCGAGCAATTGCTGCTGCGAGGCGAAGACAAGAGGGACCGGCCCGTATCGGTCGACCATCCGCGTGAGAACGTTTTCCTTCAGCGCAGAACGTCCGTCGTTGGTCGGGCCGCTGTCGGCATGCACCAGAACATTGTAGCCCCGGTCGCTGATCAGATAACAGTTTCGCGGCATCTCCAGGTCGCAGGGATCTTCTCCGTAAAACGGGACGGAGACGACGGCCCCTCCTTCGAAGGACCAAGCCTCGCCGTGAGCCAACTCGATGATATGGGCGAATCCCAACTCCCGGAGCAGCGACAGGTAGTCGTAGAAGAACCGCTTGCGGTTGCGCCGGCTCGGCACGATGATGGGCGTTTCCTTTGGCAGATGCAGCAACGTACGCGGATCCACGTGGTCGTCATGATCGTGAGTCAGGAATACGGCGGCCGGTTTGGGCAGCAGCGCACCCCATGGAGACGGCACGGAGGATTCGGCGTACCACGGAAGGAGCCATGGGTCGAACAGCAGAACCTGCTCCTGCTGGCGATACAGCAACGCGGCATGGCCCAGGTGGACCGTGTCCTGATCCTGCACGGTCTCAAACCACCGCTGCCGAATCGCGGCCCGAGGCGAACTGGTGAGACACTCGTATTGGTGCAGGGCTTCCATCAATCGAATCAGGACGACCTGCGCTTCCCTCGGCGACGCCATGACGACCGTCTTGATTTCCTCGACCTGCCTGGTGCCGTCGAGCATGCCCAGGACCTTTCCGATGACGGGGCCGAGCGGGCGCTGCTCGAATCCGATCGGAATCGCCTGCCGCTTCACTGAATGAAAAATGCGCAGCCCTCCGTTCGTGACCGTGGCCGATTTCGTCGGATCAGCGGCGAATTCCCAGTGGAAGCTGCCGTCGGGCTTGCGCCCGCAGGCGATATGCCGCTGCAGATACGGCCTGGCCGCCACGAGTTCGGCATACGCGTCTTCCAATCGCCGTCGGCGCGCCGGATCCTCCAGCGGCGCCCGCTTCGAGAAGACGTCGCTGATGGCGGTATCGATGGAACTGGCCAGCAGGCTGTGCGCTTCATGAAGGCTTGCAACGACGTCGGGGGCCGCCCCGCCGACAAAGGGAAATGGGCCGGGCGGCCCTCCGCTCTCCAGTTGGACCCACACCCACGGCACGAGACTGAGATGCTGCTGCCGAGGATAATGGTCCCAGATCTTCATGGACGTCACGCGCGCGGCAGGCGGAAGGAAAAACGGACCGGGCGGGAGGGGTGTGCCAGGTCAATCATGGCTGACCCATTGCCGCTTGCTGACGGTCGGCTCGTACAGCGCCTGAATGATGTTTCCATCGGGGTCGGAGAAGTAAAATGAGTAGCTGCCGTCTCGATGCTGCTTCGGCTCCCTGGCGATCGCTCCTCCCAATGACGCGATCTTCGGCGCGATCGAGGCATACATCCGGTCGACCGCTTGAGGACTTTCGACGATGACCCCCATGTGGTCCAAAAACTGGCCTCTCGGCGGCTGATAGGACGCCAATTCTCCGGAACCGATCTGATGCAACGCGAGGTTATCGATCCCGGAACTGAAATACACATTGTCGGCGTCCGGTTCCCACACCACCTTCATCGCCAACAATTGCTCGTAAAATGCCCGGGAGCGTTTCAGGTTGGTGACGCGGAGCGCCACATGTCGCAAACCAAGATGAGCGGGAACATCCATACCGGTCTCGTTGCCCGGTATAGTAGGTAACGCCTGCTCCGCCGTCAATTCGATTTTCTGCCGCACTGATCAGGCTGCGAACGATCGGACGCGTGTGCTACGATACCGCGCATCGGCCATACCAAGAAGGAGAACTGCATGATCTGGGGTTCGCTCTCGTTGCTCATCGCCGCCGCCGTCCTTTGCCTGCCTCCTGCAACTCGTGCCGCCGACGCGGTGCCGCCCGTCCACGACGGGGCTCCGACGGTGAAAGTTCCGCCCGGACCATTTCCGATGGGTGTCCCCCCCGGCGATAGGGACGGAGGTCGAGACGAATATCCCCGCCATGAAGTGTACCTGGACGCCTATGAGATTGATCTGTACGAAGTGACGAATGCCCGATATCAGGCATTCGTCAAAGCCACGGGCCACCGGGTGCCTCAAAATCCCAAGAATCCGACCAGGAATCTCTGGCAGGGCGAGACGGTTTCCGACACATTGGCCGACCGGCCGGTCGTGAACGTGGACTGGGCCGATGCGGACGCCTACTGCCGGTGGGCGGGCAAACGGCTGCCGACAGAAGCTGAATGGGAAAAGGCCGCGAAGGGGAATACCGATCACCGCTTCCCGTGGGGAAATGTCGAACCCACCAACAAACATCTGAATTTCAATCAAACCTGGACCGGTGATAAGACCCTCATGCCGGTCGGGAGTTATGAGGCGGGGAAGAGCCCCTACGGCGTCTACGACATGGCGGGAAACGTCTGGGAGTGGGTTCAGGACTGGTACGACCCGCGGTACTACGAAAAAAGCCCGAGCAAGAATCCCAAAGGGCCCGACAAGGGAACCAAGCGGGTGCTTCGCGGATCCGGATGGCAAAACGAAACTCCTACCGTCCGTATTTTCACCCGCGTAGAGAGCGATCCGACCGTCCGCAACGAGTCGACCGGCTTTCGTTGCGCGCGGGATGCGAAATAGTCGTTTGCACTGAGGATCGCTCCGCCGTCATGGTACAAGAAGGCCATGGCGCGATCCGACCAAACCGAGCTGCTCCGGACCAAGAGTCGACAATTGGCCGTGGGGGTACTGGCGCTGTTCGGCACCCTTCCGAGAACTCCGCAAGTGCTGGCGCTCGAACCTTCGGTCGTGAAGGCGGCCGCCTCATTGGCCGCAAGTTGCCGGGCCCTTGCACGATGCACTTCGGAAGCTGAGGAACCGGTCAGGCGGCGCAATGCGGAGAACGACGCCGACGATTGCCTGTTCTGGCTAGACTTGCTCGCAGCGACCGTGACCGAGCAGGAGCCGGCCATCCACCCGCTGCTCGAAGAATTGACGGACGTCATGGCGCTGCTGTCGATCGACGGCGAAACGGACGCGCCTCCCTCTGTCAACCCACCGTCAATCCAGCCGCCGATTTCCGAGACGGTCGACCGTCAGACGACGGACGTCGCAACCCCCGGACGTCCGCTCCGCATGCTGTCCTTCGAGAGCCGCATGGCCAAGGAGATGGCCCGGCTGATCGAGCACGCCGGGGGCAAGCCGCTGGTCGTACCGGCGCTTCGTGAAATTCCCATTCCGCTTCAGGACAACGGCGCCGTGTTTCGATTCGGCGTAAAACTCATGCTCCACCAGATCGACATACTGATCCTGCTCACCGGCGTCGGCACTCGAACGCTGCTTGAGACTTTGCAGATCCGCTACCCGCTCGCGCAGCTGATCGAATCGCTGAAGCACACCATGATCGTGACGCGAGGACCGAAGCCGTTGGCCGCGCTGAAACATATCGGCATGGACTCGAATCTTACCGTGCCGGAGCCGAACACCTGGCAGGACGTCGTCGCGACCCTCGATTACTACAGGCCAGTGCAGGGATTGCGGGTCGCCGTGCAGGAGTACGGCATCTCCAATCCGGATCTCATCAATGATCTTAAGTCCAGAGGCGCGGAGGTTTTCGCCGTACCGGTCTATCGCTGGGCCATGCCGATCGATACGGCACCGCTCACGGGAGCGATCGAAGAAGTCGTATGCGGCGGCATCGACATGCTGTTGGTGACCAACGCGGCCCAGGTCGACCACGTCATGGAGCTGGTTGAGCGCAGGGGCCGAACCGATGCCTTCCGAACCGCATGCCGGAAGCTGGTGGTGGCCTCCATCGGGCCCACCGCCAGCGAACGTCTCCGACATTACGATATTCCTGTCGACTTCGAACCTTCCCATCCCAAGATGGGCGTGCTCGTCAAGGAAGCCGCGACACTGGCGCCGACCCTGCTCCAGCGCAAACGACGCGTGTAGCGCAGAGAAGATCGGGCACGAGGGAAACCCGGGCCACGGGTTTCCCTCATGTCGATCGCGCCGGCTGAATCGATCAGCGCACCACGGAAGACACAGGACCGATCCGAGGCGGAGTCTCGGCATCGGCCTGCTTCACCCCCGGACGAACGCCCGACAGAGCTTTGATGCGTTGATCGCCGGACGGCAGCACACGCAGATAACCCCACTGTCCCGATTGCGAATACGGCAGACGCTGGTTGCTCCACACATAGTCGCCCGGCATCCTGAATGGGCCTCCCGCGCTGGGGAGAAAGGCGTCCAGGGTCTCTGACCCCGAGAACTCCACCACGCTGATCATGTCAGCCCCTCGCATGAAGGGTTCGATCGGCCATTCATGACGTTCGACGCTGAACATGCCGTTCTGCTCGTTGCTTGCCCCGAACACGTGGATCCGCACGGGGTCTCCGGCGTGCGCCTCGATAATCGGGGTCGCAGGATCCTCAACCTTGTCCACCACACAAGGCTGAAACACCTTGCCGAGGCTGCACCCGGTGTCCTGGCGGAACTTGTAGGGTTCCGCGCGATAGTTCACGGCGGTCAAGCCCGCGGTGTTCTGCACGTAGGGCATGAAGCTCGTCCCGATGATATTGTCTTCGTCTTGGAAGAACAGCGCGACATCGCGGTAGTTGACGCGATTTTCATAGCCCTGAATGGTCCGGTCGACGATGACGTCGGCCACCCAGCTGTTCTTGGTCGAGATATCTTCGCCGGTCTTGGGATCCCGGTAGTGGGCGCCCTTCGGACCGATCACGACCGCTCCATAGAGCCCGCTCCGAGGATTGAGCATCACATTACCCCAATCCCACACCAGCGAGGCGGTTTCTCCCAGGAACGGATCCGCATAGTAGGTGTAGGTGCGGTTCTCCCCCGGCGCGACCGTCTGCTCGCCCGGATTGTTTCCGACGTTCGCCCCGAGCGAATCCTTGGGGTCGAAGGCCAACCCGATGGCGGAGAACGAGGCGCGTCCTTCCTTCATCCGGTTGGTCAGCTTGATCTTGAGACAGTCCCCGACATTGGCCCGTAGCGTCAGCGGCATCGGCTGCAGCCCGCTGCCGACTCTGGCGACCTCTTCCTCCAGCGCGTAGATCTTCGCGTTGGGATTCACCATTTGGATCGTCCGCTCGAAGTCCACTTCGATGACATCCGGAGCCTTCGGATTCAGCTTCATCGAGGGATAATCCATCGCCACGACGTTGAAGCTCTTCACCGGAGCGTCCGCCGGACAGACCGGAAGCGGTTGCGGGATGTTGTTCCTGCGGCTGTAGCCGGCCGGCAGCTTCTGCAGATCCGCCACTTCCTTGTCCAGCACCCGCATGATGCTCCACGCACCTTCCGAGAACTTCGAGGTGCGGCCATTGAAGTGGATGTAGTCACCCGGCTGGAGCCGCGGTCCACCGGCTTGCGGGACTACGAGGTCGTAGCGCTCCGCAATGCCGATATGGATCGAGTTCTTCCGGTTCGCGTCGCCCGCATAGCGTTCGGTCAGATAGGTATGGCCGGACAGCGTCCACACCATCGTTTCGTTCGCCATGGTCTGCAGCAGCCGGAACACCACCGTGTCGCCCAAGTACGCGCGCACCATCGGCGTGTAGGGATCGCCGTGGACGGCGCTGCTGAACAGCTTGGACGGATCGGGATTCGCTACCAAGCGGCTGGAGATGGGCTCAGCCTTGAAATTTAACCCGCCCCCCGTCGTATGGGTTCCGCCGTTGAGGAAGGGCATCGGCGTCATCGGAATCTTCTCCGGCATCGGGAACGACACGGTCTTGCCGGCCTCGAGGGCCACCTCGATCGGCTGGCCGGGCGGATTCCCCGCCGTGACGATGTTCACCGTATGCGGCACGGTGTCGTTGAGTTGCACGAGCAATTCGCGGAAGCTGCCGTTGACTCCGTAGCCCACCGGCTCGGCCGTCCGGATGTCGGCCAACGGTCCGCTCCGGATCGGCTTGCCCGTCTTCGGATCATGGTACGTCGAGCCGACCGGTTCGATGACAATCGTCCCGAATCCTCCATGCGGCCACGTCACCCGACCCAGGGCGTGATCATGCCAGAAAACCGTCCCCACGTCGGAATCCACCCAGAACCGCTGACGGACGAACTCGACCGTCACGATATCGTTCACCGGATGATCATTCCTCAAGGGCCGATACAACGTGATCTGGTTTCCCTTGATCGACTTCACACGTCCGATTTCGTTGCCTCCGACATTGTCCGCGCCGATCAAAAGCTCCACGTTCGGGTGGTACTGCGCGGCGTTCTTGAGCGTGATCACCCGCTCGCCCTTCTTGGCGGCCTTGGTGAACGTCGTATTCATCGGCACCGGCAGGCCGTGTTTGGCCTTTTTCTGCATCATCGTGAACGGGCGCACCGACTGCTCGTAGGAGAAGCCGGTGATGACGCCGTCCGACGACTGGTTGTCGAACTGCAGGAAATGCCAATGCGTGTTGATCTTCGACGCCTGGAAGTTGATATGGTCGTCGTCTTCCCATTCGCTGGTCAGCATCCAGTCGATGCAATCATAGATATTCGCCCGCACGACGAGCGGATACTTGATGGCGCTTTTTCGGACCTGAGCTTCTTCTTCGTGCAACACGTAGATCAGGCCGTCCTTGTCCTCGATCGCCGGCGTATCGCCCTGCTTGTCGGCGAGCGTCATCGGCGTCTGAATGAAATGCACGTTGTACTTCTTGGAGCCCGCGTTCTCCGGGCACATGCTCCAGCGCCCGTTCTCTCCCGGCTTCGCCGGATAGGAACTCGGCAAGCCATCGTCATCAAGATGGATCATATCCAGCCAGGGAGCCGGATTATGGTTCTGCGAGAACGGCACGCGCCGGCCGAAGTGCGGCTTCAAGTGCGGCCAGGCGACTTTCCCGGTCGCGCTTTCGAACAGGATCGGCAGCCGCTTGCCCGGTGCCGTGGATTTGTACCGCGGATTCTCTACGGTATTCTCACGCTCGGTCATCGCACGATCGCCCTGCCAGGCCCAATCGAGTACGCTGGCATCGTACGAGCTGGTCTGAGCCCGCTCGTCGTCCTTGTGGCCGGGCTGCCCCTGCGGAGGCAGCTGCATGCTGACCCAATCCTTCACATTGACGACGGCAGGCGAAGCCTTCCAATCCGTCTTCCCATCCTTGACGATCGTGAACTCCTTGCCGAACCAGTCCAGCGTGCGGCCGATGAGCTGATCCGACGTCGCGCCGGGCTGAATACGGCCCGCGCGGTCCGGGAGTTCCCGAAGGGCCGGCATCACGTCATTGTGAACATCGCCTTGCTGCAGGGTATTGTAGACCCGCCAATACCCCCACATGCCGGCGATGTAGTGGTGCGCGACGTGGCAGTGGAACAGGAAATCGCCGGCCAGCTGCTGACAGAGGCCCGAGCCGCACTCTGTTTCCAGATCCATCGTCTCGGATGGACCGATGACTTCCACGTCTACGCGGTCGGACTTGGTCCGGATCACGGGGTACTTGACCGGACCGTTCTTAGCGGCATGCCACAAGGGCATTTCGTCGATCGCGCGCGGGCTACGCGGCCAGCGGATCGAGCCGCCGTGCGGATGGTGGGAGTGAAACACCTCTGATCCTCCATGCACGAGTCGGAACTTAGCCGGATCACCCAGATAGCTGCGCGGCACGGTGGTCGCCGGATCGCCGAACGTATAGGCGCTGTAGGCCATGGATTCGTCTTCGAATCCGAAGTACTCATGCTGCGTCTGCATGTTGTCGACGCCGAACGGCTCGCTCCGATAGTTCAGGGCGCGGGCCACCGGGCGGTAGACGTCGGTCAACGGATCGCGCTGCGGAAGAAAATCGCCCTTCTTGTTCAGCGGCCTGAAGGCTTCGTCGCCGACTTCGTGATACATCAGGACGAACTCACGGAAATCCGGTCCGGCGCCGTTCTTGATGATCGCCTGCCATCCGCTCGTCATCGGGGTTGGCTCGCCGCTGCCGAGCGGATCCAGGTACTCGGATCCCTTTGGCTCGACGACGAAGGTCCCGAATAGGCCCATCACCGTCAATTCACGATCGTTGCTGTAGGAGTGGAACTGCCGTCCGCCCTCTTGCTGCGTCGGGGGAATGTACCACTCGAATTCCACGGCTTTGCCTTTCGGCGCGATGCTGTCCGGATTGGTCGTGGTCGCCGGTTGACCGGTCGACGCGACGACCATGCTGGATCCATGGATATTGAGGCTGACCTCCTCGCCGCCGTCGAGCTGATTGCGCAGCGTCATCTTGACGCAGTCGCCTTGATTGCCACGGATCACCAGCGGCTGAATCCATTGACTCTGCAATCCGTTCTTGACCGCCCCGGGATCGTACCCGTCTTTTTCGCGGGCCTCGCGATTCGTGGTCTCCTCTTGCCGCACTTTCTCGATGTTCTCGGTCAGCACGTACATGTAGCCGGGATAGTAGTCGAGCCACATGTTGAGCGAAATCTCGACGTCGATCGCGGAAATGTCGTACTTCCGGACCGGCGCCGACGCTGGGCAGCGCCCGCCTCCCATGTGCACCGGCTCGACGCCGGAATCGGACATGAGCAGCACGTCCTGGTTGCCTGCGCCGTATTGGTGCATCATGTTGACGTTGTTGAAGTATCCGCTCGTCCGCTGCGCCTCGGCGTCCCGTTCCATCTGCTGCATGACGCGGTGGTGCTGCCGCTCCATCATCGCTGAGCGGTCGGGGCGGCCTTCCATGGAATCCTCGACGATCGTCTGCCCCTTCAGCCGTTGCGTCCATGCGACGGGCGTCGCCGACTCGGCCTCCTGGTGGGCATCGTGGGTGGGTTCAGCCACCGCGTCATTGGCCGCCAACATCAGGGTTGCGGCGCATAGAATCCTTGCCCATGAACGATACTGCGTACCTCTCCTTGGCATTATGGTTTCCTCTCTCTCAAGAGTTGAATCACACATCTGGCCAAAATGGCCCACAATTCCGGTCTATCGGTCGGCTGCGCCCGTCCAGGCCACATCGCGGTCGTGTGGCGGCGGCAGAGCCTCGAAGCTGGTCTTTGGCGTCTCCTCGTTGGAGACATGGATGAGGCCCAACGCCCCGGTTAAGGCGTCCTGAAGCGAATGGGTCACCATGGGATACATGCCTTCTTCAGGGATCACGAGATCGAAGGTCGCGCCCCCGCCCGGCGGCAGCGTATACGTCTGGATGCCGTATTCGACATTCTTGGGATTGCCGCTGGCATACACGCGGTCGAACACGGCGCCGATGACGTGAAACGCTGAAAAATGATTCGGCCCGGCATTCACGACATGGAGCCGGATCAACTCACCCGGCTTCGCCTGGAGCGGCTCGTCGAGATATTTGTTCGCGCGACCGTTGAACACGACGAGCTTAGGCTTGCCGGTCATCATCGTGTCGACGTCATGGGGAGTCGGATAAATCTCACTCTGGACGATGACATACTCGCGATCCGCCTTCACGACGGGAGCCCGCGGTTCGACGATCACAGCGCCGAACATCCCGTTGGCGATGTGCTGAATCATCGGATCGGTCCCGCAGTGATAGTAAAAGACGCCCGGATAGTCCGCCTTCCATCGGAAGCTGGACTCCGATCCGGTGGGTACCCCTTGAAAATGCAGATTCCAGGGAGTCTTGGCCGCGTGGAAATCAATGGAGTGGACGCGGTCAGCCTCGTTCTTGAGCGTAAAGTCGACGATGTCGCCCTCTTTGATCCGGATCACAGGACCGGGAAAGGTATCATTGAAAGTCCAGGCTTCACGCTGGTCGTCTTTCGCTACCTCAATCTTCGAGACGCTCGCTCGCAAGTGGACGGCAACCTCACCCGCGTAACTCGCCTGCGCACAAAAGAGTCCCACCGCGGACAGCGTCAACAGGGCGGAGGATAGGCCATGCTCTTGCCGGAACAACGGACCACGGAACTTTGTGTTACTCATGACGCTCCTAAAATGCTGAATAGATGGCTCTCTCGGCCGAGGACGGCAGAGGATCGAACGGACACCACCGGTGCGCTATAAAAAGCAACAGCTGTGCCGACTGTACGGATGAGAGACTGATTTGAAAAAATTTAATGATATCCGGAGGAAGGAGAAACAATGGGCTGTCGCAAGGCTCCTGATCGCGAAATGTATACGTGATACTTAGCGGTGAGCCGCGATATATCGCGTCTGAGCAAAACGGCTAGACCACTGGAAGATTCACGGGACGGCTGAGGCCAAGCTTCTTCATCCGGCTTCGGAGGGTGCTCGGATTCATACCGAGTTGGGCGGCGGCCCCGTAGGTCCCGTAGATCCGCCAATGCACGGACTCCAATACTCGCAGGATGTGGCGGCGCTCGACGTCGACGAGATTCGACGTCGATTCGGCCGTTCCGTTCCCCGCGGCCAGGGCCTGGGGTTCGATGGTCACGACCGAGGTGCGCGCAAGGATGACCGCCCGCTCGATCACGTTCTGCAACTCGCGCACGTTGCCCGGCCAGGAGTAGCCCGTGAGCCGCGTCATCGATTCGGCGCTCAGCTCGAGCATCGGCCGTTTCAATTTCGCCCGGTACGCTTCGAGAAAATGTCGCGCCAGGAGCGGGATGTCTTCCCGTCGCTCCCGCAACGGAGGCAACATGATGGGAAACACGTGGAGCCGGTAGTACAAGTCCTGGCGAAACCGTCCTTCATTGACGGCAGCGACCAAGTCCGAGTTCGTCGCGGCGACGATGCGCACGTCGACTGGAACAGGGCGCGTGCCGCCGATGCGGTCCACGAGTCCGTCCTCCAGGATCCGGAGCAACTTGGCCTGGGCTTCGAGCGGCATCTCGCCGATTTCGTCAAGAAACAATGTGCCGCCGTTGGCCAGCTCGAAACGGCCCGCCCTCCGCTGGTCCGCTCCGGTGAAGGCGCCGCGTTCGTGCCCGAACAGTTCGCTCTCCACCAAGCCCATCGGAAGCGCCGCGCAATTGACGCGAACGAATGGTTTGTCCCGGCGGGTGCTCAACTCATGGATCGCCCGCGCCATGAGTTCCTTGCCCGTGCCCGTTTCACCGGTGACCAACACGGTAGTGCCGGTCGGGCCGACGGCTTCCGCCTGCGTCAACGCGGTCCGGAACGCCGCGCTCAGTCCGACCATCGCGCCGAAATTGTGCGTGAGCTTCAGCTCTTCGACCAGGTATTCGTTTTCGCGGGCGAGCTGATGCCGCAGGCGATCGATCTGTTCATAGGTCTGGACGTGGTCGATCGCATAGGCGATCTGAATGGCCACGAGCTGAAGGAATTCCAGATCGGTCGGGTCAGGGTCTCCGCACTCCACGCTGCCGATGTTCAATGTGCCAATACACGCGTTGCCCACCATCAGCGGCGAGTTGATCATGCGGCCCAATCCCTCCCGCACGTAGTAGTCGTCTTCGAGAAAGAGGCGTTGCCGCCTGAGGTCCGGACGGACGTGGATGGTCCGATTTTCATGGACCCATCCCACCGCACTGCCGACCTTGGGAATCACCGCATCACGGGGCAATTCCCGATGCGGCATGGTCGTCTCCACGGCATAGAACCTGAACGAATCGGTGTCCGGATTGTACAGGGTGACGCCGGCCCGCTCCCATGGAAGGACTTTCCTGATCTGCTCGGTGATCGCGCGCCACAAGCTGTCCGTGTCGCGCTGGGAATTCAGAACGTTGGTGACGGCCAGCAATGCGCGATAGCTTTCATCGTTGTTCCGCATCCGCGTGCCTCCGCAACTAGAAAGGCTCCCGCAGGAGCCTTACTGGACAGAATACGTGATCCGTTCTCTCAATCGCAAGTCGGTACCTTCTCACTGAACCGGATCGTCTGTCTCGACCCCTGCCTTTGCCATGGACCGACCAATCTTATTTGGCGCACCGGATCCTCCAGCGAGTGAGATGCGGCGCATCCCGACCTGGCCGGACCCACGACCGCGCCACGGCCTCGGGTTCACGTCTCCACCCGATAGGGCATGGCAAACACCGAGGAGAACAGCTTGACCAGAAGCAGCCCGACCAACACGGCCCCGGCTTGAGCGGCGACGAGCTGCCAAATCGCCCGCCTCCACTGCTCGGGCTGGGACGCGTCCGTCTCACGAAACTCCCGCTCGATCTTGGCATCCAAATCGTCGAAGACATTCGCGATCGTCTTCGCCATCGCCACCCCGTCGCCACCACGAATGTACCGGAGGACTTCTTCCTGCTCACCAGCCCCAATCTTGAACGTCAGCTGGCGTTTCGTCTCGATCAACTCCTCCAACCGCCGCTTGAGCACCTGCACGCCCCCCTGGAGCGACGGCGTCTTTTCCGTCAACTCGGTCAACCGATCCAGCGCCCGAGGAATTTCAGCCTCGGCCGCCACCACAGGCACGAGGAACATGCTTTGCCGCATCAGCGCGTACCCCCGAAAGCCGTTGTCGATGTCGGTGGCCAAGCGCCGAAGCTGCAAGACCTGCACGGTGATGGCACTGCGAAGCTCCTGCGTCTCGGAGGCTTGGTGCCATTGCTTCAGAATGTAGGCTTGCTCGGCCGCAAAAAATAGCAGAAGGAGGATTCCCGTGCAGAGATACACCCATACTTTTCCCCGTTGTTGCACCGCTCGCTTCCTTCCGATTCGACGCTTCACACCGGCACGACATCATCAGAACCTTTGTCCCGGCTGGTGCTGGCGAGCGCGGCGGATAGACGAAGGGCAGAGCCTTCGGCTGAAGACTCTGCCCTTCCGCGCTCGACCGCCCGCGGACCCGGTCCG
>Ga0268299_1002346_pt1 | contig 23409 bp, 17 predicted proteins | sample NOBtaG_FD_193484 | JGI IMG/M metagenome (GOLD analysis project Ga0268299, IMG submission 193484) | Activated sludge microbial communities from bioreactor in Nijmegen, Gelderland, Netherland - NOB reactor | ecosystem: Engineered > Bioreactor > Aerobic > Activated sludge | place: Netherlands... | reverse complement strand
CTCCCTGTTCAAGACTCGAAACCATGACCGGGAGGTTAACGGCCACCGCCGCAGGCGGCCACTCGGCCTTCCCAGCGGTGTGCAGAAACTCGGGGATGTCGTTTGGGAGTCGTGACTGGGACTAGGCTTGTGGGTCGAGGAGGCACCCATGCCGCGTCTACCGCGTCACGATCTCTTCCGGGCCATCCTACTGGCGATCCGCCCCGGTCGGCACCACGAGCTTGCCCGGCAGATCGAGTTTCTCCGCGAGGAGAACAGGATCCTGCGGAGTCGGCTCCCCCGACGGGTCGTCGTGACGCCCAAGGAACGGGCCCTTCTCGTCCGGCTCGGGAAGCCGCTCGGGCGGGCGATCGACGGCCTCGTGTCGATCGTGACGCCCAAGACCTTCGCCCGATGGGCAAGCGGCGCAACACGCTCGGCATCAGAGACAGTGGCGCCGAAGCGTCCGCCCGGCAGGCCGCCCGTGGGAAGCGAGATCGCGGAGCTCGTGCGCCGGATGGCGTGCGAGACGGATTGGGGGTACACGAGAATCCACCACGAATTGCGCAAGCTCGGAGTCGTCCATGTCTCCCGGTCCTCGGTGGCGAACATCGTTCGGGCACAGCGCGGCCCGGGCGGCGTGCCGGGCGGGCCGAGCACATGGGACCAGTTCATCCGCGCCCACGCCGAGACCCTGTGGGCGTGCGACTTCCTGAGTCGCAAGGTCTGGACCGCGCGCGGTCTCGTCGAGCACTTCGTTCTCTTCTTCATCCATGTGGGCTCGCGGCGCGTGATCGTGTCCCCAGCCACGGCGAATCCGGACGCATCGTGGATGGCGGAGCAGGCGCGACGGTTCGGTGCCGCGATCGCTGACGAGGGCGGCACATCGTCGGCGACGACAGGGTCGACTTCTGCGGAGTCGCCGCGCGACACCGAGTTCGCTCCAACCTCGTGCCCGTGCAAGCCATCGCATTGCGCCGACACCGACGAGGAGACCCACGACGACTCGGACGACAATCCCCGGCTGGCGATCCTGCTCCGCGACAACGACCGCAAGTTCACCCGCGAGTTCGACGAGACGCTCCGGCACGACGGCGTCAAGCCGCATCCGCTTCCGATCCAGTCCCCAAACCTCAACGCGTTCGCGGAGCGATGGGTGCAGACGGTCAAGCGAGAGTGCCTCGACCACTTCGTCGTCTTCGGCAGCGCGCATCTCGACCATCTGATGCGAGAATTCGTCGACTACTACCACCACCATCGGCCGCACCAAGGGCTGGGCGGCAGGACGGTCGAGGACGACGACTCGATGCCAACGAACCCGGTGGATCCGATTGAGCCTCGGACGCGACTCGGCGGTCGACTGGTCTGGTACGAGCGGCGGGCTGCGTGAGCACCGACGGGGGCAACATCGACTTCGCCAAAACGACATAAGTCCATGCTTTGCATGGACTTATGACACAACTCCCTGATCGCAACGAGATCAAAGTTTAGCTGAGGCACGGGAGGCGTGTTTGGGGCGGAATGGTAGTTAACAGGTGGGCGCATGGTCTTGTACCACGGCACTCTGCGACTTGATATCGATGAGTTGCTTCACCCAGAGCACGCCGCCTCCGGTGCCCGCAGTGAGGCGAAGAGACCCAAGCGTGGCTGATCTGACCGGGGTGGGTCAGATCTCGATGCTCGGCAGTGGGTCAGTTTGCGCGCGAATTGACAGTCGGGACACCTGAACAACCAGGCCTGACGGGCGATGGAGGTGGTTGGGTGAATCTCAAGTGATTAGCTGGGATCCCGTCGCAGTCGCCGGGGGGCCGATCGAGCCGGCCCTGCTGCACGGTGCCACTCGCTCTCGCTCATGCCCACGCGAGACTCAGGCTCCGTTTCCAGTTGTAGACCACGAGACGCATTGCGAAGTCGAACTCGTTCCGTCGCTGCCCTCGGTACCGCACTCGGCTGTACCCCATCTGTTTCAGCCATGCGAACGGACCCTATGTAGCCAAAGTGCGTCTGGCGGGACTTCTTCGTGAAGCTCGCTCCCAGATCGCGCGTGCTCGTCCCGTTGTCCCGCGTCGATCTACGCGCCTGCTCGATGATCGTCGCATCGACGAGCGTGCCCTCCTTCACCAGCAATCCACCCTTCTCGAGCTGAGCCAGCGTCGCCTCGAAGATCGTTCGATCGAGTCCCGACTCGCGAAGTCGACGACGGAATACCACGAAGGTCGTCTCGTCCGGCGTCGCGTCCGTCAGACTCAAGCCGATGAATCGCCGGAACGAGAGGCGGTCCTTCAGGCACTCTTCGAGCTGCGCGTCACCAAGGTTGAACCACTTCGCAAGACGCATGCAGCGGAGCATCGTCTCCGGCTGCCACGCCGGTCGACCGCCCTTGTTCTCGCCGCCTCGCTTCGCGCGGTACTCCGCAAGCTTCGCGATCGGTGCCACGAGATCCTTCCATGCAACGGCCGCATCCAGGCGATCGAGCAGCTTCGCCGTCCTCGGCCCGCCGAGGTCCGCCGTCATCCCGTCGACCAGTCCCATGTCCGCATTGATTCGTTGCGCCATTGTGATCCTCGCCGGCCGGCATCATCGCCGATCCGACGAACACCTCGCGGCCGACCCGTTCGCGGTCTTCTTGGAACCGGCGAATTCATCCTGGTTGTTCAGAGATCCCATTCGAGGTGATCGTGGAGGGCGTTGTGTTCTTGCCATCGCCGGGGGGTACTCCGACTCGGAGACGCCGTAGGCCTGTACAAGTGCAGCGCGACCCGGAATCGCACGAACCGAAACCCAACCGAAGCGGTATGCTCTTCCCACCCGATACACCCATCAGATGTCCCCAGCCCTTGTCAAAATCGTCGCCATGCTCCTGCTCGTTGTACAAGGGGCGATCGCGTCGGCTCCGGGAAGGGTCCTTTGCATTCCGGTCGTAAACTGCGGCACACACGAATCGGAAACTGCCGAAGTGTGCTCGCATTGTGACACCCGGGGTATGGCCGACGCGGGGAGCAGGGTTGGTGCCCCGAGCCACCATGAGGGACCGTACGGAACCGCGTTTCACCCCGACGATGAGTGCGGCTGCCACCTCCATATCCCGGTACCAGGCGACGAGCAGGTTCCCAGCAATCCGATGAGTGGTGGGCAAGACCCTCGGTCGTGCATCGCACCGCTGCTTGAGGCCGTCGTCATTGGTTGGAACTTCGATCCGCCGGTTGCCGAACGGCCTCGTCTCCAGCCCCCTGATTTCAGCGCCTCCGACCAGATCGTGGGTCTGAAGACGACCCATCTACTTATCTAGCGCCGATGTTCCCGCCCGCCGCCGCTCGGACAATTGTCTGGAGCGGCGGGCGATGTCGTTCTCCTGCTGTGGGCCTTTCGGCATGCACGCAGGTCTTGGCGTTGTTCCCACCACAATTGGGTTTGATCTGGCTCAGTGGTGTTCGCCGTGGCTCCGCGTTGCGGACGGCCATGATGGGCTGAGCTTCCACCTGTTCGGAAACTTACTGATGGTCAAGTCACACGAAGACCGGTCCGAAGGCGGACTGCGGCGGCGGTTCACGGGGATTTCTCTGGCTGCACTTGTCGCGCTCACCGGGGGAGGCTGCCAGTCGTACGAGCAACGGCCGCTCGACATGACTGGACACCAAGCCGCGTTCCTCGCACGGACGCCGGAAAGTCCGGAAGTCAGGACATTCGCGGAAAGCCTCGCGGCGAGGTCATCAGCGCCCGCGGGCGGGATGGTGGTGTTCGATCCCGGCGACGGCATTACCTGCGAGGAAGCCGAGGTCATCGCGCTTGTGTTCAACACCGACCTCCGAGTCGCTCGCTTGCGGGCGGGGGTCACCCAGGCGACCGCGGAGAACGCGGGGCTTTGGCAAGACCCAACGGTCGGCGTCGACCTGAACCGCATCATCCAGAGCACGCCCGAGCCTTGGAAAGTCTTCACGAGTGTCGGCCTCACGATCCCGATCTCGGGCCGACTGGAAATCGAGAAGCAGCGGGCGGGTGTGGAACACGCCGCAGAGCTCGCACGGGTTGCCCAGCGCGAATGGATGGTGCGGACGTCGGTTCGGCGGGCATGGAGCGAATGGTCGGCGCTGAACGCGCAGCTCGCGGTCACGCGCGACTTCCTGTCCCAAGTGGACCAGATCCTCTCTGTCGTCGACAAGATGGAGCAGGCGGGGGAGATGGCCAGGACCGAGGCGCGGCTCTTCCGCATCGAGAAGGCAACGAAGGCCGCAGACCTCGCCGTACTTGAGTCCCGAGTTCGTGAAGCAGATCTTCGGCTTCGCCAACTCATGGGGATGTCACCCGACGCTCCGCTTCGGTTGCACGCCGACGGGGTCGGGCCGACCCGGTCGAGAGTGCACTCCGGAATGGACACCGCCGAGCTCGAGCGCCGGAACCCGGCGATGCTGGTCGCCGCCGCCGAATACGAGGCCGCCGAGAAGACCCTTGAACTTGAGGTTCGCAAGCAGTATCCCGACTTGCTCATCGGACCTGGCTATGGGAACGAGGACGGCCAAGACCAGGTGCGACTAGGCTTATCTCTTGCCGTCCCGATCCTGAACGCCAACCGTCGCGGCATCGCTGAGGCGCGGGCGCAGCGCGAAGTCACCCGGGCCGCTGCCGAGGCCACACTGGAGCAGACCATCACCGCCGTTCGCGCGGCCGAGGTGCGGCTCATGGCTGCGACGCAACGCCGCTCGACTCTGGAATCGGAGATCGTGCCGCTGGTCGACGCGCAATACGCCGATGCCCGCCAAGTGGCCCGACTGGGCGAAGTGAACACACTGGTGCTCTTGGAGAGCCTGACGCGGCAACAAGAAGCCAAAGTCGGGCTCGTTGAAGCGGTACGCGATGAGGCGCTCGCCGGAGTTGATCTGGACGAGCTTCTCGGCCCCGAAGCGTTGACGTCTCCGAGTGGGCCTGCCGCGATTCCCGATACTCCGAGAATTGCTGCTCCTTCGAGCGGCAAGCCAGCTTCGGAAGGCACCCCCACGAAATCCACCGGCGCGGGCGCGCGCTGATCGCCTCCGCACAAGGAACACACTATGAACACCACACAAAGCAGACTCTCGAAGATGCTGCTCGCCGGTGGGCTGGCCCTGTCCATGCCGCTCGCGATTGCCCTCACCGGCTGCGAGAAGAAGGAAACGGCGCACGGCACGGACGACGGATACGACCACGTCAGCGAAGCGGCCGGAGCCGGAGGGGGCGCGGCCAAGGAGGGCGAGTCCGCACCTTCCAATCGCGTCGATATCCCGGCCTCGGTCCGGCAGAACCTCGGCATCACGTTCGCCAAGGTCGAGTCTCGGAACGTGGCGCAGACGCTCCGCGTCCCGGGACGGTTCGAGCTCTTGCCCACGGCCCGGCGCGAGTATCGCACGCCGCTGTCGGGCCGAGTCGACATCCTGGTGAGCCAGTACCAGAAGGTCGAACCCGGAACGCCGCTCTACCGAGTCGATGCCGCCGCGTGGCGTGACCTGCCTGAACAGATTGCCGCAACATCGGCAAGAGTCGAGTCAATGGCTCCGCTCTTGGCAGCGCAGGCTGATCACGAGAGAAGTCTTGCAGAAAGGGTTGCTCTCTGGCAGGAGCGGTTGGATCAACTGGACACCCTCCGAAACGCGGGAGGCGGAAGTGCGACCCAGTTCACGGAAGCTCGGGCGACGCTCAATTCAAGCCAGAGTGAACTGTCCGTTGCCCGCGGCAGGAGCGCGGAGCTCGCCGCCCAGAAGAAGCAGGCGGAGGCCGAGCTTCGGTCGCTGACCTCGCGGCATGAACTCCTCGTTCGGGGTGCCAATTGCGGCAATCGTCACGAAGGCATCGATGCAGGAAGCGGATACACGGTGTGCGCTGTTGCTGAGGGAGTCGTTGAATCGGTCGGGATCACGCCGGGTGGCCTGGCTGAAGAGAACGGCCACATCGTGACACTGGTGCAGCCGGACCAAATCAGGTTCCGCGCCCGCGGCTTGCAGTCCGACCTCGGACGATTGCGTGACGGCCTGCCGGCCAGGATCGCGGCTCCGCAGGGCGGAAGTCTGCCGCTGCAAGACGCGATGAGCGGCGTGCTTCAGATCGGTCTCGCCGCTGATGCGGACGAGCGAACTGTGGATCTTGTCGTGGTCCCCGAGACGCTCGCTCCGTGGGCACGCACTGGAGTGTCGGCACACCTGGAGGTGACGCTCGCCGGTGGCACAGAGGAACTGGCGATCCCGCAGTCGGCAGTCGTGCGCGACGGCGCACGCGGCATCATCTTCCGCCGCGATCCGGCCAACCCCGACAAGGTCATCCGCATGGAAGCCGACCTGGGCATGTCGGACGGCCGCTGGGTGGTGATCGCCAGTGGCGTGAAGGAAGGCGACGAGATCGTCCTCGGCGGCAACTTCCAGTTGATGCTGGCGACGAGCGGCGCTTCGGAGAAGGCCGGTCATTTCCACTCCGACGGGACCTTTCACGAGGGCAGCCACTAAGCCATGCTCGCCAGACTCATTGCATTCTCTCTGCGGCAGTCATCGCTCGTCGTCGTACTGGCGGGATTGCTGCTTGTGTTCGCCGGCATCAAGGTCAAGGACATGCCGGTGGACGTCTTCCCCGAACTCAACGCTCCCACGGTGGTCGTGATGACCGAGGCCGGGGGCCTGGCCGCCGACGAGGTGGAGCTCAACGTCACCTTTCCCATCGAGACGGCTGTCAATGGTCTGCCGGGTACACGGCGCGTCCGAAGCGCATCAGCCACCAGCCTATCGATCGTGTGGGTCGAGTTTGACTGGGGCACGGATATCTACCGCGCGAGGCAACTTGTATCGGAACGGCTGAGCGCGGTTCGGGGAAGCTTGCCGCCGGAAACTCACGCAGAGATTACACCCGTCACCAGCATCACCGGCGAGATCATGCTCATGGCCTTGTCGTCGCCCGACGGCTCGGTCAGCCCCCTCGACATGCGCTCGTTCGCGGAGTTTGACCTGCGGAACAAGATCCTCGCCGTGCCGGGGGTGGCCCAGGTTGTCGCGATCGGCGGCGAACTGCCGCAGTACCAAATCAACGTGAAGCAGGACCAGCTCGCCCTGTTCGGCCTAACGATCTCGGATGTGGTCGACGCCGCCAAGGGGGCACACTCAACGGCCAGCGCCGGGTATGTCCCCAACTGGGAGAACCAGGAACTGCCCATCCGCCAGACCGCCCGCGTGACCAGTGCCGAGGACATCAAGAACACGCTGGTCCGGATTCACAACGGCGCGGCGGTGACGATCGGGCAGGTGGCCGATGTGCAGCTCGGCCCCTCGCCCAAGCGCGGCACCGCGTCCGACCGGGCGCTGCCGGGCGTGGTCATCAGCGTACAGAAAAGCCCCGGGACCAACACACTCAACCTGACGACGCAGATCGACGGCGTGCTGGACCAGATGGAGAAGGCCATGCCCAAGGGGATGGTCCTGAACCGCGACCCTTTCCGGGCCTCCCGTTTTATCGAACGAAGCATCAATAACGTCGTCAAGGTCTTGATCGAGGCGAGCGTCATCGTCGGGGTCATCCTCATCCTGTTCCTGCTCAACGTACGGGCCACGATTGTGACGCTCACGGCCCTGCCGCTCTCGCTCGCTGTGGCGATCCTGCTGCTGTGGGCGTGGGGGCTTTCGATCAATGTCATGACCCTGGGCGGCTTGGCGGTCGCTATCGGCGAACTGGTGGACGACGCCATCATCGACGTGGAAAACGTCCTGCGTCGGCTCAAGGAAAACGATGGGCTGCCCGAGGGTGAGCGCAAGGGGCTGGTGGAGGTCATCTACAACGCCAGCAACGAGATCCGCTCCTCGGTGGTGTTCGCAACCATCATCATCTGCATGGTGTTCGTCCCGCTGCTGTTCCTGCAGGGTCTTGAGGGACGCTTCTTCCAGCCGCTGGGTATCGCCTACATCATCTCGATCATGGCGTCGCTGCTGGTGGCGCTCACGGTCACGCCCGCGCTGTGCAAGTGGCTCTTTGCGGGCTCGTTCGGCAAGAAGTCTAAAGACGGGCATGCCGCGGGCGGCCACGGCGAGCATGACGGGTGGCTCGTGCGCAAGCTCAAACGCCGCTACGAACCGGCCCTGCGTGCGAGCGTCCGCAATCGCGGCGTGGTGCTTGGGGGCGCGGGGTTGCTCACCGTCGCCTCGCTGGTGCTCATGTCCACTTTCGGCACATCGTTCCTGCCTGCGTTCAAGGAGGGCACATTTACGGTCTTCCTGCTCGCCCCCCCGGGCACATCGCTGGTCGAAAGCAACCGCCTGGCCGTGGGAGTTGAGGCCCAGTTTGTCCAGATCGAGGGCGTGTCGAGCGTCACGCGGCGCACGGGCCGGGCCGAGCGCGATGAGCACGCAGAGCCCGTGAGCAGCTCCGAGATCGAGGTGACGATGAAGGCGGGTGTGGACCAGGACAAGGTCCGCGCCGCGATTGACCGCATCATCGCCAACATCCCCGGCATCACCACGATGGTGGGCCAGCCCATCGAGCACCGGCTCAGTCACGTCTTGTCGGGCACGCCCGCGGCCATCGCGATCAACGTGTACGGTGAAGACCTCAACGTGCTGCGCTCGCTCGCCAAGGAGATCGAGTCGGCGATCAAGCCCATCCCCGGCACGCGAGATGTCGCCGCCAACCGCGAGATCCTGATCACCTCGCTGCCGATCCGTTACCGCCCGCAGGACCTTGTCGCCGCGGGGCTTTCGCCCGCGGCTGCCGCCGAACAGGTTCAGCAGGCGCTCTATGGCGAGACTGTCGCGGAGGTGAATCAGGGCGTGCGGAGGTACGAAATGGTCGTGCGCCTGGCCGAGAGCGAGCGGGACCGAATCGACCAGATCATGGACCTGCAACTGCGCGGCGCGGGCGGAGCCATCGTCCGCTTGCGCGAAGTGGCCGACATCGGGCCGGAGAAGACCAGCAACCTCATCGCCCGTGAGAACGCTCAGCGCAAGGCCGTCATCTCGACCAACGTCGCCGACGGGTACAACCTCGGACAGCTGGTCGCGCAAGTGCAGGCCAAGGTGGACCCGATCGTGCAGAAGGCGGGGTACACCGTCCACTACGGCGGGCAGTTCGAGGCCCAGCAGTCCGCCAGCCGCACGATCCTCATCATGGGGGCGGGCGTGGCCGTGTTCATGTTCCTGCTGCTTCAGCTGTCTACGGGCAAGGCCCGCGTGGCGCTGCTGGTCATGCTCAACCTGCCGCTGGCGCTCATTGGAGGCATCGTCGCGATCTTTCTGACCGAGAGCCCGTCGATCGTGGGCAACGCCTGGGCACTCTTCGGGCTGTCGTCCTCACGCTACATCGCACCGGTTATCTCCATCGCCAGCATGGTGGGCTTCGTGACGCTCTTTGGCATCGCTGTCCGCAACGGCATCTTGCTCGTCAACCACTACGACCATCTCCAGGAGCGCGAAGGCAAGTCGATCGGGGACTCGATCATCCAGGGATCCTTGGAGCGTTTGGTGCCGATTTTGATGACGGCCCTGGCCGCGATGCTCGGCCTAGTGCCCTTGGCGCTCGCCAAGGGCAAGCCCGGCAGCGAACTGCTCGCCCCGCTGGCGATCGTCGTGCTGGGAGGGTTGGTGTCGTCCACGTTCCTCAACCTGTTCGTTGTCCCCGCTGGCTACGCGCTGGCGTTCAGGGTGAAGCGAGATGCGCTGGATCGTTCGGGGCTGCTCGCCCGCCTGCTGCGTCGTTCCGCCAAGAAGTCCGTTCCCTCAACCTGATCGCAAGGAGACTGTCCTATGAACACGGTTCGCACTATCCAACTCCTTCTCGCCCTTCCCGCCTTCGCGCTTACCCTGTCGATGAGTGCGTGCGAGAAGAAGTCCGAGACGCCCGCCAAGCCCGCCGCCGGAACAACCGGAAAGACAAAGGCCGACGGCCACGACCACAAAGACGGGGACGACCACGATCACACGGACGGCCACGGCCATGGCCCCAAGACCGAACTGGGCAGCCAGTCTGCGGGCGACATGACGATCGTGGCCGCACGCGAGGGCGATGTGACCGCGGGCGGCGAGGCGACGTTCGACATCAGCGTGTCCGGCGTCGTCGGCAAGCCCTCCGCAGTGCGGGTGTGGGTTGGAAGCCAAGACGGCAAGGGCTCGATCAAGGCCAAGGCCGAGGCCGAGAGTGACGGCTGGCACGCGCACGCCGAGGTGCCCGAGCCGCTGCCCGTCGGAAGCAAACTCTGGGTAGAGGTTGAAACTGCCAAGGGCGAGAAGCACATCGTTGGGTTCGATCTCAAGTCGTAGACCGTGCGCTCGTCGCACACCGTCCCGGCGGCGCGGTCGGGCGGAACACTGAAGACACGTCCCGGCGGCACGCGCCCGGCCGCCTTGCTTTGGAGTAGCACCATGAAGAATCCGAATCGCTCGTCCATCGTTCTTGGTCTTGTCGCGGGCACCGCGCTCGCCGCTGCTGTCGCAACGATGATGGGGCAGGGGGCCGCGCAGCGCGCTCCCGCCGACACGCAGTACTTCGTCACCGCCGACGACGGCGAGGCTCACCTGTGGCTCCGCGAAGGCAACACCCTCAAGTTCGTCGCGCATGGGGAGTGCGGCGAGTGCAAGGGCAAGGACCACGACGACCACGACCACAAGGAGGGCGATGGGCACGACCACGGTAAGCCCGCCGCCACAGCGCCCGCGGGTGGAGCCGGAAAGGCCGGCGGTGACCACGGCGATCACGGGCATGGCGAAGGCGGAGCGATTGGCACGGCCACCATCGGCGTGTGGACCGTGTCGGTCTCGGGCGAAGTGAAGGCCGGGAACGAGGCTCACCTGGACATCAAGCTCTCAGGAAGCACGGCCCGCCCCGCAGCCGTCCGCGTGTGGATCGGCTCACAGGATGGCAAGGGCGCGATGAAGCAGAAGGCCGACGGGGGCGGCGCGGAGTTCCACGCACACGCCGATGTGCCCGATCCCATCCCCGCGGGCGCTCAACTCTGGATCGAGATCGACGACGGCAAAGGCGGCAAGTCCGTCGGCGGGTTTGCGATCAAGAAGTAATGGCGGGTAGGGGGCGGCTCCACGCGGCCGATGCGCGACGTCGGGCCGGAGGGGAAGCACGCCGCTCGATTCCGAATCGGCTGGAGTTCATTCCAGACCGGTTGGAATCGGTTGCGTATGAGCTGCAACACACTCCCGGCGCGTGGGAACACGCTTCCGGGGGATTGGAAGACGCTGCGGGCGACCCGAAGTGCATTCCAGACGACCTGGAATGTGTTCACGGCGGCTTGGAATCAGGTCCGGCTGAGTTGAAAGACGGCGGCGCGGACCGCTGGCAAGGATTGGTTCATGGCAACCGTCAAGACCATCCTCGCCATTGACCAACTCGACTGCGCCGCCGAGGAGCAGGTGCTCCAGAAGGTCGTGAGCGGGTTGCCGGGGGTGGCGCGGGTGGAGTGCAACGTGGTAACGAGGCGCATGACCGTGACGCACGACGCGGCGAGCGTGGCGGGCGAGGCGCTCGCGGCGAGGGTGCGCTCGGTGGGGATGACGCCGACGATCATCGCGGCTGCCGGTGCGGTCGGTGAGACGGTCGGCGCGAACGGCTCACAAGCGCACGCGGAGGGCGCGCCCGCTGGGGCCGCCTGCGGAGGTGCCGCGTGCGCGACCGATGCCGCGCGGGCGGGGCCGGTCGATGACAGGCGGCCGTGGTGGATGAAACACGGGTCGTTCATCCTCTCGGGAGTGCTCGCGGCGGGGTGCGAAGCGGCGTACTTCGCGGGCGTCGAAGAGACCTCCTGGCCGATCATCGCGGCATCGGTCGCGTCGATGCTACTGGGGGGCCGCGAGACATTCTTCAAGGGCTGGATCGCGCTCAAGACCTTCACGCTCAACATCAACTTCCTCATGTGCGTGGCGGTGATCGGCGGGGCGGTGATCGGCGCGTGGCCGGAGATCGCGCTGGTGGTCTTCCTCTTCGCCTTCGCCGAGCTGATCGAGAAGAAGGCCCTGGACCGCGCCCGCGATTCGGTGCGCGGCCTGATGGCGATGGCCCCTGACGAGGTGAGCATCAGGCAGCCGGATGGTTCGTGGCGCACCACCGACGCGGGCGCGGTGCCCGTCGGCACGGTCGTCCAGGTGAAGCCTGGTGAGCGGCTGGCGCTCGACGGCGTGGTGGTCGCAGGCGAGTCGAGCGTGAACCAGGCCCCGGTCACGGGCGAGTCCGTGCCGGTGGACAAGAAGATCGGCGACAAGGTCTTTGCGGGCACGATCAACGAGTCGGGCGCGCTGGAGTTCAAAACTTCGGGCGGCAAGGACCAAACCACGCTGGCCAAGATCATCCGGACCGTGCAAGAAGCGCAGGGAAGCCGCGCGCCGACGCAACGATTCGTGGACAACTTCGCCCGGGTCTACACGCCGATCGTCTGCGTCGTCGCCGTGATGGTCGCGGTGGTGCCTTGGCTGGCGTTTAACCAGCCGTTCTACCCGTGGCTCTACAAGGCGCTCGTGCTGCTGGTGATCGCGTGCCCGTGCGCCCTGGTGATCTCGACGCCAGTGACGGTGGTGAGCGGCCTGACTGCGGCGGCCCGGCGGGGGATTCTCATCAAGGGCGGCGTACACCTGGAGAACGGCCGCAAGCTAAAGGTCATCGCGCTCGACAAGACGGGGACCATCACCGAGGGCAAGCCACATGTGATGGACGTGCAACCCATCGGCGGTGCGAGTAAGGACGATGTGCTGCGGATCGCCGCGAGCCTGGATGCGCTCTCGCAGCACCCGGTGGCGATTGCGGTTGTCGCCGCGTGGAGCGGCGAGCGGGCGAGCGTCGAGGGGTTCAAGTCGCTCACTGGCCGCGGCGTCGAGGGGACAATCGCGGGCGAACCGTACTTCGTCGGCAATCACCGCCTCGCCGAGGAGCGAAAGGTCTGCTCGCTGGAGGTCGAGGCCGTCCTAAGACACTTCGAGGTGCAGGGCAAGACGGCGGTCGTCGTTGCGTCGGCGAGCGCGGTGCTGGGAGTGATCGCGGTCGCCGACACGCCTCGCGAGAGCAGTGTGGAGGCGATCAAGTCGCTGCACGACATGGGCATCAAGACGCTCATGCTCTCCGGAGACAACCAGTCCACCGCGTCGGCCATCGCCTCGACGGTCAGCATCGACGAGGCCCGGGGCGGGATGCTCCCTGAGGACAAGCTCGCCGAGATCGAGCGCCTCACAAAGGCGCACGGGGACGCGATCGGCATGGTCGGCGACGGCGTGAACGACGCCCCGGCCCTGGCCAATTCCACCATCGGCTTCGCAATGGGCGCGGCGGGGACCGATACCGCACTCGAAACCGCCGACGTGGCCCTCATGCAGGATGACTTGCGCGGCCTGCCCGAGTTTGTCGCACTCTCGCGCCGCACCTGCGCGATCTTGGCCCAGAACATCACGCTCGCCATCGGCATCAAAGTGGTCTTCTTCGCCCTGACCCTGGCCGGATGCGGGACGATGTGGATGGCGGTCATCGCGGACGTTGGAGCGAGCCTCCTGGTCGTCGGGAACGGGCTGCGGCTGTTGGGGTGGCGGAGGGGTTCGGCGGCCTTGCGGGGATCGAACAGCCGCTGAAATCGTGCGTCTACTGAACCGGCCGCGAGTTTGGCCGATATACTGACGGACACCATGCGTCACCCTCTGCTCCGCATCTTGGTCGCCCTGCTCATCGGCGTGGTCACGCCGCTGTGCTGCTGCCAAGCGATGGCGTTGGCGGGAAGCATCTGCGATGGTCGTCACTCAGCGGCGTCCAATGCGGAGTCCTGCTGCCACGAATGCCCGGGCGACCCGGCTCCCGATCAACGGCAGGACGCACCGAGCAACGATCATCCTAGGCCGCCCGGTGAGTGTCCCTCGTGCCCGTCGTGCCAAGGCACAGCGGCAGGCACGGGCGCGAAGGCCGAAGCAAGCCTTCCGGTACTTGAGGAGCTTTCGAACGAGTTGGCGACGATCGCGCTCGCGGTGCTCTGGAGTCTGCCGCTGTTGGAAGTTCACGACGCGCCGGCACCGTCCGGCTGGGCGGCGGACCCGCCGTTCGTAAGGGCCAACCGCGAAGCGCTGCGGTGGCACTGCGCGCTGCTCATCTAGTACATCCCTGCAACGGACGCACGCCGTCCGAACTGTCCCCGCGCGAGCGTCAAAGTGTTGCACGCGCGCGAGGGTACGTCACAGGCACCCGCCGCTTTGCAGGGAAGACGCATGACTCCATCGCAGACCGATCTGCGGGCGCTCCGTCGAGCTCCGCAGCCCACAGAAGAACAACAAGGCCAATCGGCAGCCACATCGCCCGGGAATACCGCGGTGATTGCTCGCCCCAAGGCGAGATGGGCCACGAGACTTCTGGTTCCGGGTGCCGTGCTGCTCGCGACCGGCGGGCTCCTCGCGTACGCCGCCCGCGATGCGATCCAGCCACGGCTGGAGGTGTATGTCGCTGCGACCATCCCGAAGGAAGGCCCCGTCTCAGTCCCGCCAGTTGACAGCGTGAAGGCAACACCAGAGCTAGCGGAGACGCCTGCCAACGCACCGTTAGGGCCGGTCGCAGTGCAGGCGCCCGGGTGGATCGAGCCCGCGCCCTATGCCGTCAGCGTGCCTGCGCTCGCGGAGGGCGTGGTTAAGGAGGTTCTGGTTCTGGAGGGCGAGCGCGTTGAGGCTGGGCAGGTGATCGCTCGGCTGATCGACGACGATGCCCGACTCTTGCTCCGCGCCGCCGAGGCGACCGTCGCGGAGCGCGACACAGATGTTGCACGCGCTCGCGCGGCGCTCGCGACCGTTGAGTCGCAGGTCGAAGTGGAGAGAACTGCCGCCGCTGAACTGCGCGACGAGGTGACTCGCAAGCGTGAGCTGGTCCCCGTCGGCGGATTGAGCGAGGGTACGTTCCGCCGGATGGAGATCCGCTTGGGCGGGTTGGAGGCCAAGGTCGCCACAGCGGAGAACATGGTGATCGAAACCCAGGCCGCCCTTGCGCAAGCGAAGGCGGCACACGCCGCGGTCCGTGTGCTGCGCGACGAGGCCGCGCTGCGGCTGGCGCGGATGGAGGTTCTTTCGCCCGTCGCCGGCGTGGTGCTCGCCAGGTTGGTCGAGCCGGGTTCGCGGATCAGTATGAGCGGCAAGGGCGGGGACGCGGGGCCAAGCGGGGCCACGATGGGAGCGGTACTGCGCGTCTACGACCCGGCGAAGTTGCAGGTGCGTGTGGACGTACCGCTGGCGGACGCTGCCAAGGTGAACGTCGGCACGCGGGCCACGGTCAGCACCGAAGCATTGGCGGACCAGACATTTAACGGCGTCGTGTCGCGAATCGTGCACGAGGCCAACATCCAGCGGAACACCGTGCAATTTAAGGTTGCGATTGACGAGCCCTCACCCATTCTCAAGCCGGAAATGCTCACCCGCGTCAAACTCCACGCGCCCGCCACCGCCGCGCAGCGATCCGGCACGAGCACAGGGGGCGGTTCAGGCTCTGTTCACGGCGACCGCGGCAACATGACGCTGCTGGTGCCGACCGCTGCAGTTACCTCAACGGGTGAAGGAAATGGCCAAGTCTGGGTGGTGGACATCAGCGGCGGCAGCTCCGTCGCCAGACGGCGAGACATCTCCACCGCACCCTCGGCCGATGAGGAGTTCGTCGTCGTGACCAGCGGGCTCCGCCTCACTGACCGCGTCATCCTCGACCCGCCACCGTCGCCCGCCATTCAAGACGGGACGCGCCTCAAGGTGCTTGGTGAAAGAACTGCCACGGCAGCGGTGCCCATTCCGACCACCCCGTGACGCACCACTCCCGACCACACCGGCAACTGGCTCGCCGCCCGAAAGAACCGACCATGACCACCAACCAGACGAACCATCGAACAAACTCCTCTCGCCCGCCACTCATCCAATGCCGCCGGCTCACCAAGACGTACAAGAAGGGCGACAATACCATCACGCCCTTGCAGGAGCTCGACCTCGACGTTCCCGCGGGCGACTTTCTCGCCCTGATGGGACCCTCGGGCAGCGGCAAGACCACGCTCCTCAACCTCATCGCCGGGATCGACCGTCCCAGCGGGGGCAACCTCATCATTGGCGGCACGGACATCTCCACGCTGTCACGGTCGAAGCTCGCCGATTGGCGGAGCGTGAACGTGGGCTACGTCTTTCAGCTCTACAACCTCGTGCCCGTGCTCACGGCCTATGAGAACGTCGAGCTGCCGCTCCTGCTGCACAGAATGTCTGCCAAAGACCGCCACGAGAAGGTGCAGACCGCGCTGCAACTCGTCGGCATCGCCGATCGGCACGACCACTATCCGCGCCAGCTCTCGGGCGGCCAGGAGCAGCGAGTCGCCATCGCCCGCGCGATCGTGACCGACCCCACCATCATCGTCGGCGACGAGCCCACCGGCGACCTCGATCAGGAGTCGGCGCAGGCGATCATGGACCTCATGGTCCGACTCTGCGAGGACCTGGGCAAGACCCTCATCATCGTGACCCACGACGCGAAGAGTGCGGCGTACGCAAAGAGGACGCTGCACCTCGAAAAGGGCCGCCTCATCGAATCCGCCGAACTCGCCGCCCGCCGTGCACCCCTTGTCCCGCAGGAGACCTGAGCCATGATCGCGCCCAAGTTCGTTCCTGTCGTCGTCAAGCAGCTCTGGCGGCACCGCGTCCGCAGCGTGCTCACGCTCTCCGGCGTCGCCATCGCCATGTTCCTGTTCATTGCTGTGCAGACGCTGCAGGAAGGCGTGCGCCGCTCGACGCAGACCGCCGCGGGGGACACCAGGCTAGTGGTTTACCGCGAGAACCGCTTCTGCCCCGCCGCCAGCCGTCTGCCGCAGTTCTACGTGGACCGCATCGAGAAGATCCCGGGCGTGGTCAGCGCGGTGCCGGTCAAGATTGTGGTGAACAACTGCCGTGCCTCGCTGGATGTCGTCACGTTCCGGGGCGTGCCCCGCGAGGAACTGGTTGGTCCCAGGGGCTGGGCGACTAAGTGGCAACTGATCGCCGGCTCGGTCGCCGAGTGGGAGAAGCGCTCCGACTCGGCCCTTGTGGGCGAGACACTCGCCGCGCGGCGCGGCTTCCAGGTTGGCCAGTCCTTCGACGCCTCGGGCATCACCGTGACCGTCGCGGGGATCATCCGCTCGCCGGAAGCACAAGACCAGAACGTCGCCTACGTCCATCTTGACTTCCTCCAGCAGGCCGCAGGGAAGGGAGGCGGGCTGGGGAGCGTGACGCAGTTCACCGTCCGCGTCGATGACCCGGCGAAGATGGAGCAGGTGGCTGAGGCGATCGACGCCGAGTTCCGCACTGAGGCCGACCCGACGATGACTAGCCCCGAGAAGGCCTTCGTCGCGCAGGCCGGGGCCGACATCGTGGAGATTGTGAAGTTCACGCAGTGGCTGGGCTGGGGGTGCCTGGCCGCCGTCCTCGCGCTGGTGGCCAACGCCATCGTGCTCAGCGTGCAGGACCGCATCAAGGAGCACGCGGTCTTGCAGACGCTGGGGTTCCGCTCCGGCCTCATCGCCCGTTTGATTGTCAGCGAAGGAATGCTCATCGGCGCGCTCGGGGGCGCGATCGGCACAGGCATCGCCCTGTCGGTGGTCCACTTCGGCAACTTCAGTCTCTCGCAGGAGGGACTGTCGATCGGCGTGAGCGCGTCGTGGTCAGTCTTGGTTTGGGGCCTCATCATCTCGGCGGGCGTGGGCATCGTGGCGGGCTTGGTGCCCGGGTGGCGAGCCGGGCGGCGTGAGATCGCGTCCTGCTTCCGGGCAGTGTGAGAAAGGACTTCATGAGACTTCTTCCCTTTGCCTATGCCGTCCGCAACCTGGGGCGATCGCCCTCGCGGCTGTTTCTCTCTGTCGCTGGAGCGGCGATGGTCGTCCTGCTCATCCTGGTCGCGGGCGGGTTTGTCAACGGCATGAGCCGCGCGCTGCGGACCACCGGCGGCGAGCACAATGTCATCCTCATGGGCGCGGGGAGCGAGGAGAGCGTCGAGCGCTCCGAGATCGAGGCGGGCGTGCCGGGGGTGCTCGCGGCGAGCGTCGCAGGCGTGCGAACCCGCGCGGGCGTGGCGTATGTCTCGCCCGAGGTGCATGTGATGCTGCCGGTCCGAGTGGGTGCCGCGGCGAGCACCACGACCCAATCAAGCGGCGTGCAGGCCGCTGCCGCTCAGGGCTCGAGCACATCCTCGATGCCCAGGCCGAAGGGACGACAAGTCATGATGCGAGGAGTCACCACCGCCGCGGCCCTCGTCCACGAATCGGTATCGCTCACCGAGGGACGCTGGCCCGAATCCGGAGCCGAAGAAGTCATGGTTGGGCGGATGGCGGCGACTGTGCTTGGGGTTGCCGAGATCGACTTGCAGGTCGGCAAAGCAGTGATGATCGACGGCAGACCGTGGGAAGTCGTCGGGCGCTTCAGCGCGCCGGGGACGGTCGTCGAGGCGGAGGTGTGGCTGCCTCTGGCGGATCTCATGACCGCCACCAAGCGCGAGACCATCTCGTGCGTGGTCCTCACGCTCGATCCCTACAACGAGGAGACGGGCGAGGGGGCCGAGTTCGGCGACATCGCGGCCTTCGCCAAGACGCGGCCCGACCTGGAACTCGTGCCCATGACCGAGCGCGAGTACTACGGCAAACTCGCCGACTTTTTCGGCCCGATCAAAATCGTCGCGTGGGTGACGGCGGGGCTGATCGCCGTGGGCGGGCTCTTCGGCGGGCTGAACACGATGTACGCCGCGTTCGCTTCGCGTATCCGCGAGCTGGGCACGCTCCAATCCATCGGCTACCGACGGCTGGCGATCGTCTGGTCGATGATCCAGGAATCGACGCTGGCGACGGCGGCGGGCGGGCTAATCGCGTGCGCGGTGGGTGTGTTCATGCTCGACGGGCTGGCGGTGCGGTTCTCAATGGGGGCATTTGGGCTGATGATCGATGAGACGGTGATCGGGCTGGGGCTGCTGACAGGCCTAGCCCTGGGCGTCGTGGGCGCGTTGCCCCCGGCGATTCGATGCCTCAGGCCGACGATCCCGGTCGCGCTCAAGGCAGTGTGATGGCAAGCGAGAATGCCGGCGCGGCGCGTGTCGCGAGGCGAGTAGAGTCCAACAGTTTGTTCAAGGAGCTTTGACATGAAAACGGCGAAGACAGTGGTGACGGGTACAGTGCGGGCGATGGCGATCGCTACCATGCTGCTGGGCGGCGCGGCGGGGCTGGGTGTGTTCACGCCCACGGCGGCGATGGCGCAGGTCAAGAGCGTTGCGGACGTGAAGACGTTGCTCAAGCCGGATCTTCCGGCGAACGCGCTGGAAATCACCGCCGCGATGAAGTCCGCAAAGGTCGGTGAGACGATCACGGTGCGCGGCAACGTGGCAATGTCCAAGGACGCGTTCGTGGAGAACCGCTCGATGTTCACGCTGGTGGATGAGTCAACCCGCAAGGGCTGCTGCCCACCCTCGGACACACTCCCCGACACGGCGTGCGACATTCCAGCCGAAGGGCGGGCGACGGTGCAGATTGTGGATGCCGTAGGCAGGCCCCTACGCGCCGGGCTCAATGGCCAGCACGGGCTCAAGCAGGGCGCGGAGGTGTTCGTGACGGGCAAAGTCGAGACCGCCAATGGGAACGACGCGCTGGTGCTTACGGCGGTCTCAATGCATGTGCCCAAGGCTCCGCTGCCGAGCGGCTTCTTTGTCGAGAAGCTGCCGGAGACAGCCAAGGACGTGTCGGGGGCCCGCATGGCCGGGACTCTCAAGGTCGGTGACGAGGTCGTGCTCCGCGGGCGCGTCGGCGGCAGCAAGGAGCCGTTTGTCGCGGGCCGGGCCGTCTTCACGCTCATGGGACGCGGGCTTAAGGCCTGCAACGAGAACCCCGACGACCAGTGCTCCAAGCCCTGGGACTACTGCTGCGAAACCAAAGAGGACATCCTCGCCAACTCCGTCACGGTGCAGGTGGTGGACGCCAAAGGCCAGATCCTCCGCACCGATATGAAGGGCCGCCGTGGAATGAAGGAGCTGTCCGAGATCGTGGTTGTCGGGACGGTGGTTTCGGCTGGCGGCGGGGGAGTTGTAGTCAACGCGACGACAGCATACACCGCGCAGTAAGGTCGGAGCCGGTGCGAACACGCTGCGTCGCTCTTCCCGATAGGTTCCTACGCACGAGAGTCATTGACTACGATGAAGCATCGCTCTCCAAGGCGTGCATGCGGGCGAGCAAGCAGCGCCTCTGGTGTAGTGTACCTATAGAGTGCTGGGCGCCTCGACCCTCGATGTAGAGAGTGCCCGCGAAGTTGGCGGCGGTCTCAGCGGCGCCGAGCACCGCGAGCGTGTAGCGACGGAGCTGCGCGAAGAGAGGCAGCGCGGGCGTGATCTCAGGGATGCCGCGCGACTGACCAGGACGATCGACGCGATAGACATGCACCATCCCGGAGGAAGGCACGCGATCGAAGTCGATCGATGGGATGCCGAACATCGCGCCCGGATGCGCGCGGAGCACGTGGAAGAACGTCGGATTGCCGAACTCATCGAACTCGATGCCGTCGACAGCAGAGTCCTTCGAGAGCGCCCAGAGGCGCATCGAGGGGGTCGTCACCTGATCGGCCTCGATCAACCGCAGGTCGAGCATGACCTCGCTCTGGATCTCGGGATTCGTGGTCAGGAGTGCAAACGCTTCGCCATCGACCGCCTTCGCCATCCGCATCGTGCGGAGCTTGCCTGCAAGGTCGATCGCCTTCGCCCACTGCATGAACGCCGCTTCGATCGCGGTGTTCGCGGCCGGGTTGTCGGTGAGGAGTTGAAGACGCGGGCCGGTGCCGACGCAGTCGTTCGCGAGCGTCGAGACGATGCCCTTGGCGTAGCTGTTGTTCGCGGCCTCGTAGCGAGCACGAGCGCGCAGGATGCGCCGCACTTCTGGAGTCGCAGCGGCATCGGCGGAGAGATGATCGGCCTCGGACCAGTGACGGCGGTTCTCGTCGGTCGTCTTCGCGGCGTCGAATCCGGCGCGAAGGATCACCGTAAGCGTCCAAGAATCGACGGGTTGACCGCGATCTCGGGGAGGCTCAACGGAGTTCAACAGCTCAGCGCGCGAGCGGTAGTCTTGCGGCGGGATGGGATTCGAGCCAGGCGGCCGGGAGCAACGCGCGGAGCTCGTGCTCGCGTTGTTGGTCCGACGCCGGCTGATCGCGGAGCTGTGCAAGTCGTGCGAGCGCATCGGTGAGCCACGCCCACGGCTCGACTTCGGCGATGCGTGCGGACGCGATCAGCGTGAACCACTTTGCGGCACGCTCGCCACCGAAGGCGCTGCCGGCGAAGAGCCAGTTCTTGCGGCCGATCGCCACGCACCGAAGCGAACGCTCGCAGTCGTTGTTGTCGATCTCGAGCACACCGTCATCGAGATAGCGCGCAAATGCGTTGCGGCGTGAGAGCACATACTCGATGGCCGCGCGGACGGGGCTCTTCGGCAGATACTCGTCGCGCTTCGATTCGAGAAAGGCGAAGAGATCTTCGAGCACCTGTTTCGACTTCTCGCGGCGCAGCGCGGCGCGCTGGTCGGGAGTGAGCGCCCGATCGGGCTGGTCTTCGGAGCGGGCCTCCTTCTCGACGGCGTATAGCCCGGCGATTCGATTGAGCACATCGAGGCAGAAGCCGGGGGCGAGATCGCGACTCTCGTGAAACTTCCGCCGCGCATGCGCCCAGCAGGCGACTTCGATCAGCGGGCCGTCCGGCGCATGCAAGGGCGCATAGCCGGCAAACGCATCGGATTGCAGGAAGCCCTTGAAGTCCTTGAGCCATTGCTGCGGCCACTTGCCCTCACGCGAAGACGAGTACTCGAAGACCGCGTGGCGATGCTCGCGATCGCCGAGGTAGACCCACAGGCGTCCCTCCTTCGCTCGACCCGGAAGAAGGCCGAGTGTGGGGATCGGCGTGTCGTCGGTCTGGATCACTCTCGACTGGAGCACTTCGCTTCGCATGAGCTCGACGAGCGGCGTGATGAGGTCGGCGCCCTCGGCAAGCCAGTTGCAGAGGGTCGAGCGCGAGAGGTCGAGTCCGCTTCGCGCGAGCATGCCTTCCTGGCGATACAGCGGCGCGTGGTCGCAGAACTTGCTGACCGCGACCAAGGAGAGCAGACTCGCACCGGCATAGCTCTTGCCGAGCGGAAGCGCGGGCGCTGGCGCCTTGACCACCTGCCCTCGGCACGAAGGACAGGCGTAGACCGGTCGCACATGACGGATGACCTTCACCTGCGCAGGCACGATCTCGACGATCTCTCGCTCTGAGCGTGCGATCTCGACACGAGGCTCGTGGCAGCATGGGCAGACACGCTCCTCCGCGGAGAGATCATGGCGAACCTCTTCGCGCGGGAGATGATCGGGAAGCGGCTTGCGGCCACTTCTGGATCGCGGATGCGCCGGAACGAGGATCGTCTCCTCCGCGGTGCTCGACTGGGCGCTGCGGATCTCCTCATGGAAGAGCGCGAGTTGCTTCGCGTCGAGCTTCTCGATGCGCGGTCCGAACCGCGCGGCGAGCTGGAGCCTCAGCTTGTGCAGGGTGAGCGCGAGCTCGCTCTCTGCCTTGACCGCGCGGTCAAGCGCAGCGTCGCGCTCGGCGATGATGCGCATCGCCACATCGCGAAGCGTCTGCTCGTCGGTCAATGCCTCGATCTGCGCCGTCGTCACCATCGATGCGGCAGCATGTCACGGACTCGAGCTCGCGCCACTGAATCTTCGCGAGAATCTGAGATCTTTTCGATCGAGTCCCTCAAGCAGCATCGCGAGCTCGCGGCGCGGCAGCTCGATCCGTGCGCCGTCACGCGATTCGTCGCGCTGCGCGCGCAGATCCGCCGGCACGCGGAAGGTGCCGCGCTCGAGGCGCTTGCACCAGATGACGAACCCGTCGCGGTCCCACCAGAGGATCTTGAGGCGATCGGCGCGCTTCGAGGCGAAGAGGAAGAGGTGCCCCGAGAGCGGATCGTCGCCGAAGCGCTCGCGAACGATTCCCGCGAGCGAGTCGAATCCCTTGCGCATGTCGGTCGGCTCGACGCAGAGGTACACGCGGACCGAGGCGGGAAGGAGCAGCATGCGTCGCGCTCAGTGTGCGAGCGCTTCAATCGCGCGACGAAGCGTCGCAGGATCGAATCCACAACGAAGATGGATGCGCAGCGTCGCGCCGTACACGAGCTCGACACCGGACTCTGCTCCGTCCCGAGGGAGATCGGTCTCCGCGCGTGCCGAGACTGGCGTCACGACCTCGACGAACGCTGGAGATCGCCTGCTGTCGGCCGCGCCGAGCTCACGCTTCCACTTGTAGAGCGACGCATGGCTCACGCCGCAGACACGCGCGAAGTCGTGCGAACTCAGACCGCTCCGCTTCCAATCCCGAAGGATGCGCCGCCGCTCCGCATCAGTCGATCGTCCACGCATCAGCGAATGATCGCGTCACGAGACCTCTTGAACAGGCTCCAAATCGGACGCCGAAACTCGAACGGTTACG
>Ga0268299_1002345_pt1 | contig 23412 bp, 18 predicted proteins | sample NOBtaG_FD_193484 | JGI IMG/M metagenome (GOLD analysis project Ga0268299, IMG submission 193484) | Activated sludge microbial communities from bioreactor in Nijmegen, Gelderland, Netherland - NOB reactor | ecosystem: Engineered > Bioreactor > Aerobic > Activated sludge | place: Netherlands... | reverse complement strand
CCCTCGACGAGGTGAAGGCGGTGAAGAACGCCGCCGGCTCCACCGTGAACGACGTGGTGCTGGCCGTCGTGGCCGGCGTGCTGCGCCGATGGTTGGCCGACCAGCACGCCCTCCCCGACCGGCCGCTCGTGGCCATGGTCCCCCTGTCGGTCCGCCAGGGTGCCGATCAGGGGGCCCTCGGCAACTTCATCTCCCCCGCCGTGACCACCCTGGCCACCCACATCGAGAACCCGGCCGAGCGCTTGGCCGCCATCAGCCGGGGCATGGTCACGGCCAAGCGGCACCACGCCGCCCTCCCCGCCTCGATGCTCACCGACCTCACGCAGGTGGCGCCGCCGGCGGTGGCGGCGCTGGCCGCCCGCCTCGTCGCCTCCACCCGGTTGGCCGACCGCGTCACCCTCCCGTTCAACGTGGTGGTGTCGAACGTCCCCGGTCCGCCGATCCCGCTGTACCTGGCCGGGGCTCTGATCCTGGGCCACTACCCGGTCTCGGCCATCGTCGACGGCGTGGGACTGAACATCACCGTGGTCTCGACCAACGGCATGCTCGATTTCGGGTTCGTGGCCGACCGGGATCTTATACCGGACCTGTGGCCGATGGCCGACCTGGTGGCGCCGGCCCTCGAGGAGCTGGCCACCGCCGTCAGGGGCGGGCCAGCGCCACGAAGTTGAACGCCTCGAAAGGGAAGACCATGGCCTGCTCGAACCGCCCAGCGGTGAGCGGCGGCTCGCCGGCGTGCCAGCCCCGCAGGGAGAACAGGTCGTAGCCGACGCCGGCCGTCATGTAGTCGTGGAGGGCGGCAGGGGTGAGCCCGAAGTTGTCGAGCGTCTCCTGGCTCGCCTCGAACAGCACGAACGGGCGATCCTTGGTCAGGATCCGCTCCGCCCCCCTCAACACCAGCAGCTCGGCCCCGATGGCATCGACCTTCAGGTAACCCACCGGCTGGTCCTCGGCGATGACGTCGTCGAGACGGCGGACCGGCACCGTGATGGCCTCGGTCGGTCCGTGGTCCGCGGCCGGCCGGCGCAGCGCCGACAGTGCGCTCGACCCCGTGTTGACGTGGAAGGTCGCCGTGTCGTCGCCGTCGGCCAGGGCCATCTCGTGCACCGTGACCGTCGGGAACTTCCGCCGCAGCCACGCCGCCTTGTACGGAACCGGCTCGAAGGCATGGTGACGCCCTTGTGGTGCCAGCGTCACCATGCGGTGGAGCATCACCCCCAGGTGGGCGCCGACGTCGACGCAGTTGGTGTCGGGCCGGATGACCGCGCCCATCAGCTCGTAGGTGCGGCGGGTCTCGGCCAGCACGTTCGCCAGGCCCGGCTCACGGCGGACGGTTCGGGCGTTGCTGATCTGGCGGGCCTTCTCGGCTGCCGTCTGCAGCGGCGTTCCGACCATGGCCGAGGCGAGGCGCTCGTACCGGCGGCTCATCAGGACGGGGAACGTCTGACAGCCACCACTTCGCAGGTGTAGACCCCATCGGCGGCGACAGTGGTGAACACGTCGCCCGGGGCGTTCTCCCCCGGCCGGACGGACTCGATGGCGGCAAAGCCGGTACCGCGGCGGATGCCCTCGGCGTCCACCAACGACACGGTGATGCTGTAGTCGCTGTTGGACGAGGCGCTGTTGGTGACGGTCAGGGTGGCCGACACGTCGCCCAGGATGCCGGGCTCGCCCACCGTGCAGGCGCTCACGTCGCCGACGAGGCTGGCGTCGCTGGTGGTCTCGGACCGCTGGGCCTCGACCACCTCGCAGGTGGAGCCCTTCGCCTCGAAGATGTACGTCTGCTCCACCACGTGCTCGTTCGGGCGGACCGCCTCGATGAACGCCGACGTGTCGGCCACCCGCTGACCCGGGGTGTCTTCCAGCACCACCGTGAGGAAGTAGTCGACCACCTTGGAGCTGCGGTTGGTGAGGTCGATCTCCACCCTGTCCTCGTCGACCCGGGTGCAGCTGGCCACGTCGGCCAGGCCGTCCTCACCGAAGAAGAACCCACCGCCGTCGGTGACCGAGCTGCCGGGGCCGATCAGGCTGGTCTGGGTGCTCCCGCTGCCGGCGGTGCTGGCCGTGACGCCGGATCCGGTGGTGGAGCTGCCGGCGGCTGTGTCGTCGTCGCCGCCGGCAGCCAGGGCGGCGGCGATGCCGCCCACGATCACCAGCAGGGCGACCGCACCGAGCGCGATCCACAGGCCGGTGCGCGACTTGCGGGGGGCGCTGGGGGGCACCGGGCCGGGCCCGCCCTGGAACCCGAGGGGCGAGGGACCGCCCGGAGGGAAGCCGGGCGCACCGTAGGGGTTGGCCTGGGGCGCGCCGTACGGTCCGGCGGGGCCGGGAGGCGGCCCGGCCGGCCCCGGGGGGTAGCCCGGTCCGGGGCCGGGGGCCGGCGCGGCATAGGGGTTGTTGACCGCCATCGTCATGGCCTCCGACCCGCTGCTCGGCGAGGCGAAGGGCGCCGGTTGCGGAGCGGGCTCCGCCGGCCGGGACTCCGGGGGGTACCACCGGCCGTCGCTGGCCTGCCAGTAGCCTGGCGGCGGGAACCCGGGCTGCACGTTCCCGTAGGGGTCGGTCCAGCCGCCGGATGCTGGTGGTGTCTGGCTCATAGGACGGGCAGCTTACACCTGATGGGGAGGTGCTCGTGACCCGATGGGTCGCCCTGATGCGAGGTGTCAACGTCGGCCGCCGCCGGCTGGCGATGGCCGATCTGCGACGCGCCCTGGAAGACGCCGGCTGCGCCGAGGTGGCCACCTACCTCCAGAGCGGCAACGCCGTGGCCGAGGTCCCGGTGGCGGCGGGCGCTTCGGCCACCTCGGTGGCGGCGTGGTTCGAGGAGGTCATCGGGGCGGTGGCCGGCTTCGAGGTGCCCGTGGTCGTGCGCACGGCCGCCGAGATGGCCGACGTCGTGGCTGCCAACCCCTACCCGGACGCGGGCGGTACCGCCCTCCATGTCGTGTTCTACCGGCCCGGCCCCGAGCCGGGCCCGGTGGCCGAGCAGGCGATCGCCGGCATCGACCCGGCGGCGTTCGCCCCCGAGGCCTGCACCGCCCGGGGCGACGACCTCTATCTCTTTCTCCCGGGAGGGATCGGGCGCTCGGCCCTGGCCAAGGCGGGCGACGCCGCCGCCCGCCGCAGACCGGCCCTGATCGGTACGGCCCGCAACTGGAACACCGTGACCAGGCTGGCGGCCATGGCCGCCGGCTGACCGGCACTGGCCTGGGATCGCCGGCGGCACCACAATGGAAGCCTGGGTGGCAACGGGAAGGGGTTCGTCACCATGGTCGACAGCTTCATCATCGATGACCGGGAGACACCCCGGTTCCGCGTCCATCGGTCCTCCATGGTCGATCCCGACGTGCTGGCCCGGGAGCGGGCCGCCATCTTCGACACCTGCTGGCTCTACGTGGGCCACGAGAGCGAGGTGGCCTCCCCCCACGACTTCCGCACCCGCAGGGTGGGCGGCCGGCCCGTGATCATGACCCGGGACGCCGGTGGCCAGGTGAGGGTGTTCGTGAACTCGTGCCCCCACCGGGGCATGGCGGTGGAGACCCGCAGCGAGGGCAACGGCCGGTTCCTCAAGTGCTTCTACCACGGGTGGAGCTTCGACACCGCCGGCAACCTCGTGGCCATGCCCGACGACGAGGCCTACGGACCGAACTTCGACCGCCAGAACATGTGCCTGCCCCGCCCGCCCCGGGTGGAGAGCTACCGGGGGTTCGTGTTCTGCAACTGGAGCCCCACCGGGCCAGACCTGGCCACCTACCTGGGCCACTCCCGCACCATGATCGACCTGGTGGCCGACCAGAGCGAGCACGGGATGTCGGTGATCGGCGGCACCCACCTCTACTCCATGCGGGCCAACTGGAAGCTGCTGGTGGAGAACAGCTTCGACGCCTACCACGCCATGACCACGCACCAGCGCTACATCGAGATGATCAAGGCGTCAGGGCGGGACTTCTCGCGGCGCCAGCAGGGGCCGGCGGCGGCCGGCGTGGCCCGTCGGGGCCCGCTCGATCTGGGCAACGGGCACGCCGTCACCGGCTCGGTCGACACCAGCGGGGGTGAGGTGATGGGGGCGCTGGGCCGGGCTTTCCCCGACGAGGAGACCCGGGCCCGGCACAAGGCGCGGCGGGCCCGGCTGATCGAGCTGTACGGCGAGGAGTGGACGAACCGCATGCTCGGCGGGCGCAACCACCTGATCTTCCCCAACCTGTTCATCATCGACCTGGTGATGGGGTGCACGATCCGCACCTTCTATCCCGACGAGCCCGACTACATGGAGATCACGGCCTGGCAGCTCGTGCCCAACGGGGAGGACGAGCGGCTGCGCCAGCTGCGGATGGGTAACTTCCTCACGTTCTGGGGTCCGGCCGGGCTCGCCACGCCCGACGACGTGGAAGCCCTGGAACGGTGTCAGAAGGGCTTCGCCGCCCACGCCGCCGCGCCGTGGAACGACCTCTCCCGAGGGATGAACGGGAACCCGATCAACTCCGAGGCCCAGATGCGGGTGTTCTGGCGGCGGTGGAACGAGCTGATGACGGGCGAGGCGCTGCCCCCCGAGCCCGACGTGCTGTTCGACCCGGCCCGCGACGGCCGGCGGATCGCCGGGCTGGCGGCCCGGTGAGCACCGGGTCACCCGGGCCGGCGCCGTCGCCCCCCGAGCCCGTGCTGGGGGCCACGGTGGGAAGCTCGTCGCCCGAGCTGCGGGCAGCGGTGGAGGAGTTCCTGTACCACGAGGCCGACCTGCTCGACTCGTGGCGGCTCGACGAGTGGCTGGCCCTGTTCACCGAGGAGTGCAGCTACCTGATCCCGGCCACCGACCGGCCCGACGGCGACCCGTTCCGGGATCTGTTCCTGGTCCAGGACGACCGCTTCCTGCTGGAGCAGCGGGTGGAGTCGCTGATGACGAAGACGGCCTGGGCCGAGTCGCCCCACTCCACCACCCGGCGGCTGATCGGCAACGTACGGGCCATCAACGCCGGCGACGGGGCGGTGGCGGTGCAGGCCAACTTCATCGTCACCCGGGCCCGGCAGTCCACCGTCGACACCTACCCCGGCCGCTACGAGATGCTGCTGGAGGCCGGCGGCCCGGCCGGGTTCCGGATCCGGATGCGCAAGGCCGTGCTGGCCCTCGAGGAGCTGCGGCCCCACGGCCGCATCAGCATCATCCTGTGAGTGGCCATCCGCCCCGGTCCGGGGGACCGGAGCTGGCTGGCCTGCGGGTGGTGGAGCTGGCCGGCTCGCCCGCTGGCGCCTACTGCGGACACCTGTTCTCCCTGGTGGGAGCGTCGGTGACGGTGATCTCGGCGCCGGCCGACCCTGCCGTGGCCGGTCGGGCGGAGGCCTGGGAGCGCTGGCTGCACCACGGCAAGCGGCAGGTGGCCAGCGAGGAGCCACAGCGGGCGGCGGCCCAGCTGGCGCCCGACGTGGTGATCGTCAGCGCCGGGCCGGAACCTCTGGGCCGGGTCGATCCCGAGGGGATCTGGGGGCCCGACGTCGTGCGGGTCGAGCTGTCGCCGTTCGGCTCGACCGGACCGTACGCCGTCTGGCGATCGACCGACCTCACCGACGCCGCCCTCAGCGGCCACGCCCTGCTGAACGGGAGCCCCGAGCGCGAGCCGCTGCAGGGGCCGCCCCGGCAACCGGCCTACGCCGCCGGCGTGTTCGGCTTCATCGGGGCGCTGGCCGCCCTGTACGCCCGGCCGGCGCTCGGCGGGGGGCAGCGGGTGGAGGTGGCCCATCACGAGGTCATGGCCGCCCTCCACCAGTTCACCCTGCTCCGCCACACCCACAACGGCGACGTGCTGCGGCGCATGGGCAACCGCTACGCCGGGCCCGGCCAGCCGATCGGCTGGTACGACTGCGCCGACGTCGCAGTGAGCCTGGTGGTGCCCCGGGACGACCAGTTGGAGCGCCTGCTGGCCGTTGCCGACCTGTTGCACCTGCTGGCCGAGCCGGGCATCGGCTCCACCTACGATCTGATGCACCATCCCACCCTGCTCGACACCCACCTTCGGCCGTGGCTGGCGGCCCGGCCGGTGGCCGAGGTGGTGGAGCGCCTACAGGAGGTGCGGGTGCCGGCCAGCCCCGTCAACCGCCCGCTCGACCTGCTGGGCGACCGGCAGCTGGCGGCCCGCCGGTACTGGCACCCCGCCCGACCGTCGGGGCCCGGCGGCGAGGGCGGACCGGATCGACCGGGGCCGCACACCGTCGTGCTGCCCGGGCCCCCGTTCCGTCTGACCTGGCGGGCCGAGCCGGGGCCGGCGTCTCCGTCACCGGGAGCACCCGGGGGCGCAGCCCCCCGCCCGGAGGGGTTGGGGCCCCAACGGGGATGGGGAGACGCCGTAGGCGTCGGGGGCGCAGCCCCCCGAGATACCGCCGACGGGCCGCTGACCGGGGTGCGGGTGCTCGACCTGACCCGGGTGTGGGCCGGGCCGCTGGCCGCCCGGATCCTGGCCGACCTCGGGGCCGACGTGATCCGGGTGGAGGCGCCGTGGGGGCGGGGCCCGGAAGGTGTCGACACCTCGTCGGTGATGGCCACCCGCTACTACCCCGACAACGATCCGGGCGAACGACACTGGAACCGGATCGGGTTCGAGAACAAGTACGCCCTGAACAAGCGCTCGGTGGCCCTCGACCTCACCCACCCGGGGGCCCGGGAGGCTCTGGAGACCCTGATCGCCGGCGCCGATGTGCTGATCGAGAACTACAGCCCCCGGGTCATGCCCCAGCTGGGTTTGGGCGAGGACCGCCTCCAGGAGCTGAACCCGGCGCTGATCTACGTGACCATGCCGGGTTACGGCCGCAGCGGCCCTGACGCCGACCGGGTGGCCTACGGCCCGATGATCGACGGCCACGCCGGGCTGTCGAGCCTCATGGGCTATGAGGGAAGCCAGGGGTGGAAGGGCGGCGTGGCCTGGCCCGATCCGGTAGCCGGCATCCATGCCGCCGGCGCTGCCATCGCCGCCCTGCTGGCCCGGCGGGCCGATCCCGACGGGCGGGGGCTGACGGTGGAGCTGTCGCAGCTGGAGGCGACCGTGCACATGGTGGGCGATGCCGTGGTGGCGGCCCAACTCAGCGGCCGGAACCCGGAGCCCCCGGGCAACCGTCATCCGTGCTTCGCTCCTCAGGGCGTCTACCGCACTGCAGGCGAAGACCGCTGGCTGGCCCTGTCGGTCACCGATGACGCGGCGTGGGCCGGCCTGTGCCGGGAGGTCGGGCTGCCAGCGGAGCTCTGGGCCCTGACCGCTGCCGGTCGGCGGGCCCGGGCGGCCGAGATCGACGAGCTGCTGGCGGCGTGGGCCGCCCCGCTCGACGCCACGGCGGCGGCGGCACGCCTCCAGGCGGTGGGGGTGGCGGCGGCGCCCGTGGCCGACGCCCCCCAGGTGCTGGCCGACCCCCATCTGGCGGCTCGCGGGTTCTTCGTGTCGGTGACCCATCCCGAGGCCGGCACCCATCCCTGGCCCCGGTTGCCCATGGTGCTGTCGGCCACGCCGGCCACCATGCGGCGCCCCGCTCCCCTGTTGGGCCAGCACAACCACGAGGTGCTCACGACGCTGGCCGGCATCGACGAGCCCACTCTGGCCCAGCTGATCGCCGAGGGGGCCACGGCCGACAGGCCGCCGCAATGACAGCCGACAGGCCGCCGCAATGACAGCCGGACTGCGCGTCCCGGTCGGCGGTTTCCCGCTGGCGGGAGGGCGGTAGGTTCGCCGTCGTGAGCGAACGAGACGACATCCTCGACACCCTGGCCCTCCACCGTCGGCTGCTCCTCCACACCGTGCAGGGCTTGAGCGACAGCCAGGCCCGCCAACGGACCACGGTGAGCGAGCTCACGCTGGGCGGGATCGTGAAGCACGTGGCCCACACCGAGCGCCGGTGGGCCGAGTTCATCGTGGAAGGCACCTCGGCGCTGGCCACGACCGACACGAGCTTCGCCGAGCACGCCGCCAGCTTCGTGCTGGGCGAGGACGAGACGCTGGCCGACGTGCTGGCCGGTTACGAGGCGATCGCCAACCACACCGACGACCTCGTACGCACGCTGCCCGACCTCGACCTGGCCCACCCCCTGCCCGAGGCGCCCTGGTTCCCGCCCGGGGCCACCCGGTCGGCCCGCCGGGTGTTCCTCCACGTGGTGGCGGAGACGGCCCAGCACGCCGGTCACGCCGACATCCTGCGGGAGGCCCTCGACGGTCGCAAGACCATGGGCTGACGATCAGCCGTTCGCTCACGTGGCGGGAAAGATCGTGTATCGTCACGCTGCAGTTCGGGGCAGGACGTAGGAGAGGGATCGGAACCTGCCATGCCCCACCAGCGCGCCACCGGGCCGAGCCGACCGAGCACGGAGCAGGACGATCCCTACGGGTACGGGATCGCCAGGGCTGATCGGTGGGACGGGGCCGGGCGGTGGTACGACGATCCGGGCTGGGACGGCTCCGAGCGGTGGGACGAAGCCGAACAGGCCGCGGCCTGGGCCGCCCACGACGAGTGGCGCCAGCCGGAGCCGACCGAGGCGGTACGGCGCCGCCCGGTGGCGACCACGGCGGTGCGGCCTCAGCGTGACCTGCGTGAGGATCTGTCATCGGCCCGGGACTGGGCGATGCGGGCCAGCGGCCTGGCCGAGGCGACACCGGGGGTCGACCGGTCGGCCCGCCTGATCGAGTGCGGGTTGGCCCTGGTCTTCTACTGGTTCGGCTTCCTGAAGCTGTTCCCCCACGTCAGCCCGGCCGAAGAGCTGGGCGGCCGCACCGTGGAGGCGCTGACGCTTCACCTGCTCCCGTTCCGGCTGGGTGTCACGCTGCTCGGGCTGCTCGAGATCGGGCTGGCCATCGGGCTGTACCTGATCCCCCGCTACACGTGGGTGCTGTGGCTGGTGATGGCCCACCTCGTGGGCACGTTCGCCCCGTTCCTGCTGTTCCCCCAGATGACGCTGGGCGGCGTGCCCGGCAGCCTGACCATCGTCGGCCAGTACATCGTGAAGAACGTCGTGCTGCTGGCCGCCGTCTGGTTCCTCATCCAGCACCACCGTACGCTCGGCCTCAAGCTGCGGCGGCGCTGAGCCCCCTACCCTGGGCTCAGGACAACCGGTCCGAGGAGGAGCTGCACGCCATGACGACGCTGCCCGATCGCACCAACACCGCCCTGCTCGTCGTCGACATGCAGGAGGGGGTGGTGGCCGGAGCGTGGGAGGTGGATCGGGTGGTGGCCAACATCCGGTCGCTGGTTGACCGGGCCCGGGCCAGCCGGGTGCCGGTGGTCTGGGTGCAGCACGCCGACGACGGGCTCCCCGAGGGGTCCGACGGCTGGCGCTACGTCGCCGAGCTGACCCCGGGCGAGGGTGAGCCGCTGATCCACAAGCACTACGGCGACTCGTTCGAAGCCACCGATCTGGAGGCGGTGCTGGCCGGTCTGGGGGTGGGGCACCTCGTGGTCGCCGGAGCCCAGACCGACGCCTGCATCCGATCGACGCTCCATGGCGCGCTGGTGCGCGGCTACGACACCACGCTCGTCTCCGACGCCCACACCACCGAGGACCTGCGGCAATGGGGTGGACCGATCACGCCGGCCGACGCCATCGCCTACACCAACCTCTACTGGAGCTGGTCGTCTGCTCCCGGCCGCCGGGGTGGAACCGTCGCCACCGCCGAGGTCGACTTCTCCCCCGCTGGCTGACCGGGCCGCTCGTGGACCGGGCCGCTCGTGGACCGGGCCGCTCAGCCGATCTGTACCACGGCGGCCGCTACAAGGTCGTCGGCCCCGGCCCCGGTGGGCACGACCTCGGGCGGGGGCGGGGTGAGCGCGCCGCGGCGAGCCGCCTGCCAGTGGGTGACCAGCAACGCCAGCAGCGAGATCACCGTTCCGGTGACGGCGTCGACGAGGAAGTGGTTGCCGGTGATCACCACCGTCGCCGTCATCACGAGGGGCGGGGCCACCATGAGCGGCCGGACCCAGCGCCGCCGGGTACCCAGGGCCAGCACGGTGCAGGCCAGCGCCACCCATCCGACGTGGAAACTTGGCAGGGCTGCGAACTTGTTGACGAGAAAGGACGGGTGGCCGATCAGGCTGCCCCGGCTGACGTCGACGGTGTCGACGAATCCGTCGAGGAAGCGCGGCGGTGCCGCCGGGAACAAGGCGAAGATCACCAGCCCGACGCCACCCGACAGCATGATGGCGTTGCGGTACGAGTGATAGAGATGGCGCCGCCGGGCCCAGGTGAAGATGAGCACTCCGAACACGGTGGGCCAGTAGGTCCACACGTAGATCGTGTTGAACAGCTCGACCAGCGACGGGTGCCTCAGCACCATCATCTGGATGCGCTGCTCGAGGCCGCCCAGGCCCAGGGCGTGCTCCAGATTGAGCAGGTGACGGGCGTTGGCCATGGCGGTGGCGGCGGAATCGCTGACCGCGGCCCGAACTCCCAGGTAGGCACCGAACGACAGCACCACCAGGATCATCTGGTTCCACAGAGCGCGGGTGGGAGCGGCCTTCGGGCCCTGGGGTGCACCGGTCAATTCGTGCTGCTGCCTGGACATGACCATGATTCCTGTGGGTGGCTGGCCATCGTAACCCCTCGCGATTGGCCGGGTGAATGGGTTTCGCTCGGCCCCCCTCTGGGTCCGGCGGCCCTTGTGCAGCACCTCCCAACCGTGAACTGCCTCACCCTCGCAGCTCCCGGGCGGTCGTCGCCGCACCACGCACAGTAGTTGATCCGGTGCGGCCGCGCCGGACGGGCCGCTATCTGTCGACATCACCCTCCAGTACCCAGGACGGGCACCGGCACCACCGAGCTCCGGCTGCATCACCGGCCGGTCGCCAGCGACACGGCTACATCAGGGGCCGGTCGCCAGCGACACGGCTGCGGCCAGCGCCTCCATCGCGTCGGGATCGTGCGGGTCGTGCAGGGCGACCACGAGCTGGTCGGCTCCGGCCGAGGCCAGTTCGGCGATCCGGGCCGCAGCGTCGGCCGGGGTCCCCACCAGGGCCCGGGCGAGCACCGGTTCGAGGTCCTCCGCCGGCCGGTCGACCCGGACCCGGGCCAGCAACCGGTCGACTCCGGCCGGTGTGGAGGCCATGAACCCGTCGATCTCCAGCGAGCAGAGGACGGGACGGCCGGCGGCCAGGCGCTGCATCTCCTGGTGGCGCTCCGTCAACTCGGCCGGGATGGCAAACGACGTCTCCCAACAGTCGGCCCGGGCGGCGGCGAGGGCCATGGCCCGGCGCCCGGTGGCGGCGATCGTCACCGGGATCGGGCGGGGCTGGGAACCGTCGATGGTGTCGAGCACGACGACGAGGTCGGCCAGGCGTCGGTCGTAGGACGGGTAACGGACGCCGTGGGGTTCCCACCAGGACCGGCCGAAGCGGGCGGCGGCCCCGGCACCGCAGCGCAGATCGAGCCGACCGCCGGACAGGGCCGACACCGTGAGCGCCTGGTGGACCAGCAGGGCCGGATGGCGCCAGGGGGGCAGGGCGTTGGCGATCACGGGGCCCAGGCGAATCCTGGTGGTGGCGCAGGCCAGGGCGGCCAGCACGGTCCAACACTCGAGGTTGAGGCCGCCCGGGGGTGACTCGCCGTAATAGAAGCCGGCGAGGCCCAGGTCTTCGGCCCGGCGGGCGGTGGCCATCAGTTGGGCGACGTCGGTCCCCCACACCTCGAGGGCGATCGCGGGTGTGGCGAGCGGCACGGCCACCGACCGTAGCCGCCCGATGTCACGGTCGCCCGGTTCCGGGGCGGGTGTAGGCGGGCGGCCGGGCGGGAAGGCGGGAGGGGCGGGACGGGGGAGGTTGCTGGGCACGTCGAAGGTGGAGGAGACAGAGCCATGAACACCGGATCAGACCGCCGGGCGGCGAGCCCCGCTGCCTGTTCGCGGGAGGAGCGCACGCCGGAGATCGCCGCCGTGCCACCGGCGCTCCACACGCTGCGGGCCATCGTGCTCGGGGTGGCTGCCGTGATCGGCGCAGTGGGCGCGTTGGCGTTCGTCCGGGTGCCGGACGTCGTTCCCGAGGTGTCCGATGCCGCAGCCCGCTCCGGGCTCGCCTCCGGGCAGAGCTGCGAGATGCCGTGCCTGGGCCGCGCCGTTGGGGTACGGGAGCTCGACGTGCTGCCGGTGGGGCTCGATGCCGGGGCGCTCGCCGTGGTCGCCCGGGCCGAGCCGGAACCGCCGATGGCGGCCACCCCACCCCCCGGCACGGGCCACGACGGCGGGGAGCGACGCCACGACGACGACCACGAGCGGGACGACGACCGCGAGCGGGACGACGACCACAACCGGGAGGACGAGGGCGCCGAGGAGAAGAAGGGCGGCAAGAGGGGCAAGGCCGCGGCCGACGACTCCCCTGGAAAGGGTCACGGCAAGGACCGTGCCGACAACGACGACAACGACGACGATTGACAGGCCCCTGTGTACGCCGGCCTGGCCCGCGATCGTGATCGTGCGGATGCGGGAAGCGCCCCCGACAGGATTCGAACCTGCGACCTCGTCATTAGAAGAGCGTTCCCTGCAATCTGACTGGTGGGGCGCAGTGCTTTGACCTGCTGGAAGGGTTGAGCGTGCGTCCAGCGCCTGCGGCCGAGTACTGAGCTATGCGCTGGAGAATGTTGGAAGATCGGTTGGATGCAGCAGATGGGACGGTTGACGCTCAGCGAACACTTGTTCGGCATCTGCCCCCATACTGAGGACGCCAAGACATCATCGGTGACCCGTCCAAAGGTCCATGTTCGTCTATCGCCTCAGCCGACCCGAACCAGCAGATCCAGGAGGGCGTCGGTGACCACCATCGCCTTCTCCTTCCTCAGCGCCAACGAATTCGGAGCAAGGAACTCGAACGAGCGCCTCAGCCTGGCCACGTTCGCGTAGTCGAGGAGATCGGTCGTAGCGGTGAGGCTGACGCCGACAGCTGCGAGGGGAGGTTCAAGGACCCAGTCGACCTCGGGGGACCGGGCGCTGCGCCAAGCAGCGAGGTCTGGCACGGCGGCGCGCATCACGTCGATTACCTCGGCTAGCTCTGACACTGTGGCATCATCGAGTGGCACCAGCTCGTCGGCCAGGAGCTGCACCAACCGGGACGTACCCTGGCAAACAGCGTGGAAGGCGTGATCGGCTCGATCCAGGCTTCCTCGTCAGCTTCATCGGGCCCACTGCGCCGATTGCTGGCTTCCATAGTCACCTCCGTGCCGTCTGGGAGACTCTGTCGGAACACATAACGGCCTGGCTCGGGCGATCGCTCGAGCCGCCCGGATCAATTCGGGATGCGCCGACGGGTACGCCTGGTAGTGCTCGTATCCGGTCCCGACGGCCGCCGCAGAAGCACCGACAGCGAGCAGCATTGGCGCGGCCATCACCCTGACCCATAGCCGCCGTAGCAGCTGCTCCTACTCCTTAGGGTCTTGGCTAGCGCCGACTTGGTTCAGCGCCGTCGCTGCGAGCCTACGAACCTCCTCCATCTGTGGATCCGCGAGGACAAGCGCTGGCTCGCGGATGCCATCGATCCTCATGAGTCGCTCGGCGAGTTCGATCAAGGTGCCGTCGGCGGGTTCTCCGAAAACCTCCGTGCCGCCGTCCAGTGCATCACCCAGGCCGCTGTCGTCTAGAAGTCGCGAGGCTGCCTCGACAAAAGAACCGACCTCTGGGCCCTGTGCAGCGGTCCAGAGCCGTCGTTGGAGTTCCTCGTCGGCTAACTCGCAAAGCGCTTCGACGACAACTTCGGTTAATACCTGGCTCATCTGAAGATCTCCGGCAAGAATCGGAAGTCGCCCAATGGGATATGGGCATCCGCGGACTTTTTGGTCGGAAGCATATTCCCATTGATATCGAGTGGCTGACCATTCTTCTGCCAGCGGACGTACGGCGCCTGGGTGTTGGGATATGGGCTACTTGGGTTTCCTGGCATCACGCGCACCGAATTTGCAGGATTGGTCGGGTCCGAGTAGCGGATCCCGCCCCCGCTGCGGGATGGCGCGACCCGCCAATCGGCTGGGATCCCCGCTGGCCGAGGCAACGTCCCCGCCGACCGTACGAATCCTCTGCTCGGCAAAGGTGAAGAGATCCTTCCTAAGACCCCTATCATAAGCTTATTCAAGAGCAGGAACCCGGCCAGCTTGGCTCCGTACTCCGCCTGCTCCACCCTAGAGTACGTCCGATCACCAGGCCCCGGGGCGTTTGCATAGCTAACGCCAAGGACTAGGCTCACGGTGTCATATATTATGGATCCAATGGACTGGGCGATCTCCGTAACGGACTTTTGTGCGCGGTTGGAGCCGGGTCTTACATCCCAATCTCTAGTTCCTGCGACCACTACCCGGTAGTCGACTATCGTGACACGAGAGGTTCTGTCGTCCGATGTGGCCTGGGTTCCGCCAGGGCTCTCCTTGGGTGTCTTGCTGAAGGAGCTCATTTCGCACAGCCATGGCGACAGATCGCAAGTACTTGCCCATGCCAGCGCCTTCTCTCGTCCGACGTCTGTACGCCAGGTTGGCGGGTTCGGCACATACCCTGTTGGGTCTGTGAGTGTTGCTGGGTTGTTTTCGACGTAACTATAGCGGTTATGGCTTTGGCTGCCCGCAATGCGTTGAATTGGGTCAGCGGTAAGGAAGCGTCGGGCCGCCGGGTCGTACACGCGGCCCTTCATATTGATGAGGCTGTACTCGTCGTCGTGCTCGTGGCCGGTGTAGCCAATCCTCGGGCCGCCGCGCCTGTCGCTTTCCAACGGTTCGCCGGTCTCATCGACTCGCCGACCAAAGGGATCGTAGTAGTGCGCCGCCTGCAGCTTCCCGTCGCCCTTGCTGACCAAGGTGGTGGAACCCTGGAGATCAGAGTGCAAATATGACGTTCGTGTCGTGATGAACGGACCACCGGAAGCAGCTTGCACCCAGTTGATCTGCGCGACAACCCGCCCGTCGACGACAATGTTATGCAGGTTCTGAAGGTCGTCACCCGACGGGAGAGCTGCAGTGCGGCGTTCGAACAGTCCGGCCACGGTTACCACTGTTTGGGCCTCATCGTGTTTCAGTACGCGGTTGCCGTCTGGGTCGTAAGCGAACTCGGTGCGCCGATCCTGGCCTTGGCCAATGCGCCAGTCAAGCACCGTGGGCAATCCGCTGGTATTGTACTGCACGGTGCGCTGTGGGCCGCTCGTCTGCTGGCCGGCGCGGTCGTAGCCGTACTCTTGGTTATTGCGTGACGTCAACGCGTGTGGCGGCGCGCCCTCTTCACCGTATCGGTAGGTTGTAGTTGTCTCTACGTCATTACCGGACCTGACCGTCTCGGTCCTGAGATTTCCGACCGAGTCATAGGCGAAGGTTGTGTTCAGGGCCGCTTGGCCGGGGTCCGCGTGTGCGAGCGACCAGCGGTCGAGCCGGTCGAGGGTGTCGTAATGGAAGGTCTCAACTCTTTGATGAGCCAAATCGCTTCGCTGAACGACGTTACGGTTTGAGTCATAGTCATAAGTGATCTCGCCGAGCGTGCCAACTGCGCCGGGCCCGCTGATAAGGATCCGCTCGAGCAGCCCAGTGACGTGCGCGTAGGCACGCTCAGTGACCACGCCATTGCCAAGGCGCTCCCGCTCTAGCTGCCCATCGGCGTTCCTCGCTTCGACCGTCCAATAGACGTCACCGCCGACTTCACAGCCCTCCTTCACCTGGACAGTATAGCCGTGTGCATTGAAGAGAGTGCCGACGGTGAGCCGCTCGTCGTTACCTGGCCGGTTCGCGCCGGGGACCAACGGGTAGGTTGTGCAACTGGGCCGGCCGACCTCGTCGTAGCCGTAGCTGAACTCGTAGTCGGTTCCGTCGATTGTCCATGTCGTTGTAGCTTCTCGGCCCAACTCATCATACGCGTAGCGGATAGTCACTCCATCGGCGCTGCGTGCTGCGTCGAGCTTGCCGAGTCCGTTGGCAGCGGTATCCCAGGTGTTGGTCGCTACGCCGTCAGGAGATGTCTTCTTCTTCACCCGGCCCAACGGATCGTATTCGAAAGTGGTAAGGCGGTTCACTCCATCGGTGATGCTGGCCACCTCTCCGAAGGCATTGTACGAAGTGATGGTCGTGCCGCTGCTGGGATCTTCAAGACGGTCGCGTCTACCGAGTGGATCGTAATGCATGGTCGTGACGGTGTCGTCTGGGGCGATGATCTTGATGTTCTCCCCAAATGGGCCGTATTCGAATTGAGTGCGGAGCCAGTTGGTGGAGTTCGGGTCATCCTCGTAACTAGAGTCCACCTGGTTGTCGACGGTGTCGAAGGCGTAGCTGTGCACCCCCTTGGCGTCGAAGGTGTGGGTTTCACGGTTTACGTACTCGTGGCGAACCTGCGTCCCGTCCGGCTCTGTGATGGAGGTGACCCTGCCCCGGTTGTCGTACAAGGTCACAGTGAATTGCGGGGCTTGGTCGGGCAGTGTCGCTCGAGATCTGCGCCCGACCCCTCGACCGAGTCGATCATAGTCGGTGTATGTGGTGGCGATACGTCCATCGAACGACGTGATCCGCTGCTCGCGGGGCCGGCCGAGCTGATCTAAGACTTCGGAGGTCTTGCCGCCGCCAGCGACCGTTGTGCTGGTGAGTTGTTGACCACCCAGGGTGCTATGGCTGATGCGTTCGAAGCTCCCGTCCGACCGGTACGTTTCGCGTAGTCGACCGAATCGGTCGTGACGGAACGTGGTAGTTACCCCGTTCGTGTCGGTGGTGCTGATTGGCACACCGAGGCCGGAGTGCGTGTCGATCAGGGTTCGATGACCTGCCGAGTTGATCGTGGCGGTGGGATACAGCTGGTCGGCATTGCTGTACTCCCGTGTCTCCTTGCGGCTCTGTCCTGCGGTGTCGGTTCTGGTGACCGAGGTGACAACCCCGAATTCTCCGTATGTTGTTGTGGTAGTCAGCCTTACCGCAGGGTTGTTTGGCTCCACCACTGTGATCTCGGGGTTACCCTTGTCGTCATAATCGAAGGTTGACTCCCTTGTGCTGCAGAGGCCGGCGCTGGTACAACCAGTGCTCAGCTCACGTGTACGGCGCCCGATCAGCCAGGTGTCAGTGTCGTTGCGGTAGTCGAGGTCTTGGATAAGTGCGCGGCCGTTCGTGGTGGACGACGCGATCACATCAGGGTTGCCGAAGTCGTCGTAAGTTGTTTCGGTGGTGGTGAGGCGCAGCGACTCCCATTCGCTCTCGCCGGCAGCGCGCTCCTCCTCCGCCGCGATGGAGGTGCGCTCTTCCGTCGTGTAAGTACCGCTTGTGAATCGGCGGGATTCGTAGACATTGAGGAGTGTGGTCCGGAACTCCCGATCGGCCGCATCTGTCCCATTCCTGACCGTTGAGGTCTCCTTCTTAGGTAGATTGGCGAAAGGATATGACTTCGTATTGGGATCACGGGTTTCGTTGTCAAACGCGGTCACCGTCGTGGCACCGGTAGCCAGGCGAGTAACCGTATGCTCGGCAAACCCGAGCGAGCCGCGGCCGTGCAGATCGGCCCTCGCCCCCCTGTAGGTGTGCCGATAGCTGTCCCAAGTGACCTCGCCACCGGGGCCGAAGTCCGAGGTGACGCTGTGTAACGCGACCACGCTACCGCCACTGATCGGACAGATCAGCGGGTACTCGCAGGAGCCTGGCGTATGGACCGCTCGATCCGCCAGTGTGGTATAGCTAATCTCTGCGCCGCCCCGGACAGACACGTCACCGATCCCGATCAATTGATCGGGCAACCCACCTAACCGCTTGAAGACCCGCAGCCGTCCGTCGCTGCCGTCCGCTCCGTCGGCGCTGACATTGACCAAGTCTAACGCACCGTCTCCGTTGTAGTCGAGTACCTGCGTGTTGTCCCAGAACGCGCCAAGACCACGACCGACAGAGAGCTCGAACGGAGCCCGGACGAAGGCGTTATCCGTCCACAGGTAAAGGTCGCCCGAATCAAGTAGCAGCACGTCGTCGCGTCCGTCACCATTGAAGTCGACAATCCGGATACCCGCATCAACCAGTGATCCGGGAAACGGTGGCCCTTGGTATCCTGGGGGACTGGGCGCTGTGAGCGGGGAGCCGAATCCGTTGCCGCTGTTGAGTTGTACCCGTAGTTCATTCGGTACGCCCCCGGGGAGGCCATGAGGCAGCACGGAATCCGTGAGGCCGTCGCCGTTGACATCGCCGAAGTGCGTTCCCGTCGGCAGTCCAAGTAGGTTCACCCGTCCGACCTGTACGTCGCCGGCTGTGCTCAAACCCCAGCTTACCCAGCCCGTACCACCGCCGAGTTGTTGTGAATTTATCAGTTCAGTGCGTCCGTCACCGTTAGTGTCCACCGCGAAATTGCCGAAGGCTATGTTGCGTCGGACGGTGGTCTCTATCGCCGGCCCGAAGCGGTTCTCACCAGGCACTCCGTTATTGAGCCGATAGGACCAAGGCTTATCGGTCCCAAACGCAGTCCCGACGAAATCTGGTAGCCCGCTGCCGTCTAGATCGGCCAGATACACGGGCTGGCGGTTGCTGTGAAGGGGGCGAAACTCACCCAGCTTGCCGGGGACCGCTTCGAACGAGGAGCCGGTCTCTGGGTCGATCGTCGGTTGATACAGCTGATATCGGAACCCGACACCCTGTTCGGATATCTCAGCGACTTCTGCGAGTACGTCTGCGCGACCATCGGCGTCAACATCCACGACCTGTCTGGTGCTCGATCCCAGAGACGGCTTCGGTGGCGAGAACCAGTCGCCCGCTGGATATGGCATGGCGACTCGTAGCCCTCCGTTCAGAAGCAGATCGCTGCGGCCATCGCCATTGACGTCAACAACCGACACCGCACTGGGCTCGATGCGCTCGACACCGATCTCCCCATCAAGGTCGACCTCCTCAAACGAATAGCTTCCAAGCGAGTACTCGAACGGCAGAGAAACTTTGCAGTTTCCCTCGTGATCACACTCGGTAATCGAGCTCAGCAAACTCCGACCGGTGATGCTATTCGACTGATATCGTATTCGGTATTGGCGCAAGAGCTCCGCGGTACTGCCCTCAGGGCCACCCCACATCTCAATCCGGATCATCCGTCCGGCAGTGCGGGTATGTGTGCCACCGGCGAACTCGTCGATCTTGTCGGGCCGGTCCTCGTCGTACACGAATTCCACACTCCGGTTTGGGGCGTAGCGAATCCGCGCCGGTCGCAACTCCGTCCACCACTGCTCCGCCGCGTCTCCCTCAAGCCGGGTGTACTCGATGACGGTGGCATTGCCGTTGCGGTCCTCCACACCATTAAGGGCCCACGCCGTCGTCGCCCGCGGCGCCCCGGGTACTTGTACTATGGACGGCTCCGCCAGGTTGCTCCCGGCCTGCAGCAGATATGGCTGAACTCGCGCCTCGGCGGCTCCGCCGAAGGTGAGGATCTTTCCGTCCTTCGTGAAGACCCTGAAGTAATCGGGCACGTTGTCCTGTGTCTCATAGGCGATGATCCGGGCGAAGGTTTCTTGCTCGGTGCGATACTCGCGCTGAGGTGAGAACTCGGGCGTGATGGGGACTAGTCGGTTGCCGTCGAGACATAGCGCGTCCGTGCCGTCGAAGTGCCCACCGTCTGTGTAACCGTCCTGCGAGATCGTGCGCCTGCACCAGGAGATTGTCGACAGGCCACCCAGGGACCAGCCCACGCCCAACATGCCGTTGCCGGCTCGACTGTTATACAGCAACGAGATCTGCGGGGTGACCGCGCCGCGGCCGGCCGGCACCCACAATGGCACGGTGTAGCTCGCTGCACCGTCGTGGCTGACCGCGAACTCGCCCGACGTCCAACCGAAGCCCTCAGCGCTGTCCACCAATCCCCCTGGCGGCAGATCGACCGCCGAGGCCCCTTGCGGAGCGGATGGCGCAGCCTTCGGAGGCACGCATGCGAGCGACGACAAGACCAACACGACCGGCAAGACAGTCGAGGCCAGAAGTCGCAGGAGCGCAGGTCGCGTCACAATTCGAGACTCATCGCGCACTACATGCCCCCGCTGCCGTCGTCGATAAAGCGTAGCACTTCCAGTCCGACCATCTCCAAAAGCATGCGGCCGGAAGGTCTGCGGAGACCGTCAACCTTTAATCAGTTAGTTATAAAAGGCAAGCGTCGACAAACTCGACATGTTTCCAGACGAGGAAGTTTCACGGTGAGCGTCCTACAACTATCGATGCCGACCGGTGGTTGAGCAGGCTTCTTGTGACCAATCTCGCGTCGGGACTATCGCTGAACGGTGTAACTGCTCTGACAGGGTGAGCTGATGGCTCGCCGGAGAGTAGGTGCAGTGAGTGATTCAGAAGAGCCGGTGACGGTCGAGGTGGAGCAGCGGCCCGTCAGTTGGTGGGATTCGAGATGTGATGCTCGATGTGTTCAGCCAGCGATTGCTTGCTGGTCGGGGTTAGTGTCGCACGGTTCGTTGAGTTCGGCCATGGAGGTGTCGGAGAGGTAGCGGCGGGCGATGGCCCATTCGTCGTGTTGGTCGGCGAGGATGGCTCCGATGAGGCGGATGGCGGCGTCGTTGGGGAAGATCCCCACGACGTTGGAGCGCCGCTTGACCTCCTTGTTGAGGCGTTCGAGCGGGTTGTTGGACCAGATCTTGCGCCAGTGAGCCCGGGGGAAAGCACAGCAGGCGAGCACGTCGGTCTTGGCGTCGTGCATCAGGGCGGCGGTCTTGGGGAACCGTTCGGTGAGGGTGGCCTCGACCTCGTCCACCGGGTCGAGACCTCGGTTGGGGTGCCGAGAGCGAAGATCGACCGGAACGCGGCGGCGACGAACTCGCTGTGGGCCTTGGGGATCGTGGCCAGCAGGTTGCGGGCGAAGTGGACCCCGCAGCGTTGCCACGACGACCCGGCGAAGCACTTACGGATCGAGGCCTTGAGCCCGGCGTGGGCGTCGGAGATCACGAGCCGGACCCCGCCCAGGCCCCGGTCACGCAGTGACCGCAGGAACCGTGTCCAGAACGTCTCATCCTCGGAGTCGCCGATGTCACACCCAACACCTCCCGATCGCCGTTGGCCGTGATCCCGGTGGCGATCACCACGGCCCGGGACACGACCTGCCCAAGGCGTCGTCTCGGACGTTGACGTAGGTCGCGTCCAAGTACACGAAGGGTAACCGGATGTGGCCGAGGGTCCGGTTCCGGAACGCGGTCACGCGTTCGTCGAGGCGGGCGCAGATCCTGCTCACCTCGGACTTGGAGATGCCGGTGTCGACTCCCATGGCGGCGACCAGGTCATCGACCGATCGGGTCGACACCCCGTTGACGTAGGCCTCCATCACGACCGCGTACAGGGCCTGATCGATTCCGCCGGCGAGGCTCCAACAGCTCGGGGAAGAACGAGCCCTTCCGCAGCTTGGGGATGGCCAACGCCAGGTCCCCGGCCTTGTCGACAAGACCTTGGGGCGGGACCCTTTGCGGTGAGTGACCCGATCCGGGCTCCGCTCCCACCGGCCGGCGCCGATCTTCTCAGCGGCCTCGGCGTCGATCAGCTGTTGCAGGGCCCACTGGGCCAGCTCGCGGACAAGGTCAGTGCCCTCACCGGCGCGGAGCGCGTCGAGCAGAGCAGATACGGCAGACTCATCAAGAGCCATCGGCGTGTTCTCCTAGATGTGCACTCTGGTAGGTACACACCGAGCTTCACGCCGGTGGCTCACCGCGTGGTGGACCCGATTCCCACCACGCCAGGGGACTCATATCGGGCCCCCTGCTCCGTGCCCCCTAGATTCAATCGAGGCCGGTGGTCGCTGTGATGCAGAGCTCTGCTCGATCTGGGCGAGCTAGCGAACGTATCGTTCAGTCATGATGGGTCTCGGCTTATGGCCCGTCGACCCTCCTCCTGGTCCGCCGGCGCGTGCCCCCGCCGACGCCACCGAAAAAAGTCGGCCAGGGCAACCACCGCCACCGCCGCTCAGCTATATTTTGGAGCTATGACTTCGCCGGATGGTTCCCAAGCCCACTTCGTGGCGGCGTTTGGAGGTGAGCGGGCCCAGGTCCTCGAAACTGCCCTGGATGACGGATGGCTCGACTATCAGGCGGCCTCGGGCTCAAGGGCGTTTCGGTTGGGCCGAACACGCCACAACGTCTACTGGGACTACACCGCACAGCGGCTGGAGGAAAGATTTGAGGTCCTGGCCGGAGTTCGGCGTCACTACACGCGCCATCTCCAGCTGTGGGATGTAGACGAATTCTGGGCCGTGCGGCTGAAGGCCCATGACGGCGAGTTCAAGACGCGGAACGTCTGGACCCGACAGCAACGGCTGATCCGGAACACCGGTTACGTCCCGAAGCTGGGACACCGCGTGATTGTTGAGATAGGCCCTAGGCCGGACCCGACTTGGTCGAACGCTGATGAGCTGATCGCCTCCCGATCAATCGGCAATCAGCTCGAATGGCTGCTCGATCTTCGGAATCTCGCCGCTGGCCTCGGCGCTACCCCGACCGTAATTCCTCGGCTTGATCTTGGTCGAGCAGGGGTTCCGGAGGTTGGCGCCAAAGTCAAGCGTTCGAAGGGTTCAAAGAGCACGGCATCAGGGGAGGACGAAGCGAGTGCCACGTGACGAGATTCAGCCGGACAAGCTACAGGTAGCGAGAATAGCAAAAGGCCATACCCAGGGTTCGTTGGCCGACTGCATCAAAGTCAAACAAGCCTACGTATCACAGATCGAGCATGGCCAGCGGTGTCCAAGTGATGAGGTCGTCGAGCGCTGGGCAGAAGCCACCGACACGCCTGTGGACTTCTTCTTGATGAAGGAAAAGTTGATCGGCGAGGGAGCTACTGAAATCCTCCACAGGAAACGGGCTACCCTGCCAATAAAGCCGCTGACCCAAGCACACGGTATTTCTAATCAGGTGCGGTTGCACCTCTTCAACCTTCTTGAAGAGGTAGAACTGGAGTCTCCGCTACCCAGGCTGCGGCAGGCTTCAGGAGGACCAGAACAGGCCGCCTCCGAGCTGAGAAGATTATGGAGGATACCTCTAGGACCACTTCCTGATCTGACTGCGTACGTGGAGGCGAGTGGTGTTCCGGTCATTGTTCTTGATCTTGGCCATCGAAAGCTGCGAGCGTTGACCGTGCCGCTCATCGGACACGGTTGGGTCGTTCTTCTGAACAGCAAGCTATCGGGAGCCGAGAATAGATTCAGTCTCGCTCACGAACTGGGACATATTGTGCTCGATCATCACAGATCAGCTGACTTTCTAGATCACGAATGGCCATCTGATATGGGCGCTACTGCGACTCGCGATATTGAAGGCGAAGCTGACCGATTCGCGGGCGAGCTTCTGATGCCCGAGTCAGTCATCCGCTCCGAACTTCGCGGCCTTCAGATAGGACAGCTTGGAACCCTGAAGCGCAGGTGGCGAGTTCCTATGGCAGCCTTGATCTACACCGCCGGCAAACTGCGTTGTATTGGCCCAGGCCAGAAGAGGACCTTCTATAGTCGATTGAGCCAGTTGCGAGATAGCCCCGACTCG
>Ga0268299_1002344_pt1 | contig 23423 bp, 24 predicted proteins | sample NOBtaG_FD_193484 | JGI IMG/M metagenome (GOLD analysis project Ga0268299, IMG submission 193484) | Activated sludge microbial communities from bioreactor in Nijmegen, Gelderland, Netherland - NOB reactor | ecosystem: Engineered > Bioreactor > Aerobic > Activated sludge | place: Netherlands... | reverse complement strand
ACCAGGGGATCGCCCTTGGCAGACAGTGCCGCAAGGCGGCGGTCCGCATCGAAGAAACCCATCTGCGACATCGCGACTCTCGGCGTTACTGTTCCTGTGGTTGAACCATACTACAGTAATGCTCGTTGTGTCCATTTTTCGAGGCGCCCTTGCGCTTGAGACGAAATAGCGCGCGGATCACCGGCGACCAGGTCAGCACGGCAACGTGGGCGTAATGGAAGACGTCGTGAAAGCGATAGTCGTCGGCGGTCATCGCGTTGTCGGTGAGACGGTCGCCGATGTTGATGCCGTTGCAGCGCTGGAAGACGTAAGTCTGTCCGCGCACCTGCCGTTCGAAGATCTCGATCGTAACATCGCGGGGTAGCTGCTCTTCGGGATTGGCGTCGACGTCGAGCGGTGGAGGATGGGTGCGTTCGCGGGGCCAGCGGTCGGCTGTCTTGGCCAGGTTCTTGACGGCGGCGGCCTCGAGCGTGACGCCGGCCTCGTTGGCAGCTTGGATAAGCGTCCGAGTGATGGCGCTCAAGCGCCCGAGCAGGGAGGAGGGGCTGTCCACGAGACGTCCCGTTTCCTGATCGATGACGAGGAGCCCCACGTTCCCGGCGAGATTGAGGAGCGTGCGCTCGAAGGCGGCCGTGGGCTCGATGGCCCGTGTCATGATCGCGGGTTGCACGGCAGCAAAAGACAGCGCCTCCCCCTTGCTGCGCGCCTCGGCATGCGGGCCGGGTGTCGCTTCGGCGAAGATGTCAGGCAGCGCAATTCCACCGCGCGCGGCGACCGTGGAAAGATACCAGAGGACGTCGCCAAGCTCCTCGACGACCGCGCCGGCGTAGCCAAGATAGGAAGCGCGATCGCGCTGCTTCTTCTTGACCTCGCTGAGAAGGCTGCCTGTCTCTCCGAACAGGCCGAGCAGCGGGAAGCTCAACGATCCGCCGTCACTGCGCTGGTCGGTCTCCGCCGCGCGAGCGGCATAGTCCGCAATCGTGAGTGGGGAGAAGTCGGGGGACGCCATTGCCATCAAGCAGTCACGTCATTGGGACTGCTGCTTTTCCACCCGCTCAACACCTGGGTCGCTCGTCGGACGATCCGATCGGAAAACCTCCCCAAGCCGATCTCCTCCTCTGCTGAGGGCGGTTGTCGACAACAGAGACCAGCATGGCGCCGAACTCCTTCTTGCCGCTCTCAGCATGGCGTGGTTCACCGGCCTTTGACAAGCAGAAAACCGTTTTGATTCAATATGATGCGCTATTTGACTGATGCTGCTGCGCCGATGTACGCCAGAGCCCTCTCAAGGACGCCATGCTGCGCAACGGCTGGCAGGGAGTGCGCGGCTTGGAAGCGCAAAAGACGTCCGGAGGTTGGTCAAAGAGTGCCGCGTACACGCCGACGCACTCCAGCGCCGCAAGGACAGGTGACCAGCATAGATCCCGAAGGCCAATGCCTATCACGCTGGCATCACCAAGCATGGCCCCGCCGCCTGTGGCCACTCGCCGGGTGCCTCCATCATCGGTGGCACGAGAACCTTGCCGAGGCCCGCCGGGCTCTTCCGCTCGGCAGACAAGGCGACGACATGATCGACGATGATACGAATTGCGTCGCCTTCATTTCTATGTGAGCGCGAAGAATCGGCGCCACGCCTCATACGACGCGAGTGTAGGTCTTGCCGTCTAGGACACGCTGGACCTGATCAGTGTTTCGTGCGCCGATACGCTTAGCGATAAGTTCGGCGGAGTACGTCGTCGCAAGCTGGCGAATGGCAAGGACCTGATCGACAGACAACCGGTCATCACGCCCGCAAATCTGTGCGACGGCCCATGCGTTGTCCTTCCATTTCTCTGCAACCCAAGGCGCTGGAAGCCCCTTGCGTGGATGCTCCCGCAACCAGGCTTCGACAAGCTGATCCCGCTCATCCGGCCGAGGCACGTCGCGCTCGGCGAGCATGCCGTTCTCACGGAGATACTTGAGCCCGGACTTCCCGCCTGGGATCATGTTGAGCCGACGCGTATCCGCCCAATGCCCCGCGACCAGCCATTCCTCGGTGGCATAGAGCGTGTCCAGATCATCCGTGATACCCATCACCTTGTGATGGACATAGGTCACGCGTCCGCAGCTCAACTCCTCCCGCAGCTTTCGATGAAAGAGGAGCGGGCTGCCGCTGTCGACCGCTCGACGGTGTTCTGCCCACCGAACCTGCCAGCTTCGCATCGTGACGCCGACGTAGAAGAAGCCGTCGTCGGGATAGGAGGCGCCTTCACCGAATATATGCTGATACAGCACATAGGCTTTCTTCGGCCACGCCTTCGGGGCGAGAAGATCGCTGGCTGGCGCCGAGAAGACGATGCTCGGCTCCTTTACGCCAAGCACCTGAAGCGGCGTATCCAGCCGTGCGGCCGCGGCAAGCAGTGCAGGATCCTGGACCACATCCAACCGAATCTCCGGTCGCAGCGCGAGCTCGCCTTCCTCGAGGGGACGCCCGGACCTAAACCAATCCGTCCCCACCATCCGATGCCCGACCCTGACCTGCGATTGGGGGGCGACAAAGATCGGCCTGTCCCCAAGCGCGATAAAGTGGACAGCGGGAATGACCTGCCCGGGCTTCACGCGGATCACTCCGCCATCCTGTTTCGCCACGCTTAGCCAGTGGGCGCCATAGTCCGATCGACACCATGTTCGCAGCAGCGCCTCGACCTCACGCAGCCTCCGATGCATCACTTTGGGCGCGAGATGCTCCCACCACAGACGGTTGATAGAGACCATGGTCATCTTCGGCGAGCCGGCACTATGTCATTGATGTCGATAATAGCTCTACGCCCTCGGCAATCTATTGTTGGGGGCCGCTCCATGCGGCGCTGGCAGGCGCCCGCGGTGGTCGCGTAGCCGACCCCGAGAGCGACTTGGCAGATTATTTAAAGAAGTCGTTGATGTAGTGAAAGCTGAGCTGCTTCTTAGGCTTGGGTGGTGTCAGGTACGTTTCCACGTCGGCGAACGCTGCGTCGATGTTTGCGAGGTCGGCATCAGTATAGATCAGCGAGAAGATGCCGTGTTTCTTGAAGAAGGCTTTGTGCTTGGCCATCTCCTTGTCGAAATTGCCCGACGCCTCTTCGTTGATCTGCTTCTGGGTCTTACCCTTTGTGCCGGTCAGCATGCCATGTGTTGACCAAGGCGATAACTTGAAGCCCACCTTGTCCATCGTTTCCGGCGTGATGATCGTAAAATCCAGCCGGTACTTGTGCTTGGCTGTGCGGCCTTCGTATCGGTACTCCGGTATGAGAAGGGCACCCTGAGAGGGTCTTCGGCGGCACGGACGAGCTTGGAGTATTTGGACGCAATTGCCTTCTGGTACGGAGAGGCGGTCTGTCGGACCAGGACCTGCTCGAAGAATGTCAGGTATTCCTTGACCTTTGCAAACGACATCCGCTCGTCCTTATCGGGAACGACCAGGCCGGTCTCCAGCACATGGCCGATCGACCAGTACACGGGCTTGAAGTGCCGTATCTCGCTTTTGTCATTCTCCCAGCGGCTTTTGGCAAAGCGCGGCGAGACAAGGAGCCCCCAGTCAGCGTGGTTCTGGCCAATCCACACTTCCGCTTCGTCGACCGTTGGCCTCTTGCGGTATAATTCCTCGTAGTGCTTCAGGTACGAGCGCCGCAGGAAGATGTCGAGGTAAGCCTTGAATGCCGGTGAATTCTTAATCTGATCGAAGAGCGCGTCATATGCGGTCTCGTAACCGGTCGTGGACAGGTGTTGCTTGAATCCGTCCATCCAGAGCAGGACGTAATGTTCTGGTGAGCTGATGATCTCGTTCTTGAGGTCGATAAACTCGTCGCTCTTGCCGCCGATCTTGGCGTTGAGCGAAGCTTCGGATGAAATGCCGGTTTCCTTGAGGACCTGCGGCAGCATCGCACGCAGCTGCTCCTTCATCGCCTCAATCATTTTGTTCCGCGCGGTCTTTTGCCGGTCTCGTTTAGCCATTGCGATCTCTCTATAGCCTGAATGGCCAGGATTGGGCCTTCGCGGCCGTAGCTTCCCTTCTTGCATTGCACGACTCCGACCATGGCGGCGATCGTGACGATGAAACTTTCGCCAGCGATCGAGCCGTTCCACTCCAACTCGTCGCAACCTGTGAGAGGGGCAGCGGGGACGGCATAGGCGACGCGCCCATGCAACGGGCGGTCCGTCAGCGTCCGTAGGCGAATCTTGGCGTCCAGCGATCTTCCAGATCCCGCTCCTCGTCTTCCTCTTCGTCCGGATCGATCGGTAGATCTTCACCGCTGAGAACGGTCAGCGTGTAGCCGTAACCGCCGAGGCCGACGATCTCCTCATCAAGCGTGATCCCGGGCGGCCCGTCGAACCAGTCGCTCAACGTGGTTGTGCCGCTTTCCTGCTTGATGCCGAGCACGTTTTCGGGGTCGCGGTTGAAGCGCAAGGTCGCGCTGTCTGGAAGCGGCGTACCCTTCTTCAAAAAGGCGAGATTCTTGCCCAGCCGTTTGAACCCGTCCGACAGGAACGCGTAAGACACGTGCTCCCCCTGGCTGACGATAACGGCTACAGGATATTCGCAGCACTCGGCCGACCGGATAGCCGCTGCCGTTCGTGAGCATCGGGCGACGTCCGCGAGTTTCAGAATGCCTTCGAGCCCCACTTGATTTTTCGAAAGGAAGGAGCGCGTCAGGCTGGACGGGAGCAGCAAACCGCTTGCGAAGTGATCGGCTTCCAGCTCGATGGACGTATTCTGGGTGAAATCGGCCCGGGAGACGTGGCTGCCGCCCTGATTCATGATCTCCTCAGGATGCCCCGGCAGGAAGTAATGGCCCAGCTCGTGGCCCATGCAGAAATTCTCGAACCCGACATTGTTGTACTCGCTGGAATAGATCAGCGTGACGTCATCTCCGGCAAAGATCAGGGCGCCCGAGACGCCTTTGACATGCGCAGGCTTCGCCTGGACAGTAATGCCCTTGCCCTCGGCAATTCTGCGGGGATCGATGGGGAACTGCGTAAGGCCGGCTTCTGCGGCGACTTTCTCGCCGAGCTGGGTTGCCATCTTCAATCTGAAGCCGGGCATACAGGACTCCCTATTTCTTGTTCTTCACCATCATGTCGATGATGCCCTGGATGTGGTCGCGGTCGCCGGCTGAAAGCTTGTCCTCGTTGCGGAACGCGGTGGTCGCCTGACTCGACGAACCAAGCAGGTAGTCGGCCGGGACTTTCAGCGCCTGGGCAAGGGCCCGGACATTGTCGAACGAGGGCTTGCGGCGGTCGGCTTCAAAATGTGCGATGGCAGAAGGCTGAAGGCCGGCAATACGCGCAAGGTCTGACTGGCTCAGTTCCCGATCCTCGCGGCGTTTCCTGAGCCGCGCTCCGAAGGTCTCCTGGGGACTTGACTTGCTCATGACGAATTCGTATAGTTCTCCTTGACTGGACCGTCAACCCCGGCAAACGGGGCTTTTTTAGGTCCTGCCTATGACAGAACGTCAATAATCATATGACGTTCCCGATTTTGGGTCAAGTGAAAGGAAGCAGGGATGGCCGGAAAGAACCAGCATGTCGTGCCGCACGGTAAGGATTGGGCCGTGCGCGGCGCGAACAATGAACGCGCAACGTCAATCCACGAGACGCAGTCCGAGGCGGAGCACGTGGCGCGCGAAATCGCGATCCGGCAGCGAAGCGAGGTCGTGATCCACCGCCGGGATGGCAGGATTCGCGACAAAAATTCGTATGGGAACGACGAGTTCCCGCCGAGGGGCTGATCGTCGTGGACTCCGACGACATGGCCGGGCAGAGCGTCCCGACTCCGATTCGCCGGATACTCTGTATCGACGGCGGCGGCATCATGGGAACGCAGCCTGCGTCGTTCCTCGCTTCCCTCGAAGAGGATCTCGGCCATCCGATCGGCGAATGCTTCGACCTCATTGCGGGCACCAGCACCGGTGGCATCCTGGCAATCGGACTTGCGCTCGGCCTGCCGGCGCAGCGTCTCCTCGATCTCTACGTCACGAGGGGGCCGCATATCTTCGGCCAGTCCGGCCATCCGGCTTTGTCCCGCGTCTACGACGTTTTGAGAAGCCTTCAACATGTTTTCGGCCCGAAGCACGATGCCGATCTGCTCCGGGCGGAACTGGAGAAGGTGTTGGAAGACAAGAAGATCGGGGAGGCGCGGACGAGGCTGCTCGTTCCCGCCTGGGATGCCGATCATCGCAGCGTTTACATCTACAAGACGGCGCATCACGACCGGCTGAAGACGGACTACAAGCGTCTCGCCGTCGATGCCGCCATGGCCACGGCCGCCGCGCCCACGTACTACAAGCGCCATAGGACCTCGGATGACATCGGCCTGCTCGACGGCGGCACGTGGTGCAACAATCCCATTGCACTGGCGACGGTTGAGGCACTCACCCTGCTGGGCTGGCCGTCCAGCAGCCTTCGCATATTGAGCCTCGGCTGCGTCAACGAAGTTTACATGCTGCGGAATTCGCCGGGCTGGGGAGGTCTGGCGCGCGACGTTACGCGGCTGTTTATGGACGGACAGTCACGCGGCGCGCTGGGCATGGCGAAGCTCTTGACGGGACACGAATACGAACGTCAGGCGATCTACCGATGCTGCCCTGACGTGCCCAAGGGCTTCTTCTCGCTGGATGACACCAGAAAAATCACACAGCTCAAAGGTATGGGCGCTGCATCGGCTCGACGGGAGCGGCCACGCATAGAGCCGGTCTTCCTGACCAGCAAGGCTGAACCATTTGTGCCGAGATACAAACTCAAGGAGGCGTCATGAACTACATCCTGACGACGGAGAGGCCGCAGGACCCTGTCCTGCTCCGGAAGGCCGAGATCTGGAGCATTCTGGATGAGATCTGCGCGGATCTCGACCTGACGGAAACGCAGCACGAGGCTGCCAAGAAGAGCTATGAAGCGGTTGCCGACTGGCTATCCGACGACACCGCGCTTAAGGACATCGAGGTCTATCCGCACGGATCGGCCGGGCTGGGCACGTCCGTCAAGCCTTTGCAGCGGGAAGACTTCGATGTCGACCTTATCTGCCTTGCGCTGCTCTTCGCCGCCCACCGCGGGCCCGCGGAACTCAAGCGGATTGTCGGAGACCGGCTCCGACAGAATGCGCGTTACGCCGCCATGCTGGAGGAGAAGAAGCGCTGCTGGCGCTTGAACTACGCCCGCGAGTTTCACCTGGACATATCGCCGACGATTCCCAATGCACGCTGCGACAACGGCGGCGAGCTGGTTCCCGACAAGAAGCTGCGCGAGTGGAAGCCCACGAATCCCAAGGGTTATAGGGCCATCTTCGAGCGGCGTGCCGCGCTCCAACCCAGAATGCGGCTGCAGAAATCAGAGGTTTACGCCCGCCACGATGCGCAGATCGCCCCCTATCCCACTCGAACGTCTGTCAAGGGCATTCTCCGCCGCACGGTCCAGCTGCTCAAGCGGCATCGCGATGTCGCCTTCATGAACGTCGAGGCGGACATCGCCCCGATCTCGATCATCATCACGACGCTCGCAGCCCGCGCTTATGAACTCTGCGTCAACAACTTCACCTTCGATACCGAACTCGACGTCCTGGTGGCCACGATCCGCATGATGCCGCACTTTATCGAAAGGCCGATCGTCAACGGGCGTCGCATGTACGTCGTCCCCAACGAGGCGACTATGGGTGAGAACTTCGCCGAGCGCTGGAACACGGAGCCCGAGCGCGCAAAGGCTTTTTACGACTGGCACGCAAAGGCGTTGGCCGACTTCGAAAAGCTCGAAAACTTGGAGGGGCTAGATCTTATTACAATGGGGCTGGACAAGTCGCTCGGCGGCAATGTTGTGCGCAAGGTCATGGATGCCCGCACGAACGTGGTTTCCGAAGCGCGGTCGGCGCGAAAGCTCTATGTCGCCCCGGTGGTCGGCCTCACCCTGTCCAGCGGTGCTCAGGCAACTGTCGTCCCGCGCAACACGCATTTCGGCGACTGAGCGCATGACGCGACGGTCCCTGACGCCGCCCCAGCAGTTTCTGTTCCTCCAGCGCAATCCGATTTGCGCAGGGGAGGGAACGCTGAACGCCAAGGGGCTGGTTTGGGGATATCGTGTCAGACCGTCGTTGCTAAGCCGCGCCTATCTGGTCCGCATCGAACTGAACCGCGATTCTGTGCCAAGGGCTTTCGTCCTGGAGCCCGATCTGGAAGTGCTGGCCGATGGGCGCCGATTACCTCACATCTATCGCGACCCGCTACGGCTTTGCCTCTATCTGCCCAAGAGCGGCGAATGGCATGGCTCGATGCGAATCGATCAAACCTTCGTCCCGTGGGTCGCTACCTGGCTTTTCTACTTCGAGGAGTGGCTGGCCTCTGATGACTGGAAGGGCGGAGGCGAACATCCAAACGTGGATGATCGCGAGGTGCGTCGGCGGCGCGGATAGGGCATGCGCCGTCCGTTACTGACCACTACATCAATCCCCCAGCTTCATCGCCTACTCAGGCTCCTGCGCGCGATCCTGCGTCATCGACCGGAAGCATTCGGCGGTCTGGAGCTGGCGCGTCCGGCTTGCCGGATCAGCGAGGCCGGGGGCCGCCAGGCCGCGGGCGACGGCGCTTGCGATCGGGGGGGGCCTGGGTTCCTCGACGAGCAGCTCGGCGAGGACCAGCAGCCGCAGGATGCGCGAGCCGGGCGGGGCCGGTATCCCATGGGTAGCGCAGTTAAGCGTTGTCCTGATCGGTTCCATGATGTCCTCCAGTTGTGTTGAGAAGGCCCGGTCAATCCGGGCCTTTCGTGCAGCCGCAAAAGGGGGCATCGACGCACCACGCATCCGGCAGGACCGTGGCGGATGTGGAGCAGGTTCACGCTTGCGTCAGAACAGGCGGCTGGCCCGCTTCAAAATCGCGGACCTCGAAAGGCCGGTTGGCTGTAGGCCGAGCCCTGATGGAGGACAGGCCGGACAGACAGGCGTTGTCTGATGCGCTGCCCTTCCCGGCCACGCCTATTCGCTCACGTAGACGATGAGCGCCGCGGCCAGGCGCACGAGCAGGGTCGCTTCCTTCAACGCAACGCCCCGCGTCTCCGATGCGTGCCTCGCTTCATTGGATGCAAAGCCCCAGAGCATGCCGAGCGATTTGTCGAGCGGGTTTGGGAAGAGGTCGGGCCGCTTCTTGACGATATGGGCCATCTTGGCATCCGGCATGTTGGTCACGTCCCTCGCCAGCGCCTCGAATGCCGCCATGGCGTGAAAGACGGCGCCGGACAGGTTCGGCTCCGGCCGGCGCGAGAGCGCGGCCATCGCTTCCCGCAACTGCGTGGCGGCGACCGTTCTTCCAGCCGTCTTCAGCGCCTCCCCGGCGTCGCGTACCGAATCCTCGAAGGTGGGATCGAAGCGCGAGACGATCCGCCCGCCATTCATCTTCCAGCCGATGCCGGCAAGTTCAAAGAATCGGGTGATGTCGAGCTGCATCGGATAGGCGCGCGGTTCCTCGTCGGGATGAGGGCCCAGTTCATCCTCGTAGAAGACAAGATCGGCATAGACCTGTTCGGCGAGATCATAAAGCTGGTACCACGCGGCATCCGACCTGAAGATCTCTAGCTCCTTGTCGGCGACGTCGTGGTCGGACATGCCCTTTTCTTTCGGAACCTTCTTCGGGAAGGGCGAGATGCCGTAGCGATTAAAGATCCTGTGGGCCGTATCCATCATGACCTTGGGACCGGCATACTTGTTGAGGATGGCGAGCAGGGCGTCCCTTAGCTGCGGCGGAAGCTCGTCGCGGTAGGCGATCGGAGGGAGCTGGTTCAGGCCCTGCCGTTCCGAGAATCTTGGATTTCTCAACGCTGCGTTCCCCCACGTTTAACTCGCGCGAATTCTAGCGCAGGGGGACCTGCCGGCGCATGCCGGCCGGAGCAGGGTGTTCGCATCGCCGCAGCCGGCGAGCCTTCTTCTCCTGTCGCCCGGCTCTCAAGTCTGACGCTTGTCTAGGCACTTCGACCCAAACTCTGCAACGCGCCGCATGGGCGGGCGAGCGGACTCGCCGGGTGGCCCGGCCCGTCGCCGCTGGGCGCACGCTTGTATGCGACGCCTTCCGCTTCTCCGCCGCCTCAAGACCGTCTGCCCCTAGTCGGTCGGCGCACCGCCACCTGCCGAATAGCAGCTAGGCGCTGGGTACATTGATGGGTACACTAAAAAATGCTCTTCCAAAAAGGCACGTGATTTCAACTAGATAGAATGAATTTCGATTCCGTCTCGGGGCACCAGAAAATCCAAGGTTATCTGGTCGCGGATACAAAGCGCCTTCGGGCGCGGGGTAGCACGCGGCCCGATTTCGCCGACTCGGGTCCGCCTCGCCCACGCATCGAACGCAGGCAGGCCGTTCCCCGCTCGCACTGTGGTGAATGGGTGAATAACAGGGTACCGAGCAGCGACCCAACCTACGTCTAGTCGCCGGCCCGCCACAGCAGTCTAGGTTCTGCCAGAGCTAACGTCCGCCCACGCCATTCGAAGATTCGAGGGCTCAGCGAGGCGGAGGCCCCGGGGGTGGTTCGCGAGGCGGCGGCATCGGCGGAACTGGCGCCGGCCTGGATCCCGGCGGCGGTTCCCGTGGCGCCTCGTTAGGGGGTCTCGGAATATTCGCCATGCTCCGCCCTTCTCTATAGCCCTGCAAGGGACCCGCAAAGCCAACCCGCACGTTGCCCGGCTCGCGCTCCGCATTGGTGTCCTGCCTACGGTACTCGTGCCTTCGCGGTAGGCCTTCCTGACTGCTACGGTCGCGCGTCGCCCGAGACTCCCGCTCCAGGCGACAGAAGTCTAGTCTCTCGAAGCCCGTTCGACCAAAAGCCGGCGGGTGTCGTCTGTCGGTCAGTCCGCCACTTTGGCTGTCCGCCTCCGCCTCCCGTTCGGCGTGGCGGACGGCGCCGCGATTCACTAACTTTCGCGCGGGGTCGCCGATGCGGGGCGGGTCAGCCGCTTCTTCTCGGTAATGTTGCAGCCGGAGGCTTGGGGGAATGGCACTGCGAGTCGCCGTCGTCGGTGGCGGGTTTTCTGGCGTGGCCTTCGCAATCCAATTTGTCCGGCTAGCCAATAATCCGGTCGCGGTCCACATTATCGAACAGCGCGCGACGCCCGGCCTCGGCCTGGCCTATGACAGCACCGACCAGGCCCACCGCCTGAACGTCCCGGCGGCTCCCATTTCCACGCTGTACCTCGACCAGCCCAAGCATCTTGACGACTGGCTGGAGCAGTCAGGCGCGCTGGCGGCCGACCCCGACATGGCGACACCGCGCGGGCGGTACCCCCGCCGTGCCACCTATGGCGCCTATGTGGTGGAGCAGCTGAGACAGCAAGCGCAGCGTCCGCACGCGGAGGTCCACCACATCCGGGCGCGCGCCCGCAGCCTGGTCCGTGAAGCCGGCGGCTGGCGAGTAACCCAGGAGGATGGTGGTGAGGTGAAGGCCGACGCCGTCGTTCTCGCCACCGGCCATCCGCCCGCCGCGATACCGGGCCCGTTGGCGGCGGCCCTGGCCGGCGATACGCGGCTGGTGCCGGATCCCTGGGTGCCGGGGGCGCTGAACGGGATCGGGCCGCGGGAGGATGTGCTGATCGTCGGTACCGGGCTGACGATGGCTGATATCGTCGCGTCCCTGAGCAGCACTGGCCATCGTGGCCGCATTGTCGCGGTCTCGCGCCGCGGCCTGCGGCCGCTTGGCAATCCCACCCTGCCACCCACACCCTGGGCCGGCTTCGGCGGAGACCTGCCGCGCACGGCCCTGAGCTTGTTGAGGCGGGTGCGCGGCGCGGCCCGAGCGGCGATGGCGGCCGGCGAACCCTGGCAGAGGATATCATCGGTGGTGCACAGTTCAGGGCAAGAGGTCTGGGCAGCATTGCCGCTGGTCGAGCAGCGCCGCTTCCTGCGGCACCTCGGCTCCTTCTACTCCGCCCACCGCTTCCGGATGGGACCGCAGGTCCAGCAGGCCGTGGAGGATGCGTTGACCTCGGGCGGGCTCGAGGTGATCGCCGGCCACGTCCGCGGCGTGCAGGCAGACGAAGCGGGCATCACCGTAACGCTGGCACCTGCACCGGTCGGCCTGACCGTGCAGCGGCGTGTGGATCGCGTCGTGATCGCAACCGGCCCGGCGCCGGGCGCGACCATCGCCGCGAATCCGCTCCTGGCTGCCGCGCGCGAAGCGGCGCTGCTGCGGCAGGACGCGCTTGGCGTCGGCATCGATGTCGACCGAAACAGCCAGGTGTTGGACGTCGCGGGCCGACCGCAACCCGGGCTCTACGTGGTCGGCCCACCGGCCCGCGGCATCTTCGGCGATCTGGTCGGCGTGCCAGATATCGTCCGCCAGGCCCAGATGGTCGCTGAGCACCTCCTGGCGCGTGGCTGAGTGCAGGCCATCTGGTACGGGGCACGAACGAGCGCCAATCCTTGCGTTGTAGGTTGGCCCCGGGGCGTGCTGGGATTGTCCAGCGCAGTCGGACGGGCTATGCAGGGAGACGTCTTCGAGAACCGCGCTGTGCGACAAGGTCGGGAGCGATGTTCCGATCATTCTGGCCCCGATTGGCCGCGCCGCCGGCCCCCGGCTCGCAGCGCCGGTCAGCAATGCCGGCGTCCTTGGCGCCAAGGACGCTGGACCTCGACTCGGTGCGTCGGGAGATCCGGGACACGAAAGCTTTCACGAACAGAGCGTCGGCCTGGTGAAGAAGGTGCAGCCGGCGGCTGAGATCGTGCGCGAGATCAACGAGGGCGCCGAGACCATCCTGCGTCGACTTGCCGGCACCTGATGGAACCAGCGTTTGACTGCGGCCTGACGTGTTGGTATCAATGCCAACATGAAGGCCGGGCTGTTGCTCCGGGAAAGCGAAGACCGCTTCGTCGATCTGAAGGTCTGGCGGGTTCCGCGGCCTGTGCGAGGCTCGGTCCACAGATACAAATATTCGCTGGCATTTGTCGTTCGCGGTGTGTGTGTCGTGCGTTACGACAATGAGGCAGGCAAGGGTGACCATAGGCATGTCGGCGGCCGGGAGAAAGCATACGGCTTCTCGACGATTGATCGCCTGCTCGACGACTTCTGGTCGGACGTCGACGGATGGAGATGAACGTGCGGACTGTGACCATCTCGGTGGCTTCCCGTAGCACGGTGAACAGCCGATTCCGCGCCGCCATGCGTGGCAAGGCGCAGGGGGCCTTTATCACCTTTGCGTCGCCGACCCTGCTGTGGCGTACGCTGACGGCCAAGCGCATGGAGATGCTGCAGGCCATGGCCGGCCGGGGGCCGCTCACTTTCCGCGAGCTGGCGCGGCTCGTGCGGCGCGACGTGAAATCCGTGCATGGCGACGTGGCTGTTCTGGTGAGTGCCGGCGTACTCGACAAGACCGAGGACGGCGTCGAGTTTCCCTATGACGCGGTCCATGTCGACTTCACGTTGAAGAAAGCGGCCTGAGCGCTCGTCGACCGTCCAGGAGTTGCAGGTGTGGACGAAGTGCAAGCCCTTTCATGCTCGAGGCTGCTCCGCGTATGCCGACGGATGATCCGCCGTCGACGACAGCTTGCGTGGTCACATGAGCCGGTCGGGCGATGCCTCAGGCGCCCACCAGTACCTCCGAATGGACGCCGACGATCGGCAGGAGCAGGTGGGGATCGGTCGTCACGGCCTGATGCGCGTAGGCATCGGTCATCTGCTTGGCGGCGGCGACGCTCTGGGCCGTGGCGTCGACGTGCGCCATCACCTGTGTGCCCCAGGCGACATTGGTGAGGCCCCTGTCCAACGCGAAGTGCAGGCCGACGGCTTCCTTGTTCGCAAGGCTTTGCGCGTCGGCTGCGCTGCCGGTCGCGGATTTCGCCCCGTTGATGAAGGCCAGGACGAACATATCGGGGGCGAGGTTGCCGCTGTCGAGGTGAAGTGCGACATGGGGATGTGGGCCATGCATGAGAAGCGCCCGCCGGGCACTTTGCCCGCCCGCAAAGTCGTGCTGTTGTAAGATGCGGGTAGCTGTCACATAGTCGTCTCCACGGGAGAGAGCTTGAGTTCGAAGGGGGCTGCAATGGCATGGTATACGGGCAAGACGTTTCGCGGGGTCGACTACAATCCGACTTGGCCGACCTGGACCCAGGGTCCCGGTGAGGACGACGTCAACCTCAGAAAGCAGACGTTCGATTCCGATATGTTCAACGACGCCTTCGCCTCGCTGTGGGCCAAGGAGTATCAGGCGCCGCCGGCGGGCCACGCACCCTACAGTCAGCCGATCCAGAACCCCGTCTACCGCGACGACCTGGGGACGATCGCCAAGGACGGGTTCAACCTGGTGCGCATCTACAACTGGGACGTCGCCCGCGGCACGCCGTCGGGAGGGGACACGAACAAGGGACTCGATCACGCCAACTTCCTGAATTATGCCAAGTCGCTCGGCCTCACGGTCGTGGTGGGCCTGCCTGATTTCATGCTGACCAACGGTCAATTCGCCTGGAATCACCGGATGCCCGACAGCACCTACTCGTTCGGCTCGGCGCCCCAGGACATCCAGAACGACTTCAAGCAGTTCATCGCCAGCATCACCGATCCGGCGACGGGCAAGATCTTCACAAACGTCCACATCAGCGTGGGCAACGAGGGCGATATCGGCGAGGGCGGCATCTACATCAAGGACAACCCTGGCGCCAGCACCAACGCCTCGGAATTCCTCGCCCGCATCAACTGGTGGATCCACAACCTGCACCAGCAGATCAACGGCGAAGGCCCCATAGGCCCCGACGGTCTTCCCGTCGTCAACGGCGCGAGCGGCGCGATCGTGCCGATCACCTCGACCTTCGCCCATGGCGACGCCGGCAACGGTGGCGTGAACGGGGCCTGGATGAACTGGGTTGTCACGGGAGTCCAGGCGGGGCAGGGCAGCCCCAACGGCTGGCAGCCCAACGGCCAGACCTTCACCTCGGCCGTGACCGGCCTCGCCGCCGTCGACCCGAACTACGCGAGCTTCTACTACAACAGCTTCAACATCGGCCAGGCGCCGCAGACGGCACCTTACGACAATCACATCACCGAGTGGCTGATCAAGTACGACGCCGCCCAGACGCCGTGGCCGGGCAGCGGCGTCGCCGGTGTTCCGCTGATGCTGATGGAGGTGTTCAACGCCAACCGCAACAGCCCGGGCTGGGGAAACCCGACGAACCAGGCCCTGTCGGCCGTCAACGAGGCCAAGTCGATCGAGAAGTATCTTGCCCTCAACAAGGCCGGTACGCCGGGCAGCACGACCAACCTGATGGGCTACAACTATTTCGAGTTCAACGACGAGCCGGCGTCGGGCAAGTTCGTCGGCCTCTACCAGTACAGCGACACTTTCCAGAACGCCCAGACCGGGACCAGCGGCATCTTCTATATTACTCGCGGGGGATTCGAGAACTACACCTTCCCGGTTCATACGCTCGTGCCGACGCCGGGCCCGAATGGCCAGGGCACGCTGGTGGGGGCCTGGGCTGCCACCTTCCCAACCTTCCTGAACTCGCACAACGATGCCTTCGTGGTCCTGCAGGGCAGCTCGCTGGGCGAGGGGCCGAGCTTCTCGGTATCCGCCGCCGCCGCGCCGTTCGGCGTGTTGACCAACGACGTGTCCGAGATGCCTGCAGCGGTAGCGCTGCGGTCGGCGGCGGTGCACGGCGAATTGGAGCTCGGTGAGCTGGGCGGGGTTTCCTACACGGCGCGCCCCGGCTTCAGCGGCATCGACGGTTTCAGCTACTTCGCTTTCGGCGAGTACGGGGCGGCGGACCACTCGGGCGTCGCGATCCACGTCGTGCCCGTCAACGTCGGCGCGACGTCGACGTCGCTGAACCTGCTGTCGGTCACGCCCGCCGAGCTGGTGGCCGCGACCTATGCCGCCTACTTCGGACGCGCCGCCGATGCGAAGGGATACGAGTTCTGGCTGGGCCATTTCAACACGCTCCTGCCGACCCAGGGTGCCAAGGCCGCGCTCACCAACGTCGCGCACTCGTTCGGCACCAGCGACGAGGCCAAGGCGCTCTACCCGTTCCTGGCCAACCCAGGCGGCGCGAGCGACGCGCAGATCGCCGCGTTCGTGGACAGCGTCTTCGGCAACCTGTTCGCCCGCGCGACCGACGCCGCCGGATCGGCCTACTGGGTCGGGCAGATCAAGCAGGCGGTGCAGGCCGGCGGCCAGTCCGTCGACCTGGTGCTGGTCAACATCATGAGCGGTGCACAGGAGACCGCGGCGACCAAGGACATCACGACGATGATGAGTCGGGTGGCCGTGAGCATGGAGTATGTCTACCAGCAGGAGCTCTATGGAACCGTCTGGGCAGGCGCCAGCGACGTCGCTGCGGCGACGACGCTGCTCCATAGCGTGAACGCCGATCCGGAGAGCCTGCTGATCGGCGTCAGGACAGCCCACGAGCTGATCGTCAATCATCCCTGATCGGCGATCGATCGAGGCGCCGAACTGCGTGCTCGATGCACGCGCAGCTGCGGAGGTGCGTTTCCGGAAACGCACTTCCCTGGTTGCGCTACCAGATTCAGCCCGACGCCGCTTGCGGCGGCTCGGGCACATCGGAACGAGATGTGCTCAGCGCATGCCGACGGGCGAACCGCCGTCTACGACGACGGTCTGCCCGGTCACGCTGTCGGCCTGACACCAGGCGACGGCAAGACGCGCGATGTCGGCGGCGCTGCCGGTTCGTCCGAGGACGGTCTGGGTGCGGGCCGCGTGCGCGACGTCCTCCGGCAGTCGCCCTGCCATGCGCGTTCCTTCGACCAGCCCCGGCGCAATGCAGTTCACGCTCACGTCCGGCGCCAGGGCGACGGCCAGGCAGTGCGTGAGATGGATCAGCGCCGACTTGCTCGCGGCATAGGCGATGCTGCTGCCGCTCGGCGCCAGCCCGGCGAGCGAGGCGATGTTGACGATGCGCCCGGCGCCGTGCCGGCGCAGCTCCGGGGCGAAGGCGCGGCAGAGCAGGAAGGGACCGCGCAGGTTGGTCTCGAGCACCCTGTCCCAGATGTCGGCGGTCAGCGTGTCGAGGTCGCGGAACGGGATGCCGATGTTCCACGCCGCGTTGTTGACCAGGACGTCGAGCCGCCCGAAGCGGGCGAGCACGGCGCCGGCGCAGCGCTCGATCGAGGCCGGGTCGCGCTGGTCGAGCGGGAAGGCATGCCCTTGCCGACCCGTCCGGCGCACCGCCTCGACGGCGGCGTCGGCGCGGGCGACGTCGCCGACATAGGAGATCGCCACATCCGCGCCGGCGGCGGCAAGTGCCTCCGCGATCGCCCTTCCGATGTCACCCGAGCCGCCGGTGACCAGCGCGACCTTGCCCGACAGATCCACGTCACCCTCCTACGACCAGCCCCACGGCACGTTGTCGGACTGCGGCGCGAAGATATAGCGGAATGTCGTGACCCCTTTCACCGCGTTGCTCGGCGTGGCCCAGCCGATCCCGAGCGAGCTGATCGGGCCCTGGGTGATGGTCTGCGTGCTCTCCCTGTAGTGCACCTCCTCGCCGCCGTACCACCCCCATTCACAAATCTTGACCCGAGCGCTCGAGCCGCTGGGGTGCCACTCCTCGATCAACCCGACATGCTCGTAGGGCGCCTGCTGGCAATGCGTGACGATGGCGTCGCCCTGGCGGACGTCGCCGATGCCGGTCCGGCGGCGTGCGGGCGAGGCATAGACCGAGATGTGGGCATCGGGATTGCCGCCATAGAAATTGCCGACCAGGCAGTTGCAATCCAGCGTCATGAAATCGCGGGCGTACTCCTGCACCGTCATCCGCGCCGGCAGCCTGCCGTTGACATCGCGCTCGGTGCCGATCCTGCCCACGGCGAGCGCCAGCCGCAGGGCATCCGTGATCTCGTCGGGGCTGCCCTTGCCGACGAAGGCGCGGACGAGGCTGTCGGCAAGGAACTCCTCGAGGCGCGAGATCTGGGCGAGCGGCCTCTCGGAAAAGTAGAATGACGGGCCGCAGGGCGTGTGTGCGTTGTCGTGATGCGCCTTGCGCAACGCATCGCGGAACACCGCGTACTCCTGCTGGATGGCGGCGCCGGCACCGGCCTTTCCGTTGCGCAGGTTCCAGCCCGAGCCGTAGCCGGTGAGCCCGCAGCTCAGCCGCGATCCGTCGAGCGGGCTGGGAATCGCGAGATAGGTGTAGCGATCGAGATACTGTTTCGGCGTCATCTCCAGACCTCCTCCGGAACGGGCACACCTGCGCCAATGTTCGCAAGCAAGCTGCAAAACCCTGACGCGACAATCTGGAGAAGTCGGGGCCGATTGATGAGATGATTGTGTCGGGGCACGAGACGCGACGCTGCAGTCGCTTCCCTGGCCTCCGCCATTGTAAAGTGCGGGCCTCTGACGGAAGGGGGCCGGGGACGTGCGTGAGGAGCTGGTATTCGTGGGCGTCTGCGACATCGCAGGCCATGTGCGAGGCAAGGGATTTCCCCTCTCGGAGCTGCCGTCGCGGCGGCACAAGGGCGTGGGCTGGACGCACTCCAACCTGATGCAGTCGGCCTTCGGCACCATCTTCGAATCGCCGTTCGGCACCGCGGGCGATCTGATGATCGTGCCCGACCCGGCCGCCGAGGTGCGGGTCGCCTTCGACGCCGACATGGCGGTCGAGCACTTCTTTCTCGGCGACTTGCGCAATACCGACGGCACGCCGTGGGAATGCTGCCCGCGCGACTTCGCGCGCCGCGGCCTGGCGGCGCTCGATGAGGCCGCCGGGGTCTCCCTGCTCTCGGCGTTCGAGCAGGAGTTCGTCTATACCGGCGCCGCCGATCTGCCGGCGCACGCCTACAGCCTCGCCGCCTGGCGCGGTCAGGGCACGTTCGGCGAGACCCTGGTGGCGGCGCTGCGTGCCGCCGGCCTGTCGCCCGACAGCTTCCTGCCCGAGTACGGCGAGCGGCAGTTCGAGATGACGGTGGCGCCGGCCGCCGGCCTCGCCGCGGCCGACCAGGCGGTGATCGCCCGCGAGATGGCCCGCAGCGCCGCCGCCCGGCACGGTCATCGCGCCGTGTTCTCACCCGTGCTGACCGCCGACGGTCTGGGCAACGGCGTGCACGTCCACATGAGCCTGTGGGACGCAGCGGGCACGCCGGCGTCGCATGCGCCGGGCGAGCCGATGGGGCTGAGTCCGCTGATGCGCCGCTTCTGCGCCGGCATCCTCGAGCACCTGCCGGCGATCGCGGCGCTCACGGCGCCCTCTCCGGTATCCTACCTGCGGCTAAGGCCCAATCGCTGGGCGCCGACCGCCATCGACATCGTGCAGCAGGATCGCGGGGCCTCGATGCGCGTGTGCCCGGTCTTCGTCCCCGGCGAGGCGTCGGAGGTCGCGCGCCAGTTCAATGTCGAGTTCCGCACCGCCGATGCTGCCGCCAGCCCGTACATGGTCCTGGGCGCGCTGGCCTTCGCTGGAGCCGACGGGATCGCGCGCCGGCTCGACCTGCCCTCGCCGGATGGGCGCCGCCCCCTGCCCACGTCGCTCGGCGAGGCGCTCGACCTGCTGGCCGGCAGCGCGGCGGCGCGCGGCTGGATGGGGCAGGTCTTCCTCGACACCTACCTGCAGCACAAGCGGGCCGAGCTGGCCCATGTGAAGGACCTCTCGCCGCAGGAGCTCTGCGCCCGCTACGCCGCCGTCTACTGAACGCCGGCGCTACTCGGCCGCCCGTCGCACCGCAGGGTCCGCCGCACCGAGGGCCTGCAGCGCACGATGGATCGCGGCCTGCTGCGCCGGCGAGGCGGCAGGCATTGGCGCCCGCGGCGAGGTCGGCGGCAGCCCCTGCAGCATCTGCGCGTGTCGCGTGCAGGCCGGCAGGTTGTCGGCGATGAGCGCGTTCCACAATGCCAGCAGCTTCCTGTGCAGCCCGAGCGCCTCCTTGTGGTCGCCGGCGCGGACGGCATCCCACAACGCGACCGAGGCGTGCGGCGCCGCCGTCAGGATGGCGGCGATCGAGCCCGCGGCGCCCAGCGTGTAGGACGGATACATGAGCGCGTCGACGGCGCTGTAAATCAGCTTGTCCGGTGCCATCTCCATGAGATCGGCGAACAGCTTCAGGTCGCCGGCGCTCTGCTTGACGCCGATCACCATCGGCACCTCGGTCATGATGCGCGTCAGCAGCGCCGGCGAGAGATAGGACCAGGGCACGACGTTGTAGATGATGACCGGCAGCCCGGTCTCGTCGACGATGCTGCGGAAGTGCCGGACCATCGCCTCGTCGTCGGGCTTGAAGAGATAGTGCACCGGCGTCACCTGCAGCGCGGCCACGTTCAGGTCGCGTACCAGCTTGCCGCGCCGGATGGCATCGCGGGTCGAATCGACGATGATGCCGGCGATCACCGGCAGGCGTCCCCGCGCCGCCTCGACGGTCGCCGCGACCAGATCGCGAAACTCCTCGTGATCGAGCGTATGGCCCTCGCCCGTGGAGCCGCCGGCGGCGACGCCGTGCACGCCCGCGCCGCAGAGCCAGTCGAGCTGGGCGCCGACCAGCCGGAGATCGATCTCGCCGTCCTCGCGGAAGGGCGTGGTCATCGGCGGGATGACGCCACGGGGATGCTCGGTCACGTTGGCCTCCTGGGTTGCTGTTCCGGTATTTGGGATAGACTCCCGGACCCTGTCAAGCGCTCGCCGCGGGCCCCGGTCGCGGTGCCCCGCTTGATCGGCCGCGGCCGTGCCTGTATGCGACCGGGCCATGCGGGCACCGGGAAAAGGCGGGAAGGCGACGGCTGCCGGGCCGGGCAGGGGGCGCCAGTCGGAAGACGCGCTGAAGTCGCTGCAGAAGGTCCTGTCGATCCTCGAGACCTTCTCGACGACCCGGCGGTCGCTCTCGCTGGCGGAGATCTCGGCGGCGACCGGCTTCCCGCGCAGCACGGCGCATCGCTTCGCCGCGTCGATGCGCGACGTCGGGCTGCTCGACCAGGACCGCCGGCGCGATCACTATCGGCTCGGCCTCAAGCTGCTCGAGCTGGGCAACGTCGTGCTGGCGAACATGGACCTGCACCGCGAGGCGCGGCCCCAGGTCGATGCGCTGAGCCGCATCACCGGCCATCTCGTGCATCTCGCCGCCTTCGACGGCCGCCAGGCCATCGTGATCCACCGCGTCGACCCGACCCCGGACGGCGGCACGCCTCTGACGCTGATCGAGGTCGCCCCGGTTCATTGCACCAGCGTCGGCAAGGCGATCCTGGCGTTCCAGGTACCCTCGGCGATCGATGCGATCGTCGCCGGAGGATTGAAGCGCTATACCGAGGCCACGATCACCGATGGCCGCCGGCTGCGCGCCGAGCTGAAGCGGATCCGCGAGCGCGGCTATGCGGTGGACGAAGGCGAGCACCAGCCGGGAATTCGCTGCATCGGCGCGCCGATCCGCGAGCAGTCGGGACGCGTCGTGGCCGGCCTGAGCGTGAGCGGCCCGGCACGCGGCATGCCCAAGGACCAGATCGAGGAGCTGGCCAGGATTGTCGTGCATCACGCCGGCCTGATCTCGGCGAGGCTGTAGCGCTGCCCGTTGCCCGTTGCTCGTTGCTCGTTGCCCGTCAGGGCAGCACGACCTTGACGAGCCTGCCGCCGCGCACGTCGACCCGCTGCATCATCGAGCCGCCTTCGACCTGGGCCGGGCCCTGCCACTTGACGCTGGTGGTGACGTACCAGACGCCGTCGGGAATGCGCGCGAAGGAGAAGCTGCCCGAGGCGTCGCACCGCGTGGAGCGCAGGCTCGAGACATAGAGCGGATCGTCGCGCTCGAACTTGACCGGCCCGAGGCTGGCGGCGCGCGTGCCCCGGGCCGTGTTGCCGAAGATCGCCGACATCCGTGCCCGCGCATAGGCGCTGTCGGGGATCAGGTTCGCCGACTGCCCCTCGCAGGTGTGGCTCGTGCCGCCGGCCTTCACGATCGCCGTGCCGCTCACCGAGTTCGTGCCGGGCTTGCGGGCCCACTCGATCTCGGCGGGGGCGATCGGCGTGGAGAGGGCCGAGCCCTGCGGCGTCGACAGCGCGCCGAGCTGGGCGCATCCGCCGACGGCCATGGCCAGTCCCAGGATCGCCGTTCCGGGCCATCCAGCAGGCTTCATGCGTGTCATCCTTCCCTTGCCGCAGGGTAGACGGGAACGCCGGCCGCGGGCTGTGGTCAATCGGTGGCCCGGGACCCGTCCTCGACGGCTGCCGGGCGCGGCGGAAGCTCATGCTCTTCCGGGCCGCTTGCGCCTGGCCCGCTCATGCTCATGAATCATGACCGGGCGGGACTCTTGCGGCCCGGAAGAGGGGGAGAGACGACGGTGCGCAACAGGCTGATCTTCGACACCGACGGCGGCGTGGACGATGCCCAGGCGTTGCTGCTGCTGATCGGCAACGGGCGGCCGCCCGATGCCATCACGACGGTGTTCGGCAATGTCGACGTCGATACCGCGACCGACAACGTGCTGGCGATCCTGGCCGTGGCAGGGGCGGCGATCGAGGTCCACAAGGGGGCGGCCGAGGCGCTCGAGCAGGAGTTGATCCACGCCCGCCATGTCCATGGCGAGGATGGGCTGGGCGGCGCGCCGCGCCCGCCGACCGTGGCCGACATCGCGGGCTTCGACGCGGTGGGCTACCTGGTGTCGACGCTCGGCGAGGCGGCAGGCAGCGGCGCGGCCGTCGACCTGCTGATGGTGGGACCGCTCACCAACCTCGCCCTGGCGCTGCAGGCGGCGCCCGGGATCGCGCGGGGCATCGGCCAGCTCACCATCATGGGCGGCACGCTGCACGGGCGCGGCAATCACACGCCGGCGGCCGAGTTCAACGTCTATGCCGATCCCGAGGCGGCGGCGATCGTGTTCGCCGCCGACATCCCCACCGTCGTGGTGCCGTGGGAACCCTGCAAGACGCACTTTCTGAGCGGGCCGCAGGCGGATGCGCTGTTCGCCGCCGTGCCCGACAGCCCGTACAAGGCGTTCGCGCTGGCGCTTGCCGACCATTCGCGCAAGACGCCGGCCGGCCGCGAGAGGGTCGACAGCCTGTGCTTCGTCGATCCGCTGGCCGCGGCGGTCGTCGTCGAGCCGGGCATCGTGACGCGCTCCCTGCGCGCCTCGGTCGACGTCGCGCTGGCGCCCGGCATCACTCGCGGCATGACCGTGGTCGATCCGTCGGGCCGGCTCGGCACGCCCATGGTGACCCTGGTCGAGGAAGCCGACATCGATCGCCTCGCGGTGCTCTATGCGAGGTCGATCGGCGGGACATGACGACGCGCGCGAGCTCGTGACGGAACAGCATGCGTCTCGGCCGGGCTGCCCGTGCCCACGCGCGCGAGCGCGTGACGAAACCGTCGCTTCGAGCCGTCAGATGGGCACGCGGGACGGTTAGGCTGAAGTTCCGTTTTCGAGAGAGCAAAATTTTCTGTGCGCCCAATGGGTTGGGCGGTTTTGGCGGTTGGGTTTCTGACTACGGCGAGATGTTGTCGATGAGTTCGAGTGCGCGGCGCTGAAG